>Ga0224520_1000214_pt1 | contig 18913 bp, 19 predicted proteins | sample CFST25metaG_2_FD_180684 | JGI IMG/M metagenome (GOLD analysis project Ga0224520, IMG submission 180684) | Peat soil microbial communities from Stordalen Mire, Sweden - C.F.S.T-25 | ecosystem: Environmental > Terrestrial > Soil > Wetlands > Peat | place: Sweden: Norrbotten County, Stordalen Mire... | reverse complement strand
TATTAGACTGTAACACAGCCAACAAAGTTTGTCAACACTATTTTTCAGACATTTCTTTGCGGCTTAGTGTTGCCTGTCTCGATGTATGTTCGCAGGTGAAATCCCGGAACAAGTTTGGTAATTGAAGCCCTTTGTTAAGAACTTATTAAGGTTATATTCTTATATTACCATTTTTAGAAAAATAAAACAGCAATATTTCAGGGAATTTCCTTTTTTATTTTTTATCCGCTTTTGCCGCGACCGGACCTATCGAGAGCACTACCTTGCCGTAGACCTCATTTATTACCTGAGCTAAACCGGCGTAAACCGCCGATGCTCCACAGAGTATGCCTTCATAACCGGCAATTTTCCCGATTGTGCTGGAGAAACCCGCAGCACTGACAGCGGTCGCATCTCTGATACAGAGCAGGAAGAAAAGGACAAACAATGTCCCGAAGACAACCTGCAGCGCTTTGTTCAACTTTAATGTGGCGAAGAACATCACCAGGGTGAACAGACCCCACATAAAGAAATAGGATGCAGTGGCGGTTTTATCCGGCTTGTCGTAACCCGTCAGCATAAAAAGGGCTACCAGGGAAAGCCAGAAGAGCCCGTAAGAAGTGAAGGCTGTGGCGCCGAAGGTATTGCCTTTTTTCCATTCCTGAATACCGGCAATGATCTGGGCGATGCCGCCGTAGGCTAAACCCATGCCCAGTATCATCGTATTAAATCCAAAATACCCCGCATTATGAAGATTCAAGAGGACAGTTGTCATCCCGAATCCCAACAAACCGAGCGGAGCAGGATTACTGGTAGTATCCTTGATCTTTGTAATGGTTTCGTTTTGCTGCATTTAGGCCTCCATAAATAATTTAAAAATAATATCCATTTTGAGCTTGAAGCGATTGTACTATATACCGGACTTTTTGTAAAGCTAAATTATACATTCCCGCATCTGTTTTTTTACTTACTTTTCGTTCAAAATGCTTACTTTTTATGTTTTGCCTGTTCCCATAATTGACAGCAGCCCTCTTGATTTAATATGATAAGATTTTGTAGGGTCTCAGCGGGTCCGCGGAACTATTATTCTCAAGGTTCTTAACCTCCCCTCCTCAGTGCCCCGGTATATAAATGATAAAAACAAGAATACATCGTGCAGTTTTTCAAGACTGCATTTATAATACTCAGTCAATCAGACCACAGCACTAGCGGAAGACTACTAAAATGATGAATTTGCTATTTATCTGTGGTCTTTGCGTGCTTTTTGGGGTGACGCTGTTTCAGACAGTGTTAGTGACTAAAGCTTCGGCTGTTACCCGGCGTTTTAGCCTCTGGGCGATGCTTTTCGCCACTTTGTTGTTCCTGGCTTTCTCGCTGGATATTGTTCTCCGCAACATCTCATTCTCTTTCAACCTTTATCAGCTGACCGATACTTTGCATTTTTCTTTCACCGTGGACCGGCTGGCAGCCTATTTCATGATGATAATCTCGCTGTTATCCACCACGGTCTGTTTTTATTCCCTCGGATATATCGAGCACCACGGCAGCAACACCGGTAAAAACTTCCTGGTAGCAATGATGAGTTTATTCATTCTTTCGATGCTGTTACTCGTGGCTTCCGATAACACTTTCTCTCTGCTGTTCTTTTGGGAAACAATGTCGATTACTTCCTTCCTGATGGTGATATTCGACTACGACAAAGCAGACACGCGAAAATCCGGACTGTTTTATTTCGTGATGACGCAGTTAAGCACGGTTTGCCTGATGTTCGGCTTCATCGCTATTTACCACGTCACCGGTTCTTTCGATATCACGGCCGTGCGCGGTGTTTCTCAATTATTAAAAGCTTTCATTTTCCTCTCACTTTTTGTCGGCTTCGGGATTAAAGCCGGTGTGATGCCCTTTCACAAATGGCTGCCTTATGCACATTCCGCCAGCCCCTCAAATATTTCGGCTTTGATGTCCGGCGTGATGATTAAGGTCGCCATCTACGGCCTGGTCAGATACCTGGTTTTTGTGCTCACCCCTGACCGCTGGTGGGGCGTGATGATTTTGATTTTCGGCACGTTTTCTGCCCTGCTCGGCGTGATTTATGCGCTGAAAGAACACGACATTAAAAAACTGCTGGCATACCACAGTATCGAGAATATCGGCATTATTCTCACCGGTATCGGACTTTACCTGATTTTCCAGAGCTACGGTTTTACCGATTTAGCAATATTGGCTTTGATCGGCAGTCTTTTCCATACCTTGAATCACGCCCTTTTCAAGAGCCTGCTGTTCCTCACGACCGGAGCTGTGGTAAATGAAACCGGTACACGCAACATCGAAAAGATGGGCGGACTGCTGAAGGTCATGCCTTACACCGGCATTCTGTTCCTCATTGGTTCAGTATCGATCGCTGCATTGCCCCCTTTCAATGGTTTTGTCAGTGAATTAATGATTTTTCAGGCCTTCTTGCAGTCTTTCATTATCAGTAATCCGTTCCTGAAAATATTGCTATTCCTCGGGCTTTCCCTCTTCGCGCTGACCAGCGCGCTGGCAGCCGCCTGTTTTGTCAAAGCGTTCGGGGTAATATTCCTGGCAACACCCCGTTCCGAAGAAGCCCGGAAAGCAAGAGAGGTGTCTTGGTACATGATTGCCGGACCGGCAGTTATTGCCGTGCTATGCATCCTGCTCGGCATCTTCTCATTCCAGATATTCTCTTCGTTGGGCTTCACACTCCCCATCCCTAATATGATGATTATTGGTCTGACACTCGTAATCACTCTGGGGGTGGTGTGGTTAGTCAGGCGGCTGTTCAGTAACAGAACAAAACGGACGAGTGAGACCTGGGGATGCGGCATTACTTCCCAGAACAGCAAAATGGAATATACCGCTTCCGGTTTTTCGGAACCGATTCTGAAAATATTCCGTCCAATTTACCGGACACAGGAAAAGGCAGAACGGACTTATAACGATGAAGGAAAAAGTATTTTTAAAGACGCGAAAGCCGAAATCCAGACTTTCAAATTATTTGAAGAAAGGATTTATTTACCGATAGTACATTTTGTACAGCGTTTTTCAACGTATATCTCCGACCTGCATGATGTCGACCTGGATACCTATATCCTTTATTCTTTCGCAGCCGTAGTAATTCTAATTCTAGCAATAGGGTGGTTTGTCTAAACGATGTTATTCTTGATTTACGCACTGTTGAATACGGTTTTTATAATCCTGATTTCACCGCTTTTCATCAGTCTGATTAAAAAAGTGAAGGCTTATATGCAGGGGAGACATGGGCCGCCTTTGTTTCAGACGTACTATATGTTATCCAAACTGCTTAAAAAAGAGACTGTTTATTCCAATAACACATCGCTGATCATCAGGATAACGCCTTACATCAATGTAGTCTGCGTCATCGTGGCCTCCCTGTTTGTGCCAGTGGTCTTTATCCCCGGAATGACAGCGGGATTCGGGAATGTCATCCTGTTTTTGTACCTGCTGGTTTGCGCTAAATTTTTCATGGCGCTGGCCGGACTGGATGCCGGCAGCACTTTTGGTGGTATGGGCAGTTCCCGGGAGATGACCTTCTCCGCGGTCATCGAGCCCGTAATTATCATCGTTTTTGCGGCCTTGGGGTTGCTGTTGAAAACCACCAACATTTACCAGATGTTTGCAACGTCGCTGCAGTCCTCACTGCTGATTAACCCGTCAACACTGCTGATTTCACTTTCACTGTTCATCATCCTGATTGTCGAATCATCCCGGATTCCGGTGGATAATCCCGAAACACACCTGGAACTGACGATGATACATGAGGCGATGCTGCTGGAATATTCCGGGCCGGACCTCGCCATGATGGAAATGTCGCATGCGGTCAAGCAAACATTATTGATGGCCGTGCTGATCAATGTCCTTTTCCCCTGGGGATTAACCGCGTCACCGAATGTACTTTCCGTCTCAATATCGATAATTAGCTTTATTGCCAAGGGGGCATTTCTGGCGATTGCAGTCGGTATTTTCGAATCGCTTTTCGCGAAATCACGTCTCTTCCGCCTGCCGAATTTATTTATGCTGGCATTTTTCTTTTCATTTTCAACGATTTTGTTTGAGTTATTAAAATGATGCATATTCAACTGCTGGATGACATTACTAAAATTCTATTTGTGCTGGTGCTCGCAACGGCCGCATTGATTATTACCGTGCGGACGCTGTCTTCACTTTTTAATGTTTATGCCATTCAATCCTGGTTCATTGCCGCCGTGGCCTTTGTGTTGTACTTAAAAAACGGCAGCGTCGTGCTCTTGCTGCTGGCAATATTAACCGTGATCAGTAAGGCTTTCCTGGTGCCATATGTGATGCGGCGGATTCAAAAATCGATGCACATGAAACGCGATTTAGAGTTCCGCTATCTGACACCGGTTGGTTCGATTCTGGTCGGTACGGCTATGATTTTCCTGGTCTACTGGTCATTTTCCAGGTTTTTACCGGAGCTGTCATCGGACGAACTGTTTATTTTTGGCTCGGTTATCGGGGTTTCCCTGACCTTAATGGGCATGATGGTTATTTTCACCCGCAAACGTATGATTACCAAAATCCTCGGCTATCTGACGATGGAAAACGGCGTTCTGCTTTTCAGTCTTTTTATAGCAGAACTTCCCTTTATTATCGAATTGCTGATTGTCATCGACCTGGTGATGCTGATCGTGCTGGCAACTGTACTAGCTTTTGGTATCGATTCCAGCATCGACGAATTTCACAATAAGTTAAATTCTTATATCCTATGGTTTAAGGAGTAATCGGACTGATGTTACTGGCATATGTAATATCCGGTTTATTGATAATGGGCTTAATGTTCATGCGTTTTTCCGGACCGGAAAAACGCGCCGATTACCTTAACACCCTGGCAATCGCGCATTCGGCGATATATCTAATTTTGACGGTCGTACCACTGATATACCTGCCCCAGCCGTCATTTTTCTTCAACCGTTATTTAATGGTCGACCCGCTTTCAGTTTACGAAGTGCTGATTAGCTGCGTGATTTTTCTGCTGGCATCATTTTATGCCCGCGGTTATGTCCGGCGTTTAGTCCAGTCCGGCGACATCGAAGTACGGGAATTAAGGCTGTTTTACGCGGCTTATAATCTTTTGTTGGTTGTTGTTGTTTTTGCTTTCTATTGTAATAACATGGCGCTTTTCTGGATACTGCTGGAATTGACGACAATTCTTTCGGCAATGCTGATAGTTACCTTGAATGCTAAAGAAAATATCATTGCCGCCTTGAAATATGTATTTACCGCTTCGACAGCGATGTTGTTCTCCATTATCGGGCTGATTATTCTATTTGCTCTGACCAAACAGGCTACCGGAACCGGTACACTGAACTGGGATGCGCTGATGCAGCAAGCCGCAAGCCTGTCTCCCAGATTATTTACATTCGCGTTTATTTTTGTTTTTGTCGGGTTTGCGGCCAAAGCAGGAATCGTGCCGTTCCACACCTGGCTGCCCCAGGCGCACGCCAAGGCCCCTTCGGTGATCAGCGTGTTGCTTTCTGCGGTTTTGCTTAACATCGGCATTTACGGCATTCTGAGGCTTTACGCGGTGGCACACCGGACACCGGCCTGGCATACCGTTTCGTTAATATTAATTGGATTCGGCGTCCTGACTATTGCCGTCGCGGCGCTGTCCATGCTGCCCCGTGGGAATGTTAAAAAATTAATCGCTTTTTCGAGCATCGAACACATGGGATTTCTGCTGGTCGGCATTGGATTGGGGACGCCGATAGCACTTTTTTGGGTTTTGTTTCATATTCTGGCGCATGCGCTGGTGAAAACCCAGCTCTTCTTTTCATCGGGCATCCTGCACCAGCAGTATCACAGCAACCAGTTTGAAGATATGAAAGATATTTTTACGCTGCAGCCGCTGGCGGCCTGGGGCCTGATCACCGGCAGTATGGCAATAATCGGCGTGCCGTTTTTCCCGGTGTTTTTATCCAAACTGAATATCCTTATTCAACTGGGGAATTTTTCATTACCGCTGCTGTTCGTGATATTGTTATGCTTTTTATTGGTGGCTGCCGCTTTTGCCACGATTTTAATCAGGACAATTCCGCAAACAGCTGAAACAAAACCGGAGCAATACCATGTTTCACTCAGCATGCAGCTCCCGATAATCGTGTTATTTGCGGCCATTGTAATGCTTGGAGTGTATTTCCCCACCGGATTACACACGATGCTGACCAAAATTGTCAGCAGTCTGGGATTCTGAGGAAAAAAATGAAACAAGTCGTAGATATAAATCGGATTTTCGAAGAAAACAACGCAATACCAAAGAGCAAAAACGGCGCGGTAAACTATATCGCGGTACCCGAAGAAAATTTTATTACCACTATGGCCAATATCTCCGGTAAAAATGTTGTTTTAGTTGGTTTGTTCTGCGTCCAGAATTTTGACGGTCACCCCGGTTTTTCCCTGCTTTACGTCCTGGAAAAGAGGAACTACAGCAATATTGTGATTGTTACGCGCCGCCTGGAACAGCCTTTAGCGGGTTCGGTGGCTACACTGTTCCCCTCCGCCTGCTGGTTTGAACGTGAAATCACCGACGGTTTCGGTGTCACTTTCCCGGATTCTTTCGATAAAAGGCACCTCTTTTTGCATGAAGTTTACCCGGAAGGATTTCATCCGCTACGGAAAGACTTCCGGAATCAACCGGTAATTACCAGTGAAATAATTCCGGTTGACAACGAATATGTATTTAAAAAGGTTACCGGCGAAGGAGTCTACCAGATTCCGGTCGGCCCGGTGCATGCCGGGATCATCGAACCCGGGCATTTCCGTTTCAGCGTCATTGGTGAGACTATTTTCAATCTCGAAATCAGGATGTTTTACAAGCACCGCGGCATCGAGAAATTGGCTGAAGGGAAAACCCCGCAGCAGGCGGTACAAATCGCAGAGTCCATCAGCGGAGACGAATCGGCAGCTAATGCAGTTGCTTTTTGCATGGCGGTAGAAAATACCGGCAAAATTGAAATTCCAAAGCGCGCCTGGCAATTAAGAACAATTTTACTGGAAATGGAGCGCATTTATTCCCACCTGGGCGATATGGCGGGGATGATTACCGACGTGGCTTTTCCCAAAGGCGCCAGTCCTTTCTATGTGCTGCGGGAAGAAATTTTACGGATGAATAATAATTTGACCGGTTCCCGGTTCACGAAAGGAATTATCTGTCCGGGCGGCCTCACCAAAGACATTCCTTCGCAGGCAATTATCGAACTTTCCAAATACCTCGAAGATTTTACAGCCAGACTGAAATCAGCGACTGATTCCATTTACGCAACCTCTTCAGTGATCGACCGCTTGGAAACAACGGGGGTTATCAAAAAGGAACTGGTCAATCTGCTCAATATCACCGGTCCGGCCGCCCGCGCTTCAGGAGTACCGATCGATACCCGGTTCGACCGGTCTTACGGCATTTATGGCGATATTTCTGCGCAATTTCATAAAAGGATTGCGGAGAAAGGTGATGTATTAGACCGTTTTAATGTAAAAGCCGCGGAAATTAACGATTCGGCAATGCTGATCCATTACGTAATTTCACGATTGGACAAAGGAGGAATCTGCATCGGAATTGAGATTAGCGACGGATATGCCCTGTCTTTGGTCGAGGCGCCGCGCGGACAAAATTTACATTGGGTCAATATCAAAGACGGGCGTATTGACCGTTACAAAGTAAGAACGGCCTCGTTTTGCAACTGGCAGGCAATCGAGCATGCCGTGCTGGGAAACATCGTCCCTGATTTCCCGCTGATCAATAAAAGCCTGAATCTTTCATATGCCGGGACGGATTTATAATATGGCGAATTTTAAAAAGCAATTTCTTTTATACACGCCGGGCATAACCGAAAAGCTGACCTTCCGCGACGAAGAATTTGAAAAACTCGGCTTTAAACTGAAAGCTGAAGTTAATTCCATATTCGGCCGAAGCCTGTCCATCCGGGAACTGGATTCCGGCAGCGATAATGCTGCCGAAATCGAAATGAATAATTTAAGTACACCCCATTATGATGTGGAACGATTCGGCATCACATTCGTGGCTTCGCCGCGCCACGCCGATGTGCTGGCGATCACCGGGGCAGTGACGCATAATATGGAAATCGCCGTCAGAAAAACCTACGCCGCCATGCCGTCACCCAAATTTGTGATTGCAATCGGCGATGATGCCTGCAACGGCGGGATTTTTGCCGGAACATATGCCGTCAACGGCGGCGCGGACAAAGTAGTTCCTGTCGACCTGAAAATTCCCGGAAATCCGCCCTCACCGCTCGAAATCATTCGGGCGCTGCATGGGTTTATGACTGTGTTATCACAGCGAAAAACAAAACACCAACAATAATTGCGCACAATTAAGAATATTGAGAGCCCACTTTGGCTTTTGCCTCTTCCTCGGAATTATATGGGCCTTCAACGTCATCCTCAAAAACCCAATCAGGCCTATCGGTATTCGTCGGCATAAAATAGTAGGTTTGAATCTCCACATTCCCCACATCGTCGACAAAAGTAATAGTCTGAATTGCCTCAATCCGCGCCGCGCTGCGTACATCCTGAATATCCTGTACAATCGCCCATAAAGGATGACTGATGGTAAATACGTTAACGAACGGCTGCCGCTGGTCCATCATTTTTTCTGCTCCTTATTTCCGTTTTTCATCGGCCGGCTTTATCCTATATGGGGGGTTGTCCCATTACTGCCAATTTGCCAGCAACTCTTTAACCCTGACGGCGGCATTACCTTTGACCGGCGCGCCGTGTCCGCAAAGTAAAGTATCAAACTCCAGTCCGGCAATTAGTGCCACGGAAACTTTTGCCTGTACGATATCGGCGGTCATCATCTTAGATGGCAGCTTAGGATTACCTGATCGGTCGCTTCTCAATGCATCACCGGCAAATAACACTTTGCCGGGCTGAAATAAACAGATACTCCCGACAGTATGCCCCGGTGTGTGGATTACTTTAAAACCGGCAAGCTCCGTATTTTCTTTAATGACGATATCGGGTTCGACCGGCTGAAAACGCACCACCGGAGCCAGCAACTTAAAAAGCAGGCCCAGCGGCCCTTTAACGTGTTTCCCCCTTATTTTGCCGGAAAGCACACCCGTTTCAGCCTGATGGATTACCAGTTTTGCCCCGGTCATTTTTTTCATTTCCGCCGCGCCGCCAACATGGTCGATGTCAGCATGGGTAATAAAAATATATTTTATATCGGATAAATTTTTCCCCATTTCCTTAAGATATTTTTCGACAATCTTGCTGCTGCCGCGCATGCCGGCATCAACTAATACCATTTCCGGGCCGGATGATATGAGGTAGCAATTGGCGCCTCTAACCCCATCGATTTTGTGGATATTTGGAATTATTTCCATTGGTTTACTCCTTTGATTTGTAAAAGTATTCTATTACAAAAGAAAAACGTTATCAAACCTGGTAGCCTGCTCAGGTATAAATTATGCTTGACTGTAACACCAAGACGGAGAAATCCGGACATTCAAACAGAGGAAAATGAATTAGATTAATAATTCAGGGGAATCTGGCGATAAGATTAGCAGATAGCTGCTGATGCCGTTTTAGATTTTGTTTATCGCAGTCAGCACAAATATCAGGATAACCCCGATTATCATGGCGACGGCCATCTTCCAGGCGACATGACGGTATGTTTCCGGTAATAGACTGGCCGCGCCGATATAGAGGAACTGACCGCAAAAAGCTGCTAAAATCACAGCCAGCACCGATTGGTTGATTGCAAAAAATGATGCCACAATAATGCCGAAAACCGGTGCAATGGCATCAATTAACAGAAAAGTTCTGGCATTCCTCACGTTTTGTTCATTCTTGAGCATAATCACGACGGTATTGATTCCGTCGGTAAAGTCATGGGAAATTACCGCCAGGGCGACGATAATGCCGACTTTTGCGTTCGCCTGGAAGGCGATGCCGATGGCCGCGCCGTCCAGAAAACTGTGCGCCACCAGACCGATTGCGCCGACGGGCCCCATGATGTGACCATGTTCTTCTTCTTCATGATGGTGATGCGTTAAAAAGAAACGCTCGACCAGACTGAAAAAGAGGAAAGCTGCGACGACCGCGATCATCAGCGTGCGCGTATCCATGTTAGTGGTTTTAGCAATATTTAGACTTTCCGGTAATACATCGAAGAATGTAATTGCAATTAAGGCACCGGCAGAAAAAGCAAAAAAGTATTGTAAAACCCCCCGGAATTTTACGGCGACTAATCCACCGATCATCGTGGAGGCAAAGGTAATTAATGCGAGAACGTAGAGGATTGGATCCATAGCATGCATTATATAGGAATTTCATGACAACTGTCTATCAGAAATAGCCTGATTTTTCATATTGTGACGGTAAATATTTTATCTGATGAAGAAATGACCGGGAAGGTAAAACCGGTATTCAGCGCCGGCGAAAAAGAAGAGAGGGGGCATTAACAGCCCCCTCTCGATGCCGATGAGACGATAAGGAAACAAACCGGTTATACGGTTTTAGCTTCCTCTTTCTTGTTCTTGGAAACGCCGGGTATCCATGAAATAAACCGGCGCCATTCATTGTTTTCCCAGACTACCAGCAGCGCACTGGCATTGCAGATTGAACTGTAGGTACCGGTAATGACACCGATCAGGAGGACCAGAACGAAGTAATGAATCGTGGAACCTCCGAGCAGGAACAGAGCGAACAGAACGAAAAGGACGGTAAGCGAGGTATTCAGCGACCTGACGAAGGTTTCATTGATGCTGAAATCCACTGTTTTCTCGAAATCTTTATTCGTGCCTTTGAGCATGTTCTCTCTAATCCGGTCGAAAACAACGATGGTGTCATGTACACTGTAACCGGCGACAGTGAGAACACCGGTGATAAATAACGCATCTATTTTGATTCCAAGTAACCACCCAAGAATCGAAAAGATACCGATTACAACCAGGAGGTCATGGAGCAAAGCGATGATGGCGCAGATACCCCAGCGGAACGGTCTGGGCATTTTTCGAAAAGCCCAGGCAATATAAACCATGATGCAAATAGCGGCAACAATGACCGCAATAACAGCGTAACGTACTGTCTGGGCTGCAACCGACGCAGATGTAGTAGTAAAATCGGATGGAGTAGGCGTACTGTTCAGAGATGTTTGCAGATCGGTCATTAAGGTAGTTTCCTGTGCGCTGGTAATCTGCGGCAGGCTAACAAAGTAATTACCGGCAGAAGTACCGGTGGAGGCCAGTTGAATCGTTGCGTCCGGATACCCGGCCGATGTCATGGCCTGGCGCAGAGCGCTCTCTTCAACCTGCGGTGAAAAACTGATTGTCACGGTGGAACCGGGTTGGAAATCAGTGCTTGGTTTCAGTCCGAAAGCAATCAACGAAATTAAACCCGGGACAATAACAATTGCCGAGATAAGAAAAAACCAGTATCTTTTACTAATGATATTAATCATTTTTCCCTCCGTAGAGAGTTATACCTTTCATCACGCCGTTATTCACGAGTTGGGTCAGGAATGTCCTGGTAATAGTGACAGAGCTGAATAAACTGATGACAACTCCGAGGAACAGAGTGATGGCGAAACCCTTTACCATAAATGCGCCGAATGTATTGCCGAACCAGTAAAGGATGACGCAGGTTATCATCGTGGACACGTTGCTCATCCAGATGGAAGGCCAGGCACGATGAAAGCCTTCCCCGACCGCCATTTTCAGGGTTAATCCACGCCTCATTTCCTCTTTCATGCGCTCGAATATCAGCACGTTCGCGTCTACTGCCATACCGGTCGATATCACGAAACCGGCAATACCGGGCAGCGTTAAGGTGATGTTGAATAACTTGAAAATTGCCAATATTATCGCCGCATAAATTCCCAGGGCAACTGTGGCCACCAGACCGGGAAGACGGTAGTATGCAATCATAAAAAAGGCCACACAGGCAATACCGATTAAACCGGCTAATAAGCTTTTATGCAGGGAATCTGCGCCGAGAGTGGCATTGACATCCGTTTGCTGAATGACCGTCAACGGGACATCAAGACTGCCGGAATTGAGGTCATTAACCATCAACCTTGCGGAAGCGAGATCGATATTGTTGATCACACCCTTGCTGGTGATGACGGCATCGACCATCGGGGAGGATACATATTGGCTGTCAAGGAAAATACCCAATGGTCTACTGTTGACGCCATTATTATAGAGTACCGTAGTAATCTCGCCCATGAGTTTGGCGCCCTCTGTATTAAATTCAAATGCCACCTCGGGCTTTCCCAGGGAGTCCGTTTCTACATAAGAATTAGGCAGCAGGTATGTACCGGTCAATTGCTTCTGTGTTCCATCAGAACCGGCCGCGGTTGCCGGGATCCAGGTTGGATTTCCGCTGGAATCATTTACGACATTTCCGCTGGAATCAAGCTGCTCTACTTTAAACTCCAACAAACCGACAGCGCCGATGGCTGCAATTGCCTGACTGCTATCCGTAATTCCGGGAAGTTGCACCAGGATACGGTCGGCGCCCTGTAACTGGACAATCGGCTCAGTCGTACCGGCGCTGTTAACACGCCGTTCAATCTTGGATTGGACGGCAGCCATAGCCTGTGCGTCCGTCTCTGTAGTCGGCTTTTGGGATAAATCAGCCTGATACAACAGGTAAGTTCCGCCTTTAATATCGATGCCTTCCTGGAATTTTTTGTTGCCCAGGATTCCACTATTGACCGGCAGGACAATGCATAATGCAAGAGCCAGCAATACAACTACTAAAAGCAAAAGATAATTTTCTCTTCTTCTCATGTTTATTTAACCACCTCCATTACAGATTCCTCGCAATTAATTATTTTTAAAAAATTATCGGGCTGAAAACTAAGGGCTGCAATCCAAAATTCAGTTCTGATATGCATATCAAAGGGTAAGAAATCCGTGTTTTTCAGACATGATTTGGACCGGTATCGCTAGCAAACGGCGGGAGGAGGGATGTCCAACAGCAAGTACATCTCCCGGAAAGATTTGGTAATCTCTTTATCTGAAAATTCGGTATAATTACCGGGATATTGATTATTTGCGTGAAAAGCTGAGGAAGCATAAGCAACAGGAACAACACTGGTAATCGATGACGTAGTCTGGGAAAAGTTGCCGTTGACCGGTTCTGACAGATTGACGTATTCCACCCCGGTGCTAAAAACGGTTTTGACGCATTGACTGTTAAAAGCTGTGAATATTTCACCGCGGCTGTTAATTCCAGTACCGAGTGAATTTATCTCAGGAGTAAAAGCTGCGAAAGTGAAAAGCCCGATGAGGATACCGGGCAAAGCAAGTTTACAGAGCCACTCCTGAAGGGAATATTTTTTCATAATAACGTATTATACACCTAATCTGAGATTGTGAACAGGTTTAGAGTTGAGGCCCTGAAAATAATGAATGATTCAAACCGGGTGATTAACTTTGACCAGTTTTGGCAGGTCTTTGTTTCCACACCCAGTTTCTGGCGATAAAGTACCGAATCGAAAAATTAATCAATATTGCAAGAGCCGCAGCCAATACATAAGGTAAATTCCCAAATCTAACAAGTAGCACCAGCAAAATATTATCCAAAGCCAACGTGATAAGAGCCATGGTCATGTAGCGGCGGAAGCCGCCTTTCTGCTCCTGCCAGCCTTTAAACGTCGATGCCCGGTTCATCAGGTAATTACTGACAATCGCCACCAGCGATGAAATCAGAAAAGGAAGGAGATAGTTCTGACGGTTTTTCCCCACGAAATTCCACTGTACTTCTTTAAGAACAGGAACAAGCAATAAAAGTGAATACAGACCAAGATTAATAATATAGCCAATACCACCAACAACCATGAAATTCAGGATTTGATATTTGAAAGAATACAAATCCATTAATTGCCGTACGTACTCCCCCATAATGCGCCGGGATAATTTTGATTCGCCGCGGGCACGCGGCACAAACGTATAGGGCACTTCGGTTACGGTTTTGAATTTGCTGCGCACCAAAATTTCCAGCCCGATTTTCCAGCCGGTCGGGCTCAAAGAATTTAAGTCCACTACCGAGCGTTTGAAGCCGAAAAATCCGCTCATCGGGTCCTTGATTTTGGGAGCAATAGGCAAGGCCAGCAGTGTCGCCACCCTGGAGACGATTTTCCGGGACAGTTTCCATTCACCGGGACTGCCTCCTTTGATATAACGCGAACCCATCACAAAATCATGATTTTCCAGCGCCCTGACGATATCCGGCAGGACTTCCGGCGGGTGCTGCAGGTCGGCATCCATCACAATCACAAATTCGCTGTCCGTGGCGGCAATACCGTCCACGACTGCCGAGGATAATCCCCTTTTATTTTTTCGGACGATTATTTTTACGGGATATTTTTTGGCCAAACCGGAGACAAGTTCTTCACTGCCGTCAGCGCTATTATCATCAACAATAACTATTTCATAATCATATTTGGCCAGACTGTTCTGGATTCTCTCCACCAGCGGACTAATATTCTCTTTTTCTTTGTAGGTAGGAATTATAATCGAAATAGTTTTAGCCATTATCTGCTTTCTCCTGCTAAATACAAGCTTGTGATTATTTTATCACATCAGCGAAGAAATGCGCTTTATTTCCCCTCATTATGTAAATTGAGTCAGTGAACCAGCACATATCTGTATGAATTAGTATTTACGGCCTAAAATAAAGGTAAACGAGGGAAAATATTTTTGCCGCCGCATTTTATTTTTACAGTCTTTCGTACGGTAAAAAACATTCAAGACTTTATTTTAAGGCTTAAATATGGTAAATTGATTAACGGATAGGAGTGTAGCTCAGTTGGTAGAGCAATGGTCTCCAAAACCATCGGTCGCGGGTTCGAATCCTGCCACTCCTGCCATTTTTATTTTTGGTAATCCTGTATCTGCCGAAGTGGTGGAAGCTGGTAGACACGCCATCTTGAGGGGGTGGTGGGCGAAAGCCTATGAGGGTTCAAATCCCTCCTTCGGCACCAGTAGAATACATTAGAATAATAGAGCGGGCGGAAGTAATTCAGTGGTAGAATGCCTCCTTGCCAAGGAGGATGTCGCGAGTTCGAGTCTCGTCTTCCGCTCCAATTTAGCCGGAGTGGCGGAATTGGCAGACGCGACAGTCTCAAAAACTGTTGAGAGGCGACTCTCGTGTCGGTTCGACCCCGACCTTCGGCACCGGTAAACCGGTAAAAAAGAATATTGCCGCGTTGTGTAGAGGTAGCACGAAGGACTTTGAATCCTTTTACCCAGGTTCGATTCCTGGCGCGGCAGCCAACAAATGTTCGGATTGCTCTTTTGCCAAACGATTGATATAATAAAAAATTGTAGCATATACAAACCATTGCATTCCCCGATAGCTCAATGGTAGAGCGTGTCCTTCAGCTGAAGGATTAACCGCCAGGTTCCAAAGAAGAAAACTAAATGTCTGACTATTTTGTTTATGTCTTAAGGAACCATCAGGGTAAATTATATATCGGGTCAACCGATGACCTGAACACACGGGTACGCCGTCATATTGAAGGGAAAGCAGGTTGGACCCGTTCGCGCGGTCCATGGGAACTCGCAAATGTAGAAACATTCAAATCTCGTAGTGAAGCCAGACTGCGAGAACGCTACCTGAAAGCAGGTAAAGCAAATCAAGAGTTAAGAAAACGCCTTAATTCCGGAAAAACTTCCGATAAATTGTGAGAAATCAGTCACCTCATTGCTCTTTTGTCAGGCGATTGATATAATAAAAAATTGTAGTATAAACAAACCATTGCATTCCCCGATAGCTCAATGGTAGAGCGTGCGGCTGTTAACCGCCAGGTTCTAGGTTCGAATCCTAGTCGGGGAGCCAACTCCGTCAATGTACAGAACTTCCTCTGTAGCGGTTAACCCTTTTATCGGTAATGGCATAGTATAGTCAATAACTACCTGAGGTTCATTCAATTCAATCCGCTTTATAAATGATTTTAGAAACGATTTTTGTTCGATAAATGAACTGCTTCCCAAAAAAGTTTTCAAACTAGCCACATATTCCCGTATCTTGTCCGAATCCAAAGTACGAGGAGCATCCTCGTTCTTCCCGTCCAAGAGTTCGTTCCTTTTATCTTCAAGTTCTTTTTGCTGAGCCCTTACTTCTTTTATGCGTGGCGCAAGGTCCTCCATGTCAACCTTCCCCGATTCAAGTGCTGCGTACAATTTAGTTAGTCTTCCTTGGGCTTGCCCTAATTGCTGCTCCACTTCGCTGAGTTGGGTCTCAAAACGGCTATTATTCTTAGTAAATTCTTCGATACTAAGATGAACAAGTTGTTCAATGTTTTCTTCAGTCAGGATATTATCCTTAATTCTTTCAAAAACAAAACTTTCAATTTTATCTTTACTTATCGAACGACAACTACACACTTCTTTTCCCATTTTCTGATGTTGCACGCATCCATAGTAAAAATATTGCCCGGATTTCCCCCAGGATCCGCACATAGCCGATCCACATTTGCCACAGTGAAGTAGACCACTCAACAGATATTTACTTGAGATAGTGCGAGGAGGATATGCTGTCGGTCTCCTGGCTGTTAGAAACGCTTGTACTCGATTAAAATCTGCATTCGAAACAAGAGGTTCGTGACATTTTGGGACACGAATAACTTCAGCAGCTGCGACCTTACCTGAGTTCCCATATCCTCTGTTCTTGCATCGCCATACCAGAGCCCCTGTATAAACTTCGTTTCTTAAAATGTGGTTGATGCCACTCGTGCAGAAGTGCTTACCTAACCTAGTTCTACTGCCATCAGCATTAAGACTCTTAACTATCTCTTTGCCTCCATTACCATCCAATGCCATTTGGAATATTTTTTTTACAATACTTGTTTCTTTTTCATCTGGCATCAATCTTGTTTTCTCACTCATTCCCTCCGTTTGTTTTATCCTCCTGTAGCCAAAAGGAGTGAACCCTCCATTATAGAAACCCCTGCTGGCATTTTCCTTCATGCCCCTAATAGTATCCTGAGATAGATTCATTGAGTAAAATTCATCTATAACCTCAATAATACCCTCAAGCAAATGCCCGGCAGGACTTTCATCCACTTGTTCATTTATTGAGATTACAGATATACCTCGTTTTCTCAACAACGATTTATAAATAATTGAGTCTTCTCGATTCCTGGCAAAACGCGATAATTTCCAGACTAGAATAGTCTCAAAAGGTTTATCCTTATTCTTTGCCATCGCGATCATTTCTTTGAAAGCGGGGCGGTTTGCGGTACGAGCACTTTCTGCCTCGTCAATATACTCTTTTACAACATTCCATCCGCGTTCCAAAGCATATTTGTTTAGAGCTTTTATTTGGGCCGGAATGGATAGATCTTTTTCAGCCTGTCTTTCAGAAGACACCCTGGCATAAAGCGCCGCTCTACCAAGATCATTAACCATAATCTGCCTCCGTTTTCTCTATAAATGTCCGTTGAATCCATCAATGACCATTGGTTGCAAGCGGTCTATTTGCGGCTGGATAACGCTCTTGTTCCGCTCGAGCAATACGGTCAGAACTACCTTCGTTGGAATCTCTGAAATTATCAGTGGCCTAGCAAGTGCAATCAGACCTTCATCCATGGTATCAAGCAATGTAATTCGCTGCACCAGGCACGGCTTTTTTTCTCGAATGGAAATAGTTACTAACGAATCTGAAGTCGTTATTCTCCCCTTTCTGGGGAAAATATTATCTGCTCCGAAAACGTTGGAATCAGAGTCTGTGTCATTGTGGCATGCGGTCCAATAGCCAACATGCCATTCATCTTCTGCATTCGGCTCATATAACGCGGCATACATAAACAACTTACCGTGTAACACTTCTCCCGTGCGTAACAATACCTGTGAACAGCTTTTCGAATATTGATTAGAAAGTTCGATAATATCAAGGCCAGTATCATAGACTTTGGAGACAAAACTTGATTGTGGCAAAAGTACGGCAGTAGCAAACTGGTTGGCGGCTAGGTGTCGAGCTCTTGTTCTTAATGGGATATAAGTTGAATTAACTTCGGTAAACAACGATTCCATTATTTCCCTGATTTCGTGCAAAATAGTGTTTTGGATGCCGCTCAAACTATCTTCTTCACGATAGTAGATACTCTTTCGATCGCCAACGACTTCGTGATAGCCTCTTAATGCGGGGGGCATTTTTCGATTTTCGACGCCATTAGTTCCTATGCCACAAACCGAAGCAACCACTCGCAAAGTATTTAAGTTCAAAGGAACATTTTTCAAGTAAACTCTTCGAAATTCCTCGGCTTTTTGCTCTTCCGTTACATCTCTGGGATTTCCGTATTTGTTCATCAGATACTCACAGAACATGCGCAGGTCACTGGTGTTCAACGTTAACCTCCGGGTAAAAGCTTCTTGTTTGTTGCCTTCTCGTACATCTCCACTATGAACCGTTTTACGTCCAGAGTGAGTTCGCCCGCTAACCGAGTACCTGACTTGTATCGGGGGTCATTCATGACGTAATCGAAAGCCCGATTTACCTCGTCCTCATCGCTCGGGCCAGCAGCCACTTCGTCCAAATATCCTGCAGCTTTCATCAATTCATGCAAAGGAATCTTGTAAACAGGCGCTAGTTTCTTCAAAATGGGTACCCCAGGGGCAGTTCTGCGTCCATGTTCGATCATAGTTAGATAAGAAACTGAGACGCCAGTCATGGCAGCGACATCCCGTAAGGAAAGCTTTTGATCCATGCGCAGTTTTCTGATGTACGCATCAAATCCATCCATAATTCAACCTCCTGCTAGAGATGATAGCACAATATAAGCACATTTACAACAATTATTTGGCACGTATTAGCAACATATTGGTACAAAAACCCATTGACTTTTATGAAACTAATGTTCTACTATGGTATCTATTAATGGTACTAGAGTATAACATTTGATAAA
>Ga0224520_1000208_pt1 | contig 19134 bp, 45 predicted proteins | sample CFST25metaG_2_FD_180684 | JGI IMG/M metagenome (GOLD analysis project Ga0224520, IMG submission 180684) | Peat soil microbial communities from Stordalen Mire, Sweden - C.F.S.T-25 | ecosystem: Environmental > Terrestrial > Soil > Wetlands > Peat | place: Sweden: Norrbotten County, Stordalen Mire... | reverse complement strand
AAATATAATAAGAAAAAAAAGTGTCGTCCTTAATAGGAGAGAAATTGACGGTCTTACGAACAAAATCTACCTCAACCTCATTATTATAAAAATTCTCTCCACTAAATAGTTCGCCCATTCTACCACTGAATGTCTGCTAATGGGTCGCCATAAATCTTTCCACGAGTCATGACCTTCTTAATCTCATCCTTAGACTCGGGCTTGCCTTTCCTCTTCAGATATGCTTTCGCATCGTCTTCATCCATTACAAAATCTTTTTCTTCATCCATGTTTATCACCTATTCAATTTTTTAATAAAATACATGACCATAAAAGCACCTATAAAAAAGAATATAGCAAAAAGGGCAGGAAGGTATAATGGAGCGAAAATCCACCACCAAGACCAGTCAATAACATGACATAATTTCAAGACCAAAAAGGCAATGAATAATAATCCAAAAAATCCTGTCCCGAAAACATATTTATCTGCCATCTTTATCTTCCTCGAAATATTTTTTAATGAAATCAGCTTGTTCACGAGATAAATGAATTGCCTCAACTGGCTTCATGAGCCAAACCCTTTTACCATCAGTAGAATCGAAGACTCCACTATTTTCTTCATCAATCTCTTCAATCATCAATAAAGGAGCATCAACATATTTTCCATTCATTGTAGGAATAGGATAATCATTCACATCATAAAAGCACAATCTTCTAGCTTCTAAAATACCTTCAGGCTCACCTTCCAAATCATAAGTATCAATCAATTCATTAGTCAAAGTAATCATCGCTCTTCACCAACACCTTTTAATTTCTTATAATATTCATTAAGCTCCTTTTTTGCCTCAAAAAGATACCAATCAACACGCATATCAGGGTGCTCGTCAAAGAGACTATTCAAAGTCTCTCCAAACTTTAAAGCAACCTCAAAAGGCTTAACCTTATACTGTTCAGCAACCTGCACAAAATATTCAAGATTGTCCATCCTGAACCTCATTCATAATCTTATCTAATTGAATAATAAATTCTCGGACACGAAAAAAAATCTTATCCCACATAGCTAAAGATTCATCAATATTCTTACCAGACACAGCCAAAATACCAGCAAGACGAGGAGCAAGCAATGCCATGCCCATATTATGATTATCAGAAAAAGTATGAACAATAAAAGCTTCAGCCTGCTCATAAGTCATTTCACCAAGCTCTTTATGCAAGACAATCAATTCAGCAATCTTCAATTGCTTATCAGGAGACAACCTAGAAATATCCTCATCAATACTCATCTTCAAAATAAATTCCATCAAATCATTATTCATAATTTTCACACCCTATATGCCCTATCATCTACACGAAGATACATCCAATGCTTATCCATAATAAATTCAACTTGGTCACTACGCTCTATCTTTTTTAAAGTTTTCGGAAGGAAAAGATTAAGCAACATATCTTTCAATAAAGATTTTAGACGCTCATCAGTTAAGCCAAGCTCTTTAACGACGCTAGCAAATTCTTCAGGATTAACTTCAGAATCCTTCTTACTAGGAGAAGTCTTCCAAATCTTCTCCATATCAGGCTGAAAATGGACACGCTTATGATTCTTATCAATATTTTCGATAGACACGAGAGTCCAATCAGGCATATCACCATCCCAATCCCTCAAAAGCCATCTTGAATCACGCCAATTAGAACCCTTAGTCAAACGATTAGCAGTAACAATACGCTGTTCCATAATAGGTTTAGCAGTTGCAACAACACCATCCATCTCAAAGAGCAAACTATCAATATCATACTCAGTCCCATCAACAGATTTAGCAAGACCCATTATGACCTCAACGCTCTACCTTCAGGCATTTTATCATACTCCACAGTTGCTTTAATACCACATTTCTTACAGGAGAACGCCAATATATTAAATGGATATTGCGACATCTCAGCACCACATTTCCTGCACCAAACCCTTGCCTTAGCTTTTTGCTTCACCATAAACTACCTCAGGAATAAAATAATAACCCTGCTTATCCCTCTGATAAAATCTCCTCTTTCTAGGGAGTAATTCATTGGATGCCATATCCCAAACATTACCATATTTGTCTTTTACCAAGATAGATAAAGGATATTTACCGTGTCCACAACAGCAAGCGACCGTATGCAATCCATCACCAAATTCCGTATTCAAATTCTTAATAAGAGCACGCATACAAGGGTCAATTCTGGTGTCACCATATTTATTCCATTTACACATATCTACCACTCAGTCAATGTCTTATTATTCTTTACATCAATAATTCCAATGCAAGAAGTTCCATGCCTGACCTCTTTCTCCTTAGGCTTATTATCATCAATCTTTAATTGAATCTGCTCATTCCATCCATCAAACAAGTCATCAATCTGCTCGCTCGACAATCCCTTCTTCTTCAAATCTTCCCTTAACAACTTCTTCGCCTGCAAATCCATTTTTTTCACCCTCAAGTCTGGCAATCTTTGCCTTCAACAATTCTGCACGATGCAAATATTTATTAAGACGCTCCCTAACAACCTCAATCTTAGCATCATGCAAGAAAACATCCTTATCTTGACTATAATCAAGTTTATTCTTAACATCCTTTTTATTGCGTTTAAGCCATTTCTCATCATGCTTGGGACTAATATGACACCAACGATTATGCAAACCATTAATCAACATATACCTCAAAGAACCAACAAGAGCATCGCCATGCTTTGCCAAAATCCTATCAATAATAATCTTAGCATCGGACTTTTCCTTATCCAAATCACGACGCTCTAAATCAAGAACCAAAGTAGATTTGTCGCCATCACCTTCCTGAAAAACATCAACAACCTGCCAACGCTCACGAATATCAAAACGCTCAATAACAGGAGTGAAAGAACCAAGCTCAAGCCAAGAATCCTTAACAGGAATCACCCTATCAAGATATTCCCTCTGCTCATGAATAGAATCATAATATTTAAGTGAAATAGACATTTTCATTTCTCCAATTCAGAATTTCTAATCAAACAATCCATACATATACGAAAATGTCGTCTCATCTCCTCAAGGCTCACGCCAATATGTAATAAAGGCTTGACCTCATTACATAAAGAACATTTCTCAACATCCTCATTAAGCTCATTGATGCAATTAATACTCAATTCTCCGACATTCATATCAACCACCACCCAATAATCTCTTTCTCAATCTATCCTGACAATCACGGACAGCCTTATTATATTCAGCATCCTTCTCAGGAAAATGCTCAGGAACACCAAGCCTCATCAAGCCCTCAAGAGCATTAATCTCTTTTTCTACACGCTCAGACTCTTCAGTTATGCCCTTCAATTCAGCCTCTAAGATGGGCTTCTTCATCAACTGAATCAAACGCTCCCTATCAGAAGCAAAATGTTGATTCATATCAATCAGATTCTGCAATTCCTTAACCCTTTTTGTAATCATCATTTTATAGCCTCTTTAGGAATCTGCTCGAAGCCTTCCTTCAAATCCTTCTGCCAATCCTCAAGCTTCTCGAGACGACGCTCTATATCAGGAAACCTAATCTGCATCGCCTCAGCATCAAAAATATACGAGGTATCAAGATTCTGCCTAATATCTTCCTGAATCTTTCTCTTAATATATTTCTCAATATCCTTATAGATAGGCTTCAAATCAATCTTAATAACCAATTCATTCTTATCCATTTTCATTACCTAATAATAGACGGCACATTAGCAGGGGGCATCCTAGCAAGATTCAAAGGCTTAGGCTGACCTTGAGGAGCAGGCGGTCTAGGCTGTTGCTGTTGCATAGGCGGTCTCTGCTGAGGCGGTTGCTGAGGTCTAGGCGGAAAATTAGGTCTAGGTTGTTGTTGCCTCTGCTCTTCAGGCTTATCATCAGACACCTTAATACCGTAAGCCTTCTGCAAAGCTTCTCTAAGCTGACCCTTCACACTAGCAAGCTCTTGCCTAGTCATACGCAATTCAGTCTCCATTTCTAAATATGCGTAAGCTAATACGGAACGCTCTATCTCTTGAAGCCACTTATATTTGTTTGGTTCAATCATATTATCATCTCCTCTATTCTTTTATACAAATCTTTTCCATTCATACTATCAATTTCAAACTCCCATAGTCTTAGAACATTGTATCCAGCATTTTTTAGTTCATGAGTTCTTATACAGTCTATTTCCTTCCCATAAGGAAATCTATGCCAATAAATACCATCAGCCTCAATAACAAGATTCAACGAAGGTATAAGAATATCACATTGATATTTATGAGATATATTCATAACTTGATGCTTGACAAAATCGATATTTAATTGAGCAAGCATAGCTTGAACTTTCTTCTCCTGAGAACTATCCTTCTTAGGAAAAACTTGATGCGACCTAATCTCACGCTGTTTTGCCCTAGCTTCTTCAGATAAAAATCTCTTAGTCGCAGATTCACTCATCCGTCTCTTGGACTCCTCAGAAAAATGTTTTCCCTTATTATAAGACACTTTCCCTTTATGAGATAAGCTCATATTCCTCAATTGTTCTTCAGCGAAAATAATCCCTTTTCTCGATTCCGATATTTTCTTCTTGGTCTGCTCGGATAATATTCTTCCCCTTCCTGCTAAGGATATTTTTCTTTTAACCTCTTCAGAATGCTTCTTTCCTTTCATCCCTGACGCCCTGCCGAGTAGGGATTGGGATACATTTCTTCGATGTTCTTCAGATAACTTCTTACCTTGCCAATAACATTGACGACCCATTCCTGCCTCAGAGAGTTTTTTACGATGCTCTTCGGAAAGATGCTTCCCAAAATAATGATGATTCTCACCACTTCTCGCATCAGAGATTTTTCTCTTAGTCTCGGCTGTTCTGGGGATGCCTTTAAATGGACTGACATTGCCTTTAATTTTCATTGAAATCTTCAATTTAGTTTCTTCAGACAGCTTTCTTCCAATAGCATTATGCCCGTGAATAAATTGAACATATTTTTTAGTGTGCCAATTATATTGAACAGGAACTTCTTTCCCACAACCACAAGCACATACAGTCACTTTTTCACCTTCTCAAAAACATAATTATCAATAGAGGTTATGCCAATAAGCTTATAACCTAATTCACTCATATTCTCCAAAAAAATACAGGGATTAGTATTCCTATACCATATCTGTTTAGCCACAACAAAATTCTTGCCCAAAATAATATGCCATTTAGTTTGTTCTTTATCATCCATTCATCTCAATCCCCAATATTTTTTACAAAACATTCCAACAACTTTTTTCTTCCGCAAATATCTCAATGCTTGAGCAACAGGAGTCTTCTTCATACTTAAATCTAATTCAATCTTCCATTTAGGAATAAAGAGATTTTTCTTCCGCAAATATTCCTCAACAACTTTTGCATCAGCAAGAACCCGCTCGAGATTCTGCTTCTCCCTATGCTCCTTCAGTAGTTGCTTCTTAGACTTCTTTGACATCCTTATCACCTTTGGAAACAAATTCCATGCAATGACATTCGAGCCTAGTGCATTGACTCGTCTTACAATTTTCATGACATTCAGTATTCACATGATACCTTTTCTCATGCTTACAATTAGCACATTTCTTATCAGAATCCTTCTCAGAAATCTTGCTAGCCTTCTCAACAACCCTAGTCTCATCACCAGAGATGACAATCTTCTTATCAGAGTTCTTATCAATAATTTCAACAACATCATCCATACAAATCACCTTTTCACAATAAATCCAGTCCCATTATTTCCTACACAATTATCTGCCAATGATACACCAGCTTTTCCAACATCATCATAAAATGATTGAGTAACTTCAGGAACAGCACCAGACCAAACACATACAGCAACATACCTATCATGCTCGATAAGAGGAGAAATACCTATAATGAACCCAATAAATACAGATGCGATAATCAGGATAACAAGCCAAATAGGCTCAATCTTCAATTCATCAACCATTTCAATCATCTCCCCAAATTATTTCATCATCCTTGTGACCATCCTTTCGGAACATTTCGATAGCCTCTTCTCTTGATTTAGCATTATAAGCTTCCCAAGACCTATAATGAATAACAAAATTCTTTACCGCAGGGTCAAATAATTCATCCATCATTAATCATCCTATCTTGACAACATTCAAAGATACTTGAAATGTGTCCCCGTCAATAATCAGCTTCCCATAATAGCCATATCCAAATTTTCCTGAGGAGAATTGTCTCTTCACAGCATCATCCTCATAACAATCAATCTTTATATGTATCTTATCTTTCATTTTTCCTGCCCCCGCATATCTTCTAATATTTTGAATGGAGTATTATTTACTCTAATCTGGTCAAGCTTCAACTCAATATCTTCCTTAATCTTATCACCCAAAGATTCAAGATTTGTAAGCTTCTTCAAACAATTCTTACATAATCCCCAACTCCTAACACCAACATCACGCTTATACATTTGATTAGAGTCACGCCATTGAGCCATAGCCTTCTTAGTAAGTTTTAAATGTCCCGCAATCTCTTCAGTCCTCTTTCCACAAAAATCACACATGCGAATACCATAATAACTCATAATTTCACTCCCTGTCCTTTGATAACTTTCCTAATTTTTGACCAAACATTATTCATATCACATTTGACTAGACACTTATCACAAGTAAATTGTAACCTAGTTGGAAGACTCCATGTGTCGGGATTGCAAAAGACAAAACTCATAGGCTTAAAACATACTGGACAAGGAACAACAATCTTATCATAAAACTTTCCACGCTCAGAATATTTGAATCCATTAATTTCGTTTGGTTTCAATAGAATCCGCCCCCGCCTTCCTTCTTCTGCTTCTCAATATCTTTCGCAATCTCCTGCTGAGAATTATTAGATAATTCTTCCATAGTCTGCTTAATATACTCATTCTCCTTAGTCCTAGACTGAGTAAGCTTATCCATTATTTCAGTCTCCTGCAAACCAGCCTCACGCATCAATTGAATCTTAGCCTCATCAGATTGCTTAGCAAGATAAGCTAACTGGAACGCAGTCCCAAAATAAGGGTCTGTCTGAATACTACGAGGCAAATCAGAAAACTTTTCAGCAAAAACAAGATAATCAGCAGGAGAACCATCCTTAATCAAGAAAGTCAATGATTCATTGAAAGATACTTGACGCTCCTTATCCAAATCAAGCCCGCCAGTAATATGAGGCTTACCACGAATCCAATTCCAGAAAGCACTACCTATACGCCTCACAGGAACATCAACAGCATTAAGCATCACAACCAATCGACCATTCATGACCTTAAAATCTCCTACGACACGATGAATCTTATACTGCTCAAGTTCAGGGTCAATATTATTTCCCACGACAGTAACAAAATCTCTAATAGGTTTCTCAGACATTTAAATCACCTTTTTTCAACATTTCAAAAGCATCATCAAGGGAATGATTCACATAAGTTACAGTATTATATTTTAGAATACCATCAACATGCTCATAAGCAAGCTTAGTCCTCAAAAGTTCCAACAAGGCATCAATTTCTGATTCTGTATAAAACTTTTCATCAGGAATCTTAGCCAAAGCAACCTTATATTCCTCAAGATTATTTACCTTAATCTGATTCAAAGCATTCAAATATCTTTCATGAATCTCCTTCATACCAATCATTATCAATCACGCCCCAAAATTATCATATCGTTGCTTATATTCATCATCAGACTCACCTTCTTGTTGCTGATAATATGGATTATCATAAGGTTCTTCAACTATCGAATCATCATATCCTTGTTGTTCAAGAGGTTGTTCATACATAGAAACATCCTCAACATTAGGCGGAATCTCCTCAACAATAGGAACATCAACAGGCGGAGACAAAGGAACATCAACCTTAACAGGAACATTAACAGGCGGACTCACAGACTCATCCTTCTCCCTAAGCAACACAAAAACAATAAAAAAACAAAACAAAGCACTAGCAACAAGACAACCCATAAAAACATAATATAAAGTCACAGAAATAGTAGTCCGATTAATCACTTGAAAAAACTTATCAGAAATAAAAATACCTAAGACATCAACAACCAAAGTAAAGACCAAAAAAATAATCCAATTCCACCGCTTAGACATCATTTTTCACCCTTCCAATCAACCACAATAACAGGCGATAATCCGACAGCCAACAATCCAATAATACAAAACATTACAACCAATAAATCATTATTAGAGAAAGCAACTAAGCCAATAATAAAAAGCATAATCATACTCAAAGCATACATTCCCCAAAATTCCGTCTCAGGATATTTAAGTTCCTTCATTCATATCAACTCCCTCAAGTCATCACTCAAACGAATAGAGCCAGACTTTCTAACAATATATCCTAAACTATTTAATTTAGCAATAGAATTATTGAATCCGCCTGAATTAGGAGAATAATTACTAGCAGTCAAAGATGCAAGTTCATCCTTAACAAACCCATCATCAGGATTGTGAAGCAATACCTGCAATATCTCACGAGAACATTTATCAAGCTTAGATAAAATCAAATCAAGATTATACACTGCTTTATCCTCAATAACAATATCTAAAAGATTATCCTCATTAATAGTCCATCCATCACTAGATTGAAGCAAAGCCTTTGCAGAATTAAGACGAGCAAAAGAATTATTGAAGCCACCAGACTTCGGAGAATAACCAATCATAGCACCAACCTGCACCTTAGTAAAAGCCTTCGAAGCATTATGATACAAAAAAGAATAAATCTTACGAGCACACCTATCAAAAACCATCACTTCAGCATCGACAACAGCACCCTTAGGACGAACAATAGAATCATCACGCAAAACATCAGGATGCCTCTCAATAGACTTAGAGAATACAATTTTAGGAGACACAAATTTGTTGAAATCGACCTTAGGAGTCATAGCCTGAACAACAGCAGGCTCAATCTTCAAACCATCATCAACCTCATCAACAAAAGTCCTCACCTTAGACATAGAAGCCAACAATTTATTAATCTTCCTAGAAGCATCAACAAGCTTAGAATCATACTCGCCACGCAAATCCTTCTGTATCCTAGAAAGCTTAGACTCATATTCTTTACGCAAAGCAATCCCAATCTGATTCCTATGCTCAGCAACATCAACCTGCACACGAGCAAGATTACGACCCTTCAATTCCAACTCCAACTCACGAATACGCTTCTTATAATCAGACAATTCCTTCAAATCATCAGAAGCCTTCTTAGGCAAAGCAGAAATCTTCTCAAGAATAGCCTTAATCTTAGGAGTAGGCGGAGAAATCTGGACGCTAGCCAAAGAACCAACCTTAGGATGAGTAGTCACGACCTTATCAACCATAGCCTTACGAATAATCTTAGAAACAGCAGTCCCAAAAATATAAAATTCGCCAGCATCAAGGTCACGCAAAGACAACAAATCATTCTTAGAAGCAAAACCGAGAATATCAGCAGAGCGTTTCATATCAATATCAAGGCTAGTCCTACCAACAAAATAATTATTACATTCAGCAACAGCATCCTTATGCAACTTAGAAATCCTTTGACTACATAAAACACCACAAAAACCACGCTTACGCCCACGAGTCATCAAATCAATAACAGCACCACAAGAATCCTGCAATTCCTGCTGTCCAGCAAATTGGTGAGCCTCATCAACAACAATAAGACAAGGCTTCCAAAACTCCTTTGAAAGACCCATCAAAGCCTCAAGAAAATTCTTGACATACAATACCCTATCATGACGCTTCAAATCAGACATATCAATAATAGTCGGAACATTCAATTCAAGCAAAGTCTTAGGCAACAATTTTGCAGACTCAAGATTAATCTGGACATCACCATCCTTGCCACCGACAAGAAGATAATCAAACTTTTCCCTCAAAGTATGAAATTCACCTTCCATATCAAGAATAATAGACAAGACCTTACCATGAGTCTGCTCCAACAATTTCCTAACAAGATAAGACTTACCAGCACCAGAATTAGCACAACAAAGCATTCTCGAATCTATCAAAGTCATCAAATCAATACCAACAGACTTATCAGTAAAAATCTTAATATCACTCATTGTTGTTCTTCCTCATCTTCTTCATCATCTTTCTTCTTCTGCTCCTCGTAAGGAGTCCTAGTCCGCTTAATCTCAGTCCTACCAGTCACGGAATCAGTAAAAACATTCTCATTCTCGGAATATCTCATTTGGTCTGGCGTGAGTCGCTCAGCATATTTAGCAATCACTTCATCAATCGCAACAAAATTCATCGGAGACTGGACAAGAATCACCAAATCCTTATCCTTCTCCATATTCTTCAAACCCAAAACATAACGCTTCAAAGCACCCTTATTAATACGATAAACATGAAAATAAATTAGAGCCTGACCACGCTTACCATAATAACCATTACCCTCAATCGAATCACCAGTCTCAGTAAAATCGCCGAGAGTATAACCAGTCCTACGCTTAATCTCAGACTTTATAGCAATATCACATTCTTCACGAGTCGAATACTCAACAGCTAAAGGCTTCTTATTCCTGATAGATGTCACCAAATAAATAATGATAGACATTCCAAAAGTGAATACGACAGTGATAAGGATTATCGCAACAACCCAAGCCCATGAAGTAAATGAATTAGGAAATTTCTCAGTAAATTTAAGGACTAAAACAAAAACGATAACAACAAAAGATATGATTGCAGGAATCCAAATAAATATCGGGGACATTCCCTGTCGATACTGCTCATCCTTAATTCTTTGCCTGTTCTCATCCATTCAAGTCTCCGCCAATTTGACAAGCCTCTTCAAGCCTATTAAAATATTGATAATTATCAACAAACTTGATAATGATATAAGCAACCAAAATAATCATCAAAATAGTAAAAATGACCCAATCACGAGTATCCTGAGAATCCTGACGCTTCTTATTAAGAGCATCAGTAACACCCTCATGCTGTTTCAAAGCAGTAATATCATCAGAATTATTCTTGACCAAAGCCATAATAGAATCCTGCTTATCAACATACAAATTCATCTTATTCTCGAGCCTAGTAGAAACATCACCAAAAGTCTTCAATTGACCAAGCATAACAGTCAAATCATTCTCACCAATCTTATGCTGAGCCTCAATCTCCTTAATAACAGTAATATTATGACCAAAATATTGGTCAAGAAGCTTACAAGACTCAAAACCCACATCATTCATGTGCTGAAGACACGCCTGAATGGTATCATTAATACCTAAGACATTAATCGTATAAATAGTCCCATTAATAGTTACAATATCAAGATTCTGATAATTAATAAAAACAGGAATAGTCTTAGAAGAATTGCCAGCATTAGTCGAAGTCACACTAAAAAGAATATTCTGCGAACGATTAGTATCAGAAGTATAACTAACAACAGGTTGAATAATAAAAGAGATAAGCTTAGAAGAAACCGTAGAGCTAGAAGACGGAGCGAGATTAAAATCATTCTCAGAAAAATTACTCACCCAACGATTAGCAGACACATGAATACCATTAACAACAATAGATTGGTCATTATTAATAATCTGCAAATACCCGATAGCAGACTGATTATTATTCAAAGACAAAGAACCAACAAGATTAATCTGCAAAGTATTAGAAGGCAAAACACTCAACACATTAAAAGCAATCACCTTATCAGCAGTAGAATCATGAGCAAAAGTATAACCAGAACGATTCAAAACATGCAAAGCACCAGTATAGCCAAGAGGAGAATTAAAAAAAGAAAAATCATGAATCACATTATAATTCCTAGTGACAGAAGACAACGCAGGAATACTCACAGGAACAAAACCAGAACTACCATAATCATTCAAGACAATATCCTGAGACAACAAATTCTGCCAAAGAACAGAATCATTCTGCAAAATATTTAAAGAAGAAGGCACAAAACCAGCACCAGTAGCATTAATCACATAAGTCATAGGCGTTGAAGTATAAGGAATCTGATACAAATAAGAGACAGTAGAAACAAACATAGAACTAAACAAGTCCTGAGTCAAAACACTAAAAGACACCAAAGCAGACTGATTAGGAGAGAGAGAATTGATTATAGGAAAAGAAAAGCCAGTAGTATTTGAGAACGAAATGTTAAAAACTGTAAAGTTGTTGTCATTCCTGATGTTCATAGAGAATGTCGTAGCCACTCCCCGATTGACCGTCAATGCCATAGCATCAGGAGTAAGAACTATCCCAGAACCTAAGACAGAAGTTATACAAAGGCACATAATTATACCAAAACATATAACTAATTTATTCATAATCCCAGCTCCGTTTGAAATTCTTTCAGAGTCAATCCACAGCATGTTTCATGACCTTCTTCATCAGCAATCTCCTGCATCCTATCCTTTAACTCCTGCTTACTGATTCTTGAATTTATCTGAAATCTAAAGAAGGCAAGATTTGAAGGAGCATTCAATTCATTCTGCACCCTAACAAGATTCCAAAATTCTGAATGACCATCAGAAAAGATAATCCAAAAACCTTTCTCATCAACCAATCCTTCTTGACGATATTTAATCATTTCTTAACACCCTTTTTCATAATCTTAATATAAGCATGATGACGACGCTCAACCTTCTTCTTCTTCTTAACAAAACCTTTGATAGGCTTAAAATTCTTATTCAAACCATGCTCCCTCTGCCATTCAGCAACATCCTCATTCAATTCCTTCTGAAACTGGTCAAAACCAATCCAATTATAATTCATAGAAGAAGGATTCTTACTCAAGATTTCACCTTCTTATCAACAATCTTATTGAGTTCTTTCAAATCAAATTCTTTAAGACCACCCATATTAGTGGTTACAGTAGAGACATCAGCAACAAAATCGTGACCTATCCTTAAATGCTGAATATATCTATCAACAATGACATCATCAGCAACAAAACGGACAGGATTCTTGGCAGAAACTTCGCAAAGAGGACAACAAAAATTCATTTGAGCCTTACCATCAATAGCACTCATATAAAGACGCAATTCAGGAGCTATATGATTCTCCTTACACATCTTGAAGACTGCATCAAGATTCTTAAAAGTCTTGCCACAATCCCAACAACGATACTCAGGATTAAGACGACCAGTCACATCCAAAGAAACATTCCTACAATCAGGACAAATCCTCATCGCTTCACCCCAGATATATCAACAATCTTCACAGGCTTACCAGCCAATACAGCATTAGCAATAGTATGAGCAGTCCCATACGAGAATTTATCATAGAAAGCCAAGACCTCATCACAATCATCAACCATCTCTATATTCCTCTTCAAATAATTACCACTAGAAGAAGGAAAATGATGAATCTTCAACCCGTGTAGCACTGCATATTCCTCAGCAAACTCGTCAGCAGAATTAGGACAACAACCCTCAACAATCTCCAAAACAGCAACAGCACCATAATAAGAACTCAAAGAATCAAAAACCTTCTGACGATAAGCATCACGAAAATTAAAACCATGAATCCTAGTCCCACAAACCAAGAGCTTCATTCCATCACCTCAGGAAGACCTTTTGCCTCAATACGCAATCCAGCACTCGTCTGCACATACTCAAGAGAATGATTATACAACCACGAGAATAAAGTCTTAGAATGACCCTTATCAAAACAATCTTTCACATAACAAATTCTTGGGACGCCAGACTTGACCTCAAAAGCACAGCTACCAAAAGAAGCCAATAATAACAATAATTCATCAAATTCATCACGAACATCAGGATTATTAATCATTTCTTCACCTTCTTGCCAGTGACCTTCCCTTCCTCACCATCACATAATATAAGAGTATTAATATATTCCTTTAAAGAAATATCCAGATGCACAGAACGAATCTTGGCAATCTTATAAGCCTCGTCAGAAACTTCAACATTAATTACCTTCAATTCACCCATCTAACAACACCCAAAAAGATTATTGAAGCTACTTATTTATATATTTTACTAAATCATAAGAATTTATATTATCATAATAAACTACTTCACCGTCTTAGATTTAAATAGTTCACAACGAGAATGAGCATTACAATCCAAACAATCATCAGGACTGGTCAAAATACACATACCATCACAAAACCAAGAAGACACAACAGGCTCAACGACAGTATTACAATCATCAACACTCATCTCCACGACATTCATCATCAAAACTCCAATCATTCAAGACAGCATCAAGCTCATCACGGGAGACAACACATTTATTCAAGACATCAAGCTTCTTCTTAGTCCTAGTCCCCCTAACTTCATCAAGGACATATTCATCTTCATCATCTTCAATAAGACTCTGGGAAGCCATCATCCCTATCACCCCTATGCAAAGGATTCCTATACGAAGTAATCACTTGAAAACAATTATTCGCCAAAGGACGAAGATAATAAACCTTCTCAGGAGACTTAAAAATATGCAAATCACAATACCGCTTACCAGTATCCGCCAAAGCCAAAACCTTAATCTCCGCCTGAGTCAATAATTCCAAATCACTCATGAAAAAACATACTGATACAACGGATTTATAAAGTTTATGAGATTTTATTTCCCATGTCGGCGTTTGAATAAATAAGCATTACGCTTTTCTGAAAATTTAATCAAGGTATATATTTGTAAATCTACTTTGTTCGCCTCGATAGTATCATAGATTTCTAAGAAGTTTTCGGAATACATGATATATGAAAAAAGAAGCAGTTAATATATTTTACGCCACGATGTCTTGTGTGACCTCTGTCAAATATCTATTCATCACAGCCTTTACTTCATCATAATGTTTATTGATTTCTATATCAGTAAATCTCAACACCGAATACCCTATATCCATCATTTCACGAGTTCGGAGATTATCTCTCTCTATCCTATCACCTTTATGAAAATATAATCCATCAATCTCGATAACCATATTTAATCTTATAATATAAAAATCAGCGACATAATGATGAACAATATTCTTGACATAATATTGATAAATAAAATCTTTTTTCTCTTCCAGACCCGCATCCTGTAATAATTTTTTAAACTTCAACTCAGGCTCAGTATTTCTATATTTATGATTCATCAATCTACCAATAGAAGCCAAACCCATCTTTTGGCGTGTCTCTTGAGAAGGATTTTTATTAGCTAAGGAAATCTTTTTCCTGTGCTCCTCTGACAGATGTTTTCCCAAGCCCTGACCTTTCTTTGAAAGACTTATATTTTTCTTATGTTCCTCTGAGAATTTTCTGCCTCTATTACCCGCCCACATTTTTTCCATTACTTCTCTTGGTCTTTGCTTGCCACGATAATAACCTATACTCCCCTTATGCGATTCTGAGATTTTTCTCTTGGATTCCTCAGAGTGTTTCCGACCAAGATTTGCTAAAGATATTTTAATCCTAGCATCTTTTGAAGGAACAACCCCTTTATGTGATTCGCCTATTTTTCTTTTCACTTCTTCAGTTCTAGGAATGCCCTTGAGGGGGCTGACTCTTCCCTTATTTGCCTCAGATATTTTTTTCTTGATTTCTGTTGATAGTTCTCTACCAAGTGTCTTTCCTTTATTGGCATTACCAATCTTTTTTCTATGCTCCTCAGATAATTGACCTGTTTCCTTACCTTTGTTCCATACCACTCTTCCTTTCAGGGATGCAGAAATGTTCTGCTTTTCTTTTACTGTTCTGGCAATCCCCTTATTCCATGCAGGACTTCCTTTCTTAGAATCACTTATCTTCTTAGCATATTCTGGATGATTCTTATATGCCTGTATGTGGCTTTGAGATAATTTTAATCTCATCTCTTCAGACAAATGTTTTCCTTGATTCCATGAAGGTTTGCCTTTATTGGCTTCAGAAATCTTCTTTTTAGTCTGTTCAGAACAGGGTTGTCCTTTAGTCCTATTATAAATACCTTTAGGCATATTACTACTGAGGAGTAGCTTATTATTTATAAAGATTGTGCCAAGACGACCAGTGGATAAAACCTTCAAAATCAAAGATTAAAGTGCCAAAACTACGGAAAAACTGCAAAAAACACAGATAAAACATCAAAAACAAGAAAATAGAAAAAAAGTTTATCAGCGAAGACTAATATGCTTCACCGATTTAGTCTTAGATGCTTTCTCAGGACGGAAACCACAAGTCAGGCAACGCAAAGGTTGTGAAAAACCTTTATATCCATTCTTACCATCACGATAACAATGATATTTTTGCCTATGTGGCGTATCCTTACCGCACCTACCACAGTATTCAATCACTTTCTTGCTCAATTCATTCCATGACCTTGCAGGAGTTTCAGCATGCCAAGCATTATGCTCCTGTCACCCTATTTGGGCGATGTCTTAGGGACTAAATGAGCTAATTTGGTTTCCAATCATAGTATAATCTCTTCAATCCATCCTTGAAATCAAGCTCTGTATCTTCACAATATCTCTTGATAGAGCTTTTCCTTGCCAGCAAATATACAGACACTGATGTCCCGTCTGGCGTCTCAAAAACATCAATGAGTTTATAGTCACATTGGACTTTATATGGCGTCGCCATGTGTATTACGAAAGAATACACACCGACTCATGTTATCATCAATCTTACAAAAACTGTAAGAATATATAAATTTTACCAATCAGAACCATTTAAATAACCATACGAATAGACCAATTAGCCAACCAAGCGAATAGGTCAATTCACCACCATTTATCCTTCAACCTCTTGACCCTTTCAGCCTTCAATTCTTTTATAGACTTCTTATTTAGTGAAAGCCTACCAAATTTTCCAATCCTTTTATCAAGCTTGCCAACAGCATCACCTAATATCTTGACAGCCTGCACATGAGAAATCTGATTCTCTGCAAAGACCTTCTGATTAGCAGTGACATCATTAATTATTCTCATCTGCTCATCATTTTGTTTAGCCTGATTAATAGCTATCTCCTTAATCATATTCAAAATATCCTTAGGCATTAATTGAGTCTCACGCAATTGATTAAAAAAAGGCTTGATAGTATCATCCATATCCTTATCAGCAGATTTCTTAGATGTAGTCTCTAAATCATTCATACGAATATTATGAACATCAGAATTATCAATCAACAACCATAATTCTCCACGATTATCAAAGACTTCAAGCTTCTTATGCTCACGATTATATTGCTTAGCCAAAGTATTATGCACGAGAGCATGATGTTGCCTAGAAACCCTAAAACGATATTCCTTATTGATTCTAAAATCTGAATCAAGAACCTTCTCCAAATCATGCAATAAAGTAATCAAATCAGCGACAGCATAATTATATCCAGTCCGAGCCATATCAGACCAATAAATCTTCCAATCAGGAAAATAAATTGTAAGCTTATTCTTAGACAACCATAATTTATATCCCTTAAAGAAGACCATATCAACAGGAACAGCACCACCCTTAGGCAAGACCTTAAAACCCGCAAGCTCCAAAAGCTTTTTACGAATAGACCAATTCTTCGCATGCTTCATAGTGACCTTGAAAGTAAAAGCATGAGAACGAATATCCTGAGTCATCTTATTAAAATCCAGAATCCATTGCGGTGCGGGAATCTCTATACCAGTATCTTCAGACCCCATGTCCGCAGACCCGCATGCGTGATTTTTTACATCCTCAACACGACTCTCTTTTGCAGATTGCACCTTTTTCACATCTTTTGTGCTTGGCTCATAATATTTGCATTGTTGTCCCTTGCCTGATAAGAAGTATTGGTCATGTATTGGACAGTATCCTATATCTACGCCTTTGCCGACCCAAGAACTTTTACAATCAGACTTATCCATCAACTCAACCCCACCGACAATAATGGATTGTTGAGCATCTAGGAGATATAAAAAGATTATGGCACAGCAAAGAATATATTAGAAAACCTACTTCACAGGTTTGCAACCACAAGTATTATCATCCATAATCTCACACATACAATCAAGACATAAATGATTCTTATAATGAAATTGACTCTTATAAGGAAACTTTCTCATTCTACTCTCCTAGATACAAATTCCATCGAAGGCATCAAATCGAATGCTGAAACATATTCTTTATCCAAATCAAACAAATCTTTCTTCTTGGTCTCAACCAGAGATAGTTTTGATTTAGTCAGTATTTGTTTGACTTCTACTCTTTTAGGCGTCACCAACAACACTAATTTATTCTCTAAAAACAAACCAAGTTTCTTTCTTAATCTAACAACTTTTCTACCGTCATCAGCTCTAAAATCTTTTAGTATATTCGGATAATGCTTTTCTAACCAATTCATTTGTATAATTATTATCTTTCTTAACCACTCGTCATTAATTTTTTTAATACTATCAGGTGTAATCTGTTTATCTATTTTCTTATGTAATCTCTTATGAATATAATGTGGCATTTGCATCGTTATATAATTTAAATCATTAGCACATATCAAATTACATTTATGATATATTTCTTTCATTATGCTCTTAGGAAATAAATGATGTTTGTGTATCATATCTGCATAATACCTATCCATCAGGAGTCACCTCGACACAAGTTATTGTTCTCTCCAAAATTTGCTATGTTTTAGGTATGCTTGTCTTCGCTCTTCAGACCATTCACCCATTCGTGACAAATTATGCAGACGGTCTGCCAGCTTAATCATAATCGCCTCTTGAGAATGAAGATTAGGAAAATAATAACCGTGCTCATCAGCTTGACCGTGATGCGTTACCTCATCAACAAGGTCAGCAATCTTCTTACCAAATAATTTAACAAGTTCAGCCTTCGTTACATCAGTATCCTCAAGAACATCATGCAAAATGCCAGCAACAATCACATCCTCACTAATAGTTACACGAGAAATTATGTCAGCAACAGCCATAGAATGCTTACAACCATCATCAGACAATTTTTCCTGAATAAAATCCAGAGCAACAACACCAAGCCTAGACAAAATCATAAGGTCTCCTCTGAAAACATCTTCTTCTTCAATTCAACAGTCCCATAAGAATCATATTTTATAAATCCAAAATGGGCAAGAACCTTCAATGGAAAATAATAATATTCAAAATATCTACCCCTATAACCAAAAAATTCTTGCTTGTTCCTAAAGCCTAAATTATAAAGTTCAACTAAGTTAAGCTTCAATTCTGCCAAAATCTTTCCATGCCCATTAAAACATCCTTTAGCATATAATTTATGATTAATAT
>Ga0224520_1000207_pt1 | contig 19147 bp, 18 predicted proteins | sample CFST25metaG_2_FD_180684 | JGI IMG/M metagenome (GOLD analysis project Ga0224520, IMG submission 180684) | Peat soil microbial communities from Stordalen Mire, Sweden - C.F.S.T-25 | ecosystem: Environmental > Terrestrial > Soil > Wetlands > Peat | place: Sweden: Norrbotten County, Stordalen Mire... | reverse complement strand
GGCTCGTCCTCCGCGCTATCGGCCGGCACAATTCCGTCGCCATTGAATCGGCTGGCAGCCAGGATCTCGGCAGCGCCGGCCACATCTTCCACCGAGATTGTGCCGGCCTCAGGACGCCCCAACTTGGCGAGCAAGCGCCGGGACGCGGCCAGCAGATCGCGGCCGAGTTGAGTTTGCTCCTTGATGGACGCTATCGGAACAGAATTGCCCTCGGTGAAGAGGTCGTCCAGATTGCGAAAGACCTGCTTGGCCCAGTCCACCGCGGCCAAGATCTCGGGCGACCGGATGTGCCCGTCGCGATCGGTGTCGACCCAATCCAAGGTGTGGCTATCGAACTCAAGCCCCCGCGTGGGGCAGGAGAGCGCCATCCACAACTTCTGGTCGAGCTCGCCCAGGTGTTCCAGGTCGGCCCCTTCGGCGAGCACGACTTGGTCCACGTCGCCCGCGCGAAAAAACCTCCACCGGTGCGATTCTTTGTTCTTGTCACCCATGAAAGCGTACCTCCGGCAGGTGGCGCGCGACGCCTAAAAAAATGAGTACAGCAGATTGACCTCGGTGAGCGTATCGACCTTGTCGGCGAACTTCCAGGAGACGTTGTCGTTGGGGAAGCTGACGGTCGTGCCGGCAGGCGCTCCCACAACAACTGAAGGAACCGGCCGGGGCGCGGGGTTTTGGTCGTATTTTAGGGTGAAGGTGAGACCAAGGGCCAACTTCTTGAAGAGGTTTGTGCTGATCCCCAGCTTGCCGTTGATGCGCGTGTCGTGCAGGGCATCGACGCCAGGAAGGCCGGTGTTAACGTTTAGCGCCTTGGTTTCGTGATTGAGGTTGAGCAGGGCTTCCACGCTCGCCGTCAGGCCGGTCGCGGGCGTGAGCGAAAGCGTCTCGCCCACCAACACGCGCGCCGAATGGATGGTGACCGGGTCGATGCTCTTGCCCGTCTGCTGCACGTAGCGCTCGTACGAGAAGTCGTAGCCGAGCTCGGCCAATACCAGGTTCCACCTATCCTTGCGCAGCTGACGGCTGTAGCCGGCCTGCCCGCCTCCGAAGAGCGTCTTGCCGGCGATCTTATCCCCAGCCCACTGGGTGCTGGCATATGCGACGTTGTTCTCGGAAAGAAAGCGATCGTAGCGTCCCTTGGTAGCCCAGTTGTTGGTGCTAGTCACCTCCCGCCGGTCGACGGATTGGATGACGCCTGTGGTGTCAGCCGTGGCCACCAGATTCTTCGAACGCCCGTAGGCCACGCCCGCTTCCAACTCCAGCTTGTTGTTGCCTTCCTTGCGCGAGCCGTTCACGCCGAAATTGACGTTGGTGGCCTGCGAGTTCCCCGAGGTCATGATGAAACCGCCCTTGCTCTGCGCCTTCCATTCCACAATCGGGGGCGGGGCCGGCGGCGCCACGGGCGGGACGTCGGGGTTGGCGGCCGGAGCCGGTGGTGGCGCGGGCTCTGCCTTCGGCGCCTCGGCGGGAATCGCGGGTTTGGTTTCGAACGCATCTACCGGCGCCGTCTTAGGCTCCGCCGTCTCGGCCGGCGCGGGCTTGGGTTCGGACGCAGTGTCTTGGGCCAAGGCCCGGCCGCCCGTGAGAATTAAGACCAAGGCCAGCAGCGTGGCCACAGCGGAACGATTCGCTTTCCATGCTGGTGAACAAGCGGGGTTCTTCGGGTCGAACATGCAGCACCTCCGGGCGAGTTGGATGCGATTGTTGGGCAAAGGTCACGCGGATACCAGATTTTTTGGACCAGCGCCGCCTGCCCAGGTCGGCCGGGCGCCGTTACGCTTCGTCGTCCGCGAAGGCCATGACCTCGCGGATGCTCTCGGCGCCAGTGACCAGCATGACCAGGCGATCGAAGCCCATGGCCACCCCGCAGGTGGGCGGCATGTCGGCCAGGGCCGCCAGCAACTTCTCGTCGATGGGATAGACCGCCCTGCCCCGCTGGCGGCGCAACTCGGCCTCCACGACAAAACGCGCCCGTTGCTCGTCGGGATCACAGAGCTCGCCAAAGGCGTTGGCCAGCTCCAGCCCGCCGGCGTAGAGCTCGAAGCGCTCGACGGTCAGGGGATCGTCTGGCTTGCGTCGGGCCAAAGCAGCCAGGGGCAGCGGCCAATCGAATACGAAGGTCGGCCTGCCGCGGCCCAGGCACGGCTCGACCCGGTCGAGAAAGATCTGGAAGAAGACGTCGTCCCAAGTCACGGCGGTGCCTAGCTTGCAGCCGGCGCGCGCCGCCGAACCGCACAGTTCGTCCACGCTCTCGTCGCCGCGCAAGCCAATCCCGGCGAAACGTGACAGTGCTTCGCGCACGGTGAGACGCTCGAACGGCGCCTCGACGGCCAACTTCTCGGGCTTCCCTTCGCGCGCCCGTCCGGCCGGCACGTCGACCACCGGCCAGTGTCCGACGGCGCGCGCCGCCACTTCGATGAGCGCTTCGCAGTCGCACGCAATCTCATCCAGGCCAGCGCCGGCCCGGTACCACTCGATCATCGTGAACTCGGGTTCGTGGTGGCTGCCTCGTTCGCCGGCGCGCCAGCAGCGACAGATCTGCACGATGCGCGGCAAGCCGGCCGCCACCAGCCGCTTCATGTGGTACTCGGGCGATGTGATGAGATACCGCTCCCCGCCCGCCGGGATTGCCTCCAGGTGAACCTCCTGACCGGGCGAGGGGACGCGCGCTGGCGTCTCGACTTCGAGAAACCCCTGCCCCTCAAACCACGAGCGTACCGCCCGCCTGACTTCCGCACGAGCTTCAATCCCTGCCTTTCTGCTGGCTGGGTTCACCGTGCAGCCCCAAAGGCCGACCCGCGGGGCGCGGGTCGCGTGAGCGAGGGCGTGAGCGCGTTCGTGGGCGGTACGCGAAAGCCGGGAAGCGCGGGCGCGGGTCGCGAACCGCCCACGCAGCCCGCTGCACGCTGGTCGCTCACGCTCGCGCTACCGCTCACCCGCACGCTGGCCGAGCCGTGCAGACCCGGAATTCCCAGAGAAACCGTGGCGAGCCTCTAGCATCTCTACGCACGTCCGACACGCTCAAGGTACTCACCTGAGCGCGTGTCGATCTTGATGGTATCGCCCGCGTTGATGAAGAGAGGAACCGCGATGGTTGCGCCGGTGGAGATCTTGGCCGGTTTGGTCACGCCCGTGGCCGTGTCACCGCGGAACCCAGGCTCGGTCTCCAGGATCTTCTGTTCGATGAAATTCGGCAGGGTCACGCCCACTGCGCGCTCGTTGAAGAACAGCACCTCCACCACGATCTGCTCGGGCATGAAGAGGGCATCTTCGCCGATGGTCTCAGATGGGATCTGCACCTGGTCGTAGGTACTCGTGTCCATGAACACGAACGAATCGCCCTCCTTGTAAAGGTACTGCATCTGCTTGGTCTCGACGTTGGCCGGTTCCAGCTTCTCGCCCGAACGAATATTGCGTTCGATGACCGCACCCGAGAGCAGGTTCTTGAACTTGGTGCGCGTGAAAGCCGCGCCCTTGCCCGGCTTGATGAATTGGAACTCGACCACGGCGTAGGGCGCGCCGTCCATCATGACCTTGAGTCCCTTGCGGATATCGGATGTGTCGTAGGAAGGCATTGGAACCGCGGATTTAGCTTGGCCGCCGTGCCCCGTCAATACCAGACATCCCGAGCGCCTACATTTCCGGGATCGGACACTGCGCGTTGCGGGCACGCAATGCACGCAGGGCAACGCGGTTCGGCTGCGAGGGCCGCTCCTGCGCTTGCAACGCGGACAGATAGAGGAGCGCCGCGCGGCAAGCGTCGCCATGGCCCGCCAAAGCCCTTTCCAGCCACTTTGCCGCCTGCTTATGGTCGTTCTCGCGCGCGGCCAGGACCCCCAATACGAAAGCGGCGACCGGACTGCCACGTTCGGCTCGTCGTTCCAGCGTGGCCCGATCGCTTCGGGATACGCCGCCCTCGCGGCCCAACTCCATGTACGTGCGCAGGTCAGAATCAAAATCGCTCAGGAACGCGGGCACGTTCTTGACAGTCGCGGCCATGGCGGCACCCCCGCCCTTCAGGTACAGAGCCCGCAGGGCCAGAAGATGGTGCTCGGGCTGGACTGGACCCTCAGCCGGACGCTCGGTCCCGTCCGTCTGGCCTCGCCCGAGACGGACTGCCATCTCGGCCCAGGCCAGCGGCACAGCCTTGCCGTCGGCCAGCTTGCGCGCACGCGCCAGCCCTTCGTCGGCGGCATCGATCTCGCCCAGCGAGGCCAACACAAGAGCGGATTCGGCCAACACGCGGAAATCCTCGGAAGCCTGACCCGCGGCGCGCGCCTTGCGCACGGCCGCTGACCGTTCGCCGTCAAGCCGCGCGTGCTGGGCCGATGCAAGCCAGCACGCCGCACGCACAGCGCGCGAAGTCCGGCTTTCGTCGTGGCATGCCGGCTCGATGTGCTTGGTCCAGCCACCCTCTCCCAAGGCACGCTCAGCCTCGCCAGCCAGCAACTGCACGCGCGACGCCTCCCTGTTCTTGGCCAGGAACGCACGCGTCACACGGCGTACGGCGGTGGCATCTCCGCAGTCGAGCCGCTGCGCAGCCCACTCCGCAACCACAGGGGCAAAATCCGGGGCCGCTTGCAGAGCCCGGTCCAGATCCTTCCCGGCCCCGGCAGTGTCGCCGGCCAAGGCCCGAACCCGCGCAGAGGCTAGCAGGAGCGCAGGCGGCGGGTTCGGGGCGGCCCTGGCCAGACCGGCATCCACATGCTGCTTGGCTGTGTTGCGATCTCCGGCAGCTAGGGCAAGCAGCGCGCGCGCTGCCTCGGCCAGCGCCAAGAGCTGCGGGTTGGGCGGATCGCCTGGCCGCAACCGCCGCAGCGTCTCCTCGGCGCCTTTGGCCGTAGCCCTCCCATGGTCGAGGGTCAAGAACGCATCGACCAGGGCCAGCCGCACCAGGGAGTCGGGGTCAGGCTCTGAGCCAGCAAGAGCCGCGCGCGCCCGATCACGAGCACGCATGAGGCGATCGAGCGATCCTGACGACAGCGCACTGTCCAGCTCCTCGCGCGGCGAGAAGCTGCGACGCTCCGACGGCCCAAAGGCGCGATAGCCGAGTATTCCAAGCCCGGCCAATAGCACCAACGCCGCCGCGGCCGCCAGATATTTCCCCTTCCCAGACTTTGCGGCCGGCGCGGCCGAAGTTTGGACGGCCGCACCCTTGTCCTGGGTTGAGGCAAGCCCAGCGGGCAGCGCCACGGGCTGGCTGGGGGACGGCATCGTCACCGCCGCCGCTGCCACAACCGGCGGCGTGATGGGCTCGACTAAGGGCGTGACGATCTCGACCTCCGGCGTGATGAGCTCGACCAAGGGAGTGACGATCTCGACTCGAGGCGTAGCGAGTTCGGCTTGCGACACCACTAGCACCGGTGCCGGGTGCCACCCTGGCTTCTGCCCTCCTGGCACCTGGGCGCCCTTGGGCTCGACTGGTCGAGCCTCGGACCAAGGCGTCGGCGGATAAGCCCCGGGGGCTGGAGCGCGCAGGTCTTCGGCATACGCGCCAATGATCCGCGCGCGGACTTCGTCGCCCTTGCGACGCAAGACGTCGCCCAGTCCGCGAAAAGCCTCGGCGTTGTCAGGGTGCTGTCGGCAAAGCTTCACCAGCACGCGCTGGGCTGTACCCAGATGGCCCTGCTCGAGAAGCGTACGTCCAAGCAGAAGGTCTTCGCTGATGTCGGGAACGTCAGGCGGCAACGGGACCCATACTACCGCAATTGGTCCAGCCTAGTTGTTCTTGCCGCTCAGCTCGAAGGCGTCATGCAGGGCGCGAACGGCCAGCTCGCTGTACTTTCCGTCAATGACGCAGGAGATCTTGATCTCCGACGTCGAGATCAGGTGGATGTAGATGTTCTCCCTGGCCAGCGCCTCGAACATCTTGAGTGCGACGCCGGCGTGTGAGCGCATGCCCACACCCACGATCGATACCTTGGAAAGGTTGTCGACCGTGCGGATGTGCTCGGGCGGACAGAAATCAGCGCAGTGCTTGACGAGAAGCTCGCGAGCCCGCTTGCTGTCGCCCCTGGACACCGTGAAGGTAAGATCGGTGCGACCCTCGGCGGAAAGGGCCTGGACGATGGTGTCCACACCCACGCCCGCGTCGGCCAGGGGCCTGAACACCTTGGAATGAATGCCGGTGGCGTCGGAGATCCCGACCATGGTGATCTTTGTCTCGTCCCGCGTGGCGGTTACACCGGACACCAGGACTGCTTCCATCGCTTTTTCTTCGGGCACGACCCACGTCCCTTCGTTGGCGTTGAAGCTCGATCGGACGTGAATCGGGACGGCGTACTTCATCCCGAACTCGACCGACCGGATCTGCAGGACCTTGGCGCCGAGCGACGCCAGTTCCAGCATCTCCTCGTAACTGATGCGTTCGACCTTGCGCGCACCCGGCACCACGTTGGGGTCCGCAGTATACACGCCGTCCACGTCCGTGTAGATCTCGCAGACGTCGGCCTTCAGCGCTGCCGCCACGGCCACCGCCGAGGTGTCCGAGCCACCCCGGCCGAGGGTCGTAATGTTGCCCGCGTCGTCCACACCCTGAAAACCGGCAATCACCGCGATCTTGCCCTGGACAAAGGCTTCGTCGATGGCCTGCACCTCCACATCCCGAATGCGCGCCCGGGCAAAGGCACTGTCGGTCAGCACGCGGATTTGGTGACCGAGCAACGACACGGCCTTGCCGCCTTCGGCATGAATGGCCAGGGCCAGCAGGCCGACTGATACCTGCTCGCCCGTGGAAGCGATGACGTCCAGCTCGCGCTCGTCGGGCTCGACATGCATCTGCTGCGCGAGCCCGAGTAGCCGGTTGGTCTCGCCAGACATGGCCGAAACGATGACGGCCACCCGATGGCCCTGGCGTTGCGTGGCCAGGCAGCGACGCGCGACATTCTTGATGCGCTCGACCGTGCCTACGGATGTTCCGCCAAATTTCTGGACGATGATCACTGCGAGATCGGTTTATCGCCGATTCGTCAGGGCGGGGTCAACCCCGAGGCGGAGACATGGGGTTGCTAAGGTCGCGAAATAGGCGGCGCGGCGATCGGCAACGCACGACTGCCCCGGCACGGCCCCCTGCGCCGAATCCCAGACAGCGGTATGCTAGGTTGTATGGGTTGGCGCGGGACAAGGAAGAAAGCGTCATGAAGATAGTCAAGGACATTCTCGAGGCCAAGAGCCAGGCAATTTGCTCTATCCACCCCAAGGCGACGGTGTTCGAGGCCCTCAAGTTGATGAGCGAGCTGGAGATCGGTGCGGTCATGGTGCTCGACGAAACCGGGGCGGTGCGCGGGATCCTGTCCGAACGTGACTATGCCCGGAAGATCCCGCTGCAGGGCAAGACCTCACGCGAAACTGCCGTAGCCGAGATCATGACCCCGGCCGAGCGCATGCACTCGGTTGCGCCCACGAACACGATGGAAGACTGCATGGTTCTGATGACCGCGAAGCAAGTGCGCCACCTGCCGGTGTTTGAGGGTTCACGCTTCGTGGGCCTGATCTCTATTGGCGATGTGGTCCAGGCCATCATCTCCGAGAAACAGAGCCTTATCGATCAGTTGCACGACTACATCGCCGGCAAGTTCGGATAACTCGTTCGGCAGTGGTAGTCTCCAAGTGTGTCGTCAGCGAATCAGCCTCCTGCCGCCGGCGCCGCCACCGGTTCGACTGGTGGCGACTCTCTTCTCTCACACAGCCTGTTACTGGGCGAGCGGCTCTACTTCTTCTCGCGGCTCCGTTTCCTGGCGGCAGCCGGTATCCTGACCGGCGGACTCTTCGCCATCCACGTCGTAGGGATCGAGGGGCTCAACCTCGGCGCCCTTGCCGGTACTGCCGGCTTTCTCGCCCTGTGCAACTCGGTCGTGTTCTTCGCAGTTCGGCCCTATCGCCTGCCCGAGCGCGCTGCCACCGCGTTCCGCCCCCTGGTCTGGACCGCAAGCGCCACCATCCTGCTCGACTACCTGGTGCTGACCTTCACCATCTGGCAGGTGGGCGGCAGCCAGTCGCCCTTTCTGGCCTTCTACATCCTGCACGCGATCTTTGCCTCGGCGATGCTGTCGCGACGGGCGGCCTTTGCGCACGCGGCGGTTGGATACCTCATGCTGGCCGCCCTCGTGCTCGGGGAATGGTTCGGCTGGCTGCCCCGCCATCGTCCCCTGGGCGCGGTCTTCGGCGGGCCCGAGAACGATTTCCGCGTGGTGTGGACTCTGCTCTTCCTCTACGGCTTGCTGATGGCCGCCACCACCTACCTGGCCACCGGCATCGCCGCTCGCCTACGCGAGAGCGAGCGCCGTTTGCGCGAGGCGGTCCTGCGCCTGGAGCGTCTGGCCGACCTGCGCCGTTCCTTCTTGCATGTGATGGTGCACGATCTTCGCAGCCCGGTCGGGGCGGTGACCACCTTGCTCGACAACTTGTCGAGCGAGCTGGGCGGCCCGCTGACGGGACAACAACGCCAGTGGGTCGAACGCGCGGACCACCGCCTGCAGGGGGCACTCGACCTTCTACGCGGACTGCAGGTCCTGGCCGATCTCGAGACCGAGCCCCTGGCGGACCTGATGGTGTCCGTCGACCTGCAGGCCATCGTGCGGGAGGTGGTTGAGGAATACGCCGACCTGGCGCAACAGCGCCGTCAGTCTCTCACGGCCGAGTTGCCTGACAGCCTGCCGCCGGTGCGTGGCATCGCACGCCTCCTGCGCGAGGCGCTGGTCAACTACGTGACCAACGCTATCAAGTACTCAGGCGAGGGCTGCACCATCGTAGTTCGACTGCGCTCTCAAGACGCCGCGATCCGGATCGAGGTCCAGGACGATGGACCCGGAATCCCGCCCGAGGCCCGAACGCGCTTGTTCCAGGAATTCGTGCGTGTGTCCAAGGGCAAGGATGCGGAAGCGGGCACGGGTCTGGGCCTTTCCATCGTCCGCCGCATAGCCGAGGCCCACGGCGGCAAGGTGGGGGTCGAAAGCACTCCTGGTCAAGGGAGCTGTTTCTTCTTGACCCTGCCCGTCTTCAAATCCGCGGGACAGGAAGACGCGTAGCCACCGCATGCGACGACTGCCGCCGCGTTGCATGGTCAGTTGCCTTGCCGTCTGAATTCCTCTGCCGCGCGGACAGCGGGTGAATCGCCGTGATATGGTTTGCCCCCTCACGATGCGAGTCCTCATCGTTGTGCCGGCCCTGAACGAAGAGAGTGGCCTACCGCCGCTGCTCTCGGAGCTTCGTGCCGTCGCCGGGCGAGACGGTTCCTCGGTGGAGATTGTGGTCATCGACGACGCCTCGACCGACCGGACCGCGGACGTCGCCCGGGATCACGGCGCTCGCGTGGTCCGGCTGTGCCGCAACCTCGGTATTGGCGGGGCGGTGCAAACTGGACTGCGACTTGCCTTGCGCGAGGGTTTCGATTGCGCCGTGCAGATGGACGGCGACGGCCAGCATCCGCCCTCTGAGCTAGGAAAACTTCTCGCCGCGATCCAGTCGCCCAATCCGCCCGACATCGTGGTCGGGAGTCGATATCTGCAAAGGGAGGGATTCCAGTCAACCCTGCCGCGCCGGGTGGGCAGCGGCTGGCTGGGCTGGGTGCTTGGAATCGTAACCGGTGAGAAGACCACGGATCCCACTTCCGGCTATCGCGTATACGGTCGTCGCGCTCTCAGGCTCTTCAATTGGTCATACCCGCATGACTACCCGGAGCCCGAGGCGCTGGTCCTAGCCAAAGTGGCTGGGCTTCGCGTGGCCGAGGTCCCCGTGACCATGAAAGAGCGCCAGGGCGGCGCCAGTAGCATCTCCGTCCTGCACGCTCCCTACTATATGCTGAAGGTGACCGCTGCGATTCTTCTGGCCTACGCGCGTAGCTGGCATCGAATCGAGCCCCGTACTCTGTAGGACGATGCAACAAGCCGAACAATACTGGATATTTGCAGCCTTCTGCTGCGTGGTCGCTACCTTGCTGCTCCGCCTGGTGCTGCGTGAGCGCATCACGCTTCAAAGCAGTCTCTGGGTCTTCTTCTCGCTCGCAGCCCTGGTGGTCCTTGCGGTCGTGCCCGACCTCACCACGTCCATAGCCCATGCCATGGGCTTCGCCTTGCCTTCGAACTTCTTCTTCGCCATTGCGATTGGCGCGTTGGCCCTGCTTCATGTCCACACGCTGGTCACCTTGTCGCGGACCGAGGTTCGGTCGATCGCGCTGACGCAGGAACTTGGGCTCCTACGAGAGAAGCTCGACCGGATTGCGCGGGAAGATTCACCCGGGGACCCACCGAGGGTTCCCAAACCCTCCCGCGATGGTGCGCCGCCGGCTGCCCCCACGAAGACCGACGTTCTTCACGGGCGAACATGAAACTGGCGATCATCGTCGTCACCTACCAGGCCGAGCCCTACCTCGACGGCCTGTTTTCCACGCTCAAGCAGCACACCAACCTTGACGACGTCGCAGTCGTCGTGGTCGACAACGCTTCATCGGACGGGACCTTGGCCGAGCTGTCTCGCATCAGGCAAGCCTGGCCCAACCTGCACGTGCTGCCGCAAGCGAGGAACACCGGCTTTGCCGAAGGGAACAACATCGGCCTGCGCTGGGCGCGGGAGCGCGGCGCGACCTTCGCCCTGCTCCTCAATCAGGACATCGAGGTGACGCCGGGGTGGCTTGCGCCGCTCCTCTCCATCATGGACACCCGACCAGACGTCGCCGCGGCGCAACCGCTGGTCGTGCTTCACAGTGAGCCCCATCTCATTAACACCGCGGGCAACGAGTTGCACTTCTGCGGCTTCGGCACCTGCGGCGCCTACCGCCGGGGGATCGACAGCGTCCGGCTTGACGAGGGAGTCCGCTCGGTGGCCTTTGCCTCAGGAGCCGCCCTCCTGCTGCGCATGGATGCACTGGCGCGATCGGGAGACTTCGACGAGAAGCTCTTTCTGTATCACGAGGACTGCGATCTGCAGATTCGCTTGCGCCAACTTGGCTACGATTGCGTTCTGGTGCCCGAGTCGCGCGTTCTGCACAAGTACACGGAGCGGTTCTCGGCGCGCAAATATGCGCTGCTCGACCGCAACCGGTGGCTGGTGCTGATCAAGGACTGGCCCTTGGCACGATTGGCCGTGGCGGCGCCAGCCCTGGCCGGTGCTGAGCTGGCGGTGCTGCTGTTCGCGGCCCGCCGAGGCTGGCTGCGTGAGAAGCTGGCCAGCTATGGCGAGATCTTCCGTCTGCTGCCAGCGGTCTTGCGTGACCGCCGCAAAGTTCAGAAAGATCGTTCACCAAACGCGACAGACGGCGCTTTTCTGACCGGCAGCATCCGGTTTCCCGAACTTGACCACCCCATCATTACACGGGTGGCCAACCCGGTTCTGTCTGCCTATTGGTCCTTTGTGCGCAAAGTGCTGCGCGTACCGTGACCGGCCTTTGATCAATGGCTGGTCGCAGTTTCTCGGAGCACTTGGAGGATGCGCGAATCGTTGCGCGGATCCGCGCCGGCAAGAGGCGCCTGGATGACAAATCCGTCTTCCGTAATGCTTTCCGTCTCCAGCCAGGGACCAACGGCGGCAATCGAAGAGGCTGAAGTGGTGAATGTCCCGAGATAGATCCGGACGCCGTCCACTCCCGCCCTTGAGGAGATCTCAGCTCTGTCCCAGCTTCGCCCTGATGGTCTTCAGCATGGCGTCGAAGTTGACCGGCTTCTGGAAGACCGCATCCAGGCCCAGATCTCGCGTGCTGGCCGAGATGGTCAACGAATCGCCGAGCGAACTCAACAGGAGCACGGGCGCGGTGTTGCCCGCGAGCTTCAGCTCCTTGACTAAGCCAGTGCCCGAGTCGATCTCTTCCATCATGAGGTCGACGATGAGCAGGTCCGGCTGCGTTTCTTTGAATTTCTTCAGCCCCTCCTCGGCAGAAAGCGCCGTGGCGGTCAGGTAGCCGGCTTTTTCCAGCCGCAACCGCAGCGCCTCAAGGATGTCCCCGTCGTCGTCGACACATAGGATCAGGTACTTTCCGTTTTTCATCGCTCAGGCCTCTGGCTGGGGATCGCAGGCACAGCCGCGACCAGAATCGACACCGAATTGCCTCGTGTATTTATCGAAATGCTGCTCGCGCACTGCCCGCTGGGCAAAGGCTAGCGCCAGCGCCAGGTTCGCGCTGGCCTGCTCGGACAGCGACTCGCCCAGCTCACCGAAGTGATAGCCGCGAATGCCCAGGGCGTAGGCTTTCACCTGCGCACCGAACATTTCGCGCGCCAGGGCCACCACTTGGCCGGGCGTGGCGCTGTGGCTGGAAAAGCCTAGTTCGCGACTAGGCTCGACCCGGTCGAACCAGAAAGGCTCCGGCCCGTTCATGTCGGCGTCGACAAAGACCACGACGTCGTATTCGGCCAGGGTCGCGGCGTCCTCGACGGAAAGCTGGTAGTCGGACTCACAGGCCAAGCCGGCCGTGTGAAGCGGCTCCAGCGCAGCCACCAGCGCCGGTCCCAGCCCATCGTCGCCGCGGCCGGGGTTGCCGTAGCCGTAGACCAGGATGTGCGTTGCCAGGTCGCTCATCAGCGGCTCTTCTCAGCGAGAACCTTGCCTTCGACGTCCAGCACGCTCACGTCCAGCGCCATCTGCCCCAGCGCATGGGTCGCGCAAGACAGGCAAGGATCGTAGGCGCGAATGGCCACCTCGATGCGGTTGAGCAGGCCTTCCGTGATCTCCACGCCAGACAGGTGATCCTGCGCCACCTTGGTCACCGCACGGTTCATGGGCTCGTTGTTGTGGGTGGTGGAGACGATCAGGTTGCCCATGACCACCTGGTCGTTCTTGTCGACCCGGTAGTGGTGGAAGAGCGTCCCGCGCGGGGCCTCGATCACTCCCACGCCCTCCTCGCGGCGCTCGCCCTTGACCACCAGATCGCTGCCCTGCAGGTCGGCATCGTGGAGCAGGGCCTGGATCTTCTCGATAGAGTGCAGCAGCTCGACCATACGCGCCCAGTGATAGGCCATGGTGACGTTGTTGGTCTTGCCCCCGGTGACCGCACGGAATTCCTTGCGAGCCGATTCTGCGGCTGGGGTGTCGATGAAATCCGCGGTGTTCAAGCGGGCCAGAGGTCCCACCCGGTACCAGCCGGTCTCGGGCCCCAGCGTCTTGATGAAGGGGAACTTCATGTACGACCAGTCCCGCACGTCCTCGGCGATGAAGTCCACGTACTTCTGATAGTCGATCTGGTCGAAGATCTTCGTGCCCTGATTATCCACCGCGCGCAGGTTGCCGTGATACAGGTCCATGGCGCCGTCGGCCCGAACCAGAGACAGGTGGTTGGACTCGAACGAGCCAAAGGGCAAGAGTTCCTTCAGGTGGGCCGTGGTGTACTCGCGCGCGATCTTCACCGCGGAGCGGGCCCACGCCAACTGCTGATCAATATCCTTGAGCAAGACATCGCGCTCGGCCAGGCTCAGGTTCTTGTTCACCCCGCCCGGGATGGCGCCGGTTCCGTGGATCTTCTTGCCGGCGGTGGCCTTGATGACCTCCTGGCCGTACTTGCGCATCATGACGGCTTGCACGGCCAACTCAGGATACTTGGCGGCCACGCCGATGACGTTGCGGATGGCAGGATCGGCATCGAAGCCAAAAAGCAGGTCAGGCGACGCCAGGTGAAAAAAGTGCAGCGCGTGCGACTGGTACATCTGCCCGTAGTGCATCAGGCGGCGGATCTTTTCCGCCGTGGGCGTCAGGTTCTCGCCGCCCACGATGCGGTCCATGGCCTTGGCCGCAGCCAGGTGGTGGCTAACCGGACAGATGCCACACAGGCGCTGGGTCAAAACCGGGACCTCCCAGAAAAACCGCCCCTGAATGAAGCGCTCGAAGCCGCGAAACTCCACCACATGCAGGCGGGCTTGCACAACCTTGCCGGCCTCGTCGAGAAGGATGGTGACTTTTCCGTGACCCTCGACACGGGTAACGGGCTCGATGACCACTCGTTTGATGACGCTCACGTCACACTCCTTGGTACGCTTCAATCGTACTTGATGAGCCCGTAGGGCAATTTCACCGGCTTGCCAGTCAGCAACGCCACCAACGATTCCCACAAGGTGTCCGCCGAGGGCGGGCACCCGGGCAGGAAGTAGTCGATCTTCACCACCTCGTGACAGGGATAGACCTTGTTGAGAAGTAGCGGAATTTCAGGATCGTTAGGAATCTTCTGGCTTGGATTGTGAACCGTGGGCCCGTGCAGATACGCCTCGTCCAGGCATTCGCGCAAGGGAATGCCGTTGCGCATGGCCGGCACGCCGCCCATGGTTGCGCATTCACCGATCACCAACAGGGTATCGCAGTGCTGGCGATAATTCTGCAGCACGTGCACATTCTCTTCGTTGCAGCAGCCGCCCTCGATGATTCCCACGGCGCAACGGCCGGTGAACTCTTTGATGTCATTGATGGGCGACTTGTCGAAGTCGACCAGTTCGACCAGCTTCAAGATGCGCTCGTCAATGTCGAGCAGAGACATGTGACAGCCAAAGCAGCCCGCCAGGGAGATCGTCGCAATCTTGGGCTTGGCCGTCATCGCGCGTCTCCTGCCTGCGCCGCTTGGGCGCCCTTCTCGATCTCTGACCCGATGGGCTCGTGGTCAAACGCCCGCTGCCCAATCGGGATAGCATAGCCGACGCGCTTCTTCATCAGCGAGCCCACCGGACAGGCCTCGCTGGCCATGTCGGCGACTGCCGCGTCGGTCCCGCCCAGCCCGTTGGCCGCGTTGGCGGCAATGTGTTTGTGCGCGCCGCGGCCCACAAAGCCGTACACATGCTTGCCGTCCAGTTCTTGCGAGGCCCGCACGCAGCGCGCGCACAGGATGCAACGGTTGCGGTCGAGGAACAGGTCAGGATGGCTGGCATCCACGTCGCGCACCGGGAAGAAATACGGGTACTGCGGTGCCAGCATGCCCAGACGATAACCCATGGCCTGCAGCTCACAATTGCCGCTCTTCTCGCAGAAGGGACAGAAGTGGTTGCCCTCGACGAACAGCATCTCAATCAGCTCGCGACGCATGTCGCGAAGGCCCTCGGTGTCGTTCTCGACCACGATGCCCTCTGCGATGGGCTGAATGCATGCCGCCTGCGGTCGGCCGTTGACCAGCACGGTACACACACGACAGCTTCCCCAAGGACTCAAGCCGCGTTTGGCGCACAGGTGGGGGATGTAGATGTTGGCCATCGCCGCGGCCTGAAGGATGGACTGGCCGGCCTGGCCGCGCACTTGCACGCCGTCGATGGTGAAGGTGATTTCGCCGCTCATGGTGTCCCTTTCACTTCCCGAAGTAGACCGACCGGCGCTGCGCCAGCGACTCGGCCACCGCCACAGCCGCGCCCCCATCGAAGGTGGGCAGCAGATCCGCCTGCCGTGTCCGCATCCGTCGCTCGTACTCGGACCGGAAGGATCGCAAGGTGGTCAGCACGGGTTGGGCCGAGGTCTGCCCCAAACCGCAGCGGCTGGTGGCTTTCACGGTTTCGCCAAGCTTTTGCAGGTACGCGAGGTCGCCTGGGCTTCCTTTGCCGTCGGCCACCTGGGCAAGGCGGTCGCGAAGCAAGCGATTACCCACGCGGCAAGGCGTGCAGTAGCCACAGCTTTCCTCGCAGAAGAACTCCATAAAGGCCTCGGCCACCCGGAGCACGTCGCGCTGCCGATTGAAGATCATCACGGCGCCGCCGGTGGCCAGATCGTCGAAGCGCAAAGTGCGGCCGAAGTCGCTCGGGCCGATCATCTGTCCCGAAGCGCCGCCGACCTGCACAGCCGCCGTCTCTAGCGCGCCCACCATGTTGAGCAGGTCGCTGACCTTGACGCCGAAGGGCAACTCGTACACGCCTGGCCGGTCGCAGTCACCGGAAACGCTGTACAGCTTGGTGCCGGTGCTGTCGCTGGTGCCGATTGAGCTGAACCAGCCCGGTCCATTTTCCAGGATGCGGGCCACACAGCAGAAGGTTTCCACGTTGTTGATGACCGTGGGCCGGCCCAGGTAGCCGGACTGCGCCGGGAACGGAGGCCGGTTCTTCGGATCGCCGCGCTTGCCTTCGCACGAGCTGAGCAGCGCGGTCTCCTCACCACAGATATAGGCACCGGCGCCCAACTGGATGCGGATGTCGAAACTGAACCCTCGCCTGCCCAGGATGTCGTGGCCGAGAAGGCCCGCCTCGCGGCGTTCCTTGAGCAGGTTTTCCAAGAACGCGAGCAGATAAGCGTATTCGCCGCGCAGGTAGACAATCCCGGTGGCCGCCCCCACGCCGTAACCGGCGATGGTCATGCCCTCGAAGACCAGGTCCGCCGCCTCGGTGAGGATCACGCGATCCTTGAACGTGCCGGGCTCGCCCTCGTCGGCGTTGCACACCACGATCTTGTTGTCTCCCGTCGCCGCGCGCGCGAACTCCCATTTCATGCCGGTGGGGAAGCCCGCGCCCCCGCGTCCACGCAGACGCGAAACCTTGATGCTCTTGATGACCTCGGTGGCACTTTCCGCCAAGGCCTTGCGCAGGGCCGTGCCGCGGGCCAAGGGTGCAAAGATCACCGGTCCCCGCTCGCGCAGGTTGTTCCTGACCACGGAACGAACCAGCGGATGACTGTTGTTGCCGTTGCCCAGGGTGAGCTTCAGGTGCTCGACGCTTCCGCTGGTGCGCAGGACCTCGATCAACTCGCGTGCCTGGTCGCTCGACAGATTGGTGACAACCTTGTCGTTGATGAGCGCAGCCGGGGCCTGATCGCATAGGCCGATGCAGGGCGTGTGCTGCAGGGTAAACAGCCCGTCAGCGGTGGTCTGGCCGAAATCGATCCCCAGCTCCTCGCAAAAGGCGCGCCCCACGCGATCCGCGCCGTGCATCTGGTCGATGATGTCGTTGCACAGGCGGATGACGAATTTCCCGCGTGGCTGGGGCGAGAAGAACGCGTAGAACGACAGCGTGCTCTCGACCTCCACCCGTGGCAGCGACACCGCCCGCGCGATGGCGTCCACCGCTTCGCCCGACACACTGCCCAGCCGTCGATGCGCCTCGAGCAGGATATCCATCAGCCGCGTCGGTTCGTTGCCGAACCGTCCGCAGATTTCCCGGATGACGCTTTCCTGAGTCTCGGCCATTTTGTCCTTCATCTTCGCTTGTCTGTCACTCTTCGGTCGCCGCCCCGGCGCGAAAAGGCCCTGCCGCACCCGCGTACCCGCTTGGCCTCCTATATAGAAAACTCGCTTCCATTTCAAGCCTTAACGCCACCTCGTCGGGGACGCGGTCACGACGGGATCCCGGTGTGGACAGGCTTGCGCTGGTCCAGGCCGTTCTGGTACCCAGCACGCGGACCGAAGCGGTGGCTGCCCAACGCGGCTACAATGCGGCCATGGCAAGCCATGAATCAGCCGCCCAGCCGGCCGAATTAGTTATCGTGTTCATGACCGCGCCCGATGCGGACGTGGCAGGCCGCATCGCCAGCGCCTTGGTCGATGAAAGGCTAGTGGCGTGCGTGAACATCCTGCCCGGCCTGCGTTCTATCTATCGATGGGAAGGCGAGCTGTGCGACGAAGCCGAGGTGCTCTGTCTGATGAAGACGCGGCTCGACCTCTTTCCTGCACTCCGTGACCGCATCGCCATCCTTCACCCGTACCAGGTGCCCGAAATTATCGCCCTGCCGCTTGCCGCCGGGAGCGCGCCGTACCTCGATTGGGTCCGCCAGTCCACGAAGTAGAGAGACCCAGGCGTTCACCTTCACAGCACGAAGGGAATGATCGCTTTCCGCGCCCGCGGATAGTCAGCGAAGGTGGCACGATACCAGGCCTGGTGTTTGAGCGCGCGCGGCACCAGGTTGGCCGCGGTCCACAGGGCGAAGACCAGGCCTGGCCAGGAAAGTGTGGCGATGGCCCAGCCCGTCCACTCGATCATTTCGCCGAGGTAGTTCGGGCAGGACACCAGGCGAAAGAGCGGGCCATCGGGAACCACGTACGCGCCGCCCGACTGTCGACGCAGGCGGCGCAGCTCGCGATCCGCCAGCACATGGATAGCGAACCCCGCGGCGAACAGGATCACACCGACAAGGAAGGGAACGCTCCACAGCCAAGCCGCGGGCCGCGCAGGCGAGAGGGTGAACAGCCAACGACCGTTCAAATAGGCGTTGACGACATTGAAGAATGCACCCGAGGCGAGCACCACCAGGGGCATGGGTTTGCTGGCCGACGGAAGCAAGAAAGCAAACAAGAAGCTGCGGTAGAGGTAGTGCCCGAGCCAAAGAACCAGAGCCGCCAGCGCCGCCAGGTTCGCACGGCGATCGCCGAGGAAGAACATGACGGTCATGAGCAGGGGCGACGGCGCCTCCATCAGCACCCAGGCCAGGCGCGCTTTCACCACCGGTCCCCACCCTGGCCGGCCGTGGCGGCCGTAGGGCGCGGGCCGCAGCAACAAATAGGGCGCCACCGCAAGCGCCAAGACAACCCAGGCGCCGAGAATCCAACCGTACAGCCTCGGCTCGCTCATGTCAGCTTGCCGGCCTGCTTGAACCACTGGTAGGTGTCGCGCAGGGTTTCCTCAAGCGGTCGGGGGTTGTGCCCGAGCTCGGCGCTGGCTCGAAGGCAACTGATGCGGCGGTGATTGCGCAGCACGCGCAGCGAATCCGGGGTGAACAGCGGCCGCCGCCCCCGAAGCCGGGCCCAGCCTGCGGCGAACGGCGCCGCCGCGCGTGCCAGCCCCATGGGCACAACCAGACGCGGGATCCTGGCACCCGAAACCCGGCCCCACAGCCGGGCGAGCTCGAAAAACGGCAACCAGTGGCCGGCCAGGAGGTAGTGCTCGCCCTTGCGGCCGCGACGTTCAGCCTGCAAAACCGAGGCGACCACGTCACGCACGTCGACCCAGTTGAAGCCTGCCCCTCCCACCAGGGCGGGAAAGCGACCGTGAACAAGGTCGAGCAGCACCTCCCCCATGGCCGAGGGCGCAAAGTCGTAGGGACCGATCACCGACGAGGGATTCACGATGACGGCATCCAGCCCACGCGCTACCGCGGCCATCACCTGGCGTTCGCCCTCCGCTTTCGTGCGGTCGTAGACCAGGGCGTGCGGCTGGTTCTGCACCAGCGGGCGCGACTCGTCGATCACGCCATCGACCGGATCGGCGGAAAAGGCGTGGATCGAGCTGAAATGGACCAGGCGCTCCACCCCGCAGGCCAGGCACGCCTCGACCACTTTCTG
>Ga0224520_1000197_pt1 | contig 19584 bp, 13 predicted proteins | sample CFST25metaG_2_FD_180684 | JGI IMG/M metagenome (GOLD analysis project Ga0224520, IMG submission 180684) | Peat soil microbial communities from Stordalen Mire, Sweden - C.F.S.T-25 | ecosystem: Environmental > Terrestrial > Soil > Wetlands > Peat | place: Sweden: Norrbotten County, Stordalen Mire... | reverse complement strand
GTAGCCGCCGCCAATGCGCCCGAGCTCGGCATTTCGCTCGACGGCATGCCCCCTCAAGCACCCTCCGGCATCACGGTGGAGGGCGGCGACCAAGCCCTGATGGTGTCGTGGACACCACTATCAGCCGCCGACTGGCCCGACCTGGCCGGCTACCTGGTGTTCTGCATGAGCGGAGATGGCCTGCAGCTTTTCAATCCGAGCTACTACAGTAGCCAGTACCTGACGGGCCAGATTCTGTGTTCGGCCAGCACCCCACCCACGTCCACGCCCGGCACGACCTCAAGCGCAGCCGGAAATACAACCGCCGTCGAGGTCGCAGCGCCTGCGGTCTTCCAGAACCTCTACTCCAACTACCTGTGCTCGGGCCTCTTGCCCCCCACGCAGACCGGCGTGCGCCTCGGCACCCTGCAGAACGGAATTTCGTACACCGTGGGTGTCGCCGCGGTGGACAGCCACGGCAACCCCAGTCCCATCGAGAGCGGGTTCGTCCAGGCGCCGGTTGCCACGGGTGGAACCAACGGCGGAGACACCGGTGGAGACGCGGGTGGAGACGCGGGTGGAGACCCGCCTGGAGCCACCGGCGGAGCCACGGGTGGAACCAACGTCGGCCTTGGCAATTCAGGGTGCGGCTGTCGACTCGCTGGGGTCGACCGCAGCGCCGTGCCCTGGGGCGCGATGCTGGCGCTCGGCGTGGCCAGCCGGCTTCGGCGCCGTGGCAAACGCCAACGTCAGTCGTCGCGGTGATCCGCATGCGCGCCCACCAACCGTATCATGACACGGCCGGAAGGCTTGTTTCCGCCGCACCCTAGCGTTCCCTGTTCGAGAGCGCGCCACCACGAGGAGCGCAACTCGCAAGGGCTCGTGGATAGGGGCTTCGTCAAGGCGTACGAAGCTTGAATGGCAGGGGCAGCAACAGGCAACACATTCATCAACTTGGAGGATGGTGATGACACAATTCGGAGCATTTCCACAAGGCGGGGGTTCCTTGGTTGGGGTGTGGGCCCCCAACGCCACGGCCCTCGCCGTGATCGGCGATTTCTGCGCTTGGAACACGGCGGCCGCTGCGCCCCTCATGCCGATGGGTGGTGGCCTCTGGGAGGGGCTCGTGGCGGGCTTGATGGCCAACGGTCGCTACGAACTGCTGGTAACGAGAGACACCACTCCGGCGTCACCACCAGGTGACGATCCCGTCAACCATCGCTTGGATGTCGCTGCCCGCGACACGGACGATTCCAGCCTCGACAACAAGACCAACAAATCCTGGGTCGTGGACACGATTCAGAACTGGCGGCCTTTCTCGACGCCTGGCTTCGACGACCTCATCATCTATCAATGCCACGTCGGCACGTTCGCGTGCAGGGGAGATGGGCTGGTCGCGCAGGACGGGGTGGCCTCGTTCGCTCAGTTGATGACCAAGATTGGGTACATCCGGGAACTCGGCTTCAACGCCATCGAGCTGTTGCCGATCCAGGAGTTCCGTGCCAATCGATCGTGGGGCTACAACCCTTCGTTCTTCTTCGCGCTGGACTCAGCATACGGAGACCCTGCCTCGCTGCGGGCTTTGGTGGACGCGTGCCACGCCAGCGGATTGGCAGTTATCTTCGACGTCGTCTACAACCACATCAGCGACGACGACAGCTCGTTCTATCACTTCGACGAGGAATCCGACGGAACGGGGGATAGCTATCTCGGAACGTTCCGCACACCCTGGGGATGGGCGCCCGCCTTCTGGCGACAGGGCATCCGTGATTTCTTCCTGGCGAACATGGCAATGTACCTAGTCGAGTATCGAGGCGATGGTTTGCGGTTCGACGCCACTCGCATGATAGAGGCAGCACGGGGCTGGGGAAACGACGGATGGGAATTCATGCAGTACCTCACCTGGGAGGCCAAGTCTCTGTTTCCTGGCAAGTACCTCATCGCCGAGCACATACCCGACCACGACTCGATCGTGTCAGGTGCTGGCTTCCATGCCACGTGGACCGACGGTCCATTCGATTGGATGGTCGCCGCCCTACAGGGCAACGATCCCGTCGGCAATATCGAGCGCCTGTTGGGCAGCAGTTTCGGCCCGGGGCGGAACTACCCGTTTTCGTGGAGCGTCATCAAATACCCGATGGGCTCTCACGACAAGATTGGCGACATGAACAACGGCGCAAACGGCAACCGGTACTTCGCCCAGCGATTCGGAGGACGCGACAACTGGTACGCAAGAGCCAAGGCTCGCATGGCGTGGGCTCTCACCGCCGGCATCTGTGGCACGCCCTTGCTATTCATGGGCAGCGAATGCCACATGGACGGATACTGGCACGACGAAAACGACGCCAACGGGGACCATCGATTCGATTGGTCGATCGCCGGCGACTGGATGGGGATGGGCATGCGCTACCTGGTTCAGGCGGCCAACCAGACACGCTGGAACCACGGTGCGCTTCGCAACGGACTCTTGGAGGTAACGCATCGCGATCCAAACGGAGTCATCGCCTTCAAGAGGTGGAACGACTCCGGGGACCTGGTGCTTGTGGTGGTCAACGCCAGCGATGGCAATTACACCGGCATGAGCTACGGCGTTGCGACGGGTCAGGCGGGACAGTGGCAACAGATCCTGTGTTCGCAAGACGCCTGGTTTGGTGGCTGGGATGGCGCAGGGAACGCGTACTACGAGCCGTGGACCCAAGCCGACGGCCGTGTCTACGTGAATGTCCCCAAGTGGTCGGTCACTATGTTCCGCCTGGTCTGATCTCGTTGCTGTTCCTGCTTTTTCGGCAGCGTAGTCCGACTCTGCGCGGTCCCAGGCTTCTGACATCGGAACGACGATAGTTTCGTTGGCGGTTTCCGCGGCACCTCCGTGCGCCGGACAAACCGGCGAGTTGAAGGAATGAAGAAGTTCAGAAAAGCAGCCAATGACCGAAGACACGGTCTTCGATCTCGCCTCGCTTACCAGCTCCGGCGACGGGCGGGGCATGGGTAGTGAACGGTCCCCGGACGCGACAGGCAACTGAAGCGACCTCATTGTCGATAACCCTCCAATGTGGAGGTCAGAGCACGCGCACAAGCCGCAGCAGTGGACCCGGTCTACTCGCGCCGGCAGCCCGAGAAAACAGCGCTTTTCCAGGTAATCCAGCAACACCTGCTGACCTTTGAGCAGCAGTGGACCGACCAAGCCGATGGCCGGACCCTGCCCAGCTTCGTGACCGACGAGCTGCACGACTTCCTTGGCTGTGGCATCTTGGCGCGAAATCTGGCCCAACTCTTCTGCCCCACAGGCCACGAGCGGTATGTCGTGGCGTGGAGCCGTGCCCACGCTTCTCACAGTGTCAAGCTCAAGCCGGCGGATCCCTTTGACCTGATCCGCTGGCTGGCGCGCAGTCAGAGCGATCCGCGCAAAGCGGTGGCCGAGTTGGTGCAGAACTCCATTGATGCCCACGCGCGCGGGGTGCACATCGAGCGAAGACGCGTGCGGCACACGCCTGCGCTCATCATCCGCGACGACGGCGAGGGCGTGCTTCCCGAGCTGGGTCGGGAGGAGGCCTTGAGCGCGCTGATTACCGAGATCGGGCACTCGCGTAAGCTAGGCCTTCGTGCAGGCGCTGGACGGGGTCGTGCCCCTGGTGGAGACTGAACTCAAGCGTCTGGATCGTGAGCGGGGAGCCGCGGCCAGCCGGCAGGTGGTGCAGGATTTCCGACGCGCACTGAAGGGACTGCGCAACCGACTTCCGCAGTACGAGCTGCCCGCGGTAGCGAGCGGTGAGGCCGAGATGCGAGATGCTGCCGAGGCTGGGATCGCGCCCAGCGGCGCCGAGGTGGACGCGGGCGATGGCACGGGCGAAAGCCACGACGAGGCCCCGCCGGCCCGTGATCGCACTTTGGATCTCTTTCCGCCCGGACCTCTCTTCGCCACAAAGATTTCGCCGCCCGAGATCGCGCTGGCACCTGGCCGCGAGCGGCGCGTGCTGGGCGTGGGCGTGGACGAGTCAGGCCGGCGTGTGCTGGGCGAGGTGGACATGGTTTGGAGCACCGCCTCGCCTGTGCTGTCCATCGCGGGCCTGGGCCGGCGTCCGGCCGTGCTGGCCTCGGCCGATGCGCGACCAGGCAGCCGCTATACCCTGGTCGCCGAGGGCCGGCAGGGCGAGCGCACAGCGCGGGGCGAGGCCGCCGTGGTTGTCATCGAGGCCGAAGAGCCTGGCGCCGGTCTCGGCTTTGGCATTCCGGAGCCCGAGCTGGTGGACGACGCCGGCGCGACTTGGCGCAGCCGCTTCGACGGCCGGCGCTGGCAGGTGAACGCCAGTCACGACGACTATGTTGCCTTGCACGCAGATGCGAAGGCGCGGCTTCGCTACCTATTGGCTCTACTGGCCAAGGAGATCGCTCTGCGCACCCACGGCGTCCCCGGCAGCGAGGCAGCTTTGGAGAGCCTGGTCGAGATCCTCGCCCACGCCGAGCGCAACCTGCGCGGCGGATGAGCCTGCCAGTACCAGTCTGGCCGGCGGTGCGAAACAGGCGCGCGTGCTACGATCCTCTTGCCCGGCACGGTCGTGCTGCGGACCCTGCCGTTTTCGGAGAGGAACCGACACCACCAAGCAGATCCCGCCCGTCGTTGCCCAGCAACGCCCGGTGGGTGAGCGCGAAGATTTCAAGGATCGCTGCCGCCGGCGGAAAGTGGTTGCGGTTGGCCGGCGGCTGAGGTCAGCCGAATGCGTACCACTTCATTCGGCCGTCGAAGTAGGTAACCCGCTAGCCGACCGATGCGCTTCACGAGCGCGGCCTCGACGAGAACCGCGGGTGAGCCGTCCACTGTCGCCGTGAAGAGCGCTGGGCGACGAAGCCCTCAATGGCACCGGAGCGCAGCGCGTTGGCCGAGCAGTACACGCAACCAGCGCTGGAGGTTGCCATGCCGTGCTTTTGGATGGAATTCTTGCCCCGCACGCCAGCTGGAGACCTTTGGTGGTTCCGCCACCGGCGCTCGAAGCGGTCACCGTAGAAACGGATGCACCTGCATGCCACTCGTTGCCACCCGACAAAGACGCCCCAGCGCGAGCGGCCACCCACCGCTGTAAGTACATCCCGTGGCGCCAGTTGATGCGCCGGGGACTCGGCCTGCCCGTCTACACTTGCCCCCGTTGCGGGGGAAAGATGAAGCTCATCGCGCTCGTCCAGGACGCGGAGAACATCGCGCGCTACCTGCGCCATCTGGGCCTGTCCACCGAGGTGCCGCCCATGGCCCCTGCCCGAGGGCCACCGCTCTGGCAAAGCCGCGTCCTCCGCCGCCGCTGCGGCGAGCCACCGGACGCGGCCGAGGCGTAGGCGGAGTTCATGACCGCCGCTCCGATGATCGGCTCCCAGCCGCACCGCTCGCCAACGCAAAGACGCACCCGTCTGCCTTGAGACGCGAAACCCGCTGCCAAGGCACTGAGTTCACGCCGGGATCCCGTCGGGACGCCGCAGTCTTTGCCTCCTGGGTCGCGCTTCCAGGCCGCCGATCAGAAGCTCGCCACCGCACCAAACAGGCCCAGAGGCCCTTTGTTTCGGCTACGGCCCACCTTTGCCCAAGGAACTGCCTCCGCCGGCATCCAAGAAAGTGGAGCGGTGGTGACCGGACTTCACCGTCGGCAACGGACTGATCGAGAGCGGCCGACTACCAGATAGTAACCGGCTGCTGCCCGTCGACGATCTTGAAACAAGTCGCGCTCGGCTGCGACCACTTGATCATGTTGAACCAGAACTGAGCGGTCTGATAGACGTCTTGGGGCAATGCCCCCACGCAGTTCGGATCATTGTTGCTGGGGTTGCCCTGTCCGTTCCATTGGGTGGTGTAGGTAATCCATTCGTCGGCGTAGACCAGCACGTGCCCCTTTCCCACCAGCTTCCCTACCAGGGCGTTAAATGGCCCGGGCACAGTCGCCGCCACATGGGCGTCGGCGGGAGCGTTGATGGAGCGACCGTTGGCCAGGCCTACCCAGGTGATGTTGTTGCTCAGGTTGGCAATGACCGGATCGGTCCTGATCCAGTCCGAAAGCGGGTTGGAATGGGTGCATCCACAAACGCGCCAGTCCGTCCAAGCGGCGTAAATCCCGTCCATATTGTACGAAATGCCGGAAAACGCGATCAGTTGATTGGGGGCATTGACTTCCCTGCCATCGCCCGAGTAGCCGGTCAGTGTGATAAGACCCCCACCCTTGTTCTCCACCCAGTCCTGCATGGCAGCGGCTTCCGAAGCATCGAAGGTCCAGAATGGTCCGGTGTTCGAATCATCGGCAAGCCCCGCCAAGATGATGACACTGTAGGGAGCAAGGAAATCCGGGGTCAGTGTGACTCTTTGGGTATAGTTGTCCGCCTTGGCGGTCCCGGCGCTGCTTGAATTGAGCCACTCTTGCAATGCGGTGTCGCTATCGCCGGCCGGATTGGCGCCCCATTTTCCGGGCCTGCCGATGACCGCCACGGAGAGGGCAGGGCAGGTGCAGCCTTGGCCATCGGTGCAGGGAACCACTTCGGCGGTCGTGGCGGGGGTTCCACCGGACAATGGCACGCTCGATGTCTGGACGATCAGCTGCATGCCACCCGTGGCCGCAGTGGCAAGGATTGCCGGCGTTCCACCCGTCGGGCTCGTGTCACCCGACGTCGATGACGCGGCTATGCTCGCGCTGCTACAGGCTAGGCCGAGGGCCGCCAAGACCACACCGCAGAAGGGCAGACTTGATGTTTGCTTGGGCATTTCCTGAAAGTGAACCAGATTTTCCGACGGGGTCAAAGCGAAAGGACACGGATTTGGCCGACCAGGTTGTGGTCGGGCTCGCACAATGGATATCATGAAGCCAGGAAAACCGATGAGAACTGCGTCAGTTTGTCTCTTTGCCATCTTGCTCGCGGGCTGCAACTCGACCCCCTCGTCATCGCGAGGACCGGGCACTGCCCGCGCCGACGCTGCGGCCAGCGCCGACGCTGCGGCCCGCGTCGACGCCGCCCCAGCGGATCGGGCGCCTGCAAGCGACAGCCAGACCCCGTCGGCCACAGTCACCGCAGAGGCGACCCGCACGATGTCAATCACGGTGACCGGCACCGGCACGAGCACCAGCTCAACCACGGGCAGCGGAACGGGAACCGGCGTCGCAAGTGGAACCGGGAGCAACAGCGAAACTGGCAGCGTGACAGCAACCAGCACGGACAGTTCAACCGGCGGCAGTTTGTGGAAGCCGAGCAGCACTCCGACCATCAGGTGGGACTGGCAGATCGGCGCATCCTCGGACGCCGCCATCATCCCGCCGGCAGGCTCGCAGATGATCGACGTGGACGGGTTCAATGTCAGCGCCCAGAAGGTGGCGGCGCTGCACGCCGGCGGACTCAAGGTCGTGTGCTATCTGGACGTGGGCAGCTACGAGACGGGACGTCCTGACTCGGCTGACTATCCAGCGGCGCTCAAGCTGTCCGAGGATCCCGACTGGCCGGGCGAGTGGTTTCTCGACGTCCGCGACGTCTTCAAGTCAGGCTCCGTGCTGGCCGGCATCCTGAACAAGCGCTTTCAGATGTGCAAGGACAAGGGCTTCGACGCCGTCGAGCCAGACAACCTGGACAACTGGGACGCGAATCGCAGCCTCCTGACTGAGCAGGATCAGGTCGACTTCGACGGCTGGGTCGCCGACCGCGTGCACGCGCTGGGCATCTCGGTCGCGCTCAAGAACTGCCCCGAACTCGTGACCAGGCTGGATCGGACCGGCCAGCGCCTGGTCGACAAATTCGACTTCGAGCTCGACGAGCAGTGCCAGGAATACAGCGAGTGCGACAGCTTCACCGAGTTCAGCAAGGCCGGCAAAGCGATCTTCGACGTCGAGTACAAGGCCAACCTCACTCTCAACTGCTCGCAGTTCAGCAGCCTGTCCATCAACCCGCTCAAGAAGGACCTTGACCTGGTGGGCGCCGGCGATTCTGGTTATCTGCGCCAGACCTGTCCGTAGCGACGCGGGTTCACTGCGGAACTGGCGAGCCGCGGAACCGCTTGACCCGAATTGTGCGACGGGGTTTGATCGAAGGCGCGCTGCCGGCCCAGGCAGCTTGGGAGAGACAGCGGCAGAGGTCGGCATGAGCAAACTCTTCATCTCCCACAGCTCCGAGGACGACAGATTCGTGCGCGACCTGCAGCAGGTGCTGCGAGATCTCGGGCAGGACGGCTGGATTGATTCACGCGAGCTGCGCGGCGGGGATCCGCTTTGGCCGGAGATTCAGCAGGCCATCGAGGAGGCGTCTGGGTACGCGGTCGTGGTCAGCCCCAATTCACTGCAGTCGAAATGGGTTGGCAAGGAGCTGCGCCACGCGCTCGAGGCGCAGAAGAAGCGCGGCAAGAACAAGTACCCGGTCATCCCGCTCTCGCTCGATGGCACCAAGCTCGGCGTGCTGGAAGAATTCTTTGGCGAGGAGCCGATCTACGTTCCCGTGAGCAGCGCGGCCGGCAGCGTGGAAGCCGCGCTGAATGCGATTCTGGTGGCCATGGGCAAGCGGCTGCCCGCGGATCTGGCCATTGCCGCGCAGCCAAAGGCCGCGCCGCTGGACGAGCTGGTGCTCGAACTCAGCGATCTGAAGTTCCACCAGCAAGAGGGCGTGCGCCGGCCATCGGCTCACGCCCGCCTGGTGTATCAGCCAGCTACGCCCGGCCAGCCAGACGTTCACAGCGAGGGGAGCTGGCGTTTCATCGCGCCCATCGGGCCGATCGAGGCCGAGGATCTGCGCTGGTATCTGGAGAAATACGCCATATGGCCAAGTGAATACTTCCGGGACTGGACACGAAAGGTCGAGCAGAACCTGGTGCAATGGGGGCAGCTCTTGCACCAGGCAGCCCTGCCAGGCGCGGTAGGGTGAGTCCAAGAAATAGCTACCTACTGCACCAGCCGCAGATGGTCGCGACCTGGCTTCGCTGCCCGCTCGCCTCCTCCCGCAATAGATACGGTTGCCACGACGGTGAGACAGCTTGGGGGCTTGTCTCGCCACTTGCACGCGCACCTGCAAAAGTGTTAGCCACAGCACCCTCATGGATGCCGTCCGGCACATGGGCGAGCTGTCGATCGGCCGGCTCCTCGTCCGCTACTCCTTGCCGGCCATCGCGGGATTCCTCGCCAACGCGCTCTATCAGTTCGCCGACCGCATCCTGGTGGGCCGCGGGGTCGGTACCGACGGCGTGGCGGCGGTCACCTCGGCGTTTCCGCTGGCCATCGTGGCCATGGCGCTGGGGCTTCTGGTGGGCACCGGCACGGGCAATCGCATCTCGGTTCTGCTGGGACAGCGCGAATCACGGCGCCGGCAGCCAGGCCGGCACGCGCGGGGTGGCGGCGCTGGGCGTCCTCAATACCGTGGCGATGATGCTGATCTACCCGCCGCTCGGTGTGATGCAGGCCATGCAACCGCTGGTCGGGTTCAACAAGGGTGCCGGTCGGATGGACCGCGTGCGCGCGATCTTTGTGCGCGTGCTCCTGGCCACCGTCACGATGGGCGCGGTCTTCTCGGTGTTGGGAATCCGGGCCAGGAGCGAAGCGCCGTTTCGAAACCGTTGGCCAGCAAGAGAAGGACGGTTTTCATGGCGGTGGCCTACGAACCGCCCAGCATAGCCCATCCCTGTCGCGGGCGAAGGTGGAAGCGTGGGCGGCCAGTATGCATGCTACCATTTGTGTGCAGCTCCGCAGAAGTGCGAGGGCAAGAACACACAACCATGTCGGGTCTGCGATTCATTAATACGTCGGAACAAGCGCCGGTGGCTGCCGGCCGGCGGTCGCGCGTGGCTGCCTATGACCTCGGGTCGAATTCGTTCCACCTGCTGGTGGTTGAGGCGGACGGTCAAGGCGGCCTGCTGTTGCTCGAACAGGCGCAGGAGATGGTGCGTCTGGGCGCGGACTCATTGCGCGATGGCATCATCCCCGAAGCCAGCTTCGCGCGGGGGTTGGAGGCCTTGCGTCGGCTGCGCGGCTTGGCTGATCAGCATCGGCCCGAGAGCACGGTGGCGGTCGCCACCAGCGCCGTCCGCGAGGCGTGCAACGGCGCCGACTTCGTAAACGCTATCCAGCGCGAGGTGGGACTTACCGTCGAGGTACTCGATCCGTTCAAGGAGGCCACGCTCATCTACTGGGGCGCGCGCCAGGCGCTGGATCTGGACAAGCGCAAGGTCGCGCTTTTCGATGTGGGCGGCGGATCGATCAAGGGGCTGGTGGGCGACGCCAAGGAGTGTTTGTTCGCCACCTCCATGCCGATGGGCGTGCTGCGCCTGCGTGACGAGTGCCACTTTGCCGGCCAGATGTCCCGCGCCGACATCCTCACCGCCGAGACGCGTGTGCGAGTGTTGGCGCAGCCGGCGATCCGCCAGATGCAGAAGGTCGGCTTCGACTTCGTCACCTTCACCTCGGGAACAGCCTTGGCGCTGGCCCGGCTGGCCAAAGGCAGCGCGGGCAGGGTGGCGCCGGTCGCGGGCAAGTCCGGGGAAGGGCTGGGGCGACATCTCGCGCTGTCGCTCGACGATCTGAAGACGCTCGAGCAGCGGCTGGCCGAGGCCAGCGACGAGGAGCGTGCTGCCATTCCGGGGCTTAGCCCCTTGCGCGCGGACACACTCTTGCCCGGCACGGTCGTGCTGCGGACCCTGCTGGAGTTGACCGACTATCCCGCCGCCCTGGTGTGCGAGAGCGCGCTCAAGGAAGGCCTGGTGGTGAACTATTTCGCCCACCGGGATGCGGGCCTGGCTGCTGACTTGCCGGAAGAGATCTAGTCAGGGCCTGGGCATCGTGAATCGGCTTGTCGGGATCTTTTCGTCGAACACCAGGCTGGTGATGCGTCCCTCCACTGTGCTGGGACCCGCCGTCATCTTCTCCAGATACCAGGTCTTGATGCCCTTGACCGTGCGCCAGTCACCGAACAGGAGCCGGTAAGGGATGTCGCCGCCGGGCGAGGGCTGCACGCCGGTCTGCAGGACGCGCAGATGCGTCTTGGCGTCGAAGCACAGCACGGATGGCTTGCCTAGCTTCTTCTGCAGCTCCACGCATTCGAGGCTGGTGCCCGCCTCCGCATCCTTGGGCGGCGGCACTGAAGTGACCTTGGCATAGAGGCTCGCGAGATCGGGCTCGGCATTCCAGGCTCCGTTGATGCGTGCTTCTTCTTGCTCGGCGCCCTCGAGTCTGCGCAGCCCGAAGACCGGATCCTGCGACCACGTCATGCGGCCATCCGAGCCTTGGCGAAAAGTCCCCACGTCCCGCAGAGCCGATACGCTCAGGTTCTTTCTGTCGGCCGTCGCCCAGTGCTCCTCGCTGCCGCTGGCCCCTTGCCCGGCTACCGTCAGCGCGCGCTTTACGTGCACACTGCGCAGCCGTTTCCATGCCTGCGGGCCGCCGATGGCGTTGGCGTAGTCGGCCAGAATGGCCTGTGCCGGGCGCAGAGGTGCTTCGGCTGGCGCCGCGGCCAACAACGCTACGAGAACAGTGATCATCACGGATGCGATGCTTTGGCCAGGTCAAGGCCGGCGTCAAGCACGACGTCGCGGCCGGCCAAAAACCCGGCGCGCGTCTCGAACACCCGACGGTCGGGCTGCACGCCGCGGCCCTCGATGGTCATGCCCTTGGGCGTCCTGAAGTCTGCCACCGGAATCTGTACCACAGCGCCGCCCGGCAATTCTTCGATGATGGAGCCCAGGGCCGCTCCCGCGGTCGTGTCGCCAACGACCAGGGCGCGCTTCGCCTCTTGCAGCCCAGCCGCGAAGATCTCGGAGGTCGAGGCGGTGCCCTCGTCGGTGAGAATGACCACCCGGCCCATGAAGGGTTTGATGCCGAGCGAGGCGGTGGTGGCGAGTGTGTTGGAGAAATCGCGATAGACGATGGTGCCCAGGGTCAGCGGCGCGGCGCTAAGACGAACCGCCAGGGGGATGACCATGGCGCCGATGCCGCCCGGGTTGCCGCGCAGATCGATGATGATGGCCTTGGCTCCCCGGGCCCGGAACCCGTCGATGACCTTTTCCACCTCGCCCAGCACGGGCTGCAGCAGAAACACGTTGAAAGCCACGATCCCAACCTCGCCAACTTGCCGACTGGTGACTTGCGGGACCACGGGCGACATGTTGAGCACCTGGATGGCACGCGCGGGCGGTGGGTCGCGTTCCAACATGACCTCGATCGGGCGATCGTTTTCGTCGAGACAGCGCAGACTCACCCGACTGCCCACCAGGCCAGCCAGACGGCGCGCTGCCAGTTGACGCAGGCGGAAGCGTTCTTCCACCGGTCGCAGCGCCCGGCCCGAGGGCGGCAAAGAGTCCAGCGCGCGGCCACCAATGTGGGTAACCAGGAAACCGGGCCGCAAGCCTGCGCCGGCTGCCGACGATCCGGGGCGCACGCGCGTGATGGTCGGCTTGCCCTCGATGATGCGAATGACCAGCCCGGGATCGCCATAGTCGTCGCCGGCCTCGCGGATGGCGTCGGCAGCAGCGGTTCTGGCCCGCGGGGCCGGGATCTCGTCGGACGGCGGTGCCGGTTCTTCGCCGGGGCCATGCACTTGCAGGTGCGATTGCCCGAGCAGCCCGAGCATCTGGTTGAGCAGGCGATAGAAAGTCGGCTCGTCAGGCGCAGCCAAGGCAAGGGGCTCGTACTTCTTGCGCAGGCCATCCCAGTCCAGGCCGCCCAGCGTCTTGTCAAAGTGCTTGTCGCGTACCGCGGTCCAGGCGCCGGTGAAGATCGCCTGCCGGATTTGATTGCCGACAGAGCCCGGGTGCCACGGCTGGGCTCCTGAGCCAGCGTCACCGCCCAGCGGGACAAAAGCAGGAGGCTGCATGGCACCGGGAACATCCGGTCCGGGGGTAGCGGACGGGGCCTGCGGTGCGGGCGCGCGACCTGCGCAGGCGAAAAGGGATAGCGTGAAAAAGGGAGCGACACGGCGACAGAGGGTTAGCACGCTTGCCAGTTTAGCCCCGCTGCCGGATAGAATCCCTTTCCTTCGGATGCGCTCTCTGTGAACCCCCATCCCACAATTGCCCGATGGGGCTGGCCAGCCCTGGCGGCCCTGCTCGCGATGCTGCCCTACGCTGGGCTCGCGCTGGGATGGAGCGGGCTGTACTACGACGACAGCCTCCGCTTCGACGTGCCCATGACTGGCCTGATCAACGAGGCGCTGCGGAGTGGCCGCCTGCCGCTGTGGAACCCCTACGTGGGCATGGGCACGCCCTTGATCTCCGACGTCAGCGCACTGCCCGTCTACCCAGCCCGGATTCTCGGCTGTTTGTTGCCCGCAGGACAGGCGCTGGGCTTGCTCTTGCTCATCCAGCTTGGCGTGCTCGCGGCTGGCGCAACCGCACTGCTGCGCGATTTGGGTGCGCTGTCGGTGCTGGCGGCTGCGGCGGGGGCCGCGCTGGCTCTGGCCGGACCTGCGCCGTCCTGGCTGACCAGCCCGGCGTACCTGACCTCGCTATCGCTCTTCCCTTGGACGCTGTTGTTTGCAAGGCGTCTTGGTTCTGGCCCAAGCACGACGTTCATCGGACTGGGCGTGAGCATCGGTCTGGCAACACTGGGAGGCGACGTTCCAGGCACGCTTTTCGCCACGGCAACCGGGCTGCCGGTGTGGTGGGGGGCGTGCCTTGCCCGACGGCGAGCAGGGGCTTCGCCTGGCGCTGCTTGGCGTTCTGATCTTCTGCGCCTAGGCAGCGCCGGCGGCCTGGCCCTGGTCATCGGCTCCGGAAGCTGGGTGCCACTTTTCTGGTTTCTGCACAGGTCAGCTCGTGGCGGCGGCATTTCCCCGATGGAAGCTGGCCAATGGTCGCTTTCTCCGGCAGATCTGCTGGGGCTCTTCCTACCCAATCCCCGCGGCCTGCCGCTGCCCGAGTTCACTTTCTGGCCCTTTCGCACGATGGGCAGGGAACGGCTCTTCGTGCACAGCCTCTACGTGGGCGCGACGTTGACAGGCTTCGGACTCTGGGGGTTCTGGCGCGAGCGAAAGGATGCGTTCGTGCGCTGGGCGGCGGTGGCGGCGGTCGTGCTCTTCATTCTGGCGACCGGCGCCGAGACACCCCTGTGGGCCGCGATGCATGGGATCTTCACCTACTTTCGCTATCCATCGAAGCTCGCTCCCTACGCCGTCATTCTCGTGGGTGTGGTGGGTGCGCTGGCCCTTTCGCGCTGCCTCGGCGACAGGCGGCGGCTGGCCCAGGTAGCGGGCGCTGTGGCGGCACTCTGCGCGCTGGGCGCACTGGTTGGGCCGGTGGTTCAGGGCCATTACGCGCGCGGTGCGGGCGCGTCCGACGATGTCGTGCAACGGGCGGGCGAAGCCCTGAGACGCGATGGGGCGCGCGCCGCCGTCTTCGCGGTGATAGTGCTAGTGCTGTCGGGGCTGGCAAGAAGACAGCGTATCGGCGCTCGAGCGTTGCCGGCGCTCCTCGGCCTCGTGGTCACCGTTGATGCCTTGCTGGCAGGATTGGACTTGCACTGGACCGCCCCTCCGGCCGTGATTGCGCGGCCTGACTGGGTACCCGAGGTGCGACCCTGGGGAGCGCGCATCCTGCGCAGCCAGGTGCTCGACGAGAATCGTCTTGGGCTCGATGCCGCCGCCTATCGCGCCGAGCAGCAGCGGAAGCTCGCAGAGCTTCTGCCCAGCTCCAACCTCACCCATCACATCGGCGCGCTTTTCGGCTACGGACTGGAGCTTGCGGACCCGGCCCAGCGAATCGCCGCATCATACGACGCGGACGGCGTGGCGCTGGCTGAGGCCACGGGCTGCGACCTCGCCCTGGCGCCACGCAGCCGTCGCCTGCGCTGGGCCAGCAAGGGTATCGCCTCGGGGCGACTCGCCCTTGTCAGGCTGCTGCCTGACGCCGCAGTTCTGTCAGTCACGCGCAAGTTGCCGCGCGCGTTTCTCACCACGGGGGCGCGCATCGTCGGGCCGGGCGCTGAACCGGCCGCGCTGGCCGCTGCCGAGGATCGGCCCGCAGTGATTGTCACTGCCGGCGAGATGCTGGTGCGGGGCCAGCGCACCTCCGGGACCGAACCTACTGGAGATGTCTTGCTCGGCGGGCCAGGCGCGATCGTCGAGGTCAAGCCTGCAAAGTGGCTGCCCGAGCGCGTACGCTTCGAGTTTGTGGCGCCTGGATCCCGGCTCTTCGTGCTGCTGGACGCGTTTGCCGATGGGTGGCGCGCGTCGCTGGATGGGACCGAGGTGCCCATCCTGCGCGTGAACTCGGTCGGACGCGGCGTGATCGTGTCCGCAGGCATGCACACGCTTGAAATGCGCTTCCAGCCCTTGGCGCTCAGGCTGTCGCCGTGGATTTCGTGGCTGTCGTTGCTTGTCATCGTTGCGGCCGCGGCTGGCCTCCGCCGGCGCGGCCAGCCTGGGCTGTGTGACGCCCGACGCTGACATCACCCTGCGTCGTGGCATTCAGGTTGGGCGGCAGTCAAGTCCGTTGCTGTGCGCGTGCTCGGGTGGCTCAGTGGAGCTTGCGATACACGCCGATCACCACGCCCAGCAGATTCACGCTGCGGAAATCCCGCTTGCGCACCATGATGGGTTCCATGTTGGAGTTGGCGGGCTGGAAGCGAATGGAGTCGCCTTCCGGGTAGTAGCGCTTGACCGTGGCTTCGTCGCCAATCATGACCACCACCACCTCGCCCGAGCTGGCCTGGAGCTGCTTGCGTACGAAAACGTAGTCCCCATCCAGAATGCCGTCGTCAATCATGGACTCGCCCTTGACCCGCAAGGCAAAGACCTCGCGATTTTGTCCTATGAAGAAGCGATCCACCTTGACCGTGTCCTCGTAGTTCCGCACCGCCAACAGCGGTTGCCCGGCCGCGACCTTGCCAAGGATCGGCACGTCGATAGTCTGGCCGGTAGCCAGCAGGGGGCGCAGGGCACGGGACTTGAGGTCCTCACGCTGCAGGTAGCCCTTCTTTTCCAAGGCCCGCAGGTGATCGTTCACCCCGTTGGTGGAACGAATGCCGAAGTGGCTGCCGATCTCTCGCAGGGTTGGCGGATAACCGCACTTGCTGATCGAGCCGGAGATGAAATCTAGAACTTCGCGCTGACGGTCGGTCAGGTCGCTGGCAGGATCATCGTCGCGTACGATCGTCAAGTGGCCCATGGACGCTCCTCCGCAGGGTAACTGAACAAACGTATGGTACGGAACATTTGTCCCGTGTCAAGTTGATGCTCTTGATGCGGAGCGGTATTCGGGGTGGCCCCGACCGTTTTTACGCAACTTTGGCGGAGCCACGCCGACAACATGACAGGTGCGAGATGCTGACCAGTCCCACACTAGGAGCCATCGTCGGCGAAGACCCCGCGTTGCGTTTGGTGCTGGCGCGTGCGGCGCGGGTGGCGCCCACCCGGATTCCCGTGCTGGTGACCGGCGAGAGCGGGACCGGCAAGGAGCTGCTTGCTCGCGTGTTGCACGAGCTGGGGCCCCAGCCCAAGGGGCCCTTCGTTGCCGTCAACTGCGGCACCCTGGCCCGTGAGTTGGCCGAGAGCCAGCTCTTCGGACACGAACGCGGCGCCTTCACGGGCGCCGGATCGCGCCGCCCAGGCTGGTTCGAGGAGGCCGCCGGGGGCACGCTGGTGCTGGACGAGATCGGCGAGCTGCCCATGGACCTGCAGCCCAAGCTCTTGCGCGCGCTGGAAACCGGGCAGATCCGACGGGTGGGCGGCAGCGGCGAGACCGCCGTGGAGGTGCGTGTGGTGGCCACCACCCTTCGCGATTTGCGGCGGGACACCCGGCGTGGCTCGTTCCGTCTGGACCTGTTCCATCGTTTGGCCGGTTTCGAGCTAAGGCTGCCGGCCTTGCGCGACCGGCCGGGGGACGTGCTTCGCCTGGCCCAACACTTCCTCGACGACTTCAAATCCGAGATCGGCCCGCGCGTCCTGGCGACAGAGGCCGCCGCCAAACTGCTTGCGCATGACTGGCCCGGCAATCTGCGCGAGCTACGCCACGTGATTCGACGGGCCGCGCTCCTGACCAGCGCGGTGATCGATGCCCCCAGCGTGGAGATCGATCCGTCGGGCGACTGCGCGGTCGGGATGCTACGTGCAGCGGACAGTTGTGGCCCCATGGCAGCCGCGGTCGACCTAGCGGGATCCGCAGCGGCGCCCCTGGTCGACAATGATCTCTTGCCGTTGCGCAATAAGTCCTTCGAGCAGATTCAGACTGACGTGTTCGCCTGGGCCCTTCGCCGCAACGGCAACAGCCGTCGTCGTGCCGCCGCGGCGCTGGGAATTTCGCGCTCGACCTTCTGCGACCGGGTCAGAAGGCTGGGCCTTGCGCCTGAGGCCGCGCTCGCGGGCCAATCCACCTGAAGCGTCTCTACCGCCTTGTCGCCACCCAGTAAAGGGTGTTCGCGCGGCTGTTGCCGTCGTCGTAGCCGGTCAGCCTCCGGACCTCGGTAGTGGCGGTGGCGCGATCGATCACGGCGTGGGCCATGTACATGAAGCCCTGCCAACTCTGCTCGGCAGCGTTGGCGGCGGCGGCGGACATCTGTGACCAGGCGTCCGTGATCCAAGCAGGGCTCAGCAGGTCCTCGGACGCCGGCGTGAACGGCAGCATCTGGATGCCATAGATGTACTCCGGATTCGATCCGAACCAGGTGCCGAAATCCACCTTGGTCGACCAGACCAGGCCCACGGCGTGGTGGTCCCTGAAGGGCGAGGGGTAGATGGTGCTGGCATTGGGCACCTGCCAGTAGGTCTGCGCCGAGGCGATCTCGGCGGCGCGCAGGATGGCGCCGACATGTGCATAGGTGTCGTTGCCCAAGGCCCGACCGAGCAGCTCGACGCCGTACCAGGCGTTGACCGCCTCGGATGAGGATTCTTGATTGCGATTGTCGCCGAATTCAAAGAGGCCCGACGCCCAACTGTGCCCTTCGTACCAATCCATGTGGCGGAAACGGGGGAAAAACGGATCGGTCTGGCAGGGGTTGCCGATGTCGCGAACCAGCCACAGGGTATTGTCGCGGTACTTCGACGCCCAGACGCTGTCCTCGTGGGCCACGACCGCCGCGGCGTAGGCGAGATAGCCATAGTGGAAATGGTGGTCGTTGTAGTAGCCGTTGCCGTAGTCCACGCCCGAGTCCTTGAGCCCGGCGGCGCTCACCACCCCGCCCCAGGTGGTGTCGTAGACCAGGGGCTGGGCGTTGCTCCCGTCGAGCCAGCTACTCACTGCCGTGCGCAGCTTGTCTAGAAAAGCGTCGGCCAGCGAGGCCGCGCCGAGTTCGCGCGCGATCAGCTCAAGGCGAGCCAATCGGGAGAGCTCCTTGCCGGCGGTGTAGGGATCCGTAGCGGCGGGCGTGTATGAGCTTTCTTGCTGGAGGGCGTCCTGGATGTCGGCTACCTGGGCCGACTGTGGCGGACGCGGGGCTGTCCAGGTGATGCTGCTCAAAGGATAAGTCAAGGTCCAGCTCGCGCCGGTGACAGCGGTCATGGCACCCCTCACGGTTGCATGAGAGAGGGCCTCGGTTTTGGCCGCGCCCAGCCTGGGCACATGATGGGGCAGGGCCATCATAAGCAGAGTGCCCGGGCCTTGCGTGGACCAGTCGAATCGGACCAACCCGTTGCTGCCGGATTGCGCGAGAGCAACCGAGCCGCTGGTGGGGATCGCCGTCGCGTAGTTGTCGAGCACGGGTGCCGCGGAAGTGTCGGGAACCAAGGCAAGGCGAACGGAACCGGTGAATGGCTGGCTCGCGTGCAGCTCGGCGGCTGACCAGGTCCACGCCAGCGATTGCGAGGCGTACAGGTTCCACGTCTGCCCGTTGTCGAGTGCGAGGACCAGCTTCCGTCCCGTGATCGAGGGCGCGGTGGCGCCATTCACGCTGGTGATGCTGGCCGACGGCAACTTGATGCTGGGGGTGAGGCCCTGGTACAGCCCCGTCGCGTACGGCATGCCGTAGACGAGGGGCGTCGCCAGGGTGCCGCTGCCCGCGGTCCAGGTGAGGGTCACGGAAAGGTCGTCGTAGGCCGTGACCTCGTGCTTGCTCACGCTCTCGCGCACGCTGAGATCGACGTCGGTCCGATCGGCAGTGGTGATCGAGGTGTCGGCGACCGTCGAGGATGGCACCGACACGCCCAGACCGTCGGCAAGCGCCCTGGCATTATAGGGCAGGAGGTTGATGCGCAGGGCGCCCTGGTTCAACACCAGGTTCATCCAAAAGGAATTGGTGGGCCGCGGGCTCGCGATGCCCGACGCCCAAAGCGCGGTTGGCGGCAGCGGATGCTTCGTCTGCGTGAAGGCTGGTTTGGTCATCGAGGTGCATTGTGCTTCGTCAAATTGCCAGCCTGTGCCCGTGGCGCCACCCGCGGACGCGTCGCCAGTTTCCGTGCCGGCACTTCCGCTGCGTCCACCGCTGGCGCCGCCGGTGGCCGCGCCGTCGCTCCCGCCATCCGTTGCAGCGCCGTCAGCGGCCGCGCCGCCAGGTCGGACTCCGTCACTTCCGCTTGCGCCGGATCCGCCCTGGTCCGTCTGACCGCCAGCGCCCGTGGATTCGCCCACGCCCCCGGTTCTGCCCACGCCCGTCGTGCCCCCCAAGGCGCTGGATCCGCCGGATCCGACCACGCTGGCGTCTGCGGCTCCTGCTGAGCTGGCACCGCCCGCGCCGTCGGTCGGTGCTGTGG
>Ga0224520_1000195_pt1 | contig 19618 bp, 13 predicted proteins | sample CFST25metaG_2_FD_180684 | JGI IMG/M metagenome (GOLD analysis project Ga0224520, IMG submission 180684) | Peat soil microbial communities from Stordalen Mire, Sweden - C.F.S.T-25 | ecosystem: Environmental > Terrestrial > Soil > Wetlands > Peat | place: Sweden: Norrbotten County, Stordalen Mire... | reverse complement strand
GATTTAAGACCGTATTGTCCAGTGAAATGACCAATAGTGCGAAAGCCAGGAAACCCAGCGCTAACCAACGCCGTTTATATTGTTTGGTTTGTTCGATCACCGCGTCCTCCATAATTGTGTTAAATACCGAATTTATCTGAAGGGTAAATTAAGTGAATTCAAATTCAACCAAGTAATTTTAACACATATTTATTGCTCGCATCCTGTATTTACACAATAATTAAGTCGCCTTAATTAAACCAGCTTAATTATTGCACGGCTGTATTTTCCCTGTCAAGCCGTATTTTTCATATTATTGATTCTTCTTTATCCGGTTTTGAACGGGTCGAGCAGATATTTGCCCAAACCTGATTGTTTCTCGTAATCCGGCCAATCTCGCATTAGTTGCGGTAAGCTGACAATACCGCGAATTATCGCCCCGGTGTATTTCTGTCCGAAATTTTGAAGTTGCAATACGTATCGCAACATCCCGGGTAAGGATTGGTTTTCCAGATAACGCATGATTGAAAATGTTTCCAGCCGCAGGTCCTTCCGGCTGAATACGCCCTCGTCAATGACCGGGTCTCGCTCTGGAAGCATTCCATAGAGGATTATCTGCCCTCTTGTTCCAAGTGCTTGCGCAATGCGCGATGTCATTTCTCCGGAAACTGCGTCGAGAAACACCGTTGGTTGAAATCGCTTGGTAATCGTCTCCAGTTCCCGGTCAAAGTTAACTGCCGACGAATTTAATGTGGGAAATCCGAATTTCAATTGCAATAAATCGACATCTTCCTGCTTCCTGACAATGTTTATAACCTGAATGCGGTGTTCTCTGGCGGCACATTGCAGCAGCTGTCCGATATCGCTTGCCGCAGCGGTCTGGATAAAGCATTTGACGCGTCTTTTTTTAAGGCCGTGAAAAAGCGCTAGCGCGGTATTTGGATTGCTTAACAGATTTGCCCCGACTTCGTTGGATATACGTTTTTGCAGGGGCATGACTGATGTATTGGCGGCAGGCATGTACTGTCCCCATGTCCCGTCACCAGTATAGTTTCCCGCACAGGCGACCCTCTTTCCCTTCAGCCATCTTGAACGGATCGCACTACCGGTTGCAATTACAACTCCGACTCCCACAGTTCCGGGTACTGCAGGGAGTGTCTTCTTCACCACATATTGGCCACGTATCACCATAAAATCCGAGGGGTTAACAGCCGCATAAATCATCTTGATTAAAACCTGATTGGATTTTAGCTGAGCAGGTATCGGTAAATTTTTTTTCAGGATGAGTTTTAGCGTTAGAGAATCGGTTTGCTGTAGTTGAATAGCAGCGTAGAAGTTTGTTTCTGTCACGCTTTTCCCCCCCGCTTGGTACACTGTTGATTAGCGCTTATATGTACCATATCCAGGATTACGTTCAAGGCATCTTCAATGGATTTTCTGTCAAGCGAGTAAAATACCTCCTGCCCGTTTTTTTCGGCGGTAATTATTTTAGCTTCTCGTAAGACACGCAGATGATTTGAAATAGCCGGTCGGCTTATTTTAAAGTGGTCAGCGATCTGCCCTACATTGAGAGATCCTTGCATGCCCAGCAAGAAGGCAATTTCAATCCTGATCGGGTTGCCTATCGCGCTTAGCGATTTACTGGTGCGCTCCCTGTATTCAATAAATGGGATAGACATATTTACCTTCTGTAACTATGTAATTAAATAATTAATTATTTACATGATAATTTGAGGTTACATGTTTGTCAAGTTGTTAAATCATATTAAAACATGAATTAGTGTAAAATATAAATAATGCACAATAATCAAGCGAGTTCTAAGAAATGGCCTTAAACATTGACAAATTCGGTAGATTTACTTATTCTGAATTTGTGAGAAAATATATACGGGTTATTATTACCGGTTTAATTATTTGTACTTTATGCATGATGACTGCTTGCGGTAATAGTAATTCGAAAACAACGACTCCTACAGTAACCGGACCTCAAAGCCAGTCGCTCGTCGATGGCGATATCAGTGTCAGCGCAGAGACAAACTTTGACTACGCGTTTACCGTCACCGCGGCAATGAAACAGGTGAACGTCAACGGAACATTCAGAACTTTCGGTGGTGCTCCCAATCATATTGAAGTCTATATAATGGATGACTCAACCTATACCAATTGGCTGAAAGCGAAGACTGTCCATATTCTTTTTGATTCAGGTTTGATGTCCAGCGGCAGTATTGACCAGGCAATTACAGTTCCCGGTAAATACCACCTGATTTTTACGAACTACGCTCCTGCGACCCTGGCAGCGGCGCAGCAGGTCAACACAAAAGTTATCCTGAATTGGGTCTACTAGCATTGTAAACAGGAACCGTGTAGCAAAAATAAAATCATCCGGCGCAAAGAGTTATTCAAAAAATCATGCAACAAGATATAAGTAAAATTACCAAATTATCTCATCGGATAGAATAATTGTTCAATCTGTTACATATTGTAATTCGAAATCGGCTGTAATGTCATACTGCGATTAAATCAAACAATTAGACTATATCCCAGTGAGCGCGTGATTTTGCCCAAAGTTGTGCATATCGTTCGCGGTCTGACATTAGATGCCATCGAAGGCGGGTAGTAAATTTTTGTAAAGGTTTGTTCATCGAACTATACTCCTAATTAAATTCTCCACCCGAAATACATGGTTGACAAGAGGGGAAACAAAAAATATTTTTCGAAGAAAGCCTTAAACCATTCAATGATAAAATATATAGGATTTAATGCACTTCAATGAACTTTCAGTTATAATAATAGAAAAATTAACTAAGTAGGTCAGGAGAATATGACAAATCCACGGGAACCAGCAAAAAAAACATCCCAACAAAATGAAAATAAACAAAATCCAGTTAACATAAAAAGTGTTCATCCCCCGAAACCTGTTAAAAAAACACCGCCCCGAGCCGGCAGGAAAGCTCAAATAGAAGTGGATCACGCACAGCAAAAGGCGTTGGCCAGAAAAAATAATATTATTACCTTTTCTGTTTTAACCGCAGTTGTGGTAATTGCCGTCGCGGTTACGGTATTTCTGGTGGCAATACTGCCGATGCAGCGTTCGATTTTAACGGTTGATAATCAAAATGTAAAAACCAATTATTTTCTGAAGCGGGTAGTTGCCACGTCCAATCGCGATCCTTCTTCTACCTTGCAAAGTTTGATCAATGAACTGACCATCAAAGAAAAAGGCGCTGCGGAAGGTGTTACTGCGGTCACTTCGCAGGATATTGATACCTTCTTGAAAAACCAGGCCAAGGGAACTAACGATAGCATTAGTGATGCTGATTTTAATAAATGGTATAAGCAGCAGCTGTCCAGCACCGGTCTCTCCTCGAGTGAGTACCGGGACATCGTCAGCCGCGAAATTCAACAGCAGCGTCTAAGTGATATTCTATCAGCCAAAGTGCAGGATACAGCGCCTCAGGTTCATCTCTGGTGGATGGTTTTTAGCTCCAATGACGCCGCGACTGCCGTTAAAACAAAAGTAGATGGTGGAACTGATTTTGCGACGATCGCGGCAGATTCAACTACTGCGGGATGGGTGAACGGCGGCGATCAGGGGTGGATGCCGTTAGGTATTATCAATGCCCAACTAGAATCGGCTGTTGCCGGATTAGATGTAGGAAAATGCAGCGCGCCCGTCTCCGTGGTACAATCGTCAGATACCACCGGTAGCGACTTGACCACGCGCTATGTGCTGCTATGGATTTCCGAGAAATCAGATTCTATGAAATTGACAAGTGATCAAATCACCACATTGAAAAATCAGGCTCTGAGTAATTGGGAAACAACCGAGCAGGGGAAAGAGAAAATTACTGTCCACGGTTTGAATGGGGCTACATCTTTGGATAGCGCAACCTTAACATGGATAAATAGCAAAGTAAACAAAATGTTGAATGCTCTCCCGAAGGTAACACCTGCGACTACATCGGTGACGACAACGCCGACATCTGCAACTTCTACGACTACTACGCAGACTACGACTGCCCCCACTACAGGCACCACCACTACACCAACAGGCGCTACCACGACGACCGGCACTGCGCCTTAGTCTGGCAAAGAAAAATCTGAGTTTAAAGGCACGCTCTGAAGGGAGGCAATAATCTCTCACAGCGTGCCTTCTCTGTTTTCTTGATGATAAATTGTTGTCTGGCGGTCAGGTTTGAAGTAAAATAGTAAGTAAAAACGAATATTTGAAGATAAAAACACGGTCCGGTTGGTAGTCCGGGCGTATCAGTTATCACCGATATCAGTAGCCTTCCCCTTGGGTCGTCCGTTCTTCATTTTCAGTTGTTTGCTGGGGGAAGGTACGTTATATAGTCTTACTGTTTTCTTTGAAGATCCCTGGTGGGTCTGGCTTTTTACAATTTTAGATAAAGGCGCCTCGCAATATTGCTGAGTGGTTTTCAGAAAAGAACCTGCGGACACTGAAGTTTATAAATATTTCCTCAATAACTATTATCAGTTAAAATTCACTGACGGAATTTCCGCAATGCCCGAAAATCCCGTGAACGGCAATCCCAAGCGGAGAAAGCGGGAGATCGCCAACAACTTAAAAGTGAAATTGGCGTCAAAGCGTCCTACGAAATAATTAAAGAATCCATCAAGCAGAGCAAAAAGAAAGCCAGACTGCGAGAGAGAAAAGTCAGAGAAAGCGCGCAAGATGATTACAAGTTACAAAAAAGATCGAAAAAAGAAAGGCCAAACACCAGGGACATTGACTATTTGATCGCGTAGAAACCTGCCTGAATATGCGATTTCCAGAATAGTTCTACTGTCTGAAAACCGGTTTTTATAAGTAAATTGATGTGTTCATTTATCGTGATTGGAAAATATTCGGAATTAAAACGTTTGGTGTGTTTTATTGCCTTCTTGGCTGTTCTCCCCTGCTCAATCTGAAATCTCTTCCACCGTTCGAGAGATAAATGGATTCCCGCCATTGAGTCAGGCATTACATGCTCTACCATTACATATAGACCACCGCTTTCTAGCAGACTGTAACAGATTCCAGTAGCTATTCGCCTTTGGCGCGGGCGGCAATAGTGATGGCACAGGATAGCGGTGATTACCTGCGGTTTGAATTCCCCGATGTATGGCGGTAAACCTTCGGTGGGTGTTGGCGGCAGGAACTTCACGCGGTGATCTGGATATGATTTTAATCTTTGTGTGGCTGCGTTTAGCATATCCCCGGATGGGTCAGCCAGGATAAAAGTCGCATCGGGGAATAATGGCGCAGCTTTCTCTACCATGTATCCGGTACCGCACCCTGTATCCAGCCATTGCTTCACATCGGGTTTGACGGTTCTGACAATATCTACGCTTTCGGTTAGAATGGTGTCGTAAAACGGAATCACTTCGCGAACCGATTTGTCGTAGTTTTCCGGGATGAAAGGCGTGGCGTTTTTAGAGTTTGTCATTTATTTACAGTATATTTATTAGTAGACATAATTGTCAAAACAGCTTCTGGTCAGACCGTCTGACCAGAAGCTAACTTGGTAAATCTTTTTTATTCGGGGTAAAAGGTTTCCTCCCCAACCGGCCAGTTAAAGACTGTCCTAACGTCTACCGTGATTCCCCCTGTATGAATAGCGTTATATTAAAGCATTTTGTTTACACTGAAAATATCGGGTCCGGAGTAAGTTTGGTAAGTCAGAACATGGAAAAGCAAAAAATAACGGATAGCGCTAGGATGAAACGGAGCAAGATCCGTTCTGGCAGGGCGGTTAATGGCATAAACTTTCCGGAACGCAATAAACAAAAAAGAGATTGGTTCTCTTCCTGCCTTGAGTATCAGGCACAAAGTAACGCTTTATTTGAATACATAATGACGGAGGATGGAAATGACAGACAATAATTCGGAGAACAAATCACAAACAGAGACAACTCCCGGAACCGACGGATGCAATTGTCAGGACTGGCGGGCACAACGCTGGGAGTGGCGAAGAAAAAGGATGGAAGCGAGGCGTAATCGCCCGTTTCACGCCCTGTTTCCAGGTCTTGTTTTAATTCTCTTGGGCGGTTTGTTCCTGGCAGATCAGCAAGGGTGGGTATCAGGTAATGCATGGTGGCAGTGGTTGCTTATTGGTCTGGGCGTAATTTCAATCGTTAGTGGTCTGGTTCAATACCGCGAACCGGAATTCCATCATTCACGGAGGCATAAATTCGTCTGGGGGGCTGTTCTGATTGCGCTGGGTGCTGTGTTTCTGGCTGGTTTTGCCCAGTGGTGGCCCGTCGTTCTCATCGGTGCGGGAGTGGCTGTAATATTGGGAGGAATATGGTAGATGTGGGGAACAGCAGCGGGAATCGGGCGAAAATGTGTAAATATGAAAATTTGGCATGCTATAATTACTTTACTTAATTGAGTTTGGTGGCCAGATATGCCCGATGAAAAGAACACCGAAGATACCCGTAACAACACTGAAGATGATGAGTACGGGCGCCCGGATCGCCGTTTCAAAGAATTGCACGGCGAGTTCCGGCGTTTAAGACGGTTAAAAAAAGAACAAAATCGACAGAAGCGAAAGCAGTCAAGTCCGGGCCGCTACGTTTTCTGGGGTCTGGTGCTGATATTGTGGGCGGTTCTGCTCATTATCACAAATCAAAAACTGATAACAGCAGATGATATCTGGAAGTATTTACTCATCGGAATCGGTGCGATATTCATTTTCCAGACGGTATTCAACTACTTTTCCAGCTCCGACCGGTCCGCTTCGCTCAACCGTCTGATACCCGGGTTCATTCTGCTATTTGTGGGCTTCGGATTTCTATCGAATTTCAGCGCCGTCTGGCCGGTAGCATTGATCGCCGCGGGCCTATCAGTGATATTCTTTTCCTGGTTTGCCCAGCGGGAAATTGAAAAACGGAAAGTTACCCAGGAAACTCTGGCCGAAAGTGAAATCAAATACCGGCACATTATCGACAACGCAAATTCCGTGATCATGGAAATTGACACGATCGGCAACATTACCTTTGTAAATAAATACGGCATTGATTTTTTCGGATTTAACGAAAATGAATTGATGGGACATAACCTGGCAGGGACCATCCTGCCGTATTTTACCTCTGCCGGTCAGGTCCCGGATAAACTGGTAGAAGCTGTTGCAGCAGACCCCGGGAAATACCTGCATTATGAGCAGGAAAACTTGCGGAAAAACGGAGACAAAGTCTGGATTACCTGGACATATAAACCCATTTTTGATGAGGCAAACCACTTGAAAGAAGTATTATGTATCGGGATTGACAGCACTCAGCAAAAGAAGGCTGAAGATCAGGCAGCCGAACAACTGAAAGAAAAAACGGCGGAAGAAGAACGCACAAGGCTGGCCCGCGACCTGCATGATGCGGTCAGTCAGACACTGTTTTCGACCAGTCTGATCGCCGAAGTACTGCCGCGTTTGTGGGAGCGTAATAAAGATGAGGGATTGAAAAAACTGGAAGAAGTGCGGCAATTGACAAGGGGCGCTTTGGCCGAAATGCGAACATTGTTGTTTGAGTTGCGGCCGACAGCGCTGGCAGATGCTGAATTGAGTGATCTGCTGCGGCAACTTTCCGAGTCGGTGATCGGGAGAGCAAGGGTGCCGGTCACACTAGAGGTTGAGGGTTCTTGTGTAATACCGACTGATGTTAAAATCGCGTTCTACCGCATCGCGCAAGAATCCTTGAATAACATCGCAAAACATTCCGCCGCCAGCCGGGCCCAGATAACCCTGCACTGTCAACCACAGCAGGTGGTAATGGATATCATAGATAACGGGCATGGTTTTAATGTTGATCAGGTAGCGCCGGGCAGTTTTGGATTGGGGAATATGAATGAGCGGGCAAATCAAATAGGCGCTATATTAAAGATTGAAAGTAAACCAGGCGAAGGAACTGAAATTACAGTGACATGGCATGAGAGTGCCGGGGAGGTAGCGAAATGACACAAGCAAATCCAATTCGGGTGTTACTGGTGGATGATCACATGGTAGTACGCAGCGGATTGAGCACGGTGTTATCCGTTTACGATGATTTGAAGCTGGTGGGAGAAGCGGGAGATGGGGAGGAAGCGATCCGGTTGTGCGAGCGCTTGCAGCCCAATGTCGTATTAATGGATTTACTGATGCCCAAGATGGACGGTGTAACGGCGATAAAAGCGATTAAAACACGCTGGCCGCAAATTCAAATTATCGCGTTGACCAGTTTTAAAGAAAAGGAATACGTGGAAGGGGCATTGAAAGCAGGCGCTAACGGCTATTTATTGAAGGATGTTTCCGCGGAAGAACTGGTAAATTCGGTACGGCGCGCTGCAGCGGGGCAGCCAAGTCTGTCACCGGAGGCAGCGCAAGTGTTAATAACAAACGTAAATGCGCCGGTTGAGACGCACGTGGACATGACAGGACGCGAAAAAGAAATCTTAGCCTTAATGGTGGAAGGACTCTCCAATAATGAAATTGCTGAACGGTTAATTGTCAGCCAATCAACGGTAAAGTTTCATGTCAGTAATATTCTGTCCAAGCTGGGAGTAACCGGCCGCACCGAAGCCGTCGCCATCGCGGTAAAACACCACTTGGTCAAGTGACCAGTATCTAATCTGGTTACCTATCCAGTATTAAATCCCCCCGAATGCACGGCGCATCAAGGGGGGATTTCTTTTTATACTGAATCTATCAATGAGTTTATCTTGTATGAGGGAGGCCGGAAACACGGTAAATCAATGGAGAGAACATTATGAATAACATCATCGAAGTGACCAATCTGGAGAAAAAGTATGGTGACATAAATGCGGTAAACGGCGTCAGTTTTAATGTAGAAAAGGGAGAAGTATTCGGCATACTGGGGCCGAATGGCGCCGGTAAAACAACAACCGTGGAAATGATCGAGGGTTTACGGAAACCGAATGCCGGTACTATTAAGGTATGCAACATCGATGCGTTAAAAGAACCGCAACGGATCAAGGAAATCATTGGCGTACAGCTGCAAGCAACGAGTTTGTATGATAACATCCGCGTGAAAGAAGCCATCGAGCTTTTTGGCGGCTATTACGCAAAGTCGATTCCGGCGGCAATTATCATGGACGAGGTTTCGCTGACAGAGAAAAAGGACAGCCAGGTCAGCAAACTTTCCGGGGGACAAAAGCAGCGTTTGAGCGTGGGTTTAGCGTTGGTAAATGACCCGGAGTTGATTTTCCTGGACGAACCGACTACCGGACTGGACCCACAGGCCCGTCACAACATCTGGAGCATTGTCGAGAAATTAAGAGAGCGCGGGAAAACGGTGGTCATGACCACGCATTATATGGAAGAAGCGGAGCAGTTGTGTCACCGCCTGGCGATCGTCGACCAGGGGAAGATCATCGCGATGGATACGCCGGACAACCTGATCAATAAAGCCGAACTGGCAACATCAATTGAATTTTCCACATCCAAAGAACTGGACGGCCTGGCGAAAAAAATTCCCGGCATCTGCAAAGTAAATAACGGGAGCGCCCGCAAGTATTCGGTGAGTACAAAAGCCGTATCGCGGATTTTGAAAGATCTGACCAATCTCTGCTACGACAACAATATCGAACTGCAGAATATCTCGGTTAGACAGGCTACGCTGGAAGATGTTTTTCTGGCAATGACCGGCCGGAAATTAAGGGAATAAAAAGGAATAATAATGAATACGTTAATCCGACAAACCAGTATGCAAATGAGATTATTTCTGAGGAGAAAAGACGAACTTTTCTGGACACTGGCCTTCCCTGTTCTGTTTATTCTGCTTTTTGGCGCAATTTACGGTAATTCAAAATGGGAAGGAATGAACATTCGGTCGATCGATTATCTTTTACCTGGCATCGTAGTGATGGCAGCGATGGTAACCGGTATTATGCGGACAGCTACCGGTTTGGTGCAGGAACGCGAGGCCGGAGTGTACCGCCGCCTGGCTTTGACTCCATTAAAGCGAACAACGTTGATTGGCAGCCAGTTATTGCAGCATTATGTGGTTATTATCGTACAAACACTTTTATTGGTTGCCATCAGCGGGGCGGCTTTTAAAACTAACCTTACGGGTAATACGGCACTGTTCTGGTTAACTCTCTCGATTGGCGCTTTGTGCTTTATGAGTATCGGGTTTGCGCTTACCGGGTTGATTAAAACTTTGCGCAGCGCTACACCAATCATCCAGATAGTATACTTCTCGATGATGTTCCTGGGCGGTATATTTTTCCCAAACAGCCTGCTGCCTACCTGGCTGGGGAATGCTGCTAAAGTGTTGCCTTCTACCCAGTTGGGTGATGCATTACGGGCGGTTGTATATAACGGCGGCGGAATCGGTGATATCTGGCAGAAATGGTTGATCATGGGCGCCTGGATCGCCGCCTGTCTGATCATCTCGATCCGGTTTTTCAGATGGGAATAGGATTAGAAAATAGTCAACATTCGGCGCGTAACAATATTTAAGTAAACCGGGAATTATAATCGTTTGATATTATCATAATTAATTGGAAACACTTTTTACCACCAAATATACAATTTTAATATAAAATAAGGCGCTATCAAGAGTAATTCATTAGTTCGGACTACTAAAAGACCATTAGTAACAGCAGTAAGTAATGCCGAAAAAAGAACCTCCGTTATGGAGGTTCTTTTTAGTTTGTTATTTTACTTCTACGACACTACCGGCATCAGGGCAGGGATGGCGCGTGTCGGCTAAACCGGCAAGGAAGAGTCAACGCACTACTTTTTCATCATCGACGATCAGGATCATTTAATCAGGCGCTTTCATTTGACCATCTCCGGGGCTGTCACCAGATTGCCCTGCCATCATCATTGTATTAGTTTTTTCTTTAAGTAACTCAATATCAAATGGTTTGGCAAGATAGGATAAATTGTTCCTGGTGAGGAAAGTTTTAATATCTGCTCCCATCACATCTCCGGTAATGAAAATGATCCTGTTTTTCATCGCCGGAGCTTTTTCCAGGATACGAGAGTACAATTCAATTCCGTTCATACCCGGCATTCTGACATCAGAAAGGATCAAGTCATAGACAGCGCCTGACTCGAGTTTCTCGATCACTTTGCCGGCATCGGCAATTGCATCCACTGTATGTCCCATTTTGGTCAGCACTCTGGCAAGAGTACTTCTGACTACGGGTTCGTCATCAACTACAAGAATTCTACCTTTCCGGCTGACGGTGGGCTGCGGTTTGACAACTGCATCTGCGGTCGCAACAACGGGTGGAGGGACTTCGATAATGGGCAATTCGATAATGAAAGCGGCGCCGTGTCCCGGCTTACTTTCAACGTTCATTTTCCCGTCATGTTCCAATATAATTGAACGTGATAGACTGAGCCCCAAACCCGTCCCTTCTCCGGGGGCTTTAGTAGTGAAGAAAGGTTCGAAAACGTGTATCATGTTCTCTTTTGTGATACCCGGGCCGTCGTCCCGGAAAACAATGCGGATAACATCTTCTTTCGTCTCGGTGCTGATAGACAATGTGCCTTTTCCATGTGTTTCTTTCATTGCCTGTTCGGCATTGACGATCAGATTGAGGAAAACCTGCTGTAATTGACCAGGGTCTACATACGACCAAGGTAGATCGGGATCCAGATGGGTGACAACTTCGATATTGGCGGTCTTTAATACATAATCCCTCAGTTTGAGTGTATTATCAATAAGATCGTTCAGATTAACAAATGATTTCACCGGTTTGGCCTGCCGGGCGAAGGTAAGCAGCCTTTTCACGATATCGGCGACACGCTGGCTGCTTTCGGCGATCATTCTGAGATCATCCTTGATTTCTTCTGGAATGTTTTCTTTGGCGATCATAATTTGAGAAAAACCAAGAACACCGGTGAGCGGATTATTAATTTCGTGCGCAATGCCGGCAGCCATTTCGCCCATGGCGGCTAATCTACTGGCAACCTGGGCTTTTTCCTCGATTCGTTGTTTTTCTTCATCTGCTTTCTTGTCTTCGGTGATATCGCTATATATTGTTTGAAACCTTTTATTGCGGTCCCATAGTATTTCTTTCATCGCTACCCGCAAATGCCGGATAGTGCCATCTTTGCGTGCGATATCCAGTTCCACCTGAGCCGGCATCGGTTCCCCGCGGTGCAGTCGCTTATTCCGTTCAAGATAACCGGCATAGAATTCAGGCGTATAAAATTCATGCGGCGGTTTTAACCTGACCTCTTCAACATCGGTATAGCCAAAAATATCCATCAGCGCCTTATTGATATACATGGTGTGGTTTTCCATATCGGAGATGCGGATACCGGTGATGGAGGTATCCATCGAGTTGCGGAAGTTTTCCTCCGAAGCTCTAAGAGCTTCTTCTGTTATTTTACGTTCGGTGATGTCATTGGCAATGCCGAGGAAATTAAGGAAGTTCCGGTTTTTGTCACGCATAATAGTGCTCTTGGTAAAAAGCCAGCGGAATCCGTTATAACGGTGACGGACCCTGTATTCAAGGTCGGGGTATTGATAATCACCCTGCAGGTTGCGTGTGCGCTGTATTATATCCCGTAATAATTGCAAATCCTCCGGCATAACAATCGAGAGAAAAGACTTGCCAATGAGTTCGGCAGGGTTATAACCCAGAACCCCGGTAATAGCAGGAGATACATAGACGAACTCACCTGCAGCGGAAAGCGTGAAAATAATATCCTGGCTGTTTTCTACGATCAACCGGTATTTTTCCTCGCTTTCCTGCAGCGCTTGTTCTGCCTGCCTGCGTTCGGTAATATCATTAGCGATGCCGACGAAATTACTTTGGCTGCGATCTTTACCTAATATTATTGTTCCCTTGGAGGAAATCCAGCGCCATTCCCCGGAAGCATGGCGGACGCGATATTGGATATCCGGAGAATGATATTCCCCAATTGCGGCATCTATAGCGGCATTTGCGGACTGGATAATATGTATGTCTTCGGGATGTACCAGAGAATTAAAAGGACGACCGATTATTTTGTTCGGACTATAACCGAGGATGTTTTTAATCGAAGGCGACACATAAATAAACTCTCCCGGACCATTGAGGGTGAAGATAATGTCCTGGCTGTTTTCGACAATCAACCTGTACTTTTCTTCACTTTCCTGAAGCGCTTTTTCGATTTGCCGGTGCTCGGTGATATCCCGGATGACGCCAACGAAACTGATAAATGAACCTTTATTATCACGCACAACGGTGCCGATGCCATTTTGCCAGCGCCATTCCCCGGATTGGTGGCGAGCGCGGAATTCAATTCCCCCGGGCGTATTTAATCCTTGTTGAATGTTCAGGCGTATTGATTCTAAAACGCCCGGCACGTCATCGGGATGGATGAGCGAAGTAAATGTGTTGCCAATAAGTTCGTTTTGGCTATAGCCGAGCACTTTGTTAATAGAAGGCGAAATGTAAATTAACACTCCATCAGCATCGAGGGTAAAGATAATATCATGGCTGTTTTCGACAATCAACCTGTACTTTTCTTCACTTTCCTGAAGCGCTTTTTCTGCCTGCACGCGTTCAGTGATGTCGTTAAAAAGCACCATACGCTGATTTATATTGTCCCAGATCACCTCACGGCGAAACACTTGCAGATGGCGCGTTTGACCGTCTTTACGGATAATAGCTATCTCGATTTGATCCGGGTTCCGTTCACCGCGTTTCAAAGTATCTAACCGGCTTTGATAACGGGCACGCTCCTCCGGCGTGTAATGTTCATGCGGAGGAATGGCTCTGACTTCATCTATATTTTTATATCCGAAGATGTCCAGAAAGGCCTGGTTTACGTAATAGACATAACCCTGGTAATCTGCAATATCAATACCAATGAATGAGTTCTCGAGTGAGTTACGGAAATTTTGTTCGGATATTTTTAGTGCCCGTTCCGTGATTTTAAGGTCGGTGACGTCGTTGCAGAGAATCTGGTATTCCTTTTGTCCATTCCATAACACTTCATTGCGGGAAGTCTGTACATAGCGAACAGCGCCATCTTTACGAATAACTTCGAGATCCAGATTTTCGGGTACGTATTCACCACGTGCTCTTTTTTCCTGACGTTCCAGGTATTGCCGATAGCCGTTTGGCGTGTACAGTTCCTTCGGGGTGACTAAATCGATTTCGTCAATATTCTGATAGCCGAAGATATCCAAATAAACGTGATTTGCGTAGAAAGTATGCCATCCGGCATCAACGATACGTATTCCAATTACTGAACTTTCCATCGAGTTGCGGAAGTTTTGTTCCGATGCCTTCAGGGCTATTTCAGCTTTTTTTCGCTCGGTGATATCTTCTCCGGAACTGAGAATGCCTGTAATCTGCCCCTTTTCATCATGCAGCTCAACGCTATTCCATGAGATTGTCCTTTCGTGTCCGTCTTTTGTTACCACCTGGTTTTCATAATACCCGATAGGACTTATTTTGCCGGCCAGCACCATCCGCATAGTTTTAAAGGATTGATCACGTTTACGCTCCGGGACAAAATTGAAAAACCAGTTTTTACCGACTATTTCCCCGGCGGAGTAGCCCAGTATTTCACAACCCCGACGGTTAATCAGTAAGACATTGCCCTCGATACTGACGACGACCATCATAACACCTGCAATATCCAGATAAGTTTGTGCGCGGTCTCTTTCCTGCCGCAGAGTTTCCTCCAGCTGCAGATGCTGCTGCCTACGCCGGATTTTTTCGATACCGAGTGAAAGATCACCGGCAAGTTCTCCCAGTAGATACAACTCCTTTTCATTAAACGCATCATCAACGGATGAATATAAACTTAACACACCGATTACCTTATCCTGGATAACCAGCGGTAAGGATACAGCAGATTTAAAACCTTTTTTTGCTGCGGCGTCCCGCCAGGGTGAAAAACGCGGATCTTGCGCGATATCTTTGACGATGCTCATTTTGCCGGTTTTAATTGCCGTACCGGTCGGTCCTTGACTATATTCGGAATCATCCCATGTGATACGCAGGCCGGATAAATAGTCAACATCTTTGCCTGCCGTTGCGCAAGGTACGATATCATATGTTCCTTCTTTGATCAAGCCTATCCAGCCTAATTCAAACCGGCGGTTGGTTACAAACTGATCGCATGCTTGCTGCAGCAGGTCTGTTTCATCATCTATCTTGACGATGAGTTGATTGATATTTGTTAGCAGCTGCAAAATGCTGTTGAGTTCATTAAGGATAATCATCATCTGATTGCGTTGGGTGACATCCACATATGATACGAGGGTTTGCTGTTTCCCGCCCCACAGAACTTGTTTACGCATTACCTGAAGCTGGCGTTCGGTTCCATCTTTACGCACAATAGAGACATCATAATTATCCGGTAGCGGATCACCGCGCTGGCGTCTCTCCATTCTGATATTAAAGGCGGCATAACTTTCCGGGGTATAACGTTTTTTTACCGGTGTCGAGTTGAACTCTTCCAGGTCAAGGAAGCCGTAAATATCCAATAAAGCCTTGTTGGTGTATAATGTTTCTCCCTGTCGATTTACAATGCGAATGCCAAGAGGGGTATTTTCGATGGAATTTCGGAAGTTTTCTTCAGATATTTGTAGCGCTTGTGCGGCGTTTTCACGGTCTGTGATATCACTAATAATTACCATGGCAGTGTAGTCGTCTCTGAGCGTAAACCGCTGAGCCCTCGTCTCAACAGGAATCTTTTTACCGTCTTTAGCGAGGATTTTCAAGTTATTATATGTCGGCAACATCTGGGTACCAACGGCAATTTTTCGATAGGCTTTGTCTAAAAACTGATGGTATTCAGGGGAAAATAGCTCGGAAAAAGTCTTGCCTTTAAGTTCCTCAGCGGAAAAGCCGGTAATTTCAACCATGCGCTGATTTGCGAACATAATTGTTCTGTTATTGAGCAGTAAAATGCCGTCGGTGCTTCGTTCAACCAACGCTGAATACAGCTGCTCCGAAGCTGCCAAAGCTTCTTCTGCCCGTTTACGTTTGGTAATATCCGTGACGATGACCATAACGGTGTAGTTGTCTTTATAGAAGATACGTTTTGCTTTCGTTTCTACCGGGGTGATCCGTCCGTCATAAGTTTGGATTTCTAACTGATAATCGGCAGGTAATTGGGTTGGGCTAGCCTGCCGCAGTTTGAAACCTTCATCCAAAATGTTTTTCGATTCAGACGTAAACAATTCAGGAAAACTCTTGCCGATAAGTTGCTCCAGGGGATAACCTGAGATTTCACTTATCCGTTGATTTGCAAACAATATCCGCCTTTTATCAAGGATTAAAATACCATCAGTGCTTTGCTCGATCAGAGTGGAATATTTTTTCTCCGATGCTTGCAGCGCTTCTTCTGCCTGCTTACGTTCAGTAATATCGCGGATAATTACCATCACCCTACTGTTATTTTTGTACTTGATACGTTTTGCTTTTGTTTCTACCGACATTAAACGTCCGCCTTTAGCGGTGATTTCCAATTGATAGTCGGTTGTCGAGTCATTGTGAGCACGTAGTTGTTTGTAGCCTGTGTCTAATATCTTAATTGAGTCAGGAGTAAATAATTCTGTAAAACGTTTCCCTTTCAATTCAGTCTGGGAATAACCGGTAATCTCTTCCATACGATGATTAGCGTAGTCAATTGTTCGATCATTGAGCAAAATAACGCCATCGGAGCTTTGGTCAACCAACGCTGCATATTTCTCCTCGGACATTCTTAAAGCTTCTTGTGCTTGCTTACTCTCCGTAATATCCTGGTATAAGGCTTCATTCCGCAACTCACCTTCCCATACAATTTTATTGCGGAAGGCCTGAAGATGACGAATCTGGCCGTCTTTACGGAGAATGGAAATTTCGTATCCATCGGGTACCGGTTCACCGCGTAGGCGCTGCAATCTTCTGACTTCCGATTCTTTCCAGCTTTCCGGAGTGTAAAGGCTTCTGACAGGTGTATCCAGGAATTCCTGCAAGCTAACGAACCCGAACATTTTCAAGAGTGCTTTGTTGGCATATATTTTTTCGGCGTTTTTCCCCACAATAGAGACACCGAGCGGGGATTTTTCGATTTCGTTGTGCAATGCTTGCTCAGCGGCTTGCAGAATTAGCTCAGTTTTTTTCCATTGCGTGATGTCTTTTATATACACACGCACATGATTATTGCCAACCGGCAAAAAAGTACGTTCATAAAATGAACTCTTAATCTGCACTTCAAGAATAACCGGGTGCGTCTTGTGTCCTTTATTAAGGATTTTTTGTACCGCGGTGTAATCAGACAGGAGAGGATGTTTGATTCCGAGGGAAATAAGGTCAGGGAAAACACGTTTTGCAGCGGGGTTTAAATAATAAACAGAGCCGTCTTTGTCCAGTTCCAGAACAGCTTCGGAATGCATTTCCGGGAATGAAGCCAGGTAGGCGTTACGCTCAGCGACTAATTCCGGCTCCGCGATCCTGCTTAAAATGTTTTGAACACCACCGGACTTTGTCTTTTTCGAGGATGATTTATTAACCAACAACTTTTCAATCCCCGGGGGCTTTTTGCCGGTCTTGGCAAGTTCTTTGTGTTTAGAAACGGTCAGCCTCTGTTTTAGAGTGCCTTCGGTTTCAGATCGTTGCGCGCCAACTGCTTTGACACGTTTAGTCCTGGCGGCTTTGCTCGTTTTATCTTCGGCTTCACGTTTGTGTATTGCCATCAGGGATCCTTATTACAAATTACAAAATACTTATACATTGTATTAATTCTGTGTATTGAAGTGAAACACCGTTGTTTAGTTGTTGTCTAAAAAAGGCGCACGATGTCGCTATCATGCATAGTACAATGAATAACGATATCTGCGCCCTTTATTCATGCCGGCCACCTTCCAACACGATCCTGAATAGCCGAATATTTACGGCTCTTTTCATGAGTCACGTTTGGTATGCTCAGTTTATGCTGTGCTATTTTATTTGTCAAGCTAATTGTGTTAAATGTTGTTTATTACGATAACCGGTTAATTCAAGCAAACTAAATGGCGCTGAGCATACAGCTGTAAGTATTATTGATATAGTTAGCAGCGTAAACCAATTTCGGCTATAATATAGAAAAGTCAAAAGTGCAGGTCAGAGAAAATGACAAGTTCAAGGGAACCAAACAAAAAAAACCCGGCGCACGGTACGAAGAAACGAACTCAAATGAACGTACAGAGCGTTCATGCGCCAAAACCGGTGATGAAAACGCTATCACGGTCTGAGAAAAAAGAGGCGCAAGTCTCCGCTGCGCCGCCGCCGGTTAAAAAAGTTTCAAAACGGACAAGAATGATAATGAGCATCAGCGCTATTGTCCTGGTGGTGGCCGTTATCGCCGGTCTGGCCTATTATTTTATTGCGGTTATGCCGATGCAGCGTCCTATTTTAACTGTAAATAACGAAGATATTTCCACTGGTTATTTTCTGAAACGGATGGTGGCTAATCCCGGTGCCGACGTTAATTCCGCCGTGCAAGGAATGGAAGCGGAAGTGATCATAAAACAACAAGCTGCCGCCAACGGAGTAGTCCCGGTAACGGCGAAAGATGTTGATAATTATATGCGCGATCAGGCGAAAGGGACAAACAGCACCATTTCCGATGCCGATTTTAATAAATGGTTCAAACAGCAGTTGGAAAATACCGGATTATCTGCGTCCGAATTCCGGGAAGTAATGAGTCGTGAAGTACAGCGACAGCGACTGATGGACATATTGGCTTACGATATGCCTTCGACAGCTCCGCAAGTGCACCTCTGGGCTATGGTATTCAACTCCAACACTGCAGCTCTTACCGCGAAAGCAAAATTAGACGGCGGGGCGGATTTTGCCACGGTCGCCAACACGTTGGGACAACAGACAAACGGCGGCGATCAGGGGTGGGCGGTGACAGCGATGCTTCCTAACGAGATTACCACTGCGATCTCAAAACTAGATATCGGTAAAGTCAGTGATCCTGTAGCGTATACTCAATCAAGCACCAGTGCCAGCAGCGGAAATGTAACCAGTTATCTTCTGGTCAAGATTACAGAAAAAGACGATAACAGGACGTTGAGCGATGATGAGGTAACAATGGCGAAGCAACAGGTTTTGTATAACTGGTTAACCAAACAGCTATCGGCGGCCACGATAGTTATTCATGGTCTGAAAGGAAGCACCACGATGGATAGTCAGACCTCCAGCTGGTTGAATTATCAGGCACAGGAATTACTGAAGAAACGTCCGTCTGAGACATCAACAACCGGTCTCACCACCGCAACAACTGCAGTAACAACGACCGGCGCGAAACCTTAGGAATGGTTAAAGCGTATATTTATCAAGACAACTGACGAGAAAGCATCAATAATATTCGTTAATTATTCAATTACTTAACATAATATACTGCGGAGTAATTAAAATGAAGACCAAATTTGTATTTATTACGATACTGGCGATGATTATAGTGGCTTTGACCGGATGTATCGCAATTTCCCCTACTACGGAAACCGTCAGTCCGACAAGGTTGGAGAATACTACATCCGTGGCAGCAAGTGCCTATTCCGGTGCAGTTCCAGACTCGATACACAGCTTCGAATCAACGATTGAAGAGATATACAACCGTGTCAATCCATCGGTGGTAAATATTCAAGTTGTTCTGACGCCCAGCGCATCAAACCCCGGGGGCGGCGCTTTAGGTTCGGGCTTCGTGTGGGA
>Ga0224520_1000194_pt1 | contig 19622 bp, 19 predicted proteins | sample CFST25metaG_2_FD_180684 | JGI IMG/M metagenome (GOLD analysis project Ga0224520, IMG submission 180684) | Peat soil microbial communities from Stordalen Mire, Sweden - C.F.S.T-25 | ecosystem: Environmental > Terrestrial > Soil > Wetlands > Peat | place: Sweden: Norrbotten County, Stordalen Mire... | reverse complement strand
AGAGACGTTCTGCTGGCGGCCTCGCCGCGCACGCGCGATCAGAGCCGCGCGCGCCTGCTCCTGGCCGAGCTGAGTCCCCCTTCTCTCGACAGCCGCAGTGACCCAGGGGCTTGGCAGGGGGCGTGTGTGCGCGACGAAGCAGTCTCGCCCTTTGTCGCAGCTTCGTGCGACCTGGTGCGGGCCGAACGGGCCTGGCGCAGCCAGGATCGCGGCCGGGCCGTCGAGTTCGCCGATTCTGCCGGGCGTCGTCGGCCCGCAGATCCACGGCTTCTCGGGCGCGCGGCCCAGCTACTCGCGTCCCTGGGCGCGGTCGACCGGGCTTCATCGTGCCTGGACGAGGCCACGCGACTTGCCAGCGCGAATCTCCCCTCCCTCACATGGGCGAAGATCGCTATCGAGCTCGGTCGAGGCCACCTGGCCGACCCTCCCGGGAATCTGGCCCGGTCGTCCTCGCCCGTGGCGTCCCTGCTGCTGGCACGCGTGGCTCTGGCGTCAGGCGGGATCCAGGCGCTGGGCGCGATCATGCCCGAACTGCGCAAACAGGACTGGACCTCCGAACTTGCGTCGCTGGCGCTGCTCTCGGACGGGAACGCGGGTGTCGCAGCCGAGTCTGATCCCGCTCTTGCGGATCCGGTCCGGTCCTATGTGGAGGGATTGCGGGCGCGACTCGCGGGCAAACCGTTGCTGGCGGCGAGCTTGCTAGGCAGGGCCCTGCACGGGCATGGAGACGCGTGCCGGGCTGCGGGCGAGTACTTGGCCGTGTCTCGGGCGCTCGGGCGCGCTCCAGATGCGGATGCTTTTGCCCCGCTCGAAAAGGAGAACGCCCATTGCGTGAATCTGCCCGCCGCTTCTGCCGCCAGCCAGCGTGTCGGAGATAGACCGGGGAAACCCTCGGCGCGCAAGGGGACTGGTTCTCGCTGACAGCGAGCCTTCACGGATCGAGGACGAGCCCAGCCCCCGCGCCGTGCTCGAGGCCCTCTCCCTCCAGCTCCGGATTGGAGCCGCCTTCACCCGTGCCGAGATCGGTCCAGAAGAACGGCTCGTCGCGCAGGTCCACGTGCACGAACTGTGAGCGCGGGTAGTACCCGATCCCGCGCACGCCCATCGCTCGCGCCAGATCTCGAACCATGAGGGCGGTCATGCCAGGGATCCGGATGTCCGCTGCCATGCCCCGGGTGTGATAGCTCATGGGTGCCGCGTAGGCCGGTGCGCGGTATCCGGAGATGAGCTGGATCCTTTGGTTCGTGCGCTGGGAGAGGCGGAACAGCAGCTCGACCAGGCGCGGGTCGATAGGGGTCTCGGCGCCCGTGCGCCGACAGCGCATCAACCGCCTGACCTCGCGATACGAGCTTTCCTCCATGTCACCGCTGGCGAGATCCAGGACGACTTCGACCCGCTCTCCGCTGTTGAGCGCCTCGATCACGAAGCGTCCCTGGCTGCGGCTCGGCTTGCGCACGTGGCCGGCCAGGCCGTCAGCCTCTCCCGGCGTGCCATGCTGCGACGTGGATCGAGGGAGCAGCTCCTCGGGGTGCAGCGCCATGGTATCCGCCAGCTGAACCATGGCCAGTACCCGCTTTCGGAGGCCGGCGACGGTGTCGCTCATCGACCAGGTGCTGAAGCTCAGGGCTATGGCGGCGAGCACCAGGATTGCGGAGGATGCCAGCAACACCGCGGGCAGGGTCCTCGGAACCGTGAGCGTGCGGACGGGGCGGTTGGGATCGGTGGCGATGATGATGCGAATGGGCTCGCGCCGCTTGCGGGCGAGTTCCCTGCGCATGCGCGTCAGCTCGGGGGCAGCCGTGATGCTGGGCGCGGTCGGCATGACTTGACCCCTTCGCAGGGGCTACCGGAGCGCATTCAGCTTGAGAGTGTCTCCGGAGCTATTCGGTTCCATCTTCGGCCCGATGGCCTTGCCGCCCATGAGGCTGGTGCCGGCAAACACGCCGCCGGTCTCGATACGCAGACTGGTCACCTCGATGTCACCCTCGATGGAGCCCGTTCCCAGGATCTCGAGATGCCCCGAAGAGTGAACATTGCCGTGCACCTTTCCCGCCACGACCACGTCCGCGGCGCGGACATTTCCCGTCACGGTTCCGCCTTCGGCCACCACCACGGCAGCTTTGGATTCCACCGAGCCCTCGATGGTCCCATCCACACGGAACGCCCCATCGGCAAATAGATCTCCGCGGGCAACGCATGATCGTCCGACCACGTTCTCAATCTGGTCCACCGCGGGTCCGGTTTCCTTTTGGTTTCGCCATGCCATGGATTCCTCTCATTCTTGGATTCGTCTCGAATCCACCATTGGGGGAGCGGGAAGGAGTGCACTCTGAGGGATCGCCTGAAACCCCTCCGGACTTGACCAGAGTAGGCCCTGCCGGCCCATGGCGTAGCGTAAGCTCCCACCTGGCCCTACTGCAGGCGTCTTGTGGGGTCCGGTTCCCTCGCTGATCCATCGGGCATCCGCGGTCGCGAGCGTGGCGGCGACGTCGGTTTCGCCCAGGCTGGCCAGACCGTGGTGCAGGGACTTGCGGAAGAGATCCCTGCGCGAGTGAACGCGGTGGCCTGGCGGTCACCGCCGATATATGGCCGCCTGTCGGTCCACCCGGATCTTCACTCGCTCACTCCCCAGCGTTCAAGTTTGCGATAGAGGGTCTTGCGGTCGAGACTCAGAATCTGTGCCGCCTTTGTACGCTGACCTCCCACTGCTTCCAGCACCCGAAGGATGTAGCGCCGCTCTACTTCTTCCATGCTCACAAGGTGCGCGGTGTCGTCAAGATCGACCACGACGCGCGACCGGCGATAGTTCTGGACCTTTTCCGGCAAGTCTTCGACCGCGATCTCTTCGAAGCGCGTCAGGGCCACGGCGCGCTCTATACAGTTCCGCAACTCGCGCACATTGCCGGGCCATGAGTAGGCAAGCAGCTTCTCTGCTGCGGCGGTTGAAACGCCGGCAACCTGTTTCGCAACAACTCGGCTGAAGTGCTGTACGAAGTGCTGGGCCAGCGGCAGTACGTCGCCGTCGCGTGCGCGCAGGGGCGGAAGCTCGACGTGTATCACGTTGATGCGATAGAAGAGGTCAGCGCGAAACCGTTTCTCCTCGATGTCGGCCTCCAGGTCACGATTGGTGGCGCACACCAATCGAACATCGAAGGGCCGCTCGGTGTTCTCGCCGAGAGGACGAAGGCGCCGGTCCTCGATGGCCCGCAACAGTTTCGGCTGCAACCCCAATGGCATGTCGCCGATCTCGTCGAGCAGCAGGGTTCCGCCGCTTGCCTGCAGAAGTAGGCCGGTGCGCGGAGTTTTGGCGTCGGTAAATGCTCCGCGGGCATGGCCAAACAGCTCGCTCTCGAGCAGCGTCTCAGGCATGGCGGCGCAGCTCACCGCGATGAAGGGACCATCATGGCGGCGGCTGTGCTGATGCAGAGCGCGCGCAATCAGCTCTTTGCCAGTACCGCTTTCGCCGGTGATGAGCGCCGTGGCGTCTGATTCCGCCGCGCGATTGACCAAGTCCAACACTCGCCGCATCGGCGGGCTGCTGCCCAAGATCTCGCCGAAGCCACGCGATTCGGTGACCGCCCTGCGCAGTCGCTTCACTTCGTCACGCAGCCGGTGGTGCTGCACCGCCCGATTGAGGGTCAGGCGAAGTACATCCATTTCGAATGGTTTGGTAATGAAGTCGTAGGCACCGGCACGGATGGCGGCGACAGCCGTATCCAGGCTCCCGAATGCAGTGATGACGACGACGGGCACATCGGGCCGGTTGGCGGTCACTCGCTCGCAGAGCTCAAGCCCGTTGGTCCCGGGCATGTTCAGGTCGGTGACGATCGCGTCGAAGTCGCCTTCCGACATAACCGCCAACGCCTCAGCGGCGTCCGTGCGCCAAGTCACCTCGAATCCGCGCCGCGCAAGCCCTGCCTGCAACAGCTCGCACATACTTCGGTCATCGTCGGCCACCAGAATACGCCCGCTCACGACTCACCCCGCGGCAAATGAATGGCGAATCGACTCCCTCGACCCAGCTCGCTCTCCACGGTGATGAACCCGCCATGCTCTTGCACGATGCCGTAGGCGACGGACAGCCCGAGCCCGGTGGCCTCTCCCACCGCCTTGGTGGTGAAGAAGGGCTCGAAAACATGGGGGAGCACATCAGGGGCGATGCCGTCCCCCTCATCTCTCACGGCGATCTCGAATCGTTCCCCTTCCGTGATTTCTGCGCCCGGCGGCGGCTGGGCGCTGGATGGTCGAAGCGAGATGGTGACTTTGCCCCCCTTGGGCATGGACTGGATAGCGTTGACCACGACATTGGTAAACACCTGCTGGATCTGAGAGCCATCGACCTGCGCCGACGCCGGAGTCGTCGTGTGTTCCATCAGCAAGGTGACGCCTCGTTTTTCGGCAAGGGCTTGCAGCATCGATAGAGTCTGGGCCACGAGCTGGCGCAAATCATACGACGCTTTCTGGACTCCTCGGCGACGGGCGAAATCCAGGAGCTGGCGGATGATCGCGCTCATCCGCCGCGTCTGCTCGACGATGATGCGAACGTTGTCAGCTACATCCAAGGTTGTGGCCGCGCCGATCTGGTTTCCATCCGCGGCCTGGACCGACTCTGCAATGAGCTGGGCGCGTCCTGACACGACATTCAACGGGGTGCCGAGTTCGTGGGCGATGCCGGAGGCCAGCTTCCCCACCGTGCTCAGACGATCGGCATGGCGCAGCTGCTCGATGGCAGCGATGCGCGCGGTCGTCGCGGCGGCGAGCTGTCTGCCAGCGTCGGCCAGGCGCTCGCTCATCAGGTTCATTTCCGTCGCCAGCTCGCCGATCTCGGCGGCGTGGCGGACCTGCAACGGGCCGGAGAAGTCACCCGCCCCGACCCGGCGGGCCTTGTCGATCAGGGTCTCAATCGGGCGTCCCACCAGCCACGCGCCAAGCACCGTGGTCATCAGCAAGCAAACGGCCGCGAGCGAGATGGTCGTCACGACGGTACTCACCCCGATGCGTTCGGCGTATCGCCGCTTGTTGGTGAGCGGTTCCGAGATCTCAAGCACGCCGGCAAGCTGGCCACTGCGAAGCAGGGGTGCATAGACGAACAACATTCCCGGCGACACTTCCCTCTGCTCGCGCACCACTTCCTCGCCCTTGGATAGCGCGGCTATGGATCCAGGCGGCAGACCGGAGGGCACGCCTCCCTCGCGCTCCAGCGTCCCAGCTTCCAGCCAGCGAAACTGATGGCTCGTGTGCCCACCGGCCGCGGCGCGCCCGACAAACGCAACCGCCTGGTCGTGCCCGCTGCTGTTCCAGATCCTATCCACGGCAACGGTGACGACCCTGCCGATCATCATGTCGTCTTGCCGAGAATCGATGTCGAAACTTGCCACGTCTCTGCGCATCTCCAGATACGCCGACGCGGCGACCACGACCAAGATGCCGGGCAGGAGTGCGAGAGCAAGCTTGAGAGTCAAGCGCACAGCAAGCCCAGCTTAGCCCCATTTCGTTGAGCGGATCGTGTCGAATTCGGAACGGAAAACGCCACTTCCACGTCTCGCCAACAGTCTACGATCCTGAGGAGGCATGTGAGCGTCCGAGCGAGCCACTGCGCCCACCACCACTGCCGCCATAGTGCGGAGCGAAAGGACCCCAGGGAGGATGCGGAGCCCCCTGGGCGCTGCCCGGCCCCGTGCGGCCGCCCGGCACGGGCGGTGGCCGGCCCACGAAGGTGGGCCGGCCTGTCGGGCGATAGTGGGTGCGTGGCCACATCCAAGGCGGCGGGGGAATGGGGGACGAACCCGAAATTGGCGGCGAAAGCGGAGCGTACCAATTCCAGAATTGTTGGTCCGTCTCTTCATCGCCGCCGAAGAGAAAGGGCTGGTCGCCTTCGGCGCCACACGCCTGCTCGCCGTCGGCGCGCCGAAAATCATCCAGCGCGAGCAGTCTGATGTCGATTCCGCTGTTGGCGAGCGTGACAAAATCACCATTCAGATCGTCGAGCTCGGTCTCGCGCGCTCGACCCGTGAGGTAGAAAAGATGCCGAATCCCCAGCCGCTCGAACGCCTGCGCGTCAGGCAGTTCGACCATGTAGCGATTGTCGAAGGCTCCTGGGGCATCGATGTAGGCGGCCAAGCGATTGCTGTCGAGGATGAAGACGGGGGGCCGAGGGACGGGCCGTGTGCTCTTGAGGTCGACAAGCAGCGGAGCAAAGTAGAGTGTCGCCGCCAGCGTGAGGTGCGATGGCACCACGCCGCGTGCGTGCGGCCAGTTGTCGAAGATGAATACGGGCTCGAACCATTCGGCCAGCGCCGCCCCGGCCGCGACTGCCTCGGGGCCGGGCGCATCGATGATGATCGCCGCGTCCAGGGGCAGACCCCTGCGCGCGAACAGTGAAAGGAGACTGTGTCCGCGGGAATACGCCCGGCACATATCAGGCCAATTGATCGGCGTGATCACCCCCCGCAGATCGCTGCCCTGTTCGACCATCAGCGTCTGAAACAAGGTTGGACGGTAAAACGGCAAGAGTAGGTCGTGCGCCGGGGCAAGCCTGGCGGCAAGCTGGGGCATCAACGCCGTCCAGCGGTCAGACCCGCGTACGTCGGTCTCGACCGCCCCTGGGAAATACCAGGGCCGGGGAAATTCGCCCTCATCTTCGGCCTCACTCTGCTGGGTTGTCCCTAGGTCTTGGTCGCCATGGGCACTGGACAGCCAGACTAGTTCCGAGCAGCCCAGTGTCCCCAAACCAAGACCAAGGAAAGAGAAACGACGCAGAAGCGCCATTCGGTAGACCGGATCGAGAGCACAAGCAGCGGCCTCGCGCCACCACGCGACGCTATTCGCTTCATGCTCTTGCGGACCGTGGCCATCGTCGCGATATCTGCAATGGACGCGACCGTCGCTGCCGCCATTCTTGTTCATGGGCACCTCACCGATAAGGGAGTTTCAGGCCGACGCATGCCTGCGACGGCGTCGCTCGCCCAGCAATTCTCGTCGAGTCCATCCGCGACCAGCACCGGCGCGGTAACCGCCCGCCGATCCGTAGCCCCCGCCTGGATGCGGCAGAAGAGACCTGCCGCTTTCCCGCCAATCAAGTAGACGCCGTAGTTGACCGCTGCCCCGTCTTCGTCGCGGCAGGGGCAGAACCTCTCCTGTGCAATCCACCGCTGGGGCACGGCCTGGTGCACCGCTACCGCCCACAATCCGTCGTCGACCTCTGCGCCGACCACGACCTCAGCTCCTTCGCAGCCGAAGTCAGACTTGAGTACCCAGCCCATCCGCTCGCCAAGCAACGTCTCGGGTTCAAGCAGCTCCATGCGCAGCGATCGGGGCACGAAACGCCGGATGATCGGTTGTGCCCAGACAGGGAAGCGATTGATCTCTTCCCAGAGGAAGGCAAAGGTCCGCTTGTTCTGCGCAAGCACAGCGCCGAACGGGTTCACCACGCCTACCCGCCCGCGCAGCACAGCCCCCAGCACCAAACCAAGCGGACCAACCAGCGGCTCGGGATCAGGATACGCGGGCTCGTCGCGCCACACGGGCAGGCGTTCGCCCCACCAGTCCGTCTTGTAGTGGCGCACGAGCACATCGCAACGAGAACCGAATAGCGCCACGCCGCCGTCGGAAGTGGGGCAAAGATTGAACGGGGAGCCGAGAACTACCCGCCAGCCACGCCTTTGGAACCAGCGCCGGTAGAGGGCCACCATCGACAGATCCTCGGAAAACTCTGTGGGGTACACGAACCCGACGACAAGCTTCTCCGTCCTCGACGGGGCCATGGACTCGACCAAGCTGCAAAGGCGATCTCCCAGATTTAAGCAGGGATCGAAGCACTCGGACTGCTCAGCTGCAGCCAAAGCCCCGAGCTCCACCGCCTCCGCCTCACCGCTCGGTGTATCACAATTCACTTCGCATACCACGGGTCCGTCTTGGGTCATGAACACGTCCGCGCGTGCGATCCCGTGCCATGCTGGCGCTGATGCCGCCCACATGATTTGTTGTGCGCGAGTAAGGCCAAACCAGTGCTGGACCAACTGAGGCTCGGCAACGCAGATCACCGCCAACTCGTGCAGCACCGCCAAGACTCCCTCGGCCGCCTCGTATAGCGAGGCCAGATCGCGGGAGCTGAGCATGAGGGGACGTCGCTGAAACCTGGGTCTGCCGTCCAGCCACGGGTCTGACAGCAGGCCCGTGGCTGTCAAGCGCGAAGCGTAGCCAGGGTACGTGTCGCATGTGTCCATGCGGCGGATGTTCAGCAAGAGCCATGCCTGCCCTGCTGAGTTGAAGCCCTTGTTTGCGCGCAGTTCCTGCACCAACAGATGGGGCAACATGCCCCTACCGGGAAAGATGCCCCATCATGACCTTCACGTGAAGTGGGCAGGCTTCAGGATCCGCCTCCGGAGAGCACCGCAGGAACCATCTCGGACGTGAACGCTCCCCCTCCGTGCACTTGGCGACCCTAGTCACATGGTGGTGCGGCGTGGCTGACAACCTGGCTTTGCGGACGCCGCGAGATCAGGATGACAAACGTAGTCGCTTGACCTTCGCTATTCCGTCGAAACCGCCATCGAACGTGGCGATCGTCGAGACGTCGTTGTTGAGCATGACGGCGGCGTGGACGGCATCCCTCGCCGACACACGGGGGACGGCCACAAGGATCTCCTTGGCGCGATCCGTATCGGCAAGCGTTACCGGGAGAACCACTGGACAGACCTGCACGAAAAGATCGTACGCCTGCGCCGCCAAATCCCGTCGGCCCATGCCAGAGTAGCGATAGAGGATTTCCTGCAAGACCTCCGTGCTTGTGCATGCCTCGATTTCGCCGCGCTGAACGCGATCGAGAAACCGTCGAGCTGCCTCGCGCGATGGATGGTCGCGACCCGCGACGTACATCGGGACATTTGAATCGATGAACACCTTCACGAGCGGCCAGCCTCGATCTCTGCCAACATCTGATCGATGTCGGCAGTGGGAGCGCCGAGTGTGGCAAGCCGGGCCACCGGGTCGATCGGTGCGGTCGGATTCTCGAGTGCACGCTCAACTGCGCGCCGCACCCATTCGCCTTTCGACACTCGACTGCGCTGCGCAGCCTTCCGCATGCGCGAATCGAGCGCCTCTGGTACCAGGATCTGAAGCCGGATGCTCATATGAGTATGCTACCATGACAATAGAAACGATTCAGGGTTGGGTGAGCGCGGCCGACTGTCCGCCGCAGGAACTTCGTGCGGACCGTGATTCGCCCAGCAGTTGCGGGGAATGCCGCCACGCAGAATCTTGAGGGTAGGTCCATCGCGTCACAATCAGCGGACAGCGACCACAGGGACGCTCGCAAATCGCCCACGCAAGCCGCACCACGCTGGCCGCTACCGCCCACGGTGGCCATGTGGCCTCGCCCTACCAGAGACATCGTGTCACTTGCTCCAAGGCTGGGCAAAGTCGCTGTCGGGTTCCGTTCTGTCGGGTTTCACGCTGGGCTCGGCGTCGCGCGGCGCGCTCTCATCGGTAGGGGTAGGCGGGGCTACGGGCGCTGCGGGCGCCTTCCACAAAGAACCGAACCGTCGAACCGTCGATTGGAGCTGAGGATCGCTCGCGGGCAGGATGGCCGCTGCCGTCGTGATGATCATCGACAACTCCTCGGGTACGCGCCGACGATGCGGCAGAGTCAATGCGCGCAGCATGGTTCGGTGGTAGACGTGCAACTCCTCAGTGGAAATCCGGGGATCTCGGCCTTCCACGTGGGCGCGATTGACTTCAATATAGCTGTGCCAGTCCGGCGGCATCCAGGTAAGCTCCAGCGCATCCACGACGTGGGTCTCCATCTGACTGCGAAGCTGTGTGAGGTGTTCGAAGAAGATGCGAAACGCGGGTCGCATCGTGGCTGATACCTCTGGGGTCAGTCGATCGCGCAGCTCACGGGCCAAGCCGGCCCATACGGCGATCTGTGCGCCACAGCGCTCGGAACCGAAACTGCCAAGAAAGGGCACGGTGTCCATGATCTCTTGTTCCAGCGCGTGCAGAGACTCCCCTGGCGTCGGGGGGCGCTGGGGCTCGGCCAAGCGAGCGGGCGCCGCAGATATCGGCGCGGTCGCGGGAGGAGGAACGTCGACGGCCGCTGGTTTTAGCAGCCTGCGCAGGCGCGCCAATTCGGCGTCGCGCTCGATCTGCCTGGGGTCCTGGGCCATCGGTTTCGGACGGCTCGGCGGGCGCCGCCGGACCTGACAGCGTCGCTTTGTCTCGGCCGGGGTCAGGCTAGGGCTCGTCAGCAAAGGTGCAGCGACTTCGGCGGCGTGACTGGCGCGCGCGGAGTCAGCTCGCCAATGGTCGAGCAACTCGCGCACGCGCACATTCGTCGCCTGCTCGATGGCGTTTGCCATCTTCGCTGTGAATGTGGCTACCAGTCGGCGACGTTCCGCGGCCGCGTGGCTTGTCGCGCCCTTCTCAGGGCGGCCATTCGCCACGCCGGTTACGCTCGAAAAGATCGCCTCGATGATCTCCGCACTGCGTTTCGTGGTCGCGTTTTCGGCCATGGTGCAAAGGCGCTCGGCAAACTGGAGGGTGATCTCTTCCACGGAGGATTTCTGACGGGTTAGGGGATGCAATGATTGACGTGTCATGGAGTCCTTCTTTGTGCCGGCGCCACAATCCCAGAGCGCTGCCTACGCCTCCGCCACTCGATACTAGCGTCCGCGCCCGCGCTACTTATGCACCAGCGCGGAGGTTCCGGCAAGGGTGCGGAGGGCCAGCAATCAGATGCAATGCTCGAGCGTCAAAGCCACGGTGCTGCCGCTAAACGTCAGCAAGCACCGCGAAATTGTTGGAGAAACTCGGGTTGCACGGCAGAACGGCCTGTCTTGGTCCGCGGCATCGGGGTTGGAGTCTCCCGTGATCGGGACGGAGGCACCTGGGTCTGGCGTCGGCCGAAGATGAACCGCCCAAATCGATCACACGTCGAACGACGCCGATGCGGCTGTTCGAAGTTGGGCCCGGTCAGCGGACACGGGGGCATATGGCTCGGGCGAAGAGCCGCGAACATGCCTCTGGAAGTCCGCATAGGACTGGCATTCCACCCGGCTGTTGTTCCGCGTGGAGAGATTCGTCACGAGGTTGATGAGAGGCATGCGGCGCTCCCACACGCAACTCCACACCCGGCGTATTACACCTGGAATTGAGTAGAAGATCCGGTTGCAGTCGATCATTTCCTTGATGACAGCGTCGCGCGACAGGCGGCGGTATCGGGCCACCGGGAAGGTCAGGGTGTAGTAGCGCCAGTCTCCGGGAAATGCCTTGAGCGCGATGCGGTCTTCGTTGCTCATCTGCTCCCACAGGCGCGTGCCCGGCAGCGGGGTCAAATACAGGGCGTTCAGGCTGTCCACGCCGTACTGTTTGGCTGCTTCAGCGACACGCTCGCCGATGCCAACTTCATCGACGTCCAAGCCGATGATGAACGAACCCATGACCAGGATCTTGTGCCGCTGAATGCGGCGGACCGAGGCACGGAAGTCCCGGCCCATGCGCAGGTTGAATTTCTTCCCCAACTCGCGCAGGCCCTCGGCGGTCGGGGATTCGAAGCCGATGAACACTCCTCGGCAACCGGCATCCCGGGCCAGTGACACCAGTTCATCATCGTCCGCGAAATTGATGGTGGCTTGGGCTATCCACTCCTTGCCTAGCTTGGCCTTGGCGAGAGCACGGAAAAGCTCCTTGGCGCGGGCAATGTGCTCGGGGCGTGTGCCGACAAGGTTATCGTCGACCACCAGCACGCGCTTTTCCGGAATGGACCGAAACTCGTGCACGACTTCGTCGACGGGACGCTGGCGGTACTGGGCGCCATTGAACGTCGTCACGCTGCAGAAGCTGCAGTTCAACGGGCAGCCGCGCGTTGTCTGGATGGTTCCGAAGGCATAGCCCTCGGGTAGCAGATCCTGGCGCGCAGGCACGAAGTCACTGATGGCAATATGTCCTCCGTCGTACTGGCGTTGCAGCCGGCCGTCCAGTACGTCCTGGAGCACGCGTGGCCAGATGGTTTCTGCTTCCTTCGTCACCACCGAGTCCACATGCGCCAAGACTTCTTCCGAGCACATGGTCGCGTGGATTCCTCCCATGACGACCGGCACTCCCAGGCGGCGAAAATGTGCGGCCAGCTCGTAGGCTCTGGGCGCCTGGGACGTGAACGCGGTGATGCCCACCAGATCAGGACGAGGCAGGGTCGAGTAGTCCGTCGGCCCGAGGTTTTCGTCCAGGATCGTGACCTCCCACTCGGGTGGTGTCCGGCGGGCCAGTACCATCAGGCTGAGCGGCTTCCAGATGCGGTACCGATTCCAGCGATTCTTCTTGGCCGTGACACAACTGACCAGCGGATTTGTTGGGTTGACTAGGTAGAGACGGATGTTACACCTTGCTGCCGCTACTATCCGCTTTCCGGTCACGGTGCTGTCACGGCGCGGTCATATTTCGACGAGCTCCGGCACCCCGGGAGGGTTGGGCTACTGGCTCAGTATGCTCGTGCACCCCATCAGGACCGCCACGGACGTGTAGGTTCCGTTGGCCACGTTGTCGCACCACGAGCCGAAGAGCTGGATAGCGAGGTTGGTCGAGTCCGTGTAGTCCCAGCCGTTGGTCTGCGTGGTGTCGTGCGGGGCCCGGAGGCTGCTGTCATGGTTGAACTCGACGGCCACGTTGTTGGGCTCTGGGGGCGCCTTGCCCAGGTTGAACGTGCAACTGGCCAACGTGCCCACAATGGTGGCCAAGGCCGCGTTCAAGTCCTGGGGCGAGAGAGCCGGGTAGTAGTGGCCGGTGCCGCCCGCTGCGGCGAAGTTGTCCAGGTTTCCGGTTTCGGGACCCACGCCGACTACGTACACCTTGAACCCGGCCGCAGCCGCCGCGGTGATGGCCGCGACGGTCCCTGCCACGTCCGATGCGCCCGCGCCGACGCCACCTCCGCCAGTGGTGGTAAGACAGTTGGGTTCTCCGTCCGTGGCCAGCAGGATGTACTTGCCATTCGTGTCGGTCAGGGTCCGCAGATAGGCCACGGCGGTGTTGACGGCGACCTTGGTGGGTGTGTTACCGCCAGGAGTCACCCCGGCAATGGTTGTCTGGATAGTGGCGGCTGATTCCGGCGCGATGGGAACCTCCGGCGCCGCGACACCGCAGTTCCCGTCCGAGTTGAAGAGCTCGAGGCCCCAGTTGACGTCACCCGAGGCGCCAGAAAGCACGGCGTCTAGTCCAGAAACCACGGTTGTCCAGCGTTGCTGGCAGGTGGTGGTGCCGGCGGCGCACGTAACGGACGAGTCCATGGCGCTGGTCATGGAGCCGGTCTTGTCCAGAACCAGCAGCAGATCAGCCGGCTGTTTGGTGAGATTGACGGTCGAGACACCGCAGTTGTTGGCATCGGCCGAGGCGAGCCCTCCGCCAGCGCCACGACCTCCGGCACCGGCCACTCCTGCATCGGTGCTAGCCAGACCGCCCCCGACTCCACCTGCGCCACCTGTGGTGGTTCCGCCGCCGGTGCTGATTGTGCCCCCAATCGAGCCCGTCGTGCCTCCGGATGAGACAATCGTGCCGCCAGCGCGACTGATTGCGCCACCGGTGGAAATGGCGGAGCTTCCGCCAGGGCCACGACCGCCGATGATTCCGCCGGCGCCGCCTGTGGTGGTTCCGCCGCGGGTGCCGATTGTGCCCCCAATCGAGCCCGTCGTGCCTCCGGATGAGACAATCGCGCCGCCAGCGATGGTGGTGCCTCCGCCAGTGCCACGGCCGCCGATGATTCCGCCTGCGCCGCCAACCGAGCCACCGAGGGAGACGTCCGGCTGCGCGCCCGGGGCATCTGGCACCCCGGCATCAACTGAGCCGCCCACGCCGCCAAAGCCACCGCTCCCTCCCGCGCTCGTGCCGCCATTGTCGGGGGTGTTCACGAGCCAGCAATAGTTGCCCGCCCCGCAGACGTAGCCGTCTGGGCAATGTGAGGTGCATGGCAACGCGCCGTTCTTGGGATGCGGGTTGTAGCCACAGGCCACTGGCAAGGCGATGACGAAAAGGCCGGCGGCGGCGACCAGGCTTCGCATCAAAACGCTCCTTGCGCAGAAATTCCCGCCAGGCCTGGTCCGACCATTGGCTTGACCCGGGCCACGGTTCGGCTCCTATCGGTGGACGGCCAACCGAACAAGGTGAGCACCGTGCCGGTTGCGAGCGCCGCGGCCCCGACGCCATAGAACACCCACTGCATGGTCTGGGCGTCCCTGCCCGCCTGATCGTCGGATGCCTGGGGCGTCTGCGAATTGGTGACTCTGTCCGAAAGCGACCGCGCCCGGGTGTAATAGTAGATTCCGGTTGCGACGGAAGCCAGACCAGCCACGCCGCAGGCAATCCCCGCGATACGCATCCCAAGCCCCGAGTTGCGCGGCGGTGAGGCGGCGTCGATCTGGGCAGCTTGTTCGACCGAGGACGCTGCGGGCGAGAGCTCTGGCGTTGTTGGCGTCGGCGAAGGCGGGGCCGCGGTGGGTATTGGCGGCGGTGGATTGGGTGCCGGGGAAGGGATCGACGGCGGTGGAGCGGCCTGGGCCGCTTCTGCCTTGAGCTTGGCGTCAGCCTCAATTTCGCGGACGCGTGCCTCGACTTGGTGGCGACTGGGATCGTCCGGGGACGCCTTCTTCAGGTACTCCTGGAAGAAATTGAGAGCGTCCTGATTCTGGCCCAACTTTCGATAGCACTGGCCGATGTTGAACAGGAACGCCGGATCGGGTTGGGCGAGATAGGCGGATTTGTATTCAAGTAGCGCCTTGTCATACTCACGGATGTCGTAGAGACGCGTACCTGTCTCGTAGTGCGCCTTTGCGCTCGCCTTGTTGCTCTCGCCACCCTGCGCTGACTGCCCCAAAGCCGAGAGAGAGAGCGCGACAACTACCCCAGCAAGAGAGAGGCATTTGGGACGATATCCAGCACACTCCGACGTCACCATGGGGCCCATGATACTACAACCAAGCCCGCGCCGGCATAGGCATTAAGCGGCGGAATTGCGCCGGAAGAGCTGGGGGTAGACCACCCTCTCCCTCTGGGCTGGGGTGAGGGTACTGCATTTGTACGTCGAATCGTGCCGCGGGCGCAATCACAGCAATTTGGTGACTTCAGCGTCCGGCTCACAGGAAGTTTTTCCCTCACCCCCAAGCCCCTCTCCCGAAAGGGAGAGGGGGTGACCCATCGAACGCTTATGTCCTCGAATCACGAATGGCCGTATCATTCCGCCGTTGATCCGCTTAACGCCTATGGCCCGCGCCGGTGCCTGGAGCACCTTTTCGAAGCGCGCCGGCTTCTCCTGCGGCTCGCCGGCGAGCAACGCATTCCCCAGGCCCTGATGGTTCCGTTCGTGGTGGTAGTTCGCCATGTACATTGGTTAGCGCCCTTGCCCTTAGCGCTTGCATCACTCCATGTCCGCGTTGGCCCGCGCTGCTTCGACGACACCGTCTGGCAACCGGACTTTCACCAGCCTGACCTTCGGGCCTATGTCCTAGGATCGGTTGGGCAGCAGATACCAGTGGTCTGCTTCCGTGTCGATTTCTTGGATCCCGGCAAGCTGACTGGTGTCCGTCGGCTTCACCGTGGCCCGTCCATCCGGGCCAAACTCCAGCTCGGGGAATTCGACCTCGCAGGGAGGATCGGTGTGAACCATCAGCAGGGGTAGGTCCGTGTCCGAGCCGAGGAGCTTGTGCTTGATCCGATAGGCGGCGAAATTCGGGCTCAGCTCGGACCGATGAATCACACACTGGGAGGCGCCCCAGGCCAAATGAACGCTGGGAATCTTCGCCGCCCCGCGCCGGACCAGCACATAGACGTTGGCCTGCACCCCCTTGGGATAGCGTTTGACCGAAAGGGGGCCAAACTGGGCGTTCTTGCCGCCGATCTTGACCAAGTTGTACGCCAGCTCTTTGCCTGCGTTCTTGGCCAGGTCCACCATCCCGATCTGCTCGAACTTGTACGAGACATCCAGATGCTCGGCCATCGCCGCGTCGACCGCCGCCTTGGTGGCCCAGACCATCCCGGGCACCGCGGCGGGCTCGAGACGGGAACAGGTCACGATGGTCTTTCCGAAGGCATCGGGCGCTTCATTGAACGGGCTCTTCTCGATCAGCTCCACGTCGCCAAAATGTACGGCGATGCGCGCCTGGAATGGCCACAGGCCGTACTCTCTTTGCCGATCGCGGCCGGCCCGCGTGTTGAAATGGTTGTGAATTTTCCAGGCATGTTCCAGCGCCTGGCGAATGTCCCCGGGATAGACTAGCAACACGCCGTCGCCAGCGGGTTTGACGACGTATCTCTTCGCTGCGTCCTCACCCAGAGTGGCGCGCAGGTCGTCGCGAATGCTTCTTCCCAAGTTTCCCATCAGATGGTCGAACCTCAGCAGCGATTCGTGCTGGTCGACCAGTGAAGAATACCGTTCCACGTCAGCACACACGACCGCCGCGGGCTGCAGCCTGGATTCAATTTCGATGTCCTCGTCGCTCATGTTTGCTCTTCTGCCAGCAAGGCGGGCGACCATAGCACCCCGGCCTTCAGTCCGCCTGCCGCGAATGCCCATGTCCCGGTGTTGTGGTGCTCCACGAAGAACTGAAAGTCTCAACGATGCTGCATCGCGCTCCTCGGTGGTGCGGAGGGACTGGTTCCGGGTGGGGCCTCGCTTCCACGACACACGAGGCGCGCTTGCGCATGGGGGCGTGGTGTGCGAGAGGAGTTCTCCATGCCCGGAAGATCCCTTTCCGTGTTGGTTCACGGCCTGCGCTGGCAGGATGCCGCGGACGTGTTGTTGCTGACCGGCATTTCTTCGTGGGCCTATACGTGGATGCGACGAACGATTGCGGTGCAGATGGCCTTCGGGATGACTACGCTGTTGGTGGCTTCATGGGTCTCAAGCCACTTCGGACTGATCTTGACGTCCTATTTGCTCTCGGCCATCAGTGCGGTCGCGACGATTGTGATCGTCGTCATTTTTCAGCACGAGATTCGCCGCGGACTAGGTCGCGTCAGCCCGGTTCGTTGGCTGAGCGACAGGCACCGAAGGAACCTGTCCGTCGGTCCGACCACCGTCGTCGCAGAAACCGCCTTCATCTTGGCCGCGCGACGAGCAGGGGCATTGATCGCCATTCCGCGCCGCGATTGGGTGGGCGAGTTCATCACCGGCGGCACGCCCGTCGACGCGTACCTTTCGCCAGGGCTACTCGAGGCCGTCTTCACGTCGGCGTCGCCACTGCACGACGGCGCCGTGCTCATCAGCAATGACCGTTTGTTGCGGGCCGGCGTGGTGTTGCCGCTCGCCGTCGACACGGGCGATCCGCGCCACGGTACCCGGCATCGCGCGGCGCTAGGCCTGGCGACTGCTTGTGATGCCGTGGTGGTCTGTGTGAGTGAAGAGCGCGGCACGGTCACGCTCGCCCACGACGGCGTTTGGGCCGTCGTGAAATCCGCGACCGAGCTTGGCGTCGCCATCGAGCGTCTGTGCGCGGGCAAGCCCATGACGACGCGTCCGCTCGATCGTCCGCGGCGGGCGCGCGACGTGTTGGCGTACCTTGCGATTTTCGCCGGTGTGATCGCGGCTTGGTCGGCCATGGCCTTGGATCGTTCGCACGTGGTCGCTCGCATCGTGCCGCTGGAAATTCGCGGCGTCGGCGCGGCCACCCGCTTCGATCCGCCGCGCAACACCAGCGTCGCCGTAGAATTGCGCAGCTCGCGAAACGAACTCGACCTTTTGGCCCCTGATGCCGTCACGGCCTACATCGATGTTTCCGGCGGCGGTGTCGGCTTGCACAGCTTTCGCGTTCTCACCAACGCGCCCGCCGGGGTCGAGGTGGTCGGCACGATTCCCAGCACTGTTTCGCTGCAGATCCGGTCAGGCGACCGAAAGTAGCGAGAGATCGGGGTATCGAATGCAGTTGCAGTTGCGACATGAAACTCCAAAATGTCCCGGCGTGCAGCTGACCTACACACCCGAATATCGCACCTCTGTGAAGACCGCATTCGAAACGGCTCTGTCGAGCGTGCCGTTCTACCGCACCTGGCGCCGCTATGATCGTGGCCCGTCTGTTGACATCTTCGACCGGTACGAGGCGATGCCCGTGCTCACCAAGGCTGATTTGCGCGAGCACCAACCTGCGGGATTCGTCCCCGAAGGGCGTGACCTCGCCTCGGCCCTCGCCACGGGTGAGGTCGAACTGGTGAAGACCAGCGGGTCAACCTCCGACGCCGTCACCAATGTCTGGTGTCAAAAGTGGTGGGACGCGTGCGAGGCTTCCTCGTGGAAGTTGCATGCGGCCACGGCATCGGCGCGATTGGGCGATCACCGAGAAGCGATCCTTTCGAGCCCCCGGTGCGTGGGGTTTGCCAGCGATGTCGGACTTCTGAGCATGGAGCAGCGGATGCTCAGACACTATCTCTTTCTGACCGAAAAGGCCGATCCGGCCGAGTGGAGCGCGACATTTTGCGATCGGATGATCGAGGAGCTGCGCCAGTTCGAGCCCGCTGTGCTCGAAGCCAACCCCTCGTTTCTCAGCGTGCTCTGCCGCCACGCGATCAAGCATCGCTGTCAAGTCTATCAACCGGCAGTCGTGACCTTGACCTATGAGAATCCGTCGCTCATTCATTTGCGGCATATTCGCAGTACCTTCCAATGCCCGACGATTAGCTCCTACGGCGCAACTGAGAGCGGGTATGTGTTCATGCAGTGCGAAGCTGGCCGACTTCATCAGAATGTCGAACAGTGTCACGTCGATTTTCAACCGCTTGCCCCCCGCCACGGCGGGCCCATGGTCGGACGGATCCTGGTCACCACGTTTCACAACCCCTGGCGGGCGCTGATCCGTTTCGACATGGGAGACTTGGTGCGGCTAGCCGTCGAGCCGTGCCCGTGCGGCCGTCACGAGGGACTAACGCTCGATGCGGTCGAGGGAAGAGTCGCAAATGCGACGCTTTCGATTGCGGGCAGGCTTGTCACCCAGCGCGAGGCGGATGCGGCGATCGCGCAGATCGATGGCGTCGATCAGTACGAGCTCGTGCAAACTGACGCTGCCACGGTCTCGCTACGGTACGCGAGCGATACCCGAGATCCCGCGGCGATCGAGCCCGAATTGTGCGCGTCGCTGCAACGGTGCTATGGCTGTTCCGTGAAGATTATTCCCGGGCATGTCCAGGCACTGTCGCCAGTTCTGGGCGTCAAATATCGACTGACCAGAGCCGACTTCGAGATCGATATCCATGATTTCCTTACGAGGAGTCAATGAGCGGACGAAAACCAACATTCCTGATTGCTGGTGATCCTGGTAACAGGAACACCCGGTCCGATCCATTGTTGCGAGCGGTGTTCGAAAGCTGTGGGGTCTCTTCTCCTTCAATTGCGTACGTCGGCGCCGCGAGCAACGACAATCGAGGTTTTTTTGGCTGGGTGAGCGGCTATTTCAGGAAGTCGGGATCGGGGGGAGTCACGCTCGCACCGACCGTTCGGCAATTCGAGCGCCGCTCCTTCGAGAAGGCTTGCGAGGCTGCGGACGCGATTTTCATCAGCGGCGGCGACGTCGAAGAGGGAATGAATGTAGTCGCAAGGCGCAGCCTCGCTCCCTTCTTGAGCGAACTGTATCGTGGGGGCAAGCTTCTCTTCGGGC
>Ga0224520_1000191_pt1 | contig 19680 bp, 8 predicted proteins | sample CFST25metaG_2_FD_180684 | JGI IMG/M metagenome (GOLD analysis project Ga0224520, IMG submission 180684) | Peat soil microbial communities from Stordalen Mire, Sweden - C.F.S.T-25 | ecosystem: Environmental > Terrestrial > Soil > Wetlands > Peat | place: Sweden: Norrbotten County, Stordalen Mire... | reverse complement strand
CGGTTCCCGAGCGGTGGGCTCGCTCCCGAAGTGGCCATGCTGCGCGCCGAGGCGCTTTTGCAGATTGGGCGCAAGGGCGAAGCGCTCGCCGAGCTGGATCAGATGTCGCTCGGTCAGATGCCCAATAGCGACGAGCGCTACGTTGTGCGCGGAGAGTTGCGAGCAGCCGTGGGCCGCTGGCGAGAAGCCCTGGGAGATTTCGACGTCGTCCTGCGCGGCCACACCGGGGAAGAGGCCGAAATCGGCGTGGTAACCGACATGAAATTGCTTGACCGCTTCGAACGCGCGCTGTGGGGCCGAGCCCTGGTCCGCAGCCGCCTGGGCGACGACGCCGGCGCACGCGCGGATCTGCAAGCATGTCTCCGCCGCTTTCCTCACGGACGTTTCGCCTCCGAAGCGGCTCGCTTGCTAGGCGCGCACCGTTGATCATGCCTGCGACACGGGGGCGACGTCTACCGCTGGTGCTGTCGACTGCGCTGGCTGTCCTGCCCGTCGTCGGGACAGCCGGAACGGCTACGGATGGCCATCCTGCAGGCGGTGAGCTTGTGATTGTCAGCGACTCGGACTGCCCATCGGGGCAGGCGGTTCGCGATGCGTTGGTCGGTCTTCGTCCGCTTGAAGCATGGCCTGCCCTGTCGGTGGCGATCCAGGCCGCTGTGGGTATGCTGGTGGTGGAAATCGGACCAGAGAAGACGAACCTGAGGCAGCTCGCCGTCGGTCCCGACTGCGAGGCCCGGGCCGCTGCCGTCGCTCTGGTCATCGCCATCTGGACCGGGGATCTGCCGGTCGAGGCGACAGGTACGCCCATCCTCCGGCCCGCCACGCCCATCCTTCAACCTTCGCCAGGCGAGAAGCCCGAGACTGTGATTTCGAAGACCAACCCTGGCCAGAGCGAAATCGGCGCCGGCCTGCTGGCGGCAAGCGCGGGCGGGATCGTGCCCGGCGTTCGCGTGGAATTCGGCCGGATGAGACGGGGCAGCGGCTTGGGCTGGCAGGCCGACCTCACAGTCCCAGCAGCCCGACAGGCGGCCCTTGCGGGCGGCGTAACCCGCTGGATGCGCGTTTCCGCCGGGGCTGCACTCGACGCCCGCTGGGCGATGCGAAGATTCTTTCTCGACGGGGAAGTGGGAGGCGTGGCGGCGCTGACCTACGCCTGGGGCCAGGGCTACGTGGCAAACCAATCTGACTGGTCGCCGACCTGGGGTCTTGGGGCAGGCATCCGAGCGGGAGCGCCATGGGGCCGAATCCGGCTTTGGCTGGATCTACGCGCTGTGAGGTGGCTGCGCGAACAGAGCGTGCAAATCGATCCAGTCACGACTGGCACGGCGACCGCAGCGAACTTGCCATCCTGGGATGCGCAAGGGGCTATCGGCATCAGCTATGTCTTTCAGTGAGACGAATCTGGGAAAGGTCCGTCGCCCCTAGGACATGAGTTCAAGCATGAAAACTCGAAGGACGTCGGTTGCCATCTCGTTGGTGTTTAGTTTTGGCGTGGCTGCTTGCCAAGGTAAACTAGACACGGGCCTGGCGGACCTGAGCGATGCTGGCCAGGGCGGCAGCACAGGGAGCCTCGGCACTGGGGGCACGGGTACAAATGCCGCCGCAGGCACAACCAGCGCCACAGGGGGAACCAGCGGCTCCGGGGGAACCAGCAGCCCCACGGGAGGCGCGACCAGCTCAGGGGGAGCCAGCAGCTCCGCAGGGACAACCAGCCCCACGGGAGGCGCGACCAGCTCAGGGGGAGCCAGCAGCTCCGCAGGGACAACCAGCCCCACGGGAGGCGCGACCAGATCAGGGGGAACCAGCAACTCCGCAGGGACGACCAGCATCCCCAACCCGGCCACCGGAACGCAGTGGGCCCGAACGGAAATAGAACACGCAACTGAGTCCCTTATTAGTTCAGCCGCGGTAGATTCCTCGGGCAACGTGTACGCGGTGGGCCAACTCTGGGGACCAGGCACCGTCAATTTTGGCAACAGCGCCACAGTTACCGGAGTCTCCAACGGCTACAACGCACTGCTGGTGAAATACGACTCCCAGGGAACAGTCCAGTGGGGACAAACTGTCACCGCAATCCCAGACCGCTCTCAATTCTATTCAGTGGCAGTAGATTCCTCGGGCAACGTCTATGCAGCGGGCTACGTGTCTGGCGCATCAGGGGCCGTGGACTTCGGCAACGGCGTCACGGTGACGAAGTCCGACACATTTCTTAATGCCGTGCTGGTGAAATACGACTCCTCGGGAATAGCCCAGTGGGCACGGACTGTCACCGCAGGCTCAAGCGATTCCAGTTTCAGTTCAGTGGCCGTGGATACCTCGGGCAACGTCTATGTGGCAGGCGAGATCGATGGCACAGGGATTTACGAGTTTGGCAACAGCGTCACAGCAAAGGGCACGGCAATAAGCGTTGGACTCTTGAATCCGGCCGGGAATGTTGTGCTGGCGAAATACAACTTTTCGGGAATCGCGCAGTGGGCGCAGACCGTCACCGCAGGCTCACCGGACTCCAGCTTCAGTTCAGTGGCCGTAGATTCCTCGGGCAACGTGTATGCGGCAGGCTCTATCGCTGGCACTGGAACATACGAATTCGGCAACGGCGTTGCGACCACGGGCGCGACGAGCAACAGTCCCATCGCCAACCAAGAAGGCGGCAATCTTGTGCTGGTGAAATACGATTCCTCGGGAATAGCCCAGTGGGCACAGACCGTCACCGCAGGCTCAGGCGGCTCCGGTTTCAGTTCAGTGGCCGTAGATTCCTCGGGCAACGTGTATGCAGCGGGCTCTATCGGTGGCCCAGAAACTTACGACTTTGGCAACGGCGTCACGGCCACGGGCACCCTTGGCAGTGGTGCCTTCGCCGGCCTTGCAGGCCCAGGCTATGTTGTACTGATAAAGTACAACACCTCAGGAATCGCTCAGTGGGCACAGACGGTTACCACAGGAGGACCGAACTCAATTTTTGATTCTGTAGCGGTAGATTCCTCGGGCAACGTGTATGCGGCGGGTAGTCTCTATGGCGCGGGGACATACGACTTCGGCAACGGCGCTACGGCCACGGCCAGCACCGAAGGCACAAACTATGTTGTACTAGTTAAATACAACTCGTTGGGAATTGCCCAATGGGCACGTTCGTCCGTAAACGGGGGCTCTAGCGACGCCATTCTTGCTTCGGTGACGGTGGATTCCATGGACAACGTGTATGCGGCGGGCGGTGTCGGTGGGACAGGGGTGGTCGATTTTGGAAACAACCTTACGGTCACTGGAACGAAGGTAGACGCAGGCCCAGGCTGGAGCGCTCTTTTGGTGAAGTATCAGTGAACCGTCGGATGAAGTTCTTGCGGCACTGTTGTGTTTCGTCGGGGCGTGTGCGTGCCGCGCCGCGCTGCGCTGCTATTGTGTGCTGACCTACAGTGGGAGAACCGTCATGAAGTTCCGAAGAAGTATGCTGGCTGCTCTCGTCCTGCTCGCCACCTGCAACGAAGACCATTCTGGCCGGGCCAGTGACCCCCGCGTGGAGTCCTCGCACTCGGCTCTGGGCACGGTGCCCGCGACCGAGAAAGCCACCTGGACGCGCGTCGGTCCCCCTGTGCCGGGCCCAGACGGGCGTTATTTGGCGTCGGCCGCCTTTGACGAGACCGGCAGGGTCTTGGCCATGTTCGGCGGCTGGCCCACGGCCGACAATGCCATTGTGACGGCACTTCAGGATCTGTGGGAGTGGGATCCCGCGACCGGCGTCTGGACCAACCGCACCCCTGCCGGCGACAAACCGGGCGCGCGCGCGGGCGCAAGCATGGTTTTTGACTCGGTTCGTAACAATTTCGTTGTCTATGGCGGGCGCATGTTGGCCAGCCGCGACGACATCGTCGACTACGCGGACCTTTGGGAATGGAATCCCACAACCGGCGCCTTCTCCCAGCGCGGCAACTCGGGCCAGGGGCCAGGCTATCGCAGCGAGCAGGCAATGGTCTTCGAGAAATCCACCGGAAAGGTGCTGCTCTTCGGGGGCGGCGCAGCCGATGGGTTCCCCGAGTTCTCCGTCGCGTCGGGCGACACGTGGGAGTGGGATCCCGCGCAGGGCAAGTGGACCCAGCTTGCGCCCCTGAGCGCGCCCAGCGCCCGATTCGCTTCCGCGCTGGTCTGGGACAGCAAACGCAACGTCGCCGTCCTGTTCGGCGGAATGGAGCTGCCGGAGGCCGGTCTCAGTGGCGTCCCCAAGCAGGACACATGGGAATGGGATCCGGCGAAGCAGAACTGGACCAATCGCACAATCGCGGGGACCACGCCGAGCGCGCGCTACGGCCACGCCATGGCGTACGACTCTGGCCGGGGTGTGACCGTTCTGGTCGGTGGTTGGGACATGGGTACCGGCGATGCCTTGGCCGACGTCTGGGAATGGGATCCGACCACGGGGGCATGGACGCAGCGTCTTACCGGCAGCGAACCCAATCTGCCCCCGGCGCGCCTGTACGCCTCGCTTGTCACCGACTCCGGGCAAGACCACCTCGATCTGGTGGGAGGCATGACCCAGCTCGGCAACGGACAGCCCACACCCAACCTGGACCCGAAGCCCGGAGAGATCTGGGAGTTGGATCCCAAGACCGCGACCTTCACCAACCGCACGCCGCCGCCGCCGCCGGCATGGCCACCGCCGCGCTCGTATCCCGCCATGGCCTTCTGTCCCGCCACGGGCAAGACCTACGTGTTCGGCGGACTCGGCGCCAATTCCGAGGTGCTGAGCGGAATCGAAAACAATTCCGCGCTGCTTGACGACCTGTGGGAGTGGGATGGCAGTGCCTGGTCTGAGGTCGCAAGCGACGTACGCCCCGCGCCCCGCATAGCCGCGGCGATGGCCTACGATCCATACCGCAAGTCCCTCATTCTATACGGCGGTGCGAACTCCACAGGCGAGGCGCCCATCTCGTCGACGGGCACTGTGATCTTCGGCGACACCTGGGAATGGAACTCTGTAACCCGCCAGTGGACCCAGCTTCATCCCGCCTCGAACCCGGAGCCTCGCGATTCACACGCCATGGTCACCGATTCGGGCCGGGCAAAGGTGCTGCTCTTCGGCGGCGAAAGACCCTACTATGCCTACACCTACCCGACTCCCGGAGGCCAGACAGGGGTGGACCCTCGGAGCAACGCAGTCTGGGAGTGGGACGGCGCGACCACCTCCTGGACTAACCGCACACCCTCACCCCTCAGTGTTGTGCCGGCCGGGCGCTTTTCTCCGCCTCTGAGCTTCGACCAGGACCGCCAGAAGATGGTCCTCATCGCGGACCAATCGGACGACGGCAGCGACGGCACTTTCTGGGAGTGGGATCCCGTCACAGCCGGCTGGGTGCTGCGCGACAGCGGCGATGTCGCCGTTTTCGAGAGCGGCTGGGGGACGAGTCTGGTCGCCTACGATAGCCTGCGGCGCCGGCACATCGTGCCCGTTGCCGGCACAGCGGGGGCACTCGAAACCTGGGAACTGGATGCCAAGGGTCCAACTTGGTACCTGCGCACTCTGTCTGCAGGCATAGACCCGCGCCTCACAGGGGCAGGCGCCACGGCCTTTGACAGCCAGCGCGGCGTGGTTGTGTTGTTCTGTGGCGTTATTGCCACGGGCGCAGGGATGGCTTACGACACGCAAGCGAGCGAAGTCTGGGAGTACAAAGTAACTAGTCTCGGCAACGGCGAAGGGTGTACCACCGCCACCGCGTCGACCTGCGCCTCGGGTTTCTGCGTGGACGGCGTGTGCTGCGGAGTCGCGGCCTGTTCTGGCGCTTGCCAGTCCTGTGCCGTTGCCGGCCATGAAGGCACATGCTTCCAAGCAGGCCCAGGCACAGAAATCCCCGGTACCTGTGCCAGCGGGCAGGCGTGCGACGGCAGCGGCGTCTGCAAGAGCAAGAACGGCACGACTTGTTCCAAAGCGAACGGCTGCGCTTCTGGGTTCTGCGTGGATGGGGTGTGTTGTGAGAGCGCGTGCGATGACACCTGCGTGTCCTGCAACCAGACCGGTCGGGCCGGCAAGTGCTCGGCCTACACCACGGGCAGCGATCCCGAGAAGGAATGTGGCTCGGGCAGCGACCTGTGCCGCATGACCTGCAACGGCGCAGCCGCCTGCGATGCCCCTCCATCGGGAACCACCTGCGGGACTTGCCAGTTTTGTGACGGCGCGGGTACCTGCGCTCCCCCCGATCCTGCCGTCTGCGGCACTGGCGGCACTGGCGGCGCCGGCGGAGCTGGCGGCTCGGGCGCGGGTGGCGCGGGAGGAACTGGTGGCACGGTGGGCTCCAACACGGGTGGAAGCAGCGGAAGTGGCGGCTCGGGTGGCGTCGGCGGCACCCTCGGCGCAGGCGGAAGTGGTACGGGTGGCGCCAGCAGCAGCCCCGATGGCGGCAGAGATGCGCTCGCGCCAGACATGGGCAGCCCCGATACCGGAAGAGATGCAATTATGTCCGAGACGGGTAGCTCTGATGGCGGCCGAGATGCGCTCGCGCCCGATGCGAGCAGCCCCGGCAGGGACGTGCTTGCGGCTGATGCGGGCACCCCTGATGGCGGCGGAAACACGCTCGCGCCCGACGCGAGCGCCAGGGTGGGGTTGGGCCACGCGGGTTGCAACTGCGATCTGGGCCGGACCGCACCCGGCACGCCAGGGCTACCTTTCGCCTTGCTCAGCGCCGCCTTCCTGTGGACTGTGAGACTGCGAAGGATCGCCCCAGCCAGGGCCTGTCGGAAAGCCCCGGGACGACTTCGGTCGGGCAGCGTGTGCGTGAGCGGCCAGGGGACAGCGGGCGGCGTGGGCGACTTGCGTGAGCGGTCCGCGGCACGCTTTCCGCGTCCCGCCGGTCACCCACGAACTCCCCTGGGGGGCTTCGGGACGGACAGTCCACCCTGCCCACCCCTCGCGCTTCGCGCTCGCCCGTCGCGCTCACGCCCACGCTCACTCCCACGCGACCCGCGATCCGCTGGACGGCCCGTCAGCCGGCCCGTGGTCTTCCTCCAGGCTCTCGTTGCTCTGCTCCTGCTTGTCACCTGCTCCGCACCCAATCCAGGCAACGGCCCTGGCATTGAGTTCTCCCATTTGGCCCTGGGCACTGTGCCCGCGAGCGAAATCGCCACCTGGACGCGCGTCGACGGCCCCCCACCACCGACGCCCGCCCCGCGCTACATGCAGTCGGCCGCGGTGGACGAGGCCCGCCAGGTGCTGGTCATTCTTGGTGGCTTGGACGACTACGGCAAGGCATCTCAGGATCTCTGGGAGTGGGATCCTGCGACCGCCCAATGGACCAACCGCACCCCCGCCGGCAGCAAGCCAGGTGCGCGCGGAGGCGCGAGCATGGTCTACGATTCCACCCGCAAGAAGTTCGTCATCTTCGGTGGGCGTTCGAACACTGGCTATGACTTCGCGGACACCTGGGAATGGGATCCGACAAGCGACGCTTTCACGGACCGTACCAGCGCGGGCCCGAGCGCCCGCAGTCAGCACAGCATGGCGTTTGAGAAATCAACGGGCAAGGCGCTGCTCTTTGGGGGCGGCCTTGCCGATTCGGGTACCTCCATCTGGCCCGAGAGGATCGATTACACTGACACGATTGAGGAGGACCCAGGACGCCGACCTGGCCCTGGGCCTTCGTCTGATGGGAGCGGCATCTCGCTTGCGTTTGGCGACACCTGGGAATGGGATCCCACCAAGAGTGCGTGGACCCAGCTCACTCCCACCACCGCGCCCAGCGCCCGCTACGACTCTGCGCTGGTATGGGACAGCCAGCGCAGCCGGGCCGTCCTGTTCGGCGGAATGAAAAAGGACCAGGCTGATGCGAATGGCATCCCCCAGCAGGACACGTGGGAGTGGGATCCGGCGACGCCAGGCTGGACTCTGCGCACAACCACGGGGACAGTGCCGAGTGCGCGCTGGGGCCACGCCATGGCGTACGATTCCAGCCGCGGCATGACCGTTTTGGTCGGCGGCAAGGACTTCCAGACCCACCTCAGCCTGGCCGACGTTTGGGATTGGGATGCAACCGAGGGGGCGTGGACACAGCGACTCACGGGAAGTGAGAGCAACCTGCCCGCGGGACGCATGTACGCCTCGCTCCTCGCCGATCCTGCGCAAAGCCGCCTGGATCTGGTGGCAGGCGTCACCCTTCTCGGTCCGTACGATCCCTCCAGCCTGTTTCGCGCAGGGGAGCAGATACGTGTGTCTGGCGAACTCTGGCAATTGGATCCCGCCACAGCAACGTTCACCAACCGCTCGGCGCCGCAGAACGCGCCGAGCGCCGGCTCGGGTTTCGCCATGGCCTTCTGCCCCGCCACGGGCAAGACCTACGTGTTTGGCGGCTGGAGCGGGCAGCCTTCGTCCCCGTATCTGGACGAGCTGTGGGAATGGGATGGAAGTTCCTGGTCTCAGGTCAAGGGTGACGTGCGCCCCTCCGCCCGCGAGAACACGGCGATGGCATACGACCCAGTCCGCAAGTCACTCATCCTGTACGGCGGCGACAACAACTTGGACACCAACACCGGCGAAGTGTCGGTCTTGGGTGATACCTGGGAATGGCAGAGCAGCACCCGCCAGTGGAACCAGCTTTTCCCCGCGTCGAGCCCTGGCCCTCAGGACTCGCCGGGCATGGTCACCGACTCTGGGCGCGAAAAGGTGCTGCTTTTCAGCGGGATCACGAACAGCGCCAGCGTGGTCTGGCAGTGGGATGGGGCGACCACGACGTGGACCAGCCGCACACCAGTCCCCGGCTCGGTCACGCCAGTGACCGACGTCGACAGATCGGACATCCACGGGTTGACCTTCGACGACGGTCGCCAGAAGATGTTCTTTTTCGACGGGTCACCCAACTGGCAAGGCACCACCAGCAACAGCGTTTTCTGGGAGTGGGATCCCGTCTCGGCGGGCTGGAAGTTCTACGACACTGGCGACAAGATCGATTTCGGCGGTTACCCTGTCTTTGCCTACGATAGCCTGCGCCGCCGGCAGGTTGCTGCCCCGAATGGGACGGATCCGACGGGCGCCTCCACCGCCATCAACACTTTCGAGCTGGATATCAACGGTCCAACCTGGTACGTGCGCTCGCAGTCCACGGGCCCAACCGGGTCGGGTGTCATGGCCTTTGACAGCCAGCGCGGGGTGATCGTGCTCTTCGGCGCGGGCACGGACCCGGGCGAAGTATGGGAGTACAAGGTAAACAATCTCGGCAATGGCGAGGGGTGCACTGCCGCCACGGCGCAGAACTGCGCCTCGGGCTTCTGCGTGGATGGCGTTTGCTGCTCAATCGTCGCTTGTTCCGGGTCCTGCCAATCCTGCAGTGTCGCCGGCCACGAAGGCACCTGCACCGCAGCGGCCGCGGGCACCGAAGTTTCTGGTAGCTGCCCCGGACAAGCGTGCGGCGCTGGCGGCAGTTGCAACGCAAAGAACGGCACAGCCTGTTCCAGCGCGAGTGCCTGCGCTTCTGGCTTCTGCGTGGACGGTGTGTGTTGCGAGAGCGCGTGCGACGGAATCTGCGTGTCTTGCAATCAGGCCGGTCAAGCTGGCAAATGCTCTGCCTACGCCGCAGGCAGCGATCCACAGAAGGAATGCGGCCTCGGCAGCGGCGTTTGTCGCTCGACCTGCAACGGCGCTGGCGCTTGCGACTATCCGCAAAACGGAACAGCCTGCGGGACCTGTAGGGCGTGCAGCGGCGCCGGCGCGTGTCTAGAGGTCGATCCTTTCGACTGCAACAGTGGCGGCACTGGCGGCACGGGTGGTTTTGGCGGCGGCACCGGCGGCATAGGCGGTTTCGGCGGAACCGGCGCGGGTGGAGCGAGTGGACGGGGCGGCGCAAGTGGGCTTGGTGGAATGGCTGCGGGAGGCGCTGGCAGCCTCGGTGGCACAACTGGGTTCGGCGGCACGACGACGGGCGGCGCAGACGGTGCGGCTGGTGCGGGTGGCACAGCCTCGGGCGGCGTGAACGGCGGCGGTATGAGTGGCACCACCAGCGGCGGCACAGCTGGTGCGGGTGGGATCGTCGCGGGCGGCGCGGGCGGCACCAGCAGTAGCCCACGCGGCGGCGCAGGTGGAGACAATGGGATGGGCGGCGCGAATGGTAGCCCCGATGCAGGAAGAGATTCCTTCCCCTCCGACGCCGCCCGCGCCGATGGCAGCAGGGATTCCTCCCCGCCCGACGCCAGCAGCACGATGGGGCTGGGCCACAAGGGGTGCAGCTGCAATCTGGGCCAGGCGGCGAGCGAGACGCCTGGACGGCCCCTCGTCTTGCTCGGCGCCACTCTCTTGTCGCTGCGGCTGCGGCGGCGTGGGGGCCGGTCAGGTGTGAACCTGACCACCTACGGGATCAACGGCAAGCCGGGCTGCGCCCCAGGGTGCAAGCTGAGTCCCTTCTGTGGCGACGGCAAGACGGACAGCTTGTTCGGCGAACAGTGCGACACCGGGGGCGTGAAGTTGCCCGACAGCAGCTGCGAGCTCAACTGCACCTACCGTCCCGCCTGCGGCAACGGCGTTCTCGACGTCGCAGATGGCGAGACCTGTGACGACGGCAACCTCATCTCTGGCGACGGCTGCTCGTCATTCTGTACGATCGAGATCGTGAGATTCTAGACCGTCCGCCCGATCTGCAACACGGCCAAGCAGGGTTCCGCGCTCCATGCGGCCCTCGCGCCAAAGGACCTCTTCCATGGCCCCGAGCAGGGGCCGGGTGGTCTGGGCGTCGAGCGCGCTCAACGTGATGGTCTGCCGGTCGATAGCCAGTCTGGCGCGTTCGTCTGGTGGCAGGCGATCGATCTTGTTGTAGACGAGCAAACGGGGCGTGCTGGCCAGATCGAGGTCTTTCAGAATGCGTTCGACAGCCACGATTTGCGCCTCCCGGTTTGGATCCGCGCTATCGACGACGTGCAGGAACAAGTCCGCGTCCTGCAGCTCCTCCAGGGTGGCGCGGAACGCCTGCGCCAAGTCCTTGGGCAGGTCGCGAATGAAGCCCACCGTGTCGGCCAGGATCAGCTCGCGCTCGCGCGGGAAACGCAGCCGTCGGGTTGTGGGATCGAGCGTGGCAAACAGCTTGTCCTCGACCAGCACCTCGCTGCCGGTCAAGGTGTTGAGCAAGGTGGACTTGCCCGCGTTGGTGTAGCCCACGATGCCCACGATGGGCACGGCGCGCCGGGTGCGCTCGGCGCGGCGCCCGGCGCGCTGGCGGCGAGTGTGGGCGATTTCTTGCTCCAGTCGATGCACCCGTTCACGCGCGCGGCGGCGGCCGATCTCCAACTTGGTTTCGCCCGGGCCGCGACCGCCAATGCCACCAACCAGTCGGCTCATCATGGTGTTCTCTTCCTGCAGGCGCGGCAGCCGGTAGCGTAGCTGTGCCAACTCAACCTGCAGCTTGGCGTCGCGGCTGCGCGCCCGCTGGGCGAAGATGTCCAGGATGAGGATGGTGCGGTCGATGACTTTGAGATCGGTGAAATCAGAAATAGCGTGGGCCTGTCCGGGCGTCAGATCGGGGTCGAAGATAAGCAGGCCAGCGTCGTACTGCATGGCCCGCACCAGCACATCCTCCAGCTTGCCGCGGCCAATGAGGTACTTGGGGTCAGGCTCGGGCCGGCGCTGAATGGCCACATCGGCGACCGCGATCCCCGCAGTCCGACACAGCTCGCGCAGCTCGTGCACCCGACTCTCCGTACTACCCGAGGCACGCGTCTGGCGCGACTCCATGACGACCAGCACGGCGCGCTCGGCGCCCGAGGTTACGCGGGTCGTGGGCAAGGCGCGGTCGAATTCCTCCTCCAGTGCGCCCACTAGTTCCTCCACATCGACCGACGCGCGGAGGAAGGGCACTGGCGCCAGCACGGTCCACGGCGACAGTTTCTCGCGCGGGGGCATCAGGTGGGCTACATGCAAGTCGCTCGGCCGTCCGTCCTGGGTCACGCCCACTGCCGCCACCAGGTCCAGCCGTAGCAGGGCCAGGTCGACCAAATCGTCGCGTGAGATGGGCTCGTTGCGCAGGTGGGTGTGCACCAGGCGCAGCCCGCGGAAGCGCCCGTGACCGGCGCGCACGCGCCCCACCGCCGGCAGCATGATGCGTGAGGCATCGCCGACTACGACGTGCTCGATATCGCCCCGGCGCGAGACCAGAACACCCACTTGCCGCGCCATGTCGCGCGACAGCCCGCATATGAAAGTGGCCAGCTCAACTGACACCAGTTCGTGCGGCGGCACGCGGCGTCGATACACGCGCTCGAGGGCTTTCAGCTCGCTGGGCTTCAACCCGCCCAGGTTCCCGGTCACTTCACGCATGAGAGCATCGCCCAAGAATTTGGCTAGCTGATTTCACCACAGGGCGCGGCAGGCTGGCATAGGCGACTGGCCTCCCCGGCCAGCGTAGGTCGGTCGGCGTGCGCATGAGCGACAGCGACCAGCGTGCCGCGGGCTGCGTGGGCGACTCGCGTGAGGGGCACGCACCACGCTCTCCGCCTCCCGCCTTCCGCACACGAACTCGCTCACCCCCACGCCCTCGCCCACGCGACCCGCCGTCCGCGGGCCGGCCCTTCGGGCGGCCCGCAATTTCCCCACAGGCTCCGCCGAACTCCCCACACGACGCTGCAGTCACAAGATTCAGCTACCGCCCTCGTCCGGAGAACGTGCCGGGGGCGTTGCTGCAGGCGCAGTCGCGCCCCGATCGTCAAGCAGGGTGAGCGCCACGGCCAAGGCACGCTTCGCCTTGTCTACGATCTTGTCGTCGTTGCGCAGTTTCTGGTAGGCGCGCAGGATCTGGTCCTCGAAACCAGCCAGCTTGGTCTCCAGCTCGCTCGCGTGATCACGCGCCTGGGCCACCTTGACCTCGCGGTCGCGAAGGTCCGCGCGTGTGGTGTCAAGCTCGCCCTCTACGCGCAGCACGCGCCGGCTGACTTCGGCCAGCTCCTGCGTGCGGGCCGCCAACTCGCCCTCAGTCCGCGCAACCCGTTCCGCAGCCTGATCCAATTCCGCACGGTGGCGCTCGGCTATCTCGCTCTTCTCGTCCAGGTGCCGGCGGTCCATCTCGGCCACCGCGTTGTGGTGCTCCTCGTCTCGCGTCTGCAGCTCGGCGCGGCGTCGTTCGTCGGCCGCGGTTAGCTCGGCCGATTGGCGCGCGGCCGCTTCTTCCAAGTCGCGCTGGCGCCGTCCTTCCGCGGCGGCCAGCTCGTCTTCCAGCCGGCGGCGTAGGTCCTGGATTTCGTTCTTGTGGTCGCGCTCCTTGTCCTCCAAAGCCGCCTCATGGGCTTGGCGCTCCGCTGCAAGCTGGGCGCTCGACTCTTCCCTGATTGAGGCGATGGCCTTTTCTTGCTCGCGCCGCATCCGCGTCAGCTCGACATCATGGCGGTCCTCCGCAGCCGCAACCTCATCGGCCGCGCGCCGCTGCTGTGCCTCCAGCTCCGCCGCACGGTCCATCTCCATACGCGCTTTTTCCGTCCGAACCTGCTCCTCCCGTGCCGCCTCAGCCGCCTGGCGCTCGTTTGTCATCTGCGCGATTTCGGCCCGGTGAACCTGCTCCATGTCCGAGACGTGGTTCTCCAGATCCTGGCGAATCTTGTCGATCTCGGCACGCGACCGATCCTCGGCGGTCGCGAGCCGCTTTCGCAAGGACTCGAGCTCATCCTGCGTTTTGGCGAGTTCGAGGTGACTATCGTCGAGTCGCACCTTGAGCGCGCGCTCGCGCTCGACGGATCGATCCTTGTCCTGGCCGAGAGCGGTCACGCGCTCGCTGGCGTAGACCAGGCTCTTCTCCATGGCGAGCATCTTCTCCTCGAGATCGCGGCGCGCGCGCTCGTGCTCGCGCATCCGGTCCTTGTGGTCGAGCATCTGGCGCTCTTTGGCATCGAGCGCGTCCCGTAGGTCAAGCAGATCCTTCTCTTTACGGTTGATGGTTTCGCGCAGACCGAGCAGGTCCCTTTCCCGGTGGAAAGGTTGCGCCTGCAGACGCCCACTCAAATCCTCCAGCTCACTCTGCAAGCGGCGCTTGTCGTTCTCCAGCGCGTGGATGCGCTCCTGCAGTTCGGCCAGCAACCCCTCGGGGGCGTCACCCACTGCGAGGGCCTCCAGGGATGTGGCGTTCACTGCGTCCGGCTCGGGCGGAAAGCCTGCTTCGTCGCCCGGCTCGCGCAGCATGCTGGCTGCGATGTTGGGTTGCGTCTCAGACGGGACGGACTGTGCCGTGTCCTCCACCGTCTCGACAGGCGGCACCATGCCCGGCATCATCGGCACAGTTCCCACATCGCCAGACAGACCAGCCTCGGCGGCCGGCGGCAGCAGATCGGACGCGAGACTCGACAGGGCTACAGAGGTGGCGGCCCGTTCGTCCCAGGACTCAGGTTTCTCGTCCAGAGCGGCCGGCTCGCCAGGCGCCGGCGCGCTCACCGTAGCCGGCACGTGAATCTCGAGAGCGTCGAAAGCCGCCTGAGCTTCTTTGTCGAAGATCGAGTCCAGGCCTGCCATCGCGCCCGACTCGTTTGCCTCTGCTTCCATTTCCACGACCCCCCCACCGCCTGGCGCATGGGACGAGGCTGGTGGCGGGGTGGGAATATGAGATTCGTCGACGATGTCATCCGCCTCGATGGCGATTTCGGACGAGAGCAGGTCAGAGTTCAGGAATGCCTCATCAGTCGTGGCAGAAACCGGCACGCCCAATCCCACCAGCTTGTCCACTTTTCGGCAAAGCTCGTCAGAGTCGAAGGGCTTGAAGATGTACTCGTCAGCACGCAGCTTGAAGGTCTTGTGCTGTTCGAACTTGGCAGGCACCTCGTCCGATGAGGTCAGGATGAGTGGAATGTCCTTCAGATCCGCGCTGCGCTTAAGCTTGTTGCAGATGGCATAGCCGACCTTCTTGGGCTCGACCGAGACGATGATCAGTCCAGGACGGTTCTGCCGGCTCCATTCCACCGCCTCGTCGCCGTTGGTGATGTTCACGATCTCGAAGCCGTGGGGCGCCAGCGTTGCCGACAGAACTTGCAGGGCAGCCTGGTCCGGCTCTACGCACAGAAGCGTTCTCGTGGCCATGAGGATAGGCGACGTTACTACGGATGGGCCTGCAGTACCAAGCGCACTAAGCTAGTGCCGTTCTAGGTACACCGTCTCGACCCAGTGAGCCAACGCGTCCTCGTCAAGGTCCGCCGTGAACACGTAGGTGAGCCCGTCCGGTCCGTGGTACGCGGCGGTCGATACGCCGCGGCTGCTGCCCACGTATACGTCCCGCCCGCCCAGGGTCCGGCGGCGCGGGCCAAAGGCGAGGTCATCATCGGCTGGAAACACCATCAGCCCCAGGCGGTGGCCGGCCGGGACCTGGTAGACGACATAGGCCCCAAAGCGCTCGCGCACATTCACCAGCCGGCCGCCCTGGCAGCGCGCCCGGTCGGCGCCGGCTGGCGGTGGCATGGTGAAGTCGAGCTTGCCGCGAAACCAGTCGGTGACCGCGGCGCAACTCTGTGACAGCACGTCGAGCGGCACGTCGTGATGGAAGGTGGACAGGGCCTGCTCGAGCACAGGAGACGAGGGGCGCCGGCGCGGGCTTGCCACCAACAACACGACCGCTGCCGATGCCGCAATAGCCAGGGTGAAGATGCGCGGGTAGGCCTGCCAAGGCCACTGACGTCGCACCCGGGGCTCGGCCTCAAGCGCACAGTGAAGGCGCTGGCGCAACCCCTCCGGGACTTCCGGCCGCGGCAGATGCCCGCGCAGGGCCGCCTTGAAACGCGCCTGCAAACGCGTGGCGCGCGTGCAGGCATCACAGCTCACGAGGTGGGCCTCGTAGGCCGTCCGATCGGAGCCTGACAGCTCGCCGTCGACAAAGGCGTACAGGATGGCGTCCGCTTCCGAGCACTTCATTCCCGTCACCCGTCCTCCCGTTTCATCTTGCGGAAACCGTCCAGATCAAGCACCTGCGCCTCCGCTTTCCCGTCCGCCTCTGCTTCGCTGGGGCCTTGCTGACCGCGGATGATCCCCGATTCGACCGCGTAGTCAAAAAGCCGTTTCTGCAGCAGCTTTCGCCCGCGATAGAGCCGGCTCATGACCGTGCCCGCCGGGCACCCCATCACATCGGCAATCTCCTTGTATGACAAGTCTTCCAGGTCGGCCAAGATGACGGGCAACCGGAACTCCGTAGGCAAGGCGCCGAGGGCTTTCTCCACGTCGCGCGAGAGCATGCGGCCGAAGAGTGCGCTTTCAGCGTCGCGCGGGTTGTGACCTTGAAACTGACCGAGATGCGCGTCGCAGGATTCCACCTCACCCAGGATTTCCTGTTCGCGCTCCCGCTCCCGGTAGCGGTTACGGAAGGAATTGGTGAGAATACGCAGCAGCCACGCCTTGCAGTTGGTGCCAGCCTCGAAGCCGTCCCAGAAACGGTAGGCCCGCAGCAAGGTTTCCTGCACCAAGTCTTCGGCGTCACCCTCGGCCCTGGTCATGCGTAGGGCCACGCCGTAGAGAAGGCGGAGATGCGGCATCACCTCGCGTTCGAAGTCGGCCTTGGATGGAGCAGCGCGAAACAGCATGGTCAGGTTGCGATTCGTTAACTGATCGTAGCCCAGGATTATTTCCCGGAGGGCTCACATTTGCAGCCTGTGAAGCGCCGCGGTAACGCTCTAAGGTAATTCGGCAGGACTCAACACGGTGACGAGGAAGCGATGACTCCCTGTCGGGACAGCGGCGTCCGCCCGAGTGGCCGAGCCCGGCATGTCGAGGTAGGTGACATAGACCGCGTCACTGCCTACCCAGGCGGACACCGGACCCGTGTGCCCGGACACGCTGGGCAAGTAGAGGGCCTTTCCCCGCGGGTCTCCGAAGAAGTTGAATCGCACAACCTCAGGACCCCGGGAGGGCGCCAGTCCGATGGTGAGATCGTACCCAGCAGGGGCGATCCAGGCGAGCTCGGGCATATTCGGGTAGCCGCCCAGGAGCGCGGAGGCTATTACGAGGCGGGAGATCACAAAGTCGATGGCATCCGGGCCGGCATCGGGGGCAGGGGGGATGAGACTTGCGAAGTACGTGCCGCCGTTGGTCGCCTTGTTCTGCCAGGCCACGAGGTAGCTGTCGGAAGCAGGCGTCGAGACCATGCGACCATCGCTCACAGCGAAGGATTTGAGGCCCATCAGAGCTTCCCCGCTGATGAGGCCGTCATCGCTCATCTGGAAACGATGCCAAGCAAACTGCTGCGGATGTCCCTGGTTGGGTGCCTCAACCAAGGTGACAGCAAGATTCGGAGCGTTCTGTGTGACATCGAGGCAGCTCCAGAGCGCGAGATTGTTCGGGTCGGAATCGTCGTAGATCGTTCCCGGGGAACCCACCAGCGCGCCATTGGCGCCGAGCATCTGGTACTGGATCGGCGCGAGCTGGCCCTCCACGCCCCAGGCGACCAGGGCCCGTGTGCCGTTCGGCGAGCTGCCCGCGACCAGCCTGACCGGACCCGAGGTCGCAGCCGCAGTTTGCACGCCTAGAATTTGCATGGTGGGCGGTACCGAGGATCCCAGATCGTGGATCCAGGCGTGTACCTCGTAGTGGTCGGTCGTGCCGGCCTGGAGCACGCCGATCACCACGACGAGCTGATCGCCGGGCACGGTCTTGCTGGTCACTGCGAAAAGCGGGCCAAGCGACTGCCCGCCGGCCACGGTCGCAGGCTGCTCGGGCAGAGCGAACTCTGATTCGCCGCGGAGATCGCCGTTGCTGCCCAGCTGGCCCCATCGCACAGTGGTCCCGTCGAGCCCCGCCAACACGAATCCATCACCCGCACGCACGAGCGCCGCGTCCCGGGTGAGCGCCAGGGGCGAATCGCCAAGTGCAATCTCCTCACCGATCTGGGCGCCCAGCGGCTGATCGGATCCGCAGCCGACCCACGACCAGGACGTGAGCACAGCGACCGACCAGAGGAAACCACCGACCTTTCGCATCATGGCGAGAGTCTACACCGGGTTCGGCGCTCCAGCCCCGTGGCACTTCTTGTACTTCTTGCCGCTGCCGCAAGGACAGGCCTCGTTGCGGCCCACTTTGGGCTGCGCCCGGCGCGTGGGCTGCGGCTCAGTCGACACCTGTGCCCCGGCTGCCTGCGCCGCGCCCCCGCCCGATTCGATGGTGGCGCGTGGCCGGCGCCGCGCCTGCTTGTCGGCCATCTGCTGGGCCGCTGCCTCGCTTTCGTCGCGCCGGATCTGAATGTGGAACAGCTTCTGGCATAGATTGCGGCTGATGCTGGCCATCATCTCGCCGAAAATGACGAAGCCTTCCTTCTTGTATTCCTGCTTGGGATCCTTTTGCCCATAGCCGCGCAGACCAATGCCTTCGCGCAGGGCCTCCATGTTCTTCAGGTGTTCGATCCAGCGCTGGTCGATCTCTTCCAAGATGAAGTAGCGGAAGAAATAGAGGAAGTGAGGCAACCCAAACTCCTCCTCGCGCGACTCAATGATCTTCTCGAGCTGTCCCCAGGTCAGCGCCGCCAGTTTTTCGCGTTCCAGAAGGCCCTTGCTCTCGATCGTGGGCTCGAAACCAAAGCGCTCCTTCATACCTGCTGCCAGGGCCTCCAGGTCCCAGTCCTCGGCGTGGGCGTGTTCGGGGCAAGTCGCGTCAAGCAGCTCCTGCAGAACCTCCTCGGACAAGTCCAGGACACGCTCGCGCTGCTGAATCAGCGATGAGGCCACTTCGCGCGCCAACCGATCCAGCGTTGCGGTGCGGTTCTCGGCGATGCCGGTCACGTCGGGGTAGGCGCCGAACTGTCGGTAGAGCGCGGAGCGGAACTTGGCCGGATCAAGCGGTACCGTGACGGGACCGGCCGCGGCCGGCGTACCGTCAGCGGACGGAGGTGCGGCTTCGTGGGTCAGGGCCTCTGCCAGGCGCGCCAGCGACGGCCGCAGCATGACCGACAGCTTGTCCACCGTGTCTTGGCCCGAGGACTCGGGTACCGGCCCCTGCTTGCCTGCCTTCTGCTCCGCCTCCGACAAGAGGGGGACATACGAACCTTCCAGTACCTGCCGTCGCAGCGCATAGATAGTCTTGCGCTGCTGGTTCATGACGTCGTCGTATTCGAGCAGGCTCTTGCGGATGTCGAAGTTGTGGCCTTCCACCTTCTTCTGCGCGTTCTCGATGGCGCGGTTGATGATGGGGTGTTCGATGGGGACGTCTTCTTCCATCCCGAGGCGCTCCATCAGACCGCTGATGCGCTCGGCCCCGAAGATGCGCATGAGATCGTCTTCGAGCGAGAGGAAGAAGCGCGAGCTGCCCGGGTCGCCCTGGCGGCCGGCGCGGCCGCGCAACTGGTTGTCGATGCGGCGCGATTCGTGGCGCTCGGTGCCCAGGATGTGCAGCCCACCCGCGGCCAGGACTTCCTCGCGTTCAGCGTCGCACTGGGGCTTGTACGTGGCGTAGGCGACGGCGAATTTCTCCGGGTCGACCTCGGCACCAGGCTGGCCCGCAGCCTCGGGATCCACCTCGGCGCGCGCCATGAACTCCGCGTTGCCGCCCAAGATAATGTCGGTCCCGCGACCGGCCATGTTGGTCGAGATGGTCACCGCGCCCTTGCGGCCGGCCTGCGCGACCACATGCGCTTCGCGCTCGTGCTGTTTGGCATTGAGCACGTTGTGTGGGATGCCCTTCTTGCGCAGCAGCGATGCCACCACCTCAGATTTTTCGACGCTGATGGTGCCCACCAGCACCGGCTGGCCGCGCTGGTGGCAGTCCTCGATCTCAGCTAGTAC
>Ga0224520_1000190_pt1 | contig 19680 bp, 12 predicted proteins | sample CFST25metaG_2_FD_180684 | JGI IMG/M metagenome (GOLD analysis project Ga0224520, IMG submission 180684) | Peat soil microbial communities from Stordalen Mire, Sweden - C.F.S.T-25 | ecosystem: Environmental > Terrestrial > Soil > Wetlands > Peat | place: Sweden: Norrbotten County, Stordalen Mire... | reverse complement strand
GACATCAACAGATAAGCACAAACACTTGTTGCCTTGAGCACGCGGAAGAAAATTTAACTTCTTATCTGTTTTCAATATGCTGATTTTTTTTGAATTATTAATTATTTACGGAAGAAAAAGATAAAAGATTGCTTCGCTTCGCTCGCATTGACGTTGCATGCAATAAAGTTCTGATTTTAAGACGAATTGACAACTCTAAACAGTAAACGCTCAACATATTTAAAGTATAAGTATTTATCGCATTATGACTGACCTTTCAATAATTATAGTTTGCTACAAAGGATGGGACCGACTGAATAAGTGCCTCAATGCCCTTGACTCTTTTTTGGGAGTAAAATTCAAAATTGAAGTGATTGTTGTTGATAATAACTCAGGTGAAGAAATATTGAGTAAAACCGAAACAAGGTTCCCAAAGTTCAGATTCATCAGGAATGAGATTAACGGAGGATTTGGCAATGGTTGTAACCTGGGAGCAAAAAATGCGACAGGAGAGTTCTTCCTGTTTCTTAATCCTGATACCGTAGCGTCCGAGACAGCCATCGGAAAACTATTGGATACTGCAAAACAGAATCCTGAATTCGGTATAGTTTCATGCAGGCAGGTAAACGAAAAGGGTAAGGAAAGCAATGCGGTCGGCCAGTTTCCTTCGCTTATTAATCTTACCGGATTTCAGAGAGCAATATTCCGCAAACGCTTATCGGCTTTCGGACACCAAAAACCGAACACTGGAGTACGGACACAATATCTTGACTTTCCCGATTGGGTTTCAGGATCCGTTATACTGATGCGAAACAATACATTTAAAATACTTGGCGGATTTGATGAAGATTTCTGGATGTATTTTGAGGATGTCGATCTTTGCAGGCGACTGAGAAGCAATAATGAAGAAATTGCATTTTGCAGGGATGTGACTATTATGCATACTCATGGTGGAAGTTCAAGGATAAATCTTAAAACAACTTTTTTGACAAAAAACGAAGTTCAAATTTCCCGTCATGTATATATTGCCAAACACAAAAATGGAATCGAAAAATTTCTGATCCAGGTGTTTCTGGTAATCAATAACCTCATATCCGGAGGCGTAATGGCATTGCTCGGCCTTGGCCTGTTTTTTATTCCAAAAGCATTCTCCAGAACAATTATTTTTTACCGGTTGATAATTTACTATACCGGATCGCTTTTCAGGCAATCGTGGATAAGCCCCAGATCAGTGAATTTTTCTGAAAGGAGGTGAATTCCTTTCTTTGGAAAAACTGAATTTGAACGGCATTTTAACGCTTTGAAAAGCACCGCAACGAATATATTGAAGATATTTATGTGTATTGTTGGCAAAGTCATGCAAATCATTACCTTTAAACCCTGATTTACTGAGAAACCTGATTTTATTCTTTACATATGAATGACAAACCTGTAGCTGTCATTACAGGAGCCAGCAGAGGGATAGGCAGGTCGGTGGCAATAGCTTTAGCAACCGAAGGATATGATATTGCTGCGATAGGCCGCTCGGTCGACAGTGAAGGGATGGAAAATCTCGGACCGGAGGTTGAAAAAAGAAGAGCACAGTTTTTCCCGGTTGGTCTCGATATCTCATGTACAAGTTGTCAGAAAGAGGTTGTTTCCAATATACTCGACAGGTATGGCCGTATAGATATTCTTGTAAATAATGCCGGAGTTTCACCGCTTCAAAGGGAAGATATTCTCGACATGACGGAAGAAAGCTATGAAAGGGTAATGAATATAAACCTCAAGGGCCCGATTTTTTTCGCACAGAAGGTAGCAAGGGAGATGATTTGGCTCAAACAGCAAATATCGGATTATAAGCCTGTTATAATATTCATGACTTCTGTCTCGGCTGTCAGATCCTCAACGAACAGGGCAGAATATTGCATTTCGAAATCGGGGTTGAGTATGGCTTCCACGGTTTTTGCAGACAGGCTTTCACGTGAAGGAATTTTTGTCTGTGAGGTCCGTCCCGGAATAATCCAGACGGATATGACAGCAAAAATTAAAGATAAATATGACAAACTTATAAATGAGGGTCTCGTTCCTCAGAAACGATGGGGATTCCCTGATGATATCGGGAAAGCTGTCGCATCAATTTCAAGAGGTGACTGGAGTTTTTCCACTGGTATGATATTTGAAGTCAGTGGCGGGCTGAATATAAGTAAGCTCTGAAGTTGGATTTTCGTTTTAGCCAACCCCACATTTCTTAAGATTTTTTTCAATTTATCCTCTAAACTTTTAATTCTGCTTTATACACCTTTCGCCATTTCAGGAAAAGAAGTGGTTAAATTCCTGACAAACACTTTTCCCACATCAGATTATAGCAGTGATTATGAAGTAGCCATAATTAACCTGAATTGTATTGGGGTGATGTGATATCTGACAATGAGATTAAAAAAGGAAAATATTTAATGAAGATTGAACAAAAGTACAATTCATGTTGTTTAATTTGAAAATTCTAAATTTATTAAAATGAAAAAGGCATTATTATTTTTAACAATTGCGGGTCTATTCCTGGTTAATGTCGGAGCACAGAATAAATTAACTGCCGACACAGCAGCAACCAAATTATTATGGTTAGGTGAAAAGGTTACCGGCCAGCATACAGGAACAATAAAATTGAAATCGGGCTGGCTAAGTTTGCAGGATAACAAAATAGTATCAGGTGAGTTCCTCATCGATATGACTACACTTAAAGAGACCGAGAACAATGCCATGCTTATGGGTCATCTTAAATCAGATGATTTTTTCGGAGTTGTGAAGTTTCCGGTTGCCAAACTCGTTATTTCGGGCAGCACTCCATTTGATAAGGGTTCCGGAGTTGTAACCGGTTCACTTACTATTAAAGATATTACGAATCCGATTGAATTCAAAGCCACAATGCAAAAAAAGGATGAAGGAACATGGTTTTTTGCAAACATTACAGTTGACCGGACAAAATATAATATACGTTATGGTTCAGGTTCTTTCTTTGATAACTTGGGAGATAAGACCGTTTATGATGAATTCAAACTGAAAGTAAATCTTTTAGTTAAATAACATAACCTTCAGGTAGATAAAAAAAAGAAACTCCCGCAGAATTCGCTGATTATCGCAGATTATTTCCGCGTAGATCAACGAATTCTGCGGGAGTTTTTTTGTTGACGAAATCTGTCTTGATCTTTGGTAAACATCAAAATAAATATAACAACAAAGTTTTGGTAAAGTCGGAAATCATAACAATATTGTATTCTCAAATCAATATTGTATATGACAAACGAAATAATCCCTTCCGCAAACCGGCAGAAACTTGTTACCCAAGGTTTTCTTATTCCATTTATTCTTATAACCAGCCTTTTCTTCCTTTGGGGAATAGCCCATGGAATGCTTGATACTTTAAACAAGCATTTCCAGGATATGCTGCAGATGTCAAAAGCACAATCGGGAATGATACAGTTTTCAGTCTATACGGCTTACTTCGGAATGGCGCTTCCGGCCGGATATTTTATGAAACGATACGGATATAAAAAGGGCATAATTCTGGGCTTGTCACTTTTTTCCATAGGCGCATTTCTTATTGCTGCCACAACATCTTTCGAGTCCTTCTGGATTTTCCTTATCTGCCTGTTTATAATGGGGTGCGGCCTGGCTACTCTTGAGACTGCTGCTAATCCCTATACTACCAAACTTGGTCCCAAGGAATCGGCTGAACGACGGATTAATTTTTCTCAATCATTTAATGGACTGGCCTGGGTTATCGGACCGCTTATCGGCCTGTTCATCTATGGGAACCACAGTAATGTTGCAGGGGAGAAGCTCAGTTCAATGATACTGCCTTATTGTGTGATCGGAGGAACCGTACTGCTGGTCGCACTTTTATTTGTTTTCACAAAATTGCCGGAGATAAAGGATGAAGAGTTTAGTAATAATGAGCCGGGCCCCGATGGTACTGCTGGAAGCAAACCGCTTATTAAGCAGCGTCATTTTGTTTTGGGAGTGACAGCACAGTTTTGCTATGTTGCAGCCCAGACCGGAGTATTCAGCTATCTTATCAATTTTGTAACGGATGTTAACCAGCATCCGCATTTTGATGTTGCTTACGGACCATATTTTCTTTCAATAGGATTTGCATTATTTATGATCGGACGAATGTCCGGCAGTTTTCTGATGAGGAATTTTGAGCCGACAAAACTTCTTGCAGGATATGCTCTTATGTGTTGCCTGTTATTGCCTGTTGTGAGCATCGGTGCTGGCTGGATTTCACTTATTGCACTTTATGGTGTTTTCTTTTTCATGTCTGTAATGTTTCCCACAATTTTTGCTCTTGGAATAAAAGACCTCGGTCCGAAAACAAAAAAAGCATCCTCCTTTATTGTAATGTCAATTTTTGGAGGAGCCTTATTTCCACCGGTTATGGGCCTTATTGCAGATAGATTCAACATGTCAGTAGGATTTTTCGCGCCTATTCCTTTATTTGCATTCATACTTTATTATGGGTTGAAAGGATACAAAGTGAAAAGCGTAGCTTAATTCCTGTGATCATGTTTAGGCAAAAGAAGACAATTATTAAATTTGATATAATGTGAATTATTCATATATTTAATTAAAGTATTCTGCCTCTTTGTATTGCTTATCGTAATCACTACTAAAACCTGGAACTGTGGAAAAACTAGCGCTTAAAGAAAAAATCGGGTATGCCCTTGGAGATGGGGCCGCAAATATAGCCTGGCGCGGTGTCGCAACTTTCCTGTTTATTTTTTACACTGATGTCTTTGGAATAAGTCCGGCAGCTGTAGGGATACTCATGCTGATTGCCCGGTTCGGAGATGGAATCATCGACATCATAATGGGGATTATCTGCGACAGGACAAACTCCAAATATGGTAAATTTCGTCCCTGGATACTATGGACAGCCATTCCTTTAGGAATTACATTATCGTTACTTTTTACATCACCGAAATTCGGTGCAACCGGGAAAATTGTTTATGCATATGCCACATATCTGATATTTTTTCTTGTTTATACAGCAAATAACATTCCTTACGGAGCTTTAATGGCTGTTATGACTATCGACAACAAAGAACGTACTAGTCTTGGCTCATATAGAATGGTTGGAGCATTTACCGGAGGTATGGTTGTTCAGGGCGCATTGTTATTCCTGGTTCTGCATTTTGGCAATATTAATCCGTCGATTGATCTGAATAAACTTGATACAAAAAAATATGAGGTAACAGTTTCAACTGATAAGGATGTTAAGAATGTAAATATTAAAACCAAAAACGGGATTGCTCTTTTCACCTGGTCGAATGCTATTATTCCCGATAGTCTGAACGTTCCAACTCACGGCAAAAGCTTTTCAATGGACGCACAGAAAAAATATTCTTTTATTGTATCCGGAGAAGAAAATCTGAAAGCAAAAGATGTAACTATCATTGATCAGAAAAAAGGCTATAGCAATTCAATTTATCTGTTATCGGTTTTCTTATCGCTGTTCCTTATGATAACTTTTGCTACAACAAAAGAACGGGTGCAACCTCCCAAAGAACAAAAAACAAATTTGGGCAGGGACCTTAAGGACCTTGTAAGAAACAGGCCCTGGATCATCCTTCTCGTCATCGGGTTACTATTCAACGTATATAATTCGATAAAACAAGGTATTGTGGTAATCTATTTTACACATTATTTACACAATCAGATATTGGCTGCCACATATATGGTCGGATTAATGCTGGCTTCAATAGCAGGTGCTATGATAACTTCTCCCCTTGGAAAAAGGTTTGGTAAACGCAATCTCTTCATTTATGCACTTATATTTTCAGGAGTGGTAAATGCATTGCTGGCTTTTTGCGGTCCGGATAATATTGCAGGCATTTTCACAATCGGCATCATCTCGGAGTTCGGGGCCGCAATATTCCCTACACTTTTCTTTGCCATGCTTGGCGATGCAGCAGATTACTCGGAATTCAAGAATGGCCGTAGAGCTACCGGACTTGTTTACTCTGCCGGTTCTTTTGCAACTAAATTCGGAGGAGGAATTGCCGGTGCAATTATTGGATTTGTGCTGGCTGCATTTAAATACAACGGACAGGATGCTGTTGCCATACAGGGAGCAGTTCCGGGCATCATTATGCTGATGAGCTGGATACCGACAATTATTACAATGATCGCAGCCGGTGTGATGACACTCTATCCATTGAACCAAAGGAAAATGGATGAAATCACAATTGAATTAAACAATAGAAGAATCAATGCTCAGGAAAGTCAACAATAATTTTAACAATCTAAAAATTAAATAAACATGATATACGGTCACTTCGACGACAAAAACAGGGAATACGTAATAGACAACCCCCGTACTCCGTGGCCCTGGATAAATTACCTTGGCAACGAAGATTTTTTTTCTCTGATCTCAAACACAGCCGGGGGCTATACTTTCTATAAAGATGCCAAGTTCCGCAGGATTACGCGTTACCGTTACAACAATGTTCCTATGGATAGCGGAGGTAAATATTTCTATATTAATGACGAAGATACAATCTGGTCACCCGGATGGAAGCCCTGCAAAACAGAGCTGGATAGTTATGAATGTCGTCATGGGATGAATTACACAAATATCAAAGGAGAAAAAAACGGCATAATAGCCAATGTACTGTATTTTGTACCTTTGAAAACCTGGGCAGAAATTCAAAAACTTACTCTCACCAATAATTCAAAGAAAGCCAGAAAGCTGAAGCTATTTTCTTTTACTGAATGGTGTCTGTGGAATGCCGCTTCAGATATGGAAAACTTCCAGCGGAATTTTTCTACCGGTGAAGTTGAAATAGAGGAATCGGTCATCTATCATAAAACAGAATACAAAGAAAGACGAGATCATTATGCCTATTTTTCCGTGAATACACCCATAAAGGGATATGACACCGACCGCGAATCATTCTTCGGCTTATATAACGGATTTGATGAACCACAGGTTGTAGCTGATGGAAAATCCAAAAATTCTGAAGCTCATGGCTGGTCTCCTATCGCTTCACACTATATTGAAGTCGAACTTAAACCGGGTGAATCAAAGGATTTCATCTTCGTCCTGGGGTATGTTGAAAATAAAGAGGATGAAAAGTGGGAGTCTAAAAATATAATAAACAAGAAAAAGGCAAAAGAGACAATTGCCAGGTTTAACACTTCTGCTAAAGTCGATTCTGCCCTTTCAGATCTTCGCAAATACTGGGATAATCTTCTTAGTATTTATACTGTAGACTCAGGTGATGACAAGGTCGACCGCATGGTTAACATCTGGAATCAGTACCAGTGCATGATAACCTTCTGTTTCTCACGTTCCACATCTTTCTTCGAATCGGGTATAGGAAGGGGCATGGGTTTCAGGGATTCCAATCAGGATCTCACAGGTTTTGTTCATCAGATTCCCGAACGGGCAAGGGAACGTATTATTGATATAGCTTCCACCCAATTCCCTGACGGGGGCTGCTACCATCAGTACCAGCCCCTCAACAAGCGAGGTAATAATGATATAGGCGGAGGCTTCAATGACGATCCTCTATGGCTCATACTCGGCACTGTAAGCTATATTAAAGAGACAGGTGATTTTGGTATTCTAGATGAAATGGTGCCTTTCGATAATGACATTTCAGTTGCACGAAGTTTATTTGACCATCTCACAGTTTCATTTGATCATGTCGTAAACAACCTGGGTCCGCATGGTCTGCCACTTATTGGTCGTGCCGACTGGAACGACTGTCTGAACCTGAACTGCTTCTCAAACGATCCCAACGAGTCTTTCCAGACTACAGAAAACAAAACTGAAGGATCAAAAGCAGAATCTGTTATGATTGCAGGTTTGTTTGTGGTTTATGGTCGCGATTATGTGGAACTATGTAAAAAACTGCATAAAGCTGATGAAGCAAATCGGGCACAGAAACTTGTCGATAACATGGTTGAAGTTATTAAGAAATATGGTTGGGACGGTGAATGGTTTATTCGTGCATATGATTACTATGGTCACAAAATCGGAAGCAACGAAAACGAAGAAGCTAAAATATTCATAGAATCGCAGGGCTGGTGCACCATGGCAGGAATAGGAAAAGAAGAAGGCCTTTGCGTTAAAGCTCTAAATTCTGTGAAAGAGAGGCTCGACAGCAAATACGGTATCGTTCTTAATAACCCTGCATTCACGAAATACTATATAGAATATGGTGAAATCTCGTCATATCCGGCGGGTTATAAAGAAAATGCAGGAGTGTTCTGCCATAATAACCCCTGGATAATGATAGGTGAAACTGTGATAGGCAACGGGAACCGTGCCTGGGATTATTACAAAAAAATATGTCCTTCATACCTCGAAGAGATTAGTGACCTGCACAAGACAGAGCCATATGTTTATGCACAAATGGTCGCAGGTAAAGATGCCTTTAAGCCGGGTGAAGCCAAAAACTCATGGCTGACCGGGACAGCCTCCTGGAATTTCTATGCAGTTACTCAATTTATGCTTGGTATCCGGCCTCAATATGACGGGCTCTTGATTGATCCATGTATTCCGACAGACTGGAAAGGTTTCAAAGCAACCAGAAAATTCAGGGGAGCAGTTTACCGGATTGAAGTTTCAAACCCGAAAGGAAAATCGAAAGGGATCAGTGAAGTTAAGGTTGATGGTAATTCACAGAAATCAAATCTGATTCCCGTTTTTGGCGATGGGAAAGAACATAAAGTGAAAGTAGTACTGGGATAGCAACTTGAAAATGAACCAATATTACAAATACCATAACTGATAAATACATCTTAATAAACTCAGATTATGAAAAAATTTCTTTTTGGAATTATCACTCTGGCTTTGGTTCAGGGTTGTACAAACAATGTTAAAAAAAGTAACGAAGAAGTGAAAAAATATCCCCCGTTCGATATTCAGAACATGGACACAACCATAAAACCAGGTGATGATTTTTATACGTATACTAATGGTACATGGCTGAAAAATAATCCTATTCCTGCTGATAAGAATTCACGGTCATCTTTTGACGAACTGGTTGAAAAAAACAGGCATGACATAAAAGCGATAATTGAAGAAGCTGCATCAGCTAAAAATGTTCAGGCCGGAAGCAATAGCGCGAAGATCGGAACCTTTTACAACTCCGGTATGGATACGGTCGCAATAGAAAAACTGGGAATCACTCCGCTTAAGAAGTATTTTGAAAAAATTGACTCTGTTAAAACTATTGCTGATGTTCAGACTGTGGGTGCTTTTTTCCAGACATATAAGATAAGTCCGTTCTTCTATCTGTTCTCTAATCAGGATTCTAAAAACAGCACAAGTGTTATAGCACAGTGTTACCAGGCTGGCATTGGTTTGCCTGACCGCGATTATTATTTCAACAACGATGAGTCCACAAAGAAAATCAGGGAAAAATATCTAGTTCATTTGACAAAAATGTTTGAACTGCTGAAAGACGAGCATACAATAGCCGAGAAAAATGCCAAGACTGTAATGAAGATGGAAACAGAACTGGCTAAAGCTTCCTTTACCAATATAGAAGATCAGGATCCCCAGAAGACCTATAATAAATTAACAATTGAAGGGCTGAATAAACTTGCACCAAATATCGAATGGGAGTCATATTTTACAAAGGTCGGCTATCCCGGATTATCTGAAGTCAATATTTATCAGCCAAGCTTCATGATTGAGCTTAGCAATATGATGAAAACAGTTCCGGTAGATGACTGGAAAACCTTCCTGCGGTGGCAATTAATTAACGCTACTGCAGGTTTTCTAAGCAAAGAATTTGTTGACCAGAATTTCGATTTCTATAACCGGACATTATCGGGTCAGGAGAAGATGGAGCCACGGTGGAAACTCATTCTTGATGTTACAAGTAATTCACTTGGCGAATTGATTGGCCAACTGTATGTAAATAAGTATTTCCCGCCGGTTGCCAAGCAGAGAATGACGGACCTCGTGATGAATCTTAAGAAATCATTGAAGCAGAGGATTGAAAATCTCACATGGATGGGTCCCCAAACAAAACAGGAGGCACTCGCCAAACTCGATAAGATGGGAATGAAGGTTGGGTACCCTGATAAATGGAGAGACTACTCGGGTCTGGTTATTTCTCCAGAGTCTTATGTTTCAAATGTACTCAATTCAAAGGCTTTCGAATTCAGGTTTTCAATGGATAAGGTTGGCAAACCTGTTGATCGGACCGAATGGGTAATGACCCCCCAAACAGTGAATGCATACTATAATCCGAACAGGAATGAAATCGTTTTTCCGGCAGGAATACTTCAACCTCCTTTCTTTAATATGGATGCCGATAATGCAATCAATTATGGAGCGATTGGTATGGCAATAGGACATGAAATGACTCATGGATTCGATAACATGGGAAGGCAGTTTGATAAAGATGGAAATTTACGCGACTGGTGGACAAAGGATGATTCGAAAGAATTCGAAGCTCACGCAGCAATGTTAGTAGATCAGTATAACAAATTTGAGGTGCTCGATTCAACATTTGTTAACGGTAAGCACACACTTGGAGAAAACATTGCGGATCTCGGCGGAGCTACCATATCATATAACGCCTATAAACTATCACTTGAAGGAAAGGAAACGCCGAAACCGATTGACGGATTCACCAATTTCCAGAGATTCTTCCTCTCTTATGGCCAGGTGTGGAGAAATAATATGAGGGATGCTGAGTTAAGAAAAAGAGTCAAGACCGATGAGCATTCTCCTTCAAAAGTGAGGATAAATGGTGTGGTTTATAATATGCCTGAATTCTATGCAGCTTTTCCAAATATTAAGCCTGGGGACAAATTATTCAGACCGGTTGAACAACGGCAGGTAATCTGGTAGCGCTGGTGACCAGGACTTTTGCGAGTTCCTTAGTGTACCTTAGTGTATACCTTTGTGACCCTTTGTGTTAAAAAGAATAAATTTAACCGCAAAGGGACACTAAGGGAAACTCAATATATCACGAAGAAATAAGATTGATGGTTAATGTATTTCTTCTTTGAGTATTTCCATTATTTTTTTCCATCGATATTCATCCATTCTTGCTCCGACTATTTCAATAACATGTCCCGCCAGAACGGATCCAAATCGTCCGCATTTTTCAAGCGGTAACCCTTTTGCATATCCGTACAGAAATCCGGACGAATAAAGATCGCCGGCTCCGGTTGTATCAATGCACTTAACGGGAATTGTTCCGATTTTAACTACTTCTTTGCCTTTTTTTATCAGAGAACCTTCACTTCCAATCTTAATGACTGCGATATCGCATAACATTGATATTTTGTCCAAAGCTTCACGTGGTGCAAGTCCGGTAAATGATTTTGCCTCATCCTCATTGGCAAAAACAATATTTACATATTTTTCGATAATCTCTCTGAAATCACTGAGTTTTGCGTCCACAACATTATAACTTGCAAGATCAAGAGCTATACTCATGTTATTTTGTTTTGCAAGCTTACAAGCGTTTTCTATGAGAGCTTTATTTATGATCTGGTAACCCTCTAGGTAAAGGATATCAAAATCCCTGAAATAATCCGGATCAAGATCTTCTGATTTTAATTCAATGGCAGCGCCTAAATGAGTTGCAAAAGTTCTTTCTGAATCAGAAGAAATAAGAGCTACTGCAGTACCTGTCACTGATTTCCTGCGTGATAAAAAGGTTTTTACACCCGCCATTTTCATATCATTTTCAAAAAAATCACCGGTATCATCTTTTCCTACCGATCCGATAAATCCGGTTTTGGCACCAAGCATTGCAAGTCCATGAATTGTATTTGCGGCTGACCCGCCTGATGCAAGATTTCTTTTAAAACTGATGGTCTCTGATTTAATCAGAGCCGATTTTTCATCATCCACAAGCTGCATGCTTCCTTTTGGCAAGGAAAATTTTTCAAGTATATAATCATTGTCAATCAATGTCATAACATCAACCAGGGCATTCCCTATTCCAAGTATCCGCTTCATTTTAAAAAATTTCTCCAAAGATATTGCTTAATTCAGCAAAAGCCTTTATTTTTGCGACGCTAAATACAACACTGTATTTAGAAATTTCAGCTCAAAAGCTCAGTTGGCGAGAGCGGTCGGGATATATCAAAATTTATCTGGCAGCCAGCTAAGTTAAAAAAGGCTGAAAAAATATTCCTCAGTAGCTCAGTTGGTTAGAGCAACGGACTGTTAATCCGTGGGTCGTAAGTTCGAGTCTTACCTGGGGAGCCAAAGTAGACAAGAGGTTATTTTCAACCTCTTTTTTATTTTTAGACCCTTGTAAAACCTTGGTAATCTTGAACAAAACTTGTATAGGTTCCGTGAAGGGGGTGATTGCAACTCTTCCTTTTTCTAAAACGAGTTTTTCGGAAAAGATGCAACCAAGGATTTTCCTTTTTGTCTGCCCATCGGCCTCTTTATAAAACCCAGTGAGGTTCTCCAACATAGGGACTGTTTTTGATATGTAAGTTTTATATGGAGAAGGCTGATCCATTAGTCCACTTAGTTTACTCTTAAACAGAACAAGGTCTTTGTCAACCTTCCCCTTCATATCCTGATAATCTTGTGGTGTAATAGTACCGTCAAGTATCAAATCCTGGAGATTGGACTTACGAGCTTCTGCCTTCTCAATATCTTTTTTCACTCTTTGAATCTCATCTTTTCTATTCAGGTTTTCCTTTTCAAAAATCTTCTCCAACAGCCTTTTGTAGAGATTTACAGTTTGCACTGAGAAAGAAATCGTCGATAAGATCTCTTCTATGCTATTGTGTACATCTTTAATACGATGTCGTTGTTTACACCTGTTTTTACAACACAGATAGTAGTGGTGAAGTTCCTTATTATGACTTTGGCACGCATAAGCAGTAAGAGATGTATTATGAACTGGACATCTTAGAAATCCCTTTAATGGATAAAGGTCTGACTTGTCATCATGAAACTTCATATTTCTCTTCCTGCCTTCAAGAACATCGTTAGCCAAATGAAAAATATCCTCTGTTATCAATGGTGGGTGCAATCCCATTACGATTTGAGAAGGTTCATTCTTCCAGGGTTTGACATATATCTTGCCTGTGTAAACCGGATTCCTTATTGAATTTAAAAATGTTTGTTTACTAATTTTTACGCCATTTTCATTCAACCATCTTCTTACTTCATCAGCAGAATATGCTCTAGAGGACAACCTCTTAAACGCTTCGGCTATTTTATCTGCATCCACACTTGGCCGCAACGTTGACTTCTTATCATCCCTATAATTCACATAACCTTTTGGTGCCTGAGCTGTCCAGCAGCCCTCTATTCTTGCACGCCGCGAGCCTTCAGTTGTACGGATTGAGTTCTTGTCGTTTTCGACTTCTGGAAGAGTCAGGTACATGCTGAGAAGAATCTTATTATCGGGATTATTTAAGTCCAATTGCTGTTCAACAGTCTTTACGCTAACACCTAATTTCTTCAGAGTCTTAATCGTCGTCATGGCATCATATTGATTCCTTGAAAATCTGTCCCAGCGAAGACAAAGGATCATATCGACCTTTCCCTTGTTCTTCCTTATATATTCCATAATTTTATTCCACTTTGGCCGATCAAATGTTTTCCCGGAAAAGTCTTCCGTGTAAATCTCTACAATATTATAATTGTTAATTTCACAGTACTGAGTCAGCATCTTTTCCTGATGCTGCAAACTAAAGCCCCGATCGGCCTGGTCGTCCGTGCTAACCCTCTTGTAACAGATTACATTCATTATTGGAAGATTTATTTTGCTTCTTTTTATACCCTTCAAATTCAATTAAAGCTAATGTGGTAAGGAATTCCCGGATTTGCAGCATCTCTTCGTGGGAAAATTTGAACTCACCCTCATTTAATATCTTTGTACATTCTTGTTCGTTTATCATTAAAAATCTCTTTTTATAAATAATAAACAAAAAAAATGACAAAGTCAAATCAGTGCTCTAAATGATCAGGATATTAAATACTTAATGAATAAAATGGATTGGTTACCTAACTAATAATCAGGGGGTCGCTGGTTCGAGCCCAGCTGGGCCCACTTTTAATAATCAACCACTTACGAAAAAAATCAGTAAGTGGTTTTTTATTTCACGCCAGGTTTTAGCCAGGTTTTCGAGAAAAATGGGGTATTTTATGATAGATTCACTTCCTTTCAGGTTACAGGAGGTTTGTGGTCAAGTGCGATAACAATTATCCTTTACCATCGCTAGCCTGAAGAAATTGACAATTCCAAAGTTTGAGTTAAGTTTTTTTTGTGCTGTATGTTCGGTGAAGGATGACCGATTTCTGGATTGATTGATTGAGGTTATAAGTACAATTGCAATTTTGATGATGTTCTGAAGTCGCCATTGATAAATCATCTCCGGCCAGCCTTTCCCATTAAAACCCCAATAAACTCTCCCAGAATTGACCAGAATCAGTCTGGTGAGGTCTGGTGCTGTAATCGTAAAAATTCGCGACAATTCGTTTAAATTTAAACAAAGGTCGGTGGAAATTAACACCATTCTCATAACACTTTGATAATCCTTTAGAACTTGGAATATCAAGTGCTGACTTTCCCTGTAAATAAATTTTTGTATTTAGTCAATTTTAGATTTAAATTTGATAATGAAATTAATAGATCTCTAATGTCAAGCATTATTGAAGTGTATTTCTTTGACATCTTTATCTCGTATCGTCAAAAAGACAACAAAGGAGATCAACAGGTGACCAATTTTAAAAAGTATAATAATATTAATTTAATGATAAGCAGCTCTATAGGTTGGATTTTAATACATTTGGCTATTACTAAAACATAATCTAATACCTGTATTAACCATATTAAACCAAACTTAATAAAGGGCTGCCTTTGAATGACTCATAGAGTAACTTATTCCTAAAATGTCACCAAAATTCTAAGATATGAAAAAGCACCTTTTATTAATCGTTCTTCTTTTTTCTATTGGCTTTAGTAGTATGTTTGCAGAGGGCACTAGACTTTTACGCTATCCTTCTACAAATGGACAATTAGTTGCTTTTGTATACGCTGGCGATCTCTGGATTGTCGGTCGTGATGGAGGAGAAGCACGGCGACTTACAAGTTCTCAGAGAATCGAAACAAGTCCACGCTTTTCACCAGATGGTAGATTTGTTACCTTCACTGGGAACTATTCCGGTAACAATGAAGTATATTTAATAAGTACTTCAGGTGGAGAACCACTGAGATTAACATGGCATCCAAGTAGTAATAATGCAGTAGGATGGACTCCAGACGGGAAAAAGATTCTTTTTTCATCTTCCAGATTTAGCCAACCAATTAGGAACTTAGATCTTTTCTTGGTGTCAGTTGAAGGAGGGCTGCCTGAAACTTTGCCTATACACGGTGCAATAAGGGCATCTTATTCGGGAAGTGGAAATCTTCTGGCATATGAAAACACAAAATGGCAGACTGAATGGAAATGGTATATAGGGGGACAAGCTAAACCTATAAGGATAGTATCATTTCCAGGCCTTGACCAGAAAGAGGTTCCCGGCCCTGTGTGTATGAATTCTTTCCCTTCTTTTATTGGCGATTTACTATACTTTCTGTCCGATAGAGATGGAACATTCAATATTTTCAATTATGATATTAGATCGGAAACAGTAAATCAAGTAACCCATTATGCTGGTTCGGATATTAAATCTTTATCGGCTGGAGGCGGCCTACTGACTTATGAAATGGACGGTGTTATTCATGTTCTTGACCCAAAGACAGGACTAGATAAGGAGTTGTCAATTAAAGTAAATGGTGATTTCCCTTGGGCGATCCCTCATTGGACTGATGTATCAAAGAATATTGTTTCAGCTTCTCTCTCCCCAAATGGTGCTAGGGCATTATTTGAAGCCAGAGGAGATATTTTTACTGTACCTGCTGTGAATGGAGATGTACATAATATCACACATTCACCAGGTGCTGCTGACCGTTCCCCTTCATGGTCACCTGATGGACAGAAGATTGCATGGTTTTCTGATATGAGCGGTGAGTACAAATTGATGATTTCTGATCAGGATGGTCTTACACCACCTAAAGGGATTTCAATTGATAAACCAACTTTTTTCTACGATCTTTCATGGTCTCCAGATTCAAAAAATCTTGCTTTTACGAATTCTGCACGACAGATATTATTAGCGAATCTTGAAAAACAGACAATACAATTTATAGACACAGATCTTACGGCTTCTCCAGAAAGAACTATGATCCCTGTCTGGTCACCTGATTCCAAATGGATTGCATATTCGAAAGAACTACGAAATAAGTTCCATGCAATAAAAGTGTACTCCATAACTAGCAGCAAATCTTATCAAATAACTGATGGACTATCTGATGCAGTTAACCCTGCTTGGGATCGAGAGGGTAAATACCTGTTTTTCTTGGCTAGTACTGATATAGGTTTAAATACAGGATGGCTGGACTTGAGTTCTTATGAGAGAGTACAACACAGGAATGTTTATTTTGCAGTACTTTCAAAAGATATCACCTCTCCCCTTCTACCATTAAATGACGAAGAAAAGTATCAGTCGGCCCCAAAGGAAAAGAAGAAAGAAACTTCAGGTATTGATAAAAAATCAATACCTCTAAAGGATGAGGTTGACACTCTAAATATTAAAATCGATATCGACGGAATAGGAAACCGTATTTTGTCATTACCACTTCCGGCTCGAAACTATAGAGATCTCCATCCTGGGAAAAAGGGAGTGTTATTTATTACTGAGCAAGATTTGCCATTTTATCCTGAACATCCCTCCGGCCCTGAGATTACAATCCACAGGTGGAATATGGCAAGGCAGAAAGATACTATCTTCCTAAGCAATAAATCCTTGTTTAATATCTCAGCCAATGGTAATAAAATCATATACAAGCAAAAAGATGACTGGTACATTATTGCGTCAGATATGGATCCAAAACCAGAGGAAGGAAAGCTCAATATGGATTTGAAAATGAAAATTGATCCAATAGCTGAGTGGAAGCAAATCTATAGAGAGGCTTGGAGGTTCTTCCGGGATTATTTTTATGTTCCAAATTATCATGGCACTGACTGGAATAAAGTTTATGAAAAGTATTTAGTCTTGCTCCCTTATGTACGACATCGCGATGATCTGAATTACATTCTTGACATGATGGGTGGAGAACTTGCAGTGGGTCATCATTTTGTAGGAGGAGGTGATTATGGAGATCAAGTAAAAACTAATATAGGATTGTTAGGAGCTGATATTTCCTTAGAGAATGGTCATTACAGGATTAAAAGGATTCTGACAGGGGAAAACTGGAACCCTGATCTTAGGGCTCCCCTTGCAGCTCCAGGTATTGAGGTTCACGAAGGAGATTATATTTTAGCTGTAAATGGAGTAGCTCTATTACCTCCTATCACTCCTGAAGCCAGTCTTGAGGGGTACTCAGGGAAACAGGTGACTTTACTGATAAATTCAAGCCCGACAACAGCAAGTGCTCATAGCATTAAAGTTGTTCCTATAGACAATGAAGCTTCTTTGAGGTCTCGTGCCTGGGTGGAAAACAATAGGAGATATGTAGACAAACTTTCTCAAGGGACCCTAGCATATATATGGCTTCCTGATACATATAGTGAAGGTTACACCTACTTTAACCGATATTATTTTGGACAACAGGATCGACAAGGAGCAATTCTAGACGAGCGGTTCAATGGTGGAGGTGATATTGCAGACTATATTATTGACATACTGAACCGCAAACTTCGAGGTTACTTCAATAACCCGATTGGGAAGCGCGATCCATGGACTGAACCATTCGCTGGCATTTGGGGTTCAAAAGTGATGATAATAAATGAATATGCTGGATCAGGTGGCGACATGATGCCATATATGTTCCGACAATCTCAGATTGGACCACTTATAGGAGAAAAAACATGGGGTGGACTTGTGGGTATTTGGGATTATCCGGATCTAATAGACGGAGGATATGTTACTGTGCCTAGAGGAGGTTTCTTTAATCTTGATGGACAATGGGATGTCGAAAACAAGGGAATCTTACCTGATATATCAGTGGATGTAACCCCTAAAGACATTGCCTCTGGAATTGATCCTCAACTTAACCGAGCAATTGAAGAAGCAATGCGTCTTCTTAAAAACAATCCAGTAAAACTTCTTAAAGAACCCTTACCGCCTGTTAAAAATGCAAATCATCTATATTAAACAAATTAAAAATGATTTCTTTGGTTTTGAAGAAAATGCATTTGATTAATATGTAAAAGCCAATTGCTTTGCCTCAATTGACCGTATCAATTGATCACCTCAACCTGGAGTTAAATCCTTGTTGTTTTGTTTTGGATGTTCGGTGAAAGCAGACCGGTTTTTTGCAACATAGAGATATCATTTTTGCCATTGGACAACTTTTTTTCTGGTCAGGAATGGGGATTGTTAACTCTTCATGGCTTGTACGGAAGGTTGATCTTATGAAATAGATTCTGATAGCGAGGCTCATCATGAACAAATTCATAGACAGGGAATCTTAGTACTAAGGGTAAATTTGGATCGTGGACTTCATAATCCTTTTCCAACATTTCTAATGTTCGCTCCTTATTACCGGCACAAGCATAAATTTGTGCAATTTCGGCAGGATCAATAAATTTTGTCTTTGATTTTTTTACAAGGCTATCAGCCTGAAGATTCAATGCACCTGTTAAACCCCCTTTAGTGTACCCCTGATCAAAAACATTTGCATAGCCTGTGAAACAGGTGCTGTAATCCACTTTCCATGCTTCAAGTTCTTCACTATGCCTTCCAACCTCATGAAGTGCAAGTGGAAGATTATCTAAAGCTACAGCATTACCCAGATCAATTTTTAGTACCTCCTGGAATACCTTTATTGCTTCATTATATCTACCGGCACAATACAAACTTATCCCATAATCTGATTTCATAGCGTTATTCATCGGGTCCAGTTTTGAAGCCATCTCAGACTGCTCCAATGCTTCTTTAGGGTGTCCTAAAAGAATCAATAAATTTGCATATAACAAATGTGCATCTGCATTGTTGGGATTAAGTGAAATACTTTTTTCTAGAGTTTTCTCAGCATTTTTGAAGTTCCAGTCAAAAAACATTTGAATTGCCCCTAAAATAGCATATACCTCCGTAGAAGTACTATCTAATTTAAAGGCTTTTGCCAAGTTTGATTTTGCCATTGCAGTAGCCTCCTCGGGATTTGCAGATAACATATTTGCACGCATTATCCAAAGAGTTGCTATAGAAAGATATGCAGGCGCATAATTAGGGTCAATTTCCTTTGCCTTATTAAAGTACTGCAGAGCTATATCAAAACCTTCTTTAGAGTCTCTCATCATATAAGTCTCTCCTAAAAGATTGTTTTCATAAGCAGACAGGTTTGATGTTGGTGTTTTTTCAATGAGAAGTTTTTCCTGAGGTGTTATCACTGCTTCCAATTCTGTAGCTATGGACTGGGCTATCTGGCTTTGCAGACTGAAAATATCCGTTGCATCATTTATCTTCTTTTCGTATGTTTTTCCCCATAGTTTAATCTCTTTTTTAATCGCTTTGAAAAGGTTTACACTTATGTGGATACTGTTGCCGTACCTTTGCATATCCCCCTCAATAATGTAGTTTACACTAAGTTCTTTTGCAATCTCAGGAATTGATTTAGTTGTCTTTCGGTATTTTTCAGCGGAAGTTCTTGATATAGGGTGCAG
>Ga0224520_1000189_pt1 | contig 19719 bp, 18 predicted proteins | sample CFST25metaG_2_FD_180684 | JGI IMG/M metagenome (GOLD analysis project Ga0224520, IMG submission 180684) | Peat soil microbial communities from Stordalen Mire, Sweden - C.F.S.T-25 | ecosystem: Environmental > Terrestrial > Soil > Wetlands > Peat | place: Sweden: Norrbotten County, Stordalen Mire... | reverse complement strand
AGAGTTTTGGTTAAGGTTAGATTAAGGTTAGGTTAACGTAATGTAAAAAAAAAGGGGAGCATCTCTGCTCCCCTTAAAAACTCTGGTTTCAATCTAAGTTACCATTGAACAAACATCGGCATCACTGTTCCGCTGTAGATATAGCTACACAGAGGCAAAAGGATACTCTCTTTCAAAAATGTAACAGACATATCTCAAGGATAATTCCTTATACCCACTTATATATACAAAGAACTGATGCGAAGACATTAATGACACGTTATTCGGCATACCCCAAGCATTTATCTACTAGCCTTGGTTGCAAATAGTATAAAAATGTAATATGTTGTCAACTAAATTTATAACTTATTCATATAAAAATAGATATACTAGTGGAAATAGATACCCATCTTTAGGTCAAGCGAATGGTCGAATCGTCAAAGAACCTCATTACATTCACCCACGTTAAAGCATGTGGGACTCTGCTTTCGGGTTTTCAATAGACACGTTCATAGAAGAGACCGGTGAAGTTATGGATAAGGTTAAACAGATCGCATCCGAAGCAAGCCGAAAGGGAAAGACAGCGATCCGTGCAATAAAGAGTTAGGAAACCATGTCTACAGCCCCTGATCTCAACAGGATACGTGCCCAGCGCCAGACAAAGAGAAGATGAGTAACCATCATAAATCCAGAAGATATATTTAATTACAACAAAGAACCGATGTAGCCAGCAAAATTATGTTTATATAAAGGGGGGATTCAATGAAAAGTAAAATTCTCAGTGTTTGGGTTGCCTTAGTGCTAGTGCTGGGCATGAGCATGATGCTGGCAGTCCCGGTAAGTGCGGGAGCCCCGCCGGCAACCGATGGGTCCGGAACGTGCACTGTCACTCCAACCTCAGTTATTGCTGGGAGTACGGGTAATACTCTGACATTCTTATTTACCGCGGCAGGCAATATGGATGGAGGAGCAATTACCATCATGGTGCCTGCTTACTGGTCAGTACCTCAGGCTACCAGCGGAACAGAGGGGTATACAACGGCGACATCGTCCGGCGGAACAATTGGAACGCTAACATTTTATGGACAGACCGTCACCGTTCCAATAACAACACTTCCTGGTGCAGGGACAATCACGGTGGTCTATGGTAATGGTGGCGTAACTTCGGGTGGGCATGCACAAACTAGCACTGGAACGGCCACATTCACAACCGAGTCTAAAGTCAGCGCCAGCGGTACTTTGACCGCGATAGTGGCCAGCCCGCAAGTAACGGTTAACGCGGCAACTCAACCTGTGGTAAATCTTGGGGCAGCGGCTAACTATGTTATTCTGGCAAAATCAGGAATCTCAACCACTGGAACCACCTCAATTGTTGGAGATATTGGAGTTGGTTCTATTTCCTCTTAGTGTCTCTACTTGACAATAAGTTTGGGGGTGATTTCTACTTTACAATTACATAATTCACCTTTTGTAAAGTACGTGGTATGATAGTGGCAAGCTAGGGGGTTTGGGTTTGATTAGGGAGTCATTGCCCTTACCTCGATTTTTCCAAACCCCCTAGCCCACTGTTAAAATAAGGAGATGCAAAATGTTAAAAGCTAAAGATTATCCCGCAAAAACGTGTCTATACTGTGGTAAGAGAATGAATCTCAGCCTTGATATGCAAATTCTTATTGCTTTTGAGCCTCCGATGAAGGTCATTAGTAGTGGAGGTGTTCCCCTCATTACTTATACTTGTCATTCCTGCGGATTCATTGCCTGCTTTGACGCCAGCGTTATAAAAAAAGAATCTATTTGAAAGTTGAGCAAACTCCATATTTCCTCCAATAATATTATTGACTATTTTACTTTACAATTGCTTAATAATTCGAGTTTCTCGATTTTGCAACTAAGAGTAAAGAGAACCTTGGAGTTAGTCCAATTGACAGCACGGCTATAACTGGATTTGGGCTAACAAAGGATTCAACGAATGTATTTGCGACGTCATCTCTAGTTACTGGTAAAGTATATGCATCCAACTATGCAGATCCTACTTCAGGTAATCTGTCAACGGCTGTATCTAATATGTCTACTGCCTATACTACTGCAATGGGGCTGACAACGCCGGCACCTATTGTGAATGAGGGGGCTGGGGACCTTGGTGGGTTAACACTTGCACCTGGTATATACAGTTTTAACACTAATGTTACGATACCTTCCCCAGGTGTTACTCTTGATGCAGGCGGCAATTCTAATGCTGTCTGGGTTTTCCAGATATCAGGAGATCTTAGTATTGATGCTTCTCAGAGTGTTACCCTAAGTGGTGGTGCCTTACCGCAAAACATCTTCTGGGTTGTACTTGGTAATATTGGACCCTACGGTGTAGAATTGTTGGCTAATTCTGTATTCAATGGGAACATACTGTGTGCCACAAACATTGCGATGGATAACGGTGCGGTACTGAACGGCAGAGCGCTGGCACAAACGGCAGTTACGTTAATCGGTAACGTCGTCACGGAGCCTGGATTGGCTACCCTTACATTTACTACTGGTATGACGAGTGACGTTAGCATAACCGGGTCACTTTCGGCTGGCTTCACAATCGCCACTAATGACGTAGCGAATACAGAGCATACTCTTACATTAAATTTACCAACAGCAACACCATCTCTTGCTGATAATAGCTATGCATTTATCCTTACAACACCATCAAATAGCGCGGCTTTATTCAGTTATTTCGCAGCTAAGTCAAGCTCGGGCTGGACACCTGCAATGGAAACCCAAATAGATAACGAAATCAATGGCGCTTCCCCATTCTTCTACCTGAATGCTGCAAGTGGTAGTTATACATTAGTAGACAACTTCAAGCAGACACTTGCTTCGGCACTTGGTCTATCTGCTCCCTATAACCTAACCGTTGATGATGATTATCCGGTTGGAACTTATGTTTACACCGGAACTCTTGCAGCAAAAAACGGCGCAACCCTGCCGGTTACTGTAACTTTGATAGTGACAAGAGTTACCTACACCATTACGGTGAATGCCGGGGCCAATGGGACGATAACACCCGCTACGGCCACGGTGAATTCCGGAGCTACGCCAACCTACACCGTAACGGCCAATAGCGGCTACAATGTGGCTTCGGTCACCGTAGACGGGAGTGCGGTCACCCTGACAGCGGGAGCTTATACTTTCCCGGCAGTAACCGCGAATCATACCATAGCTGCTACCTTTGCCATCAATACCTACACCATTACGGTGAATGCCGGGGCCAATGGGACGATAACACCCGCTACGGCCACGGTGAATTCCGGAACTACGCCAACCTACACCGTAACGGCCAATAGCGGCTACAATGTGGCTTCGGTCACCGTAGACGGGAGTGCGGTCACCCTGACAGCGGGAGCTTATACTTTCCCGGCAGTAACAGCGAATCATACCATAGCTGCTACCTTTGCCATCAATACCTACACACTGATCTATACTGCAGGCACTGGCGGCACGATTACGGGCGCCAGACCGCAGACGGTTAATTATGGGGCCGGTGGCGTGACGGTAACGGCAGTGCCCAATGCCGGATACAGCTTCACCGGTTGGAGCGATGGCGTCACTACTGCCGCACGCACGGATATCAATGTCGGCGCGAATATCAGTACCACAGCCAATTTCTCGCTTATACTGGTTAGTACAACAATCCAAACTACCCCACAGGTTACGATTACTGTAACCCCGACTACAACTACCCCGCCGGTTACCACTACCACTACTGTAACCGGGACGGGAACCGTTAATGTGACTAATGATGTTACTGCAAGCGGTGAATTCATCGGGCCGGTTACACTGAGTTCTGCGGACAACAATGCAACCATTAATATACCCGCCGGAATAAGCGGAACAACGTCTGATGGTCAACCGCTGACCTCGATAACCGTGACAAAGTTGTCGGAACTACCCGCTCCACTACCGGCAGGAGAAAACATCATTTCAACCCCCTATGAATTCGGCCCGTCCGGTGCTCAATTCAGTTCGCCTATATCGATGACATTCACTTATGACCCGACAAAATTAGCCTCGGGAGTCCCTGAGACAAGTCTGGTGATAGCTTATTACAGCGTGTCTGAGGGTCAATGGGTAACTCTCGGAGGGGTTGTCGATACCGTTAACCACACTATTACTGTTCAGGTAAACCACTTTACTGCGTTTGCCGTTATCACAGGGGTTACAACGACAACACCCACGACAATGACATCGGTGACAACGCCGCCGACCACGACAGCTGTGACAACGCCGACGACAACATCAACAACCGGACTCGCCGGTTGGCTAATTGCGCTTATCGCCGTAGTGGCCGTAATAGTCATCGTCGTATTGGTTTTGGCAATAGTCGCTCGCCGTAAAAAGTAGAAATTAATAGAGACCGAAGATGCAATAGATGGATGGAGGTACACGGTAAGGGTACCTCCATCTGGCGTTACGGCGAAAACCGACTCAATAAATTATTATCTCCCGAATAAACTTCCCACGACCTTACGGTCGGGGTATTGCCTGCTTCAACTTCGTTGCCCTGCCTCTTTGAGGAGAGAAGGGAAGATGCAGGGAGAACTCCATCCCTCGACCTCATGGTCGGGGTATTAAGTATGGAACAATAAAAAGGAAAGGCACGGTTAAATAAAAAGTACCGTGTCTTTCTTGTTTTTAAAAGCGTTTCATCACTTAGGGTTAGACACCTTTTGGCCTTTTTCCGATGGGATTGGGCCAGTTAGGTGTGAGACTAAATCTCAATACGAATATCTTTGAAATGACGGGCAATTTGCCAAATACTGAAGCGACTTACCTGTGCGAGCAATATAATCTGAACAATATTAGAGCACGTTTAATATCTCGATGCAAGTTTTAGTTTACAATCACCTGAGTTGATTATTTGGGATTTGCACTAAGGTTTGTTTTACAGCTACATGAACGTCGGCATCACTGTTCCGCTGTAGATATAGCTACACTGAGGCAAATGGTTATGCTTTATTGGTGGGTTTTTTACCAACCAGCACTGTCAATGCGGCCGGTATCACCTCGACCTCGATCGGGGTGGTTCCGAAAATATCACCATCCGCTTGAACCGGTAGTGGAATACGGCTTTTAACCGAGACAGTCTTGGCCTTAATAAAATGTGAAATCCGTTTTGCCGGTTTTCCAGTCATCATCTTGAATAAATATTGCGGATAATCCAGAATTGTTTGGATACTCATGATCCAAACGTCTATATACCCGTCATCGATACGAATATCCGGACCATTGGGATAAAGCGTTTTAGCGATGCTCCCGGAATTGAAAATTGCGACCTCAATGGCATGATATTTCAAAGTTTTTCCGTCAACTGAAACAGTCAGGGATCTTTGCCTCAACGTAGATAGTTTACTAACGACTGTCCAGGCATAGGCGATGCGTCCAAATCGTTTTTTATTTTTGGGACTTGTTTCGTTTACTACCGCGGCACTAGCGCCTAAACTGATGTTAAGAATATACGCTCTTTTGCCGATTCTCATCGCATCGATCTTTTTCAATTTGTGTGTTCCTGCAATAAGCGCGACAGCGTCTTTCACTTCAAGCGGGATATCAAGATCATGCGCGAGCAGGTTTCCCGTTCCGGCAGGGATAATGCCCAGCGGAATCGTGGTTCCGACGATCCCGTTTATTACGGCTGATACGGTTCCGTCACCGCCGGCCGCCACCACCAGGTCAAATTTATTTTTTAGCCGAGCCCTTATAATATCACCGATATTATCTTCTTTTTTCGTTTTATAAATTTCAAATTCGATTTGGGAAGCTTTAAATTGAGTGTTTATTGACTCTATGATAGGCTCCGCTGTCTTTTTCCCGGACGCAGGGTTTAATATTACTAAAATCTTCATCGATTTGTCCTTTAAATTAGCGATCTCTTTTAGCCGGTATATTACTATAGGAACTTTATCACTTCACAAAGAGTTCCACAATCACAATAATCGTGTTTAATAATTGCGCATGGCTCGATTAAGCGCCGGTATGCGTATTTTATAAAAATCTCCGCTGAATACCAGTCAGCTTGCTGGCGGGATGAAAGCGGCTTCGTCCGTAACTTTGTGGGTGGCTCCCTTTTCCCTAATAACCCCACAGTTTGCTGTGGGGTTATTTACTTAATTGGGTCGTGTTAATCTTGAACAGGTTGACCAAAATAGCACCTAAAAGGGGTATCGGCATCACTGTTCCGTTGTAGATATAGCTACACAGAGGCAAACGGGTATATTTTGTCGAGGGTATAAACTCATCATTTATGGCAGAAAATGGTGTTGTTGGAGCGAACGAGTGTTATATAACAACTACTCGATAAATTTCTCCAGAGTGGAGACATTTTTTATTTTGATTGAAGAACCATCGAACTCAATAATACCCTCATCGCGCATTAAACCCATCTCTCTTGAAAGTGAGGGCCGCGGCATCATCAGATAATCAGCCAATTCATGCCGTTTCATCGGAATTATGAATGTGGCATTTCTATTCATCCGGTATATATCCAATAAATACCTGCCTACTCTGCTCCTTATGTTTTTAGCCGAAAGGTATTCAATTTTCTTGTTCAGCATTAACGCCCGATTAGATAATATTTTCAGCATGTTCGTAATCAGGGTGCTGTGAGAAGCGCAGACATTAGAACAGGTCCCAAGTATTTTATCCGGAGGAAGAAATAATAAAGAGCTGTCTTCCTGGGCGATAACCGTTACGGGCCAAACCTTATTATCCGAAAAAGCAACCATCTCACCGAATATCGCGCCTGCATTTAAAATATCAATAATAATCCGGTTGCCGGAATAAGTTTCTTTGGTTAAGGCAACACTGCCGCTCGCGACTATACCAACGCCCTGGAACGGAGTTCCATAAAGGGCCACAATCTCCCTTTGTTTGCAACGCTGAATCCTGGGTTTTAGACATTCCAGCATTATATTTAGTGACTCGGGGCTTATTCCCCGAAAAAGTATGGAGGCGTTTAATACTTCGTTCCATTCCTGATACATTGCAAAATATTCCTTAAATTGGTAACAGGTGTTACCGCTTTCTATTTCCAATTGTATTACATTGTGAATATCAGAACAATATTATTAAGAGATAAGGAGCAATAAAATGACTGAAATGTTTTGTTTCCAGTGCGAACAAACAGCCAAAGGAACAGGTTGTACAATAAGTGGAGTCTGTGGGAAGAAACCGGAAGTAGCAGGTAAACATGATGAATTGACAGTTGCCCTGATCGGGTTAGCACGCGCCGCCGAAGGTAAGAGTCATAATAAAAACACCGATGAATTGGTGATGCAAGGGCTTTTCACGACAATAACTAATGTAAACTTCGACCCTGCACGAGTAGACGAACTGAAAAAGATGGTCGAAAGTATGAAGATAAAACTTGGCGGGGCCAAAGATTTCGACCCCGCAACTCTTTTCCATGGGGACACAGACATTGTATCTCTTCGCTCAACCTTGCTTTTCGGACTGCGCGGGATGGCTGCGTATGCCTGGCATGCCCACGTTCTGGGAAAAGATAACCCCGAAGTGACAGAAGGGCTCTATAAAGGATTAAGGGCCATCGGGCAGGAGCATAGCGTTGACGAGTGGCTTTCACTTATCATGGAATTAGGCCGGATGAACCTGAAGTGCATGGCCCTGTTGGACGAAGCAAATACATCAATCTATGGGCATCCGGTGCCGACCAAAGTCAGCATGAAAGTGGAGAAAGGGCCTTTTATTGTTATTACCGGCCATGACCTGCTTGATTTGAAAGAACTTCTGGAGCAGACCAAGGGTAAAGGCATTAATATCTATACCCACGGGGAAATGCTTCCGGCTCACGGCTATCCGGAACTGAAGAAATATCCTCAACTTAAAGGTAACTACGGTACCGCATGGCAAAACCAGCAAAAAGAATTCAATGATTTACCGGCACCAATTCTCTATACTACCAACTGCCTGATGCCCCCGAAAATTACGTATTCTGACAATATTTTCACGACATCCGTTGTTGGTTATCCCGGGTTGAAACACATATCCGAAAAAGATGGGAAAAAGGATTTCTCCGCAATTATCAAAAAGGCCATTGAACTTGGTGGTTGGAAAGAGGATAAACAGTTTACCGGAATTAACGGTGGAACAGAAATGACAACCGGTTTTGCCCGTAATACGGTTATGGGAGTTGCTGACAAGTTGATATCAGCAGTAAAATCCGGAGCCATTAAGCATTTCTTCCTGGTGGGAGGATGTGACGGTGCCAAGCCGGGACGTAATTATTACACTGATTTCGTCAAAAAGACTCCGCCGGACACGGTCGTCCTTACCCTGGCCTGTGGCAAATACCGCTTTAATGATCTCAATCTCGGAGAAATCGGAGGCATCCCGCGTTTATTGGACATGGGGCAGTGTAATGACGCCTATTCTGCAATTCAGGTTGCAGTCGCTTTAGCTGATGCTTTCAAATGCAGTGTTAACGAACTGCCGTTAACGCTGGTTCTTTCGTGGTATGAACAGAAAGCGGTTATCATCTTGCTAACACTGCTTTCGCTGGGTATAAAAAACATTTACCTGGGGCCGACCCTGCCTGCATTTATCTCTCCCAACGTACTAAAAGTGCTGGTAGACAAATTCGATATCAAGCCGGTAACTACGGCAGAGGCAGATTTAAAAGCAATTCTCGGTTAATTACGTAAAAAGTTTTTCACCATATGTCGGGTGGAAGAATAAACCATGGAATTAAGAATCAAACTGAGGTAAATTTAAAGTCTAAAGTATAAAATAAAGCAGCTCCGGTTGAACACCGGAGTTGCTTTAATAGGCCCACATTTCGGATTCAAATGTTTTTGCTATTCTTTATTTCTCCATTAACGCCTATTATGATTTCTTCAATTGGAATCAGTTTACCACTGTCCTCAATAGCCTTCTTAGCGATATAGACCAGCCCACCGCAACAGGGTATCTCCATACGTAGTACCTTCAAGTTCCTGATATCTGAATCTCTCAGGATAGCGGTCAATTATTCGAGATGAGCTTCGGCATCATCCAGCTTGGGACACGCTATCAATAAGGCATGTCTTTGAGAAAATCATCATGAAAGCCAGCATATGCATTGTGCAGTTAAAATGACATCAGCCCCCTTTAGAAAAGGCGCCCCGGGTAGGAGTGTACGATCTGCGCCATCCGAAGTGGAGCAGGACCTTTCAATTCATTTTTTAATATTATTGATTCAAACGAGCAGCATCCGTGCTGATGGCCCAACTACACCTCCTGGGTATAAAGGGAATTGCATCGGTGTCAATTTTTAATATTCTCGAATTCTGTTTTATAGTGAAATAGAAGTTGCTTCTGCGATTCCGAAAGATTGTTATTGATTAATCTTTTTCGAATGTCATCAGCTAATTTTACATCAACATTTTTATCTTTAAAAACGCATTCTGCCATATTAAGAATATCCTGGGTTTTAACCGATTGAGAAAATTGTGCAAATTTTACTTCTTTCCCTTCCACAAATCGCTCTCTGTATATTTTGGCTTGCTTGGAATAATGCATTATCGGGTGTGGTTCATATCCCGTTATTTCAGAAAACTTATTATCAACCAAAAATGATTGGGCATGGCTGTAACCGATTGAAAATACTTTAGTGGTATCTTTTGCAAGAAGCTCAATCTCCTCAAGTAATAAGGGGTACCATTCGATGTAACGTTTGTCCCTATTTGTACCGGCACTTTTGACCAGCATCGCTCCCTTAGAAAGGTCTGTTATACAATAGGTTTCCCCCTTTTCGCATAAGTATTGTCGGATCGCATACTGTAGAATAAAATCTTCGAAAGATAACATATAATCCACGAATCCAAGAGATTTTTTGTATTCAGTTTGTTCTTTTGTTTTCGCCCATCCGCCTAATGAAGGTTCCATCCCAATCAAGATATAATCAACTTTATTGTTATATTCGCCTGGGAACATGGTGAAGGGGGGTAAATAAACAATGTTATCATTTCCGGCCGCTACCTTGTCCTGTTCGACCTTCTTCTTGAACTTGTCTTCTAAATTCGAATATTCTTCTTCAAAAAAACTAGCCATAAATCTTTGTCTCCCACATTACTGTATTTATAAATGACCATATTTCATCCAGGAGCTTTCTTTAACAAAGCATAATTCGCGTAACTGATAATATCGTTTGGGTTTAAAGCAATGGCCTTTTCAAAATCAAGCTTTTAGGCCGTGTAGATTTCTCCTCTCAAAGCATAAGCTTCCGGGTTTTCGGGGTCAAGTTTAATAGCAGTACTCAAATCTGCCAATACTGCAGCGTATTTATCCTGTCGATAATATGCTTTAGCCCGATTAATATAAAATATAGCTTCCGCGGCCAGGAATATTTGGTGTGTGGCAGAATTTACTCAAGCGATTAAATTAGATTCGAATTGCGTTTGGCGAAATTGAAGATTATGATAATGCAATCGCTGATTTTACAATGGCTATAAATTTGGATAATGAATATTAGCGCTTTTAACAATCGCGGAGCCTATTTATTTCAAGGTTATGTTGATGATGCGATTCATGATATCTGCGTTGCAATTGCATTAAATCCCGCGGGTAAATTCAGACCGAGCAGAAAAGCATCCTGCACGCAAAATGCATCAGCTGCATTATTGACGGGGAAAACGCTATCGTTGTGTCCCAGGTAACGGAAATGAAGAGATTTCCCAAAACTCCAAGTCGAAGCAGCGCGCTGATTCAAGATTATATTCCCAGGTTAAAACATACAGTTAATTATTCGATTATTTTGGCCAATCGCCGAGTAACAATCTGACCAAACGACGGCAGATTGACCAGATACAGGAACATATTCCTGACGGACAACGTGTCCAGATTAACACCGATATTCCCCCGGTGGTTTTGGTCATCCCATCGAAATGTTATCCCCTTCCAGTGGAGGTTAATGTCAAATCCTCCATTTTTGACCTGGTACTCCCACGAGATCTCCCCGTCTTGAATCTCGAGACGTTTTACTTCGCTGACTTTCTCCTGTAATAACAGCTCTCTGACGGGAGCGCCGACGGACTCCTCCATACGAGCCTCAACTTGCCGGATAACTAAGTTCTTCAGACTGGCATCGCTAACTTCCTCCCCCAAAAGACGAGCGGTAATCATTTTAACCAGTTCATCGCCCACGGCGCTTTCCAAAAGCGCTTTGGACCGTTCCGACACAAGCGTGATTTTATCCTTGAGCGAAGATAACACCGATCTACAGAGTGCGCTGTTAAACATAAAATATTCGTTCAGGGAAAAAGAGTAATCGCGGATAAAATCTTTCTCGACATGGGAGAGCGGCTCTTTTATCTCACACCGACCGCCATTGGGATCGGTCAGGTCAATCTTATCCAACCCGATGTAGATGCGGGGACGGCAGACCTCATTAATACGGCCTCGCCGGCTGACCATATCCGGATCATGGCCCACTGCCTCCGTAATCAAAAAATTAACAACATGATTTCCGGAAGAGATATTTTCCGTGATATCGGTCAAACAGAATTCGGCTTCTTTGGCAAGGTTTTCCAGTTCCTTTAACCATTCACTATATGCTGACATTTATCCTCCTTAAATTTATACTTTCCGGGGATACTGAATCGTAAATCCAAACGGTCCTTTCTTTTCAGAAACGCTCAACCAGATAACCGGTATTCCCTGAGGTTCCTTGGGGAATGGAGCTTCGAGGTCGCTAAAGATAACCAGCGCGGAAATACTCGGAGTTTTCTCCGCTTCCCGGCAAATCTCGTCAAAGTCAGTCCCGCCACGCCCAGTGACCACCTTAGGAATCTGGTCAAAGGGATGCAGTTCAGCCCGTTCGTGAATATTGGTATCAAATGTCCTCAAATAGATTGTGTAATCGCTGAACTGGTCGCAAATACCTTTGACTTCGCTTAAGGCTTCGTGGATCTCCTCATCGCTAATTGAGCCGGAAACATCACAACCAAACATGATGTTAATTTCTTCGCCTCTCATGCTCGGCAGGTAAAAGCCCCGCCAGATGTGTTTCTTGTTCGGCGGAAACATCCGGTAATCGTTCCGGGAATTTGAAACTATCGTGTCCGTCAGAATCGTCTTCCAGTCCAGCTTCGGTTCGAGGAAGTCATCAATTACCGTTTGCCATTTTCCCGGCAGCTTGCTTCTGGTTCGCGCATCGACCGCGGCTTTAGCGATGCGGTCTTTCCACTCCTGTTCTTTAGCAACACTGGAACCGTCCTTATCAAAGTCTTTCCATTCGCTATGGTCATCCAGTGTTTTCTTGTCAATATCATCCGGTAGCTTGTTGTAAATCCACTCCGCGGTCTGGTCGTGCCAGTCAGGGTTAAGTAAAACGTCCGGCGGTAGCTGGAAACTCCGGTTGCCGTTATTATCGGTCGTATTGACGATCAGGTCGTTAATCGCCAGGTCTGCAGCAACATTCCAACGAATAGGACTGCGTCCCTGCCAGCGAGCCAGGTGGCGCAGGGCGATATGACCTACCTCGTGCACCATCACGCCAATCAGATGTTCCATGGGCAGGCTCATGACAAAATCCGGGTCATAGAAAAGATGGTCGCCATCGGTCGACATAGTGGGCATTGCCATCCCTTTCCTTTCCACCGGCTCCAAATAGAGAAGCAAATTCCCGAAGAAGGGCTGGCTCAGCAGCAGTCTGACCCTCGCTTTGAGGATCCTGCTTTCGGCTGTGTCCTGTGTCATTATTCCATTCCTCCTTTTTATTATTTAGTCAGAAGCACGTCCTGAAACTTCTTTCGCCATTGACTAAAGGTTGGGGCAGCGGTGGTCATCGTTACATTCTTGGAAACCAGCAGTTGGGCCAGCAGTACCGCGAACTCTTTAGGAAGCTCAAAACTGTACTGCAGGAGCCGGTCGTAATGCTTCGACTGTTCACAGTGGGAAACCAGCGCCGAAACCAGAGCATACCTCAGTCCGATGTCTTTCGGCACGATGTTTTCCCCGGCGAAGATTTTATCGATACTCGGTATTTGCTCCTGCAGTTTTAAGAAACCGACAAACTCCGCTGCTGCGCCGGTACCGATAGTGCCATCCAGTAACTCCCTTTGTATGGATGGGTCAAACCGTCCCAGAATTCTGCTGGCGAACATCCACGAGCGCGGGGTTGCGAAGGCTTTGTCAGTCGACTCTGGCTTGAAGTTGAACAGCAACTCCCCTCCTCGCCACGTCAGGAAAGCAATGATGTATGGATTAATTCCTTCGTCCTGCGCCCACTTCAGCCAGTCATCCAGGTTGTATTCGAAGTTGATATGCGTAAACCTGTTCCGCAAAGCCGTTGACATGGGATAAACCACGGCCCGGTCGGTCTGGTTATTGCCCGCTGCAATGATGTAGAAGCCATCAGGAACCACATATTCACCGATCCTCCTATCCAAGGTTACCTGATAGGCGGTCGCCTGCTGTAGTGGCGGCGCTGAAGTCAGCTCGTCAAAGAATAAGATGCCTTTGCCGTCGGTCGGCAGCATTGCCGGTTCCAGCCATTTCGCCACCGTCCTGAGCCCTGTACCGCCGCAGACAGGGCAATCCTTGTTTTCGCCTCCATTGCCTTTGCATCTAGCACAGGCTTCATCCACGACGGCAGGAATGCCCCGCAGGTCGGTTGGATCAAGTAAAGACATCCGGATGTCTACCAGATTGATTTTTCTTTCCCGGCAGATTTCCCTCGGTACCGCTGATTTCCCAATTCCGGGCGGCCCCCATAAAAAGAGGGGTTGAACATTTTCCGGGCTGTCCAGTGCATTTTCAATGGCCATAGCCACTGCTTTTGGTCTCATTTGTTATATCTCCTTATTATTTATTTGAGTTAGTTTCCTTTTGACATACTGTTTGCTAGCAATGTCTCCCGTACTCAAAATACACAGAATTCACGAAATGCCATTTCCATAGATGTTTTTGAGGATTATGGGGATTCTGTGTACGTGGGTAATAACTTTTCCTCCTTTCCTTTTATTTTTTGTGCTTTATTCCAATCGGACGCCAAGCAACTTGTTAATGACTGCCTGTTCCGCGGTCAGCGCGCCTCCGGCTCTCGCGTAAATAATGTGTTTACAATCCCGTCTGGGGAAGTGACTTGTCCACCCTCGGCAGCCGCACGCCCACTCAGGATGATGCTCTGCATCAAACGGCGGATCACCGAACTGAGTAACCATGTATTCCCGATTTGATGATTCCGAAGGGACCACAAACTGCTGTTTCGCCATACGACCATTCACCGATAACATTTCTTCCTCCTTATTCAATTTTCGCCAGGACTTGACCATCCGGGCTGTAAGCTCTGTCATTACATTTCGGGCAGTATAAATAGTCTGGAAGCTTCTCCTGCCCGCTGAAGGATTCCAGTTGCTCATTGCAATAGGGACACAGCCCTTCTTTCACGCTGTCCGCTTCTTCTTCGGCGCGGATATTACAGACCCCGGGATAACTTTCTTCCAGACAGACCTGACCCTTAAGATCGCACATCCCGACATCGTGCGGCATATACACGTGTCCGCAGTGGTTCCGGGCGGGTTTCTTGTCCTTAAGGATAAGAATTACCCTGTGAAATGATTTGATTTCCTTCTCACTCATTTGACTATCCCCTTGAATGCAGGGAAGCGCAGCAATCCCGAATTGGTGTATTCAAGGTAGCGAACGATGATACATATGCTTGGAGTGACCCAAGTCGGTTGACCGCCATTGGTATAGGGATTGTTCGCGAACGGACAGGAATTAGTTTGCAGTAAGCGCATGGCGGTGAAAATCTCATCGATGTCACGGTCATTGAAGCCGGTACCGACTTCACCCACAAATTCCATCCCGGAAGCGCTCATTTTCCCCAGGACTAACGCCCCGAAAGTGCTGGCCCGCCAGCCGGTACCTGCCGTGTATCCGCAGACCACGAAAATGTCGAGCTTGTTAAGTTTCACTTTGACCCATTCCCGGGCGTCCTGCTGGTAGCGGCCGTTAAGGTTCTTTCCGACTATTCCTTCCAGTTGGCGATTAATAGCGTCCCTAAACAGGGCTTCTCCGTCGGGACAGTAATCCACCAGATGGACGCGCTCATCGGGAAGCAGCAGCGCTGCCAGTAATTTCTTCCGGTCTGATAACGGATAGCCCATCACATTGATGCCGTCTACTTCCAGGACGTCAAATACCTCGTAGTGGGCCGGATATTCATCCATCCGGAACTGCATGTCGCTGGATGTCCCGCGGTGCTGGATGGTGTTGAAGTCCGTTTTACCGTTGGCATAGGCCACGATTTCCCCATCCAGGATACACGGCTTCAAGGTCTTCGGCTTGATTTCCGGGAAATTGGCTGTTTTATCTTTTCCCGACCGGCTCTGGATAATGCCGGTCTTGGTGTCGACAATTGACCTGACACCGTCCAGCTTAATTTCCCAAACCCACTCCGGGTTATTCCACGGCTTATCCGTAAGCCTCGCCAGCATCGGTTTTATTTTTCCCATTTATACCTCCGTTTCGATATTTAATATTTCTGTGCCGTCCAGTTTGATCGCGATATAAGACGCATCAATCGGGTGAAATGTGATTTCATGGATTTCGCCGTGCTCATCCTCGCATTGGATAGATTTGACCCTGTCGTGCAGATTGGAAATCACCTTCGTGATTTTGAGACCGACTAAGTCTTTAATTCCGGTTTCGTTTCCCAGTTCGGAAAACATTGGTTTCATCTCTCCTCCTTGTAAATAGTCCTCCCCAAAAATCAGGGTAGGGTCAGGTTTATCCCTGACTGGAGAAAAAGGCAGGGAGGGACGCCTTCGCCCCCAGTCAGGTTATTAATACCCCTCGGTGTAAAACCGAGAGGCGGTGATAAGCATTAGCTTGTTCCTGCCCCGACTGCCTTCAGCGATGCTAATAAGGCATCCACAATATCCGTTGAGGCGGCCTTCGGTGCAGCAGGCAAGTCGATAGACCTCCCTTCCTGCTTGGCAACGATAAGCTCCAGTACAGCTTTCCGGTACTCGTCTTGATATGATGCTAAATCGACCTCTTTAGTCATCGCCGTAATCAGTGACTTCGCCAGTTCCATTTCTTTCTCGGAGACATTGGCGGATACCATGATCTCGGAGAAATCCCGGAGTTCATCCGCCCAGTGGAGCGTCTGCAGCATCAGCATCCCCGCAAAAGGACGTACGACGCATAGATGCTCTTTCTGTTCCTTCAGTGCGACCTTGGCGATACCGACCGAGTTGAGCGCCTCCATTGTCCGGGCGAAGAGCACGAATGGGCGTACCGCTGTGTCCTCCGGCGACAGGAAATAGCAGGATTCAAACCATCGCGGGTCGGCAATCTTCTCCGCCGGCACAAAGGCATCGATCGCGATGTTCTGGGCCGTCTCCAGCGGTAAAGCCTCTAACTCTTGGTCGGTGACATAGATGAACTTTTCCTCTCCTCCCTTAACCTTCCCCAGGGAATAGCCCTTGACCAGTTCACTGGCTTCCACCGCTCTGTTACATTTGGGACAAACTTTTGGCATCTTTATCCGACTTCCGCAGACCGCATGAATTTGATTGAATAATCCCACGGTCTTATCTTGCGTCGAAGGGTAAATCTTCACCGGCATCACGACCATGCCGAACTGAATCGTGGTACTTTTTATCGGCCTCATTCCCATTTTTCTTTTCCTCCTTCTTTTCTATTTCCGGCAGGAAGTCTTCTATCCCTTCCGGATAGCGATCACCCCCCGAACTTGGTAATACTTCGATGGGCTTTTTCTTTTTCGTGATCCTTACCTCCTTTGTTTTCGGTCTTAGTCCGCCAGTTCAATCAGGATTCTGGATAACCGCTTGTATCCGGCTTTGGCATACCACCGCTTCATCCAGTTCGCGACCAGCTTGACGGGATCGGATGCCGCATTGATGGTTTTAGGGTCAGTTCTTTCCGGGCTTCGCCAGCCGCCGCATCCATCTTTTCCACTACTTCTTTGCTTTCCATTGTTTTTCCTCCTCTTATTTAATTCATTCCAGGAATTCCAATTCCCGAACACAAAAAAGGGCGAGACCAATTCACCTTTCGGTAAATTGGCTCGCCCTTAATTTCGCTTAGCTGGAACTACTTCTTTATTGCGGATACCGGATAGCCTTTCTCTTTCGCCCAGGCGATAAGATTGGCTTTATCGTTATCTGTCATTGTCCGACCCTCCTTCTGTTTCCTCAGTCTGTATCAGGTAACCATTCGCCACGCACCAGCGGACGGCACTCCAAATTTGTCCTTCCCGCTCTGCCTGTGTGAGCGGCGGAGAGCTCTTCGGCGGTTTCCCGAAGTGCCTCTTTTTCCTCTTCTCATCCCACCAGACCATCGCCCCTGCCGTCCAGTCATCGATATAGGGGATGCAGAGCTCGCAAAACCATTTATCATGGTATCGCCCGCCGAGTTCCTTTTGCGGATGTTTCTCCAGGCAGGAGAAGCAAATAAATATCTTCGGACAGGCCGTTAGCTCTTCCTCAGTGGGCACTCTTCCGGGGTTAACTCGCCAGCAATACAAATGTTCATCCCACATGGCCATTGTCTCCCGATGCGGTAAATTGTCTTTTCCCCAAATCACTTCCATCATCTTCGTTGTCCTTATCCGCTTCTGGAAATACAAATAGGCGACCCTTTCGAGTCGCCTATCTATATTTCCGTGTTCAAGGATTAGCTGGCTGCCACCGGATAGATGTGCAGGGTGTTTTTCCCATCATTGGAGACCAGTTCAATTCTGTATTTCGCAGGCAGGTTCTTCCGGCCGTCGCTGTCCATCGCATCCCATTCCGCTTGGGAACAGGGGTTCGTGACGGCGATTTGACTGGTCGCCCGCCCTTCGTACTTCCATCCCCTATTGACCGCTAAGGCATGGAGGGAATTGAAATGGATTTCCTTGCCGTCTTCGGGATGGAGTATTACCTCTCCGCCGCTTTTGAAGCCCTTTCCATTACCACCACCACCGTTCCGCTTCTTGGGACTGGGGAGAATTTCAACTTCGGGACCGAAACTAACCAAAGGGTTTGGTTCGCCTTCCTTCGGCGTAGTCTTGAAGACGACGGTTACCTTCCGTCCGGAGAAGTTGACCTTATGCTTTCCCGCAATGCCTGCCAGCAGTTTCGGGAGTTCGGTAGTGGCTTCCGCCTCTGCTGCCGCCAGTCGCTTGGGTGATTCCAGTGTTTCGTTAGCGGTTTTGAACTTCTCCACTTCTGCTTTCGCTTCAGCGGAAAGTCGCACCACCTTACCTTCGGAGACTGCCTTAAGCAATTCCTCAACCGAGCCAACAACCATCGCAACAGGTTCGATCCTCGGAGGCGGTGCAGCAGTGGTGGAGGCAGGACTTGGGGATGGGTTTTGAGGTCTCGGGATAGTTAGCGTCTGGTTTCCATTATTTCCGTGTTTCATTTTAATGTTTCCTCCCACTTTTTTTAGCACGTCCCCAGAGGTTCGTTGCGACAGTTGACTGTCGCCTCTGGCTCGTTGCTTTTATATTCAATTATTAAGGTACTCGGCTTACGACAGCCGGCTGTCGGAACCGAACCACCTTCAGTGAGGCTGTAACAGCCTTGTTTGAGTGTGGCCAGGCTCACTTTCAGACTACCAGCCATTCTGTCGCAAAGTCAATACCCGTCATATATGTACGTTGTAGAAACAATTGTTTCTACAGACTTGACAATAGCCCATTTTGTAAAGTTAGAAATAAAATTTCTGAAAATCACGACAGTTGACCCATCCGTTTTGTGTCGGGGGTTAGTCATGGTGGGGAATGGCTATCGCTGGCTGGTTTCGGTTGTATGTCGTGCCTTGTTTACTTGGGAAAATATGGGAATGTAGCGACAGTTGACTGTCGATTTTGGATCAGTCTCCACAACCGGATTTATATCAGGTCGTCCCTGACCCGGGGAACCAACGCGGGTGATATGTCTTATTTCTTCCGTTTTGTTGGATTGCCATTCAGGCTTTAGATTATTAGTATGCGGTATAATGAAAGAATAAATCATAGTGATAATAACAAAGGGATTAGAAGATGGTTTTTGAAGACAATAAAGTTCGCAATAAACATATGCAAGCCCGGCAATTATTGGGCAGGGCAAGACGTTTGATGCTTTATGCTCGAAACAAAGAACTGGCGCCGTATCATATTTCTTCGAACCAGGCATTTCTACTGTTTGTGATTTATTACCACAGCCATAATCATCCTGACCACCGAATAACTCTGGCAGAACTGACGCAACAGGCCGATCGGGAGAAAAACACCATTTCCCTGCAAATGACCGCGATGGCAAAAGACGGATTGGTCAAGAAAATCCGTGAAGTTCCCAAATCCAATCAGTTGAGTTTCGAGTTAACAGAAAAAGGTCTGGATGTTTTTCATAAAAGTAAAGACTGGAAGACGGACAAAGCCATCATGTCGGCCTTATCTAAAGAAGAAATTGACTTGCTCATGGCCTTATTGAAAAAAATCATCAAGAAAGCCGAAAAATATCAATAAATCATGCTTAAACCACAACATCAAACTGTGAATTACGGCTGAGTGTAAAATGGTTCATAAGAAGTTCAGAGTGTCGGCTACCGTGAATGGCGATAACCCGCCAGTCATTAAAGAAACGCAAATGAGAGGATATTATTGAGATGTTAGAAATATTACTTATTCGCCATGGTGAAACAGCTTGGAATACGGCAGACATATTTCGAGGCCGTGTTCCGATAGGGTTAAGTGAAGATGGTTTA
>Ga0224520_1000188_pt1 | contig 19721 bp, 14 predicted proteins | sample CFST25metaG_2_FD_180684 | JGI IMG/M metagenome (GOLD analysis project Ga0224520, IMG submission 180684) | Peat soil microbial communities from Stordalen Mire, Sweden - C.F.S.T-25 | ecosystem: Environmental > Terrestrial > Soil > Wetlands > Peat | place: Sweden: Norrbotten County, Stordalen Mire... | reverse complement strand
CACTTAAATTAGAGCTCATTCTATCTCCGTTCACCAGTTATAGTCGTTTCAGAACTATTTGTAATGGAGCGCGCTTTTTTAAAACCAGAAAGTATATTAAAAAGTCCTCCTTTTTCAAAAAATATTTTGAAGAGAAAAATCATTATAAAAAAACTTATATTTGAAAATTGAAGCTCTTCGCAGCAAACTACGAAGAACCGGAACGAAGTGGAGCTCAGCGCAGCTAATCTTCGATCCCCTAATGTAAATTCTTAATGCTCCCTGACTCCGCAGCAAACAACGGAGAACCGATCCGCCACTTGGCGAAGAGCTCGGCGAAGCCAATGCGCTCGCGGGGATTTGTTTTATTGATAAATAATTGCGAGAAAGTTATCTCTTAGTATAACAAAATGAGATATTGATCGTTTAAATTGATGTGATTAGTCAAATAAAACTCTATATTAGTCAAAAAAATGTGCCTTTGAAAAGCGCCTTGATAATAGTATTCCTTATTTTAAGTTCAATAGCCTCAGCTACTGATTATTATATAAGTTCAGCCGGAAATGATACAAATAATGGTCTTTCTTCTACAACACCATGGAAGACGATAGCAAAAGTCAATTCCTCATTTTCTCTTATGAAACCAGGCGACAGAATTTTATTTAACAAGGGTGATTCTTTTTATGGAACTTTAACTGTTATCAAGCCAGGAAGTGCAGGAAACCCTATTACTATTGGAGCTTACGGAACAGGTACAGGCCCAATAATTACCGGCTTCACTACTATTTCCGGATGGACAAATGAAACTGGGGGCATCTATTCAAAGACTATAAGCTGTGAAAGCAAACCCAATATACTTACAATTGACGGAGTTCAGTATGGAATGGGAAGGTATCCAAATACAGGAACTAATTTAATCATTGATTCTCATTCTACCAATGTTTCAATAACGGATGCAGATTTAAACACGGCTGTTACAGATTGGACAAATGCAGAAGTAGTGATTAGAAAGAATGAATACATAATGGACAGATGTCGAATTACCAACCATACTTCTCAAACATTAACTTATACAGATGCAAATAATTCTGATAATGCAACAGATGGTTATTATTATTTTATTCAGGATGATTTACGAACATTAGATCAATTTGGAGAATGGTACTATGATGGAACTAAGTTATATATGTATTTTGGTGCAGATGCCCCTACTAATCATATTGTTGAGGTACCTACAATAAATAGATTGGTTTATATTAAAGGTTATTTTCCTTATATAACTATTGATGGTCTGTCTTTTAAAGGTGCGAATAATGAGGTTATATATTTTTATGGAGCAGATTATGGAATAGTTAAAAATTGTGATATTGATTTTGCCGGTGGAAATGGGATATTGATGGAGTCTGCAAATGGTCTTATTGATAATAATATTATAAATCATGTTAATCAGGATGGAATATTAAATTTGAGAAATACAACAATAACAAATAATACAATTAAAAATGTTGGTGTCATTGAAGGCATTGGAGGAGCAGGTTCAATGACAAATGGAATAAATAATCAGGCAGGTGATTGTTTGATTCAATATAATAAGATAGATTCTGTTGGAGCTAACGGGATACATTTTGGAATAACTGGAACTACCGGAGTCTCAATAAAAAACAATTTAATTAGTAATTTCTCTATAAATATGAATGATAAAGGAGGTATTTATACTGGAGGAGATTGGAATAATCAAACTTTTAATTCAAAAGGTGTTATTGATGGCAATATAATATTCAATGGTATAGGTAAATTAGGAAAATCATCCTATGGTTTTTTAGTACAAGGGATTTACCTGGATTCATACTCAAGTGGCATATCAGTAACTAATAATTCAATCTATCATTGTAACATTAATGCGATAATGCTTTCAAATGCAAGTAATATTACCTTACAAAATAATACTTGTTATGATAATTCTGTCTCTATGTATTTTTTAGAGTGGAATGCTAGCACAATCTTTGGTATCACGATGACAGATAATATTTTCTTTGCTAAAAATGCAGATCAGATTACGTTGAAAGTTCAATGTAATCTTGGAACTCTTGGTAATTTTGGTACAGCAGATAGAAACTATTATGCAAGACCTGTTGACGATAATATAACTATCAACACCTACGAGGGGCAACTTGATAATAATCGTTGGCAATTAAGAACATTAGCAAACTGGCAGTCATATACAGGGAAAGATGCAAATTCTCATAAATCGCCTATTGCTATAACGAATACTAATGATATAAGGTTTGAATATAACGCATCAAAGACAAACAAAATAATTACATTAGATCAGCCTATGATAGATGTTAAAGGATTAAAATATGTTAACAGTATTACACTGTTGCCCTTTGCTTCCGTGGTTTTGATGGTCGATCCTAATCCGGCTCAACCTGTTATCCCGGTCTATACAGGTTCTGTTATTGAAAATGCCACTCCTTCTCTATTGGAAATTACCTATAATGTTAGCCTGGCTAATATAGTTCCTGCTGCTTCAGCTTTTACTGTTCAGGTGAATTCTGTTGTCAGAACTGTAAATTCAATTGCTATTTCGGGAACCAAAATCCAGCTGACTCTTGCAAGTCCGGTAGTTTATGGCGACATTGTTACAGTTGCCTATACAAAGCCTTCCACTAATTCGCTGCAAACAGCTTCAGGTGGACAAGCTGCTTCTTTCATCGCACAAACTGTGACAAACAAAGTTGCCTCCCTTACTCTCCCCATATATGTCAGTTCTTCAATTGAAAATACCACTCCTTCTCTACTGGTAATGACCTATAATATGGCACTGGCTAATTTAGTTCCTGCTGCTTCCTCTTTTTCAGTTAGCGTTAACTCTGTAGTCAGAACAGTTAATACAGTTGTTATTTCAGGGACTAAGGTTCAATTAACTCTGGCAAGCCCCATTGTTTATGGTGATATTGTGACATTCTCATACACAAAACCTGCAAGTAATCCATTGCAGACACCCTCAGGTGGAATAGCAACAAGTATTAGCAACCAGACGGTAATCAATAATTGTATTAATATTGCTCCTACTGTGGTAATAACTTCGCCGATTATGAACAGCTCATTTACAGCTTTAGCAAATATTACGATTACTGCAAATGCCTTAGATGCTGATGGTTCTGTTATTTTAGTGGAGTTCTACAATGGCAGTACTAAACTTGCTTCAAAGGCTGTAGCTCCCTATTCATTTACCTGGAATAACGTGGCAGCGGGTATTTATTCTTTAACTGTTGTTGCTACTGACAACCTGAATACGAAAACCACTTCATCTGCAATCTCAATTTCTGTTATAAATGGTACAGCTTCTGTAAATCAGCCTCCGGTTGTCGAAATTTCTAATCCCCTTAAAGGTGACAAGTATGAAACGAATTCTACAATTACAATCGATGCCATTGCTTCTGATCCGGATGGTTCAATAAGTAAGGTTGAATTCTACAGTGGTTCGATCAAGCTTGTCGAGCTGACTTCAGCTCCTTATACATACACATGGAAAGACGTTGCGGCAGGAAGCTATTTGATAACGGCAGTTGCAACGGACAATTTAAATGCAACTACTACTTCATTACCTGTTGAATTTGAAGTTGGGACTACAATCAAGTACGATTCTAATTCTGAAATCGTTAACCTTTATCCAAATCCAAATAATGGTCATTTTTCGATTAAATTCAGCAATCCATTGCAAAATGATAAAAGTGAAATAATAATTACCGATTTAGCCGGAAAAGAGGTTTATAATGGCCAAGTATTAAAAGAAGAGACCTTAAAACAATTTGATTTATCTAACAGTAAACCTGGTATTTATATAATGATGATTAAAGACAAAGAAATATTAGTCACCAAAAAATTTATTAAAAGCTGACCGATAGTTAATTTGTCTGATGTCATGCTACTTGTTATTTGTTGGCTTAAGTGACTTTATTTATATTCTCCAGAGTGATTAATCGTTCAGTTTTTGCCTCTTTTAAACTTCTCTTTAATTACAAGGTAGATGAACTTTGAATTCCCAACCAGGTATCGCCGCCACATTCGTCTTGGTTCCTGAAGAAATCTATAAAACCATTCCATTCCTATATTTTGCATCCATATAGGTGCCCGTTTAGTCACTCCGGCAATGATATCAAAGGAACCACCGACGCCCATGGTGAAATTTACTTTTTTTAGAATTTCCGCATGTTCACATAAGAAATTTTCTTTTTTAGGTGAATTTAAGGCAACAAACAATAGCTGTGCACCACTCTCTACAATTTGCTTTGCGATTAAAGGTTCTTCCTCTTTGTCAAAATAACCATTTCTATAACCTGCGATTACATCTGGACCATACTTATGATTATAAAGATCAACCACCTTTTTTATAACAACTTCTTGAGCGCCAAAGAAAAAACATTTATATTTGTTTTGATATGCCAGTTTTACGAGTTCCTGCATCAGGTCACAACCTGCGACTCTAGAAGGCAAATGTTTTCCGAGAAAACGACTTGCCCATACAACACTTTGACCATCAGGGCTAATAATATCGCAAGAAACAACACTATCGTAAAGTTCTTTGTTTTTTCTCATCATTATCATCTTCCCAGCGTTGACAGAAACTTGCCTTATCCGAATATTCTGCATAATTGCTTTATTTATCCGATCAATTGTTTCCTCCATTGTAAGAGAATCGACCGGAATTCCTAAAAGATCTGTCTTCATAAATTAGTCTTTTAAACTTTTATCTGTTTCAATCAGTATCTCAACAATACGATCAGCTGTGTGTCCATCCCATAAGTCCGGTCTGAAAGAAAGACGGTTAAGGGTAAGTGTGTGAAGGTATTCTTTCCGGATCCTCTCTATGTTATTTCCCACCAATACACTGGCGCCGCCATTTTCGCGTAAAGTTACAGGCCGTTCAGTATTCCAGCGTAGCGTGAGACAAGGAGTACCCAGGACACAACATTCTTCCTGAAGACCACCTGAATCGGTCAGCATAATTTTAGCACCCATATTAAGTCGTACCATCTCAAGGTAACCGACAGGCTCAAGTAAAATAAGCGAAGGGTTATTAATAACATTATTCCATAATCCCAGCTTAATTAATTGTTTCCTGGCACGAGGGTGAATTGGCCATATGAGCAACTGGTCTTTTATAACTTCATTTAAAAAAAAATTTATTAATGGGATAAATACCTCTTCAGTATCTACGTTTGAAGGTCGATGAAGTGTAATTAAAGCATAGGAAAAATCAACAGGTGATCTTTTTGGATTGATACATCCAGCGACAAGATTTTCTTTAATAATATTTTCAAGTTGGAGATGTCCTGACTTTTCCCTGTTAGCTTCAAGGGTATCAATCATTATGTTACCCACGAAATGGATTTTTTCTTCAGGTGTTCCTTCTTTTCTCAGGTTCTCTGAAGAAAGAGTATCCGGAGTAAGTAAAAGATCTGAAAGTCTGTCAGTAACCAGACGGTTTATCTCCTCTGGCATTGTCATATCTCCTGAACGCAAACCTGCTTCAATATGACACAATTTAATATTTAGTTTTTTAGCAATCACTGAACATGATAGCGTCGCATTTACGTCACCAACAACTACAACCCAATCCGGTTTTTGTTCGAGAAGAACCTTTTCAAACGCCACCATGGTATATCCTATCTGCTCAGCATGGCTCCCCGATCCTATTTCAAGATTGATATCAGGATCCGGGATTCCGAGGGATGTAAAAAATGCTTCCGACATCCGTACATCATAATGTTGGCCTGTGTGAACCAAAATATGTTGTATCCCTCCTCCATTTTCATGATTATGTTTTTCAATTGCCCGGATGAATGGGGCTATCTTCATGAAATTCGGACGGGCACCTACAACTGATAAAATCTTCATTGATCTTAGAGAATTAAAATAAAAGCAGAGAACAGAGAACAGAGAACAGAGAACAGAGAACAGAAAACAGAAAACAGAAAACAGAAAATAGAAAACAGAAAATAGAGAGTAGTGAAAAAGAGGAAAAAAATAAAATAAATGACAATGCAGCAGGCTATTACAAATTTATTTGATCATTATCGTGCAACAGATACTCACTAAGAGCATAAAACATCCATGCCTGTGACCATCTCAAATAAGGGATTTTTGAGGTGAAGTATTTATTTTTCTGGTAATAAAAATATCCCTTTTCGGATTGCATATTATCAATTGTCCAAAAAACAACTCTGTCTACCAAGGTTCTGTAATTATGAAATTTACCAAGTTTGCTTAATGTGATTATCATTTGTGCAGGAGAATGGATATCAATAGGGTAAACAGAATTGCTGTAATATTTAGGTATTCCTTCGTCAGTGAAAAATGTTTTAATGTAATATTCAAAGCCTTTAGTTAAATGCGTTTCGAAGCTATGATCACCGGAAAACTTCATGTAATCTGCAATACATTCCAGGTTATATCCGGTATGGAAGTTATCTATCCATTGATGGAAGTCTAATGTTCCGTAACTCCAGGAACCATCATTTTTCTGATAATCACAACAAAATGCTACTGATCTCTTTGCAGGATCCAGCAACTCTTTTTCATGAGTAAAACTATAAACTCTGGCCAGAAGACGACTACCAAGTAAAGAAGCGTTAAAAACAACAGTTTTATCTAAGGGAGAATAGGAAAATGCAAAATTTCCTTTTACGTCATATGTCCTATTCAGGTCTTTCAGGATAAAATCACAAGCACTCCTTGCCATCTTAAGCAATTGATCTTCCCCGGTAATTTCATAGGCATCCAGTAAAGCACAGGCAATGAAAGATGTTGCGACTACGGTTGGCGTGTTTTTAGGCTGAAAAAACGCTTTAGCCTGCCAGTCAAAATTATAACCCCAACATGCTCCGCTATACAATTTGTTTACAAGAGAAGAAAGTTGTCTTAAGAAAAAATTTATTTTATCAAGGTACTCCTGTTCCTGAACCTGTTTATAGAGATTACAGTATCCGGAAAGAAATAATCCAAGAGCTTTTGGATTATAATCCTTTTTAACCCCGGCAATTACCCGGAGGTTCAAAGGTGATCGTTTAAATAATTGTATCCAGGCTAATCTTGCAAGTCTATTTTTTGATATGAAAGGAATTGCCTTAAAGAGAGTACTGTTTAAACCATCATACGGATCATAGCCTTTAAAAGATTCGCTTGTAAAGTAATTTTTAAGCTTTATAAAAGATTGTTCTATTTTCTCAGACATCGAACTAGAATGCAAAATTCAAAGGGCAAAGATCAAAATGCAAAATGCAAAATTTAAAAGGCAAAATATTTAGTGTATGTATTAATCATGACTGGGATGAGTTTTTTCCTAGTTTTGATTTTGCTGTAACAACGGATTTTGCAGTAATACTTGCTAATTCCTTTGACTCATTGAAAAGAAATTTCAAAACTTCATCTTCGGATGTAATCAATTTAGCTGCAATAATAAATTTTATCCAGAAATGCGATTCCCGAAGTTCTTTTAATACTATCTGCATTTTGTGAATAAAATCTGCCCTGCTTTCTCCTGCCCTTGCTTCTTCATAGTTTGCGGCTGCGGATGTTCCAGAACGAAAAAGTTGTCCATAAATGTGGCGACCAGAATAGGTTTTACAAAGTAGTTTTTCAAGCTTTATTATATTAACTACGAAGACCATGAAACGTTCTGACATATCATCGGAAAAACTACTCATCTTTTAACAGATTGCTGTTTATTTGATATTAATAATTTGCATTTTGATATTTGCATTTTAAATTGATTTTCTTATTCCATCCGATAGTTCTACTATATATGTCACCTTAAAATGCAAAAAGCAAAGTCAAAACCAAATTTGTCAAAAATGATCTAAACTTATGTTCTGTGGCAATCCGGTGTAAAGACTATCTAAAATCTTAAATGTAGTCAGGGTAGTAAGGCAAATTGACCTGAAACTGATAGGGCTTTCTTTACCGTCTTTAACTGCGTTTAAAAATGCAGTAATCTCTTCTTTATGCCCTTTGCCTGAAGATTTCAGCCTGATGGTTTTGCCGTCTCTGAAAAACATGCCATCCCTGAAATCATTTATTATACCAATATTCCCTCCTCCAAATACTTCAATTCTCTCTTTAGGCATTGATTTGTCACCGTTAGCCAGATAAGTCAGATTACCAATTGAACCGTCAGTAAATTTGACCACAATGGCTATATTATCTTCCGGTGTGATTTTGGTATTGTCCGAACTTATTGATTCTGCAAAAACCTTCAAAGGTTCAGCATCTGTGAAATATTGCATCAGGTCAATAAAATGGCAGATCTCTCCAACAATTCTTCCCCCTCCTATTTCAGGTTGCTGGGTCCAATGATTTTTTGGAATTAATCCTGCATTGATACGGATATTTATAACAAGTGGCTCATCTATATTCTTAAACTCCTTTTTAATAGTTTCACTGATCTTTGCAAAGCGCCTGTTAAAGCCGACCATTAAAGGTTTATGGAATTCAGCTTTAGTTTCAATTATTGATTTAAGCTGTTCCTGATTTATTGCCAAAGGTTTCTCTACAAAAACATTTTTGTTCGCTTTTAAAGCTTTTATAATAAGTTCGGCATGTGAAGAATGTGGCGTAGCAATAAAAACTGTGTTAATATCCTCTTTTTTAAGAATATCATCAGCATCAGATGAGCAGAAGTTAAATTTGAATTTATCAGATACATTTTTCGAAGTAATGCCTTTTGATGTGACTACTCCGTCTAACGATGCTCCCCATGAATTTACGCAGGGTATTAAATAACTTTGTGCGAAGCTGCCGGCTCCTATAAAACCAATATTGATTGCTTTAACTGGTGAATTATTAACCTTAGTTAAAGTATTCTTTTTAGTGTCACTTGCTTTATACCTCAATAGAATACCTATATGTGGCTCCTTTGTTTTACCTAATACAATATTGTAAGCTTTTTCTGCATCAGTAATATCGAAAACATGGGTAATTAATGGCCTGACATCAATAGCTTTCCGGGATAAAAGCTCCAGAAAAGCTTCCATATTCCGTTGTTCCGTCCATCTCACGTAAGAAAATGGATAATCAAACCCGCTTTCTTCATAATTAACATCATACCTGCCAGGACCATATGAACATGACATTTTAAGATCCAATTCTTTACGATAAAAATGAGGGTCTCTAGGGATATCCATTTTCACTGCACCAACAACTATAACTTTTCCTTTTTTCTTAAGAATTGCAGCTGATAATTCAACTGGATCATTTGAAGGTGCAGCCGCAGTAATGATAACAGAATCAAATCCATATCCATTAGTAAAACTTTCACATGCAGAAACCAGATTGGCATCATTCCGGTTCAGAGCCTTAATTGCATCTGTTTCATCGGCCATTTTTACTAAAGCTTCATTCAGATCTATACCTAGAACAGCACATCCATTCGCTTTTAAAATCTGGCATGTTATCTGACCCAGGAGACCTAATCCGATGACACATATTTTCTCTCCAAGCTTTGGGTCGCATTGACGTATACCCTGCAGAGCGATAGCTCCTAAAGTCGTAAATGCCGCTTCTTCAGCAGTGACATTGTCAGGGATCTTTACTACCAGGTTTTGTGGAACAGCTACTATTTCAGCATGAGAAGCATAATCCTGGCCGGCACAGGCGACACGGTCTCCCGGCTTGAATAATCCGTTTTTATCCATCGATACGATCACTATTCCTGATGTACTGTATCCTAATGCTTTTAAAGTATCGAGTTTGGTTTTCACTTTACTGAAAGTTGCAGCTAATCCTTCTTTCCTAATATTCTGGATTACCTGTGCAACCAGATCAGGCCGTTGCTTTGCCTTACCTAATAAACTAGACTGGGCTATTTTAACTGTGCTGCGTTCAGTACCGGCACTGATTAATGAAAATTCATTTTCTACCATTACCATGCCACTTGAAATAGAAGGCATTGGTACCTCATCAACATATAATTCACCGGTTTTAAAATTCTGGATGAGTTGTTTCATATGAAAAGATATAAAAATGAATAAAATAATCTGATTTTTTCTTATGTTTTTATTATAAAGCAGGTTGGCTTTTCTTAAGAATTCACTTTAGTACAAACACAAACAAACAAGTTGTTAAAATATTTACTTGATTTAATAAACGAAAAAAAATCTAATATCGATGTTGACCTACTATAATAAGATACTTCTTTCACTTGAAATCCTTTTTCTTTTAATAAAGATTTGAATTTATTAAAACTATAAAGATTATAAACATATTTATAATACCTTGGCCTTTTTATAATTTTAAACAACAGCTTCTCCAAAATTCTGTATAAACTCAAATTATTTGGTACTGAAACTATTAAAGTGCCAGATTCGATTAATAGTTCATTAAATAAATCTAAAGTTGCATCAACATCCTTTATATATTCAAGAACACTGGAACAAATTATACCATCAAATGAAATAAATTTTTTAGAATTAAATGGAATAGTTTTTTGAACAAAGGAAAGATTAGTATTTTTTGGATCCAATTTTTCACAGCATAATTCTATCATTTTTGGAGAACCATCAATCCCGATTACAGTATTATTTTTTGTTGCTAAATAAAAACTTAAAACGCCTGAACCACAACCAATATCGATTATTCTCTTGTTATTAAAATTGTATTTATCAATAAGCTTAGTCCATAAGGTATAACGTTCTGTGAAACTTTTTTTGCTATGATAATGATTATCAAATCTGCTGGCATTTATTGTGTGAAAAAATATTGCATCTTCATTAATGTCTTTTCGGTTCATGTTTAGTTTAGTTTACTATTTTTCAAAATCTTAGTCAAGTGCGAAAATTTAGTTAATAAGCTTTTTACCATCAAGGCTTGCTTCAAAACCTTCTTCAATAAATTTCTTCTTAACTCTGTCTACTCTTCTCGTTCCAACTTTAAGCACTTTGCTTATTTACTCATTGGTTACTTTTTCTGAAGACCTACCTTAATTACAATTTAAGAGAATATATGTAGTAGAAATGTTTTAGAAGTATGATAAGCTTTATTTATAATACTCATAAGTTCTTCTACCTCGCTTTTGGTTAGTTTAACTGTATATCGTATCATTTGCATTTTAAGTGAATTCAATATTATTTTTAAAACCAATAAATCCTGCTATTATGCAGCTAGATCTAATTTTATAATGAAGTCATTGGCAGCAAATTAATTGTTAAGCATTTCTTTGTAAATATTTATAAATTCTTTCCCTACTATTTCCTTATCAAAAAAACTTACAATTTCTGGATTAACTGTTTTCATTTTCATTTGCAAGTCTTTATTGGCAATCAATTTGTTTATTTTATCAGCAATATCATTTATATCACCAGCATCAATAAACAGACAGTTTTTGTTTTCAACCAGATAATTAACTGCAAAACGAACTCGCGTTGTAATAATAGGAATCCCACTCTTTAAGGCTTCCATTAATGACATTGGCATTCCTTCAGGCATATGGGACGAAAAAATAAAAAAATCAGAAGAAACAAATACTTTTGGCAAATGGTCATTTTGGACAAAACCCAACCATATAATAGAATCATTTACATTAAGTTCAATAGCTAAATTTGTACACCAATTTTTTTCCGGACCATCGCCGGCAACAACCAGGATAAAACCAGGATAAGTTTTCATTATTAATGGCAAAGCTCGAATTATATCATCTAATCCTTTCCCTTTGATAATGCGCGAAACAAATAAACCATAAGTTTTGAAGGGTTCTTTTCTAAAGGAGTTAAACTCTTTAATATTATTTGGTTTAATTGGAAGAATTATATTCTTTACAACAACCATCTTTTGGGGATAACCAAATTTTTTAATAAATTCATCTTTCTCAATCTCGGACAAAACTCCTACCTTATTAGCCCCTAAGAAAAAAAGTCTAATTAGACATAATAAAAACATACTTTGGGTATTAATTAATTCATAACTGCTACCATGTAGTTTGAAAATCAATTTTTTTCTAAATAAAAAAGAAAAAAGTGAGAAGGGGATATCGCGAATTAATGCATTTTTATTAAATGCTGAATTTATATGAATAATATGAGGGCGAAAAACAGCAACATGGTAAATAAACAAAAAGAAAACCTCAAGTGTATTAATAATTTTGCTTAATATACTTTCTTTTTTATCAATTAATGAACCACCATCAATCTTGCTTCCATAAAAGAAAGTGCGTATCTTATATTGCTCTTTGTTTTCAAAATAATCCACTAAATAAGGTAAGTGAGTGATAGGCCCTCCCATTTTTATTTTTTTTGATGGGATGCCCATTAATATTCTGACTTTTTTGTTCATTTCATTTTCGATAGTTTTTTGTAACAGGTAAGAAGCATCCAGATAAAATTGCCATAATCTTCCTCGACATTTTGATTCATTTTTGCGATTTTAGAAATCTTATTCTTGTTGAGATATGGGATAGTTTTTTCAAAATTATATAAAATTTCAGTAAAAGAATCCTCTTTGAACCATTCCCTGATAGGAACTACAAATCCTCGCTTTGGGGCATGTAAGATTGCCCATGGAAGTTTAAGACCAATTGTTTTCCTTAAAATTGTTTTTCTTTCAAAATGGTGCAGTTTAATATCCTTATCTGCATTGGACATGTATTCAATCCCCCAATGCTGATAAGCTTTTATTATTGGTTCAGTGTTAGAATTTGTCTTAAAACAATAATCAAAAAAATTTAATTCTTCACGCAATTCGATATAATTGTAAATTTCGCCGTTAAATATAAGAGCGATAGAATTATCATCGTTAAACATGGGTTGATCACCAGTGTTAAGATCAATAATAGAAAGCCTGCGATGACCTAAAGCCAGATTCTTATGAATATAAAAGCCCTCACCATCTGGACCTCGGTAGAAAATTACATCGGTCATTTTTTTTATCTCCGAAAGATCTATCGTTTTTTAAGTATCAAAATGTAATATACCTGCAATACCACACATAATTAATTTAGTTAGTTTCAATATGATATTGGATTAAAATCCCCTGTCAATATTTTTTTTGATAACTCAAGGCTTCTTTTAATACATATGTCCATGTTATAATACTGTAGCTCATCAAATCTACCAATGGAATAAAGATCAATTCTTGTATTGTTTTCGGCAATAAATGCACTTTGCGCAGTTAAAGACTTTCTTCTAATGATATTTTATCGTATGCTGTACTCATAAGCTTATTTAATATTAAATAAGAACTTATATATCTTTGAGAGGTCGTAGAAATATCAAAGTTGACCCTTACGTGAATGTACGCTGCTTCTACTTTCTGCTTCAGTTGTTCTCCAGAATAGTTTGATATGATATAATCAATTTGCTCTGCCAGGTTTTCTGTATTTCCCGATTGAAAGTAAAAACCATATTTACCTAGCTCTATAATCTCCATAGGTCCGTTGATATCCGACACCAAAACCGGCAATTTTGCGGCCATTGCTTCGGCTACTGTAAGGCCGAAACCTTCGTAAAGCGATGGTTGAATTAATAAATCGTAATTTTTAAGATGTGAATAAATATAATTTCTATTTCGAGGGCCTAAGAAATTTATTTGTTTTTCCAATTCATATTTTATGACTAATTCCTTCAGAAATAGCTCAGAGTTGCCGGTACCAATTAAATCAAATTGAATGTTGTTAAGTCCTTGTGTCTTTAGAGTATGTATTGCCTCTATTACAAAGTGTTGTCCCTTAATTGCATGATCAAGTCTTCCTATTTGCACAATTTTAAATATTCGCACAAAAGTTTGCTTCTCCCTTACTTGAATTATATCATTATGGATCCCATTGTATATAACCTCTGAAATAATATTTGATCGTTCTAATATATCACTTTTGACGGCTTTTGAAATTGCAAACAATTTTATGAATTTATTTAAATATAAGGTCGGTATCCCCATACGATGAAGAGTCAATACTGCTTTTCTTCTGAAGATTGATAAAAGAAGAGGTATTATGTTATGATTATGGCAGTGGAGAATATCTGCATTTAAGTAATATAGTAATGCATTTAGTTTGATTACACTGAATGGATTCCTGCTTCCTTCTTTGCGATTGATGAAATATACTTTAATCTTATTATCAATTTGCTGAACAAGTTCTTTGTTATAACTATCATTAATTATAACCAGGTTTACATCAATCTTAAGTACCTGTTCGTTAATAATATCAACCAACATGGTTTCGGCACCACCGGTGTTAAAGGAGTAAATAATATGGGTGATTTTCATATTTTTTTCTCTTTATCTTATTATATTGCGATTTTGCTATGATAAGTTTATAGAATATTGGACTAAACACATGGTTATTTATGAACTTGTAGAGTTTTCGCTCAAACGTAGTACTTTCCAGTTGTTTAATAAAATACTCATTGCGAGCTGTTTCGCCTAATGCGACGCCCAGGAAAAATCAACGGATTATACAATCTGGACGATTATAACCTAGTGTAATTATCGTAAAAAATGGATCGGCTCCCATATGCAAAATGAATCTTAAAAATTAACATCCCTAATTTCAAAGAAATTTACTTCTGAATGAAATTTAATAATTCCTGATTAAAATATTTTTATTGGTTCAACATTTTTCTTTATTAATTCGACGCAATTAACATGAGGTCTGAAACTTAATATTTTTGCTGTGTCATAAATCATTTTTAAGGAATTCAATATGCATTTTAAAATAATTTTGAGAATCAAATATAGAAATACTCTCTAAAAGCAACTCTAATTGTATTACTTTTACAACTTAAATCACTGTCCTAAATCTGGGGTACATTATATGATAAATATCTCTTGCTATATGTATTGGCCATCTTAAAATGGCAATACCCACCCCTTCAATTCTGTGTCTAAAATTAAAGGGCATCTCATTCTTTAAATCATAGGTTTTGCCAAAATTTATCAATGCATTTTTGTTATATCTCTTTAGTGATGCTGGCATTTTGTGTAGTATAATATTCTCGTATGCCCCATAACGAATGTAAATCAAGTTGTTCTCTATTCCTTGCGCTCTATTACTGCTAATCTTATTTGGGTCATTTTCTAAATATGTACCAAGAGACTGAGGAACACATCGAAACTCAAAATGCATGGCAACGCGAATCTGAAAATCAAAATCAGAAACACATATAAATTGTTCATCGAAGTAACCTATGGTTTCGTGAACAGATTTGCGCCACATTGGGAAACAACCTACCAGGCAGGATCGAAAGACCTCCAACGGATCTTTGATCATTATGTCATGTTTATAGAATCTATTCCCTAATTCTCCATAAACATCTGTTCCATTTACGTACCCTGTTACTAAACCACATTTCTTGTTTTCATCCAAAATTTTGGCTTGTAAATACAGACTATCGGGGAAACGGATATCATCCACATTCCAAACAGCACAATACTCACCTTTTGACATGCTTACGCCTCTGTTCCATGTAACATACAATCCTTCTTGCTGTTTTATAACAATGTATCTAAACCAGGCTTTACCCTCAATATTTCGATTAATTATTTCTATTTCATCTGTTTGCGGTGCATTATGAAGTAATAGAAATTCACATTCTTCTTTATTTGGTATTTTTTCTACAGCTTCAAAATATCCAGGAAGGTACTTTGAACAATTGTAGAGCGATGTTATTACCGATATCTTTATCATTTATTAAATATTTTTTTTACCAATCTACCTTAATTACATCCGTAAACAAATGTAAGTCCATTGAATTATACTGTTAATTAAGAATTTGAATCAACTATGTTACCGTCTTCAAATTGTGTAGCTTTCAAAATAGAGGACTAAGCAGTTTAGCTGAAAACTGATTCCCGGCTTAACCAGGTTCTTATCCAAAACTATACTTCCATAAATAGATTTTCCTTTTTAATCAAGTTTTCTATGGTTATGACTAAAACAAACGGGAAGAAAATAAACGGATCTCCCCAGCTATAACCTCCCATTAACAAGCTTGAAAACAATGAGGAGAGCATAAGAGCGAGTAATGCCAATGAAAACGGATTAAATTGGTTCCGGATATAGGAAATGGTCCTGAACAAAAAATAGAACCCAATAAAGTAGTAAAAAACCACACCTATGAAACCTGTATAAATAAGAAAAAACGGAATGGTTGAATCAGCAGTCCATGCTCCTATCCTTGCCATTTCTGGTTCGTATTTTTTATTTATACCACCACCAAATAATAAGCAATGGTTTTCATTTACAATCTCATAAGCTTTTAAGTGATAAGCAAGTCGAATATTGACATTCGCTTCATTAGCACCTTCGTTTTTAGCAGACTCTAACCGTTGTGTAAAATAGCTTAGTTCGTTTTTGAATTTTGTCTGAACAATCCAAAATATTGACAAACATGCTATTGCGATAACGATGGTTGAAGTTCTAAAAATGCGTCCCGGGCTTTTTATAACCAATGTTAAAATGACAATTGCACATTCAATCAGCGTAGTAACCAATAAAGAACGAGTAAATGTATATAACAGTACAAAAGGATACGTAACTAAGACAAATGATACAGCTACCCGGTTGCAATATTTTGACTTAAAAACTGTCAGTGAAAATGCCAGGATAAAAAGAAGATGGCTGAAATAAGGTATAGTATCAAAATCGCGATAAAAACTAATTTGCCCAACATCAATTGTTTCATATAAACTCTCCTGGTAAAAGATTGGATAAATTTTTGCTGAGTTAATTACATAAAAAACTGATAAAATTCCAGTTGCAATGAATAAAGTATTAAAAAATGAGATAAACTGCCGCGTGTCAGCTGTTGAGAAAATAAGGACCAACAAAAAATAGCCTAATACCATGTAGATAAACAAGCGCATGACGCTAACAGCTTCATAATTTGTTCCTGAAGCTCCAAATGTCAGAAAAATCAGAACCATGATAAACAAACCATACAACAGCATGGGCGTTTTTAGCAACAAATTAGCAGACCACTGCTTGCGCAAAGAAAAAGCAACAAAGAGCAGGTAAATGATTATCACATCTTTGTATATGTTTTTACCTATGAGAAAAACATCACCTGCAACCAATACAGTTCGCGGATCAATAAATGCCCCGGGGCCGGATACTAACGCAATAGGGAAAATCAAGTAATATAACGGGTTCTTACGACCAAAATAGATCGAGAGTATGAGATAGAGGAATTGCATTTATTTTATATCGTTGCCAATTACAATAGGAGCGGTAAAAAAATTTGATACCTTATAAAATCTTCGAGCTTGAAACTCTATTTGCACATACCTTACGTGCTATAAATGCTTGCAAGTACTTTTGAAACTTTATTGTTCTTCCCCAAGTAACGATAAATATCCTCCACATTTATAAGTCGAAATACTTTATATAATAATAGAGTAATTGGGGCTAAAACAATCGGCACAATTATCAAGATTAAAATATTGTGCCCATTCAAAAACATTTTTATAATAAAACCAATCAAAACCAGAATAATGAACAAGGAAATAAGTTTTTTTACTTGCGAAATGGAATCAAAAATTAAACTATTTAAATACTTTTTCTGGTGATAAGAAGAAAGAATAAATGAACTTAGAATCGCTGCCACATTTCCAAGAATCAGTGCATAGTAACCAATAAAATAAACAGATGCGAAAAAAAACAATGTATTTAACACTACATTGGAAAACTGTAAAATTATAGTCTTTTGGGCTAAATTTTTTGCCATTAAAAATTTGTAATTAGGGATTACAGTGCTGCTTCCTATGAGATGAGATGAAATGAAATTATAACAATAGCTGTAATTGAAATAATGTTAACATTTTTTCCAAGCCAAGCCCCTATAAAGGGATGCATTAACAAAATTACAATTGCAGTTATTGGCACGACAATGAGAAAAGTTTTTTGTTCAAAGTCGTGAACATATTTTCGTACAGTTGTTTTATCTTTTTGCCCGGAAATAAATGGGAACAAAGGATAGAATATTTTAGATACAAATCCTCCTAATTGACTGCGCAATTTTAGTGCTATGTCATAAAAACCAACTACAGTAACACCTATAAAATTAGATAAAAGTATTTTTGAAAGAGGCTCAAAAAGATATCCTGCCAATCCGGAAAGGTAAATTTTAGAACCATAGGTAAGTTGCTTCTTTGCTGTTTTTATGAAATTCTTCCTAAAACCATTTATTTCTAACTTACCCCAAATATGTCGTGAAAACATCATAACTAAGGAAAACCACATAATTGCTGAGCTAAGAGCTATTATACCAATCAGTGTAAGTTGTCCTCCAGCGGAAACAGCAATGATCATTCCTCCCCAATAGATCATACTATAAATGAATTGACAAATATTTGATATGTATATTTTTTGGTTTGCATCAATTATTGCAGATGGAACAATTAAAAGAAGCCCCAAAATTTGTAAAGAAAAACAAATCTTAAAATTTACAGAACCTGATATATCGATAGTATAGCTTAAGGAATAAACAACAAATCCTATCCAAAAATAATAAATGGCATTATTAATCTTATTATTACATTTATTCTTTAGTTTAATCTCTGTATTAACAATCATGTCTTTACCGTTATCTATCATCCATTTGTATCTCCGGATAACAATGATTTGAAAGAGCCATCCGAAATGTTAAGGTTAAACAAAAAAGATATGGACAGTTCAAAATATTGAGTATTGCTGAAAACTTCGCTATTCAGAGATCTATTATTGAAACTGCCATAAAAACAAATATAATTTAAATAGAATCTCCGATTATAAAAGAAAATTATTAGTTACAAAAAATTAAATTGCTTTATTATAGGAAGATATAGTTTCTTTTGCAGCTTTTTCCCACGAAAAACTTGCCAGACGGTTCTGCCCAGCAATTACAATTTCTTTTGAGCAATCATTGTCATAAATGACTTTTTCTATTGCAGATAAAATAGATTCATGGTCATTAGGGTCAAAGAAAATACCTGCATTTTGTGCTATTTCAGGGAAGCAACTCGTATTACTTAAGCAAACTGGACAGTTATTAGCGTAGGCCTCTAAAATTGGCATTCCAAAACCTTCATATAAGGAGGGATACACAAATACTAATGCATTAGAATATAAATCATTGAGTGTACTGTTATCAACATTTAAAGCGATTGTTTGATTTGCGATTCTTAAATTTGATAAAAGCACTTTCTCTTCGTTGGTAAAAGGAGTTCCAACACAAACGAGTTTTACCCCCTTTTCTCTTTTGAGTAACTTACTAACTGACTCCGTAAAAGTTTTAAAATTTTTATATAGACTTCTATTCCCCACAAAAAGTATATACCTACCAAAATTATCTATTATTTTATTTGTTTGTGACTTATTATTACTTCTTTTATTAAATCCATGATAAATAACGTCTATTATTTCAGGATTTAAATTAAAAATTTCTACTAAATCTTTTTTTGTGTTTTCGCTAACAGAAATAATACGATTGGCATTTTTTATCGCGATTTCCATTTGTGACCGTATCCTATTATATTTAAAAAAATTATCCTTAAATTTAATGAGGATTAAATCATGAACAGTTAGAATATACGGTCTTTTTAAAGACTTTAAAAAGTAATTGTCATAATATGTAGGATGGAACAAATCAAAATTATTCGATGAAATACAATATCTGGAATAAATTTGATTTATAAAATAGAGTTTTTCTTTAATAAAGTGTTTCCCCTTAAAATTTTTGTCAGGAAGAAAATTCATTTTTTTAAAAATTTCT
>Ga0224520_1000187_pt1 | contig 19769 bp, 14 predicted proteins | sample CFST25metaG_2_FD_180684 | JGI IMG/M metagenome (GOLD analysis project Ga0224520, IMG submission 180684) | Peat soil microbial communities from Stordalen Mire, Sweden - C.F.S.T-25 | ecosystem: Environmental > Terrestrial > Soil > Wetlands > Peat | place: Sweden: Norrbotten County, Stordalen Mire... | reverse complement strand
TTCGTTAGGCCGTGGTGCAGGCCACCAAGAATGTGTGGTTGCGGCCCAATTGCGTGGAATCCCTCAGTGGCAAGAACAGCGGCAACAACATGGATCCATTCCATGAGCACCATCCCGCCATCCACTTCGAGGAGTGGGATCGGCCTGAAATCGAGGTCTCCGTCATGCAGAAGGGTGGCGGCTGCGAGAACGTGGGTGCCCAGTACCGCCTGCCGGATGCCACCATCGGCGCGGGGCGCGACATCAAGGGTGTGCGCAAATGCATCATCGACGCCGTGGTAAAGGCCCAGGGTCAGGGCTGCAGCCCCGGCATCCTCGGCGTGGCCATCGGCGGTGACCGCGTCACGGGCTACGAGAAGAGCAAGGAACTCATCCTCCGCAAATTGGGCACGGCCAACGCCGATCCAAAAATGGATGTGTTCGAGAAGGAACTCACGAACGATCTCAACACGCTGGGCATCGGCCCCATGGGCTACGGCGGTAACACCACTGCCCTGGGCGTGCATGTGGAGGAGATGTACCGCCATCCTGCCAGCTTCTACGTGAGCATCAGCTACATGTGCTGGAGCAGCCGGCGCGGGACGATGACGATCAAGACCAACGGCGAACCCTCCTTCGATTGATCTGCGAGGCACCCCATGATCCGACTAACCACCCCCATCACCGAAGAACAGGCCCGCCAGCTCAAGGTGGGTGACGAGGTGCTGCTCAATGGCCGCATCGTCCTCAGCCGCGACATCGGCCACAAGTTCATGAAGGAACAGAAGCCCGAGTGGCTGAAGCCCATCCTCGAGAACATGGTCATCTACCACTGCGGCCCCGTGGTCAGGAAGAATGCGGACGGCACCTGGTCATTCGTTGCGGCTGGCCCCACCACGAGCATCCGCGAGGAACCCTACCAGGCCGATGTCATTGAGACCTACAAAGTGCGTGGTGTCATCGGCAAGGGTGGCATGGGCAAGAAGACCAGCGAGGGTCTGCAGAAGACCGGCGCGGTCTATCTCCACGCCACCGGAGGTGCGGGCAGCCTGTTGGCCGAGCGCGTGAAGCGCGTGGTCGACGTGAAGATGCTCGAGGAATTCGGGAGCCCTGAGGCCTTCTGGATCATCGAAGTGGAGGACTTCCCCCTGGTGGTCACCATGGACAGCCACGGTGGATCGCTCCATGAGATCGTGCTGGCTCACAGCCAGGAACGCGCCAAGGCGCTGATGGGCTGAAACGGCCGATTTCGACCTTGCCGCGACAGGTTAGGGGATGACCCAGACCTACCACCAACTTCGAGTCGAATTGGCCTCGATTCTGGCTGGGTTCCTTGATCTTGAAGAGGCCAAGGCGGAGTGTGCCCGGTGGTTCGAGGAGGGGCTTGGCCTCGCGCGGAGCTGGATGGCCGCCCATGGAACCGAGGCGGTTCCAGAAGAGGTGTGCCAGAAAATTAGCTCCTGGGTGGATCGCCGGCGGAAGGGGGAACCCTGGGCCTACATCCTGGGCTGGAGTCTCTTCCGTGGTCACCGGTTCGAAGTCACCCCGGACACCCTGATCCCTCGCCCAGAGACCGAACTGCTGGTGGAGGCCGCCCTTGAGGTGGGGCAGCGGTTGCAGGTGGACCGATGCGTGGATATCGGAACAGGCAGTGGCATCATCGCAGTGTGTCTGGCCTTGGAGACTGATTGGAAGCTGGCGGCTTCGGATCTGGGCCCTGGGGCCCTGAAGGTGGCGAAAAAGAATGCGAAGGTTCTGGGGGCGGCCATCCAGTTCCATGAGGGGAACCTCCTGGATCCGGTGCCGGATCCCGTGGGCCTGGTGGTGGCGAATCTGCCCTATGTGGATCCGGCCGACCAGCCTAGCCTGCAGTGGGAATTGTCCTTCGAACCGCCCTTGGCCCTCTTCGCCCCGGATCGGGGTCTGGCCTTATCCACAGCGCTTCTGATCCAGGCTCACGCAAGGAAATCGCCCGCCTGTCTCCTGGAGATCGGGGCTGGCCAGGGGGGTGAGTTGTGCCGGAGGGCCATGGGGATCGGTTGGCGCAAAGCATTGATTCATCAGGATCTTGCCGGGCATGACCGCATTCTGGTGGCTCTGGCCTGAGGGATTGGCACCGTCCTCGCCAAGGAAAGGCGTGGAGGTGCGTCATGCGGAAAATGCTGCCTATTATCCTGCTCTCTGTGGGATTTGGCTGCTCTCTTCCCAAGCGGCACGACGAAAATCTGGTAAGGAAGCCTGCGATTCCGATGGTGGATGAGGCTCCGACCGCACCGCCCTTGAATGAGGGCAGTCTTTGGCGGGACCATCCCATGATTGCCGACCTGCGGGCCTCCCGTATCAACGATCTGGTAACCCTGAAGATCGTCGAAGCCACCAGTGCTATCGCCAAGGCCGATGTCACCACCAGCCGGGCGGGGACCAACTCCTTGACCGCCTCGTTCGGGATAGGTGGAGGCAGTTCCCTCAACCCAACGACTGGCACGACTCAGAAATACGCGGGCGCTGGGGTCACTGATCGAAGCGCCACGTTCACCACGACCGTGACGGCAAGAGTGGTGAAGGTCGTGGGTAACGGGAACCTCATCTTCGAGGGCTTCCGGGACGTCCAGTTGAATAACGAGACCCAGCGGCTCTATGTGGCTGGGATGCTGGATCCCCATATGCTGGACGCCACCAACACCATCTCGTCGGGACAGGTCGCTGAACTCCGCATCGGCTATGGCGGTCAGGGCGTGATCGATGAAACCTTGAAGCCGGGCTACATCAGCAGGTTGCTCGCCTACATCTGGCCGTTCTAGGAGATTTCCATGCGCATCGCAGTCCTCTTTCTCGCGGCCCTGGCCCTCTGTGGCGCGGAGATCGTCAAGACGGACAAAAAGATCGAGGCAGACAAGCGGATCGAATGCAAACTTCGAGACGTGGCCCGGTTGCAGGGCGTCCGGGGCAACCAACTCCTCGGCTACGGCATGGTCGTCGGGCTGAATGGAACCGGCGACAAGCAGCAGACCATGTTCACAGTGCAGTCCCTTACAAACCTTCTTTCCCGCCAAGGGCTGACGGTGAACCCGATCTTGGTGACGGTCAAGAACGTAGCGGCGGTCATGGTGACGGCCGAATTGCCCCCCTTTGCCCGGGCTGGTTCTCGGCTGGACGTAGTCGTATCTAGCACCGGTGATGCGAAATCACTGGCAGGGGGCACCTTGCTGATGACCGCCCTGCAGGGGCCCGATGGACAGACCTATGCGGTGGCCCAGGGACCCCTTCTGGTGGGCGGGTTCAGTGCCTCCGCAGGTGGCAACTCGGTGACCAAGAACTACCCCAATGTGGGGCGTGTCCCTGATGGAGGCATTATCGAGCGTGAGGTTGGGGGTGACTTCAATGGACGGAAGACCATTCGGTACAACTTGATGGAAGAGGATTTCACCACGGCCATCAGGGTGGTCCATGCCATCAACGAGGAATTGGGCGAGAAGGTGGCCCAGCCCATGGATGCCCGGACGGTTGAACTGCAGATCCCCAAGGAATACCAGGGTCGTGCGGTGGAATTGGTCGCCCGGCTGGAGAACCTGAATGTGCAATTGCAACCCAGGGCGCGGGTGGTCGTAAATGAGCGCACAGGAACTGTGATTCTTGGAGCAGATGTCCGTATCGGTGCCGTGAGCATCGTGCAGGGTGGCCTCAGCATCATGGTCAGTTCAAAGCCGGTCGTGAGCCAACCAGCACCGTTTAGCCAAGGCAAGACGGTCGTCACCACCAAGAAGGATGTCACGGCGAAGGAAGACAAGACCAAGACCCTCACTGTGGAGCCAGGGGTCAGCGTAGGAACATTGGCACAAATGCTTAATAATATGGAAGTTAGTGCTAGTGACATCGTGGCTATCCTCCAGGCCATCAAGGATGCGGGTGCGCTCCAAGCCGAGCTGAGGGTTTTGTGATCACCGCTGGACTACCCACCGTGGATGCCTTGGTCCAGGCCCAGGGTGCTCAGGCCGTGCCTGACCAGACAGAAAAGACAGACAAGGCCGCTCGACAGTTTGAAGGTTTGCTGATGAGCATGGTCTTCCAGACCATGCGGAAGACCGTTCAACCTTCGGGACTGTTTGGAGATTCGGGATCGTCCCGGTCCACCTATGAGTACCTGATGGATCAGGCCGTGGTGGACCGGGCCGCGTCTTCGGGACATGGCTGGGGCCTGGCGGAACGTTTGAAGGCCAACTGGTCGCGCCTCGGCAAAATCGACTCGAAAAAAGAACTGCCAGCGAGTTGAAGGTTCTTGGCAAACTGCCGATAGGGCCTTGTCGAGGTGAATATGCGCGTCAGTGGCAAACCGGGTGGGGTCGGCAGCACCCAGGGCGTGTCCGGACCGAAGGCGTCCAGCACCCCTGCGTCGACCTCTGTCGCTCCGGCTACAGCTTCGGATGCCGTCCAGGTCTCCTCTGCGGCGCGGCTTATGGCCGTGGCCCAGGAAGCATTGGCCGTGGTTCCGGACATTCGGATGGAGAAAGTGGAAGCCATCAAGAACCAACTGGATGCGGACGCATACAACCCCGATGGAGAGGCCGTGGCCGAAGGGCTCATCAAGGAACATATGGCGAGAGGAAGCCATTCCTAGCCCCAAGGCCCTTGTTGTGAGGGCATGATCAGTCCCCTTGGACAGCGCCAGATCCTCCAGTCCGCCACAGCCGAGACGGTCAGACAGGCCATGGAAGGTGGATTTCTGGTGCAGCGGGAGCAGGCCCGCCGGCAGGCCTTCGATGCCAAGCTGGCGGAAGCCCAGGCCGATGTGCCCGATATATCTGAATCAGAAAGCCTTAAATTGACCAATCAGGATGCCCACGACCAACCTGGTAGCCAGCACGGCACCGGGTCTTCCGAGGAACTTCCTCCTGATGAAACCGAAGGGACCCCGGCAGAGGGTGCCCGGCCACACCTGGACCTCCTGGCCTAATGTTTGCCCGAAGATTCCAGAGGAGGTCCTCCATGCTGCACGCTGTGCCCGAACTTCTAGACGCCATCGAGGCCAAACTGATCGAGGGAGAAGATCCCTCACCCCTTCTGGCCAATATTCGGTGGTCGGAGTTGGTATGGTGGCCGGAGGACCTGAAGAGCGCCCGGGTGCTGAAACAGCGCGTAGCCTCCATCCAGACCTTACTCATGGGCCTTCAGTCTCCCCTGCGTGCGACCCTTGCGAGCCTTTCCGGTTCCCCATCCTATGGTCGCGAAGGCATCCCTATGGATGCTTCAAGGGCTAATTCCCGGTCGTACGGGAAGGTATAACCATGCCTGGACTCACTTCTTCCCTGTTCATTGGGCTGTCCGGTCTTCAGGCCCAGCAGTCCGCCTTGAACGTGGTCGGAAATAACATCTCCAACGTAAATACTCCGGGCTATACCCGGGAGGTCGCCAACCTGACGTCGAACCCCTCGCAGGTCCAGGGGCAGACCTATTTCGGCAGTGGCGTCTCGCTGGACACCGTTATGAGCGTACGGGACAAGTTTCTGGACCTTCAGCTCACGCAGGCAACATCGGCCCAGGCTAAATACACTGCCCTCTACGCTGGAATTGGTACTGTCTCCTCGACATTGGGAGATACCACCAGTTCGGGGCTTGCGGCCCAAATCCAGTCCTTCTTTCAGGGATTCCAGACTCTCGCCGCCAACCCTGGAAACGGTGCCGCCCTGACGAGCGTCGTGGGCAATGCTCAATCCATGATCAACAGTCTGCAGACCAACTATTCGTTACTGCAACAGCAGCAGGCTGCTGCGAATCAGACGGTGGGGACCTTGGTGACCCAGGTGAACACGCTGACTTCCCAGATCGCCCAGCTGAACCAGCAGATTGTGGGCTCGGATACTACCGGGTCGAACAATGCTGCCGTGGACCAGCGCACCACCCTCACCAATCAGCTAGCCCAGCTGGTCGGCATCAATGTGATCGACGGGGGCAACAATGGCCAGTACCAGATCACTCTGGACTCGGGGGCAGCGACGCTGGTCAGTGGGACCAGCTCCTTCAACCTCACTGCGGGAGGATCGCCTGGTAGCTCCAGCGTGTCATCGGTCGTCAGCGGCCTCCCGAGCGGCGGGGACGTGACGAGCAGCATCACGAGCGGGCAGCTGGGTGCAGAACTGACTCTGGGAAACACGACCTACGCGGGTTACGAAGGCCAGCTTGACGCTATCGCATCGGCCATCACAGGGCAGGTGAACACGCTGAATTTTAACGGATACGCCGCGGGTGCTGCTGCCACCACCGGGAAAAATTTCTTCCAGGGGAGCCTGGCCGGCGGGACTCTCTCCGTGACCGCGGCCATCGATGCCAACCCTTCCCTCATCGCGACGGCGACCACCCCCAACGCCCCGGGCGACAACACCAACGCCAACGCCATCGCCAACCTCCAGTTTCTTCAGGGCCCGATTCCAGGAATCCCAGGTTTCACGGGTACCTTCAGCGACGCGGTTGGAAACCTTGTCAGCAAGGTCGGCACCGACTCGCAGAATTTCCAGACCCAGAGCACTACCCAGCAGAACCTCGTATCGGCCCTTCAAACCCAGCGGGATCAGGTTTCCGGTGTGTCCCTGGACGAGGAAGCCACGAACATGATGAAGCTTCAAAGCGGCTACCAGGCATCGGCCCATTTCCTCAATGTGATCAACCAGCTTACGGCGGGGCTGATCACCCAATTCGGCGGAACAGCATCCTAACGCTGACAGGTGAACCATGAGCTTACGAACGCCCACCACAGACCTGAACCGCCAGAGTCTCCTCAATCTCCAGAATCTCCAGGCGCAAATGGCGCAGAATACCCTGCGCCTCTCGTCCGGAAACCAGATCACCAGCCCCGGCGATGATCCTACAGGCACTGCGACCATTCTCGATTTCCAGAACTCCATCCAGGCGAACACCAAATTCCTCCAGCAGACGACCTCCGCGAATAACCTGCTGCAATCTGCCGCTGATGCCTTCACTGGAGTCATCGACGGGGCCAACAATCTGCAGGTGCTGACTCAGCAGGCTCTCACTTCCACCACCGTTGGGCCGGCTACCATGTCGAGCATCGCACCTCAAGTGGACGCCATCCGCACCAACCTCCTCTCGCTGGCAAATACTCAATCCCAGGGTATCTATGTGTTTGCCGGCACACTGACCACAACTCCTCCATTCACAGACACCGGAGCACCTACTGGGACGCCTGGAGCGCCCATTACCTATTCAGGGAACTCGGGCATCATCAACCTGGGTGTGTCGGCTACCGCTACAGTAGCTACCAATATCCCTGGCAACACGGCCTTCGGTACGGGCACAAGCGGAGATCTTTTCAAGGCAGTCAACGATCTCTACAACGGCCTCACTGCGAATTCCGCAGCAGCTGTCCAGACGGCCTCCACGGAACTTACTTCCGCGTTGAATAACTTGTACCAGCAGCAGGCCGTGGTTGGCGGACGGCAGGCGGGCCTGAATGCTCTCCAGACAACCATCTCCGGGATCAACCTCAGCCTTCAGTCGGCGCAGAGCGGCATCCAGAGTACGAACATTCCCCAGACCTACACGGACTTGACCACTGAACAGACGGCTCAATCGGCCATCCTGAGCACCATGGCCAAGACCAACACCAATAACCTGTTCAACTACCTGACCTGAACCCCGGGATCGACGGACCTGGACCCAGATCAGGATGGGTTTCCGCGGTCTGGAGGTGGCCTTCCAGGGCTTCCAGGGCTCGCTGCCGGTGGGCCTCACCCTTGGCTGATTTCACCGCACGCAAGCCACCGGAGCGCTTCAGACCCCGGATATCTACCCTTCCCTCTGGCAGCGAAGGGAGCAGTCCCAGCATGGCATTGGTGGGCCCGAAGTCCTTGACGGAGGCATTTGCCAGGTAGTACAGGAGGCTGCCCAGGACCGTCTCAGGTGGGAAGGGGAGCATGTCCAGCCCTCTCACGGCTCGATCCACCGCAAAGGCCGCGGCCAGCCCTCCCGCGGCCGATTCGAGATAGCCCTCCACTCCTGAGAGTTGTCCAGCCAGCCAGAGATTAGGGACAGATTTGACAGCCAGTGTCGAATCCAGTACCGAAGGGGCTTGGACATAGGTGTTCCGATGGATGTTGCCGAAGCGCGCAAATTCAGCTTGTTCGAGGCTTGGTATGAGCCTGAAGACCTCCTTCTGGGCTCCCCATTTGAGGCGGGTCTGGAAGCCAACGAGGTTGAAATGTTCTCCTGCGAGGGTGTCCTGCCGCAGCTGCACGACGGCATGCGGCCATCGTCCAGTCTTCGGGTTGTCCAGCCCCACCGGCTTCATGGGGCCGTGTCGCAGGGTCTCCCGCCCACGGTCCGCCATCACTTCGATGGGCAGGCAGGCCTCGAAGTAGGGCGTGTCCACCTCATTCAGCGGCACGCGCTCTGCAGAGAGAAGGGCATCCAGGAAACGCTCGTACTGATCCTTGTCCAGGGGGCAGTTGATGAAGTCGGGCCCACCCTTGTCGTAACGGGCTGCCATCCATGCGACCTCCATGTCAACGCTATCCCGTTCGACGATGGGAGCAATTGCGTCGTAGAAATGCAGCTGGTCCCTTCCGGTCATCCTGGTGAGCCAGTCCACAAGGGGATCAGCAGTGAGCGGTCCCGTGGCGAGGATGGTTGGGAGGCTCAGATCTGGCGCATCGACCTGGGCTTCTACCCACTGGATGTTTGGATGATTCTTGAGGGCTCTTGTCACCGCCATGGCAAAGGCATCCCGGTCGACGGCCAGGCTGTTGCCTGCCGGGACCCTCGTGGCCTCGGCGCAAGTCAGGATCAGGGAACCCATCCGTCGCATCTCGGCCTTCAGGATGCCGGTGGCGGAGTTGATGTCGTCGCTCTTGAATGAGTTCGAGCACACCATCTCAGCCGCCTGGCCGGTGGTGTGAGCCGGAGTGGTCCGGGTCGGGCGCATTTCCGTGAGGCGGACCGCGTGACCGCGAGCAGCCAACTGCCACGCGGCTTCAGATCCGGCCAGTCCGGCTCCGATGATGTGGATCAAATGATCTCCCTGCTGGGGGATATCCTACGGCAAAGGCCCAGGAACCCCAGGCCGCAGCGCCCCGGTGGAAATTTGGTCTTGCTCTTTCTCTGCGGGATGTTAGTCTGGATGTCCTGCGCAGTTGAGGCTGCGGGGTGCCGGTTGGGGCTGAGAGGCCAGAACCGGACCATGCGGAGAGCATGGGGGCGTCTTTGAAAACCGGATAGAAGATAGGAAGCCTTTGAGGGTTTTGTGGGGCGTCTAAGGATGTCTTGCAGAATTCAGAACAATTTTTCGACCAGAGCATTTTTTCCAAGTCCCAGAGCTAAGCCTTGGGAATTGGGATGAGAGTTCAGAATGAAACTTGAGAGTTTGATCCTGGCTCAGAATGAACGCTGGCGGCGTGCCTAACACATGCAAGTCGGATGTGCCGCAAGGTGCATGGCAGACGGGTGAGTAACGCGTGGGGAATCTACCTTTTAGTGGGGAATAACGCTCCGAAAGGAGTGGTAATACCGCATGAGACCGCGAGCTGGGATGCTTGTGGTGAAACCTGGGGACCGGTAACGGCCTGGGGCTAAGAGAGGATCCTGCGTCTGATTAGCTAGTTGGCGGGGTAATGGCCCACCAAGGCGACGATCAGTAGCCGGCCTGAGAGGGTGATCGGCCACACTGGAACTGAGACACGGTCCAGACTCCTACGGGAGGCAGCAGTGGGGAATTTTGCGCAATGGGCGAAAGCCTGACGCAGCAACGCCGCGTGGGTGATGAAGGTCTTCGGACTGTAAAACCCTGTCGTCAGGGACGAAGGTTTGGGGGTTAATAGCCCTTAAGCTTGACGGTACCTGGAGAGGAAGCCCCGGCTAACTCTGTGCCAGCAGCCGCGGTAATACAGAGGGGGCAAGCGTTATTCGGAATTATTGGGCGTAAAGGGCGCGTAGGCGGTTTTTTAAGTCAGATGTGTAATCCCCGAGCTTAACTTGGGAACTGCATCTGAGACTGGAAGGCTAGAGTACTGGAGAGGGTGGTGGAATTCCTCGTGTAGCGGTGAAATGCGTAGAGATGAGGAGGAACACCAGTGGCGAAGGCGGCCACCTGGACAGTAACTGACGCTGAGGCGCGAAAGTGTGGGTAGCAAACAGGATTAGATACCCTGGTAGTCCACGCTGTAAACGATGAACACTTGGTGTGGAGGGAGTTGACCCCTTCCGTGCCGGAGCTAACGCGTTAAGTGTTCCGCCTGGGGAGTACGGTCGCAAGGCTGAAACTCAAAGGAATTGACGGGGGCCCGCACAAGCGGTGGAGCATGTGGTTTAATTCGACGCAACGCGAAGAACCTTACCTGGGCTTGAACTGCAGTGGACCGGTATAGAGATATGCCTTTTCGCAAGAACTGCTGCAGAGGTGCTGCATGGCTGTCGTCAGCTCGTGTCGTGAGATGTTGGGTTAAGTCCCGCAACGAGCGCAACCCTTACCCGTAGTTGCCAGCGCGTCATGGCGGGAACTCTACGGGGACTGCCCGGGTTAACCGGGAGGAAGGTGGGGATGATGTCAAGTCCTCATGGCCCTTATGTCCAGGGCTACACACGTGCTACAATGGGCGATACAAACCGTTGCAAAGTCGCGAGATGGAGCTAATCGGAGAAAGTCGTCCTCAGTTCGGATTGTAGTCTGCAACTCGACTACATGAAGGTGGAATCGCTAGTAATCGTGTATCAGAATGATACGGTGAATACGTTCCCGGGCCTTGTACACACCGCCCGTCACATCACGAAAGCCGGGAGCACTTGAAGAGGCTGTGGTAACCCGCAAGGGGGCTAGGTCTCAATGGTGAACTTGGTGATTGGGGTGAAGTCGTAACAAGGTAGCTGTAGGAGAACCTGTGGCTGGATCACCTCCTTTCTAAGGAGAGTCACCTGCCCGGCGCGAAAGCGCATGGGAATCAGGGTGACGATAGGTCAACGCTTCCGTATCGCAATATCTATCCGGTTTTTAAAGACGCTCGTGCACCTTTGACGAGCGTGTTTGGGCGTCCGTAACTGGGCCCGTAGCTTAGATGGGAGCGCCTGGTTTGCATCCAGGAGGTCCAGTCTCCGCGAGCCGAAAGGCGAGTGGGAGCCATGCGAGAGCATGGCGATAGACTGGAATCGACCTCCCAACGAGGCAACGGAGCGCAATTTTGGGCCCGTAGCTCAGCTGGGAGAGCGCCTGGTTTGCATCCAGGAGGTCGTCGGTTCGATCCCGGTCGGGTCCACCAGACTCGATGATCGTGAGTGATGGTTTTTCGCGAGCAGGCTGCGAGTGCGGGTTTCCCGCGCGAGTCAGCGGGGGCTCGGGGGGACATCGCGAGCGAAGCGAGCAGGCGGTCCCCCTGAACAACATCGGGGCCTATAGCTCAGTCTGGTTAGAGCGCACGCCTGATAAGCGTGAGGTCGGTGGTTCGAATCCACCTAGGCCCACCACCAAGTGCTGTGAGCGGCGCGGTTTCCGAAGGAAAACGCGGTAGCGCAGCGGGCCAGGCCGGGCAGAGCCCGAGACTGGAACGCGAAGCGGAAGCGAACAGCCGGCCGGGTGGGACACGCGAGATGGTTTGAGTTGAGTTGAGGCCTTACGAGGTTTGAATCCAGCTCAAAGTCGGTTCAAGGATCGATTGCCGAAAGGCAGAGTTGTTTGACATTCAAATAGAAGGAATAGAGAAGGGTGATCCATGGCGTTGAAGCGACGCTGTGGGCTTAAGGCGAGGCAAGTATAGCGAATGGTGTCTCGGTGGTAGCGGGTTCCGACAGGAAGCCGCGTCAAGCGACCCAGACCAGGCGCCCCAGAGGGGCAGACTGGGATGGCGAGCGACCACAGAGACCCGAATCGTCCCGAGCGGTTTAGACCGCGAGGGCCGAGAATACTCTTAGGGTTTGAAGTCAATGTAATTCATTGATGGAAGGCCAAGTTACAAAGGGTTGACGGTGGATGCCTTGGCAGATGACAGCGATGAAGGACGTGGTAAGCTGCGAAAAGTCTCGGGGAGTTGCACGCGAACGGTGATCCGGGAATGTCCGAATGGGGAAACCCGGCTGGGTGAAAGCTCAGTCATCTCTCAGCTGAATTCATAGGCTTTGAGAAGCGAACGTGGGGAAGTGAACCATCTCAGTACCCACAGGAACAGAAAACAACAGTGATTCCGGGAGTAGCGGCGAGCGAAACCGGAAGAGCCCAAACCTTTTACGTGTAAGCGGCAGGCGTTGCGTAAGGGGGGTCGTGGGACCTACAGGTTGAGGCTGCCCCTCAACACAGAGTTACAAAACCTATAGTTAGCGGAACGGCATGGAAAGGCCGGCGATACAGGGTGATAGCCCCTTATGCGAAAACTATTAGGACTCTGAGTGGTGTTCCCAAGTATGTCGGGGCACGAGAAACCTTGACAGAATTTGCCGCGACCATGCGGTAAGGCTAAATATGTTCATCTGACCGATAGTGAACCAGTACCGTGAGGGAAAGGCGAAAAGAACCCCGATGAGGGGAGTGAAATAGAACCTGAAACCGTCAATCTACAAGCAGTGGAACCACCATGGCCATCTTTCGGGATGTCCGGTGGAACCGCGTGCCTTTTGCATAATGAGCCGGCTAGTTATTTTCAGTGGCGAGGCGAAGCCGATGAGGCGGTGCCGTAGGGAAACCGAGTCTGAATAGGGCGACAGTCGCTGGAAATAGACGCGAAACGGGATGATCTATCCTTGACCAGGATGAAGTCCGGGTGACACCGGATGGAGGTCCGAACCAGTGTGGGTTGAAAACCGCTTGGATGAGTTGAGGATAGGGGTGAAAGGCCAATCAAATTCCGTGATAGCTCGTTCTCCCCGAAATAGCTTTAGGGCTAGCGTCGGATGTTTCGTCGTGCAGGTAGAGACCTGAATGGACTAGGGGGCTTACCAGCTTACTGAATCCAACCAATCTTCGAATGGCACGCCGTGAAGTCCGGCAGTCAGACTGCGGGTGATAAGATCCGTAGTCGAGAGGGAAAGAACCCAGATCGCCAGCTAAGGTCCCAAAATACATGCTAAGTGGAAAAGGATGTGGATGTGCTTAGACAGCCAGGAGGTTAGCTTAGAAGCAGCTATCCTTTAAAGAAAGCGTAATAGCTCACTGGTCAAGCGGGTCTGTGCCGACAATTCAACGGGGCTCAAGCATGTTACCGAAGCTGCGAACGTAAGTGGTAGGGGAGCATTCCCTACGTCTGTGAAGGTTGACCGTAAGGACAGCTGGAGACATGGGAAGAGACTCTGTCGGCATAAGTAGCGTAAAGACAGGCGAGAACCCTGTCCGCCGTAAGACTAAGGTTTCCAACGCAAGGTCAATCCGCGTTGGGTTAGTCGGGCCCTAAGCCGAGGCCGAAAGGCGTAGGCGATGGAAGGCTGGTTAATATTCCAGCACCATGAATACCTCGTTTGTACGATGCAGGGACGCAGGAAGGCAGGGACGCAGGGCTATGGAATGTTCTGCGAAAGGATCCAAGGGTGGCGCTTAGGGAAGTCCGGGTGCCATGAGCTCAAGGTTTCTGACGAAAAGTCCTAATCCTACACTGCCGAGAAAAGCTGCTAAGGAGAGGTATTTGTGTCCGTACCGCAAACCGACACAGGTAGTCGAGGAGAGAATCCTCAGGCGTTTGAGAGAACTCTGCTGAAGGAACTCGGCAAATTAACCCCGTAACTTCGGGAGAAGGGGTACCACGGTAGGGTTCATAGCCCGAGGTGGTGGCACATAAATGTTCCAGGCGACTGTTTAACAAAAACACAGGTCTCTGCAAACTCCAAAGAGGAGGTATAGGGGCTGACGCCTGCCCGGTGCCGGAAGGTCAAGAGGAGCGGTCAGCGCAAGCGAAGCTGCGAATTTAAGCCCCGGTGAACGGCGGCCGTAACTATAACGGTCCTAAGGTAGCGAAATTCCTTGTCGGGTAAGTTCCGACCTGCACGAATGGCGTAACGATCTGGAAACTGTCTCCAGCAGAGACTCAGCGAACTTGTAGCACCGGTGAAGATGCCGGTTACCCGCACTTAGACGGAAAGACCCCGTGCACCTTTACTACACCTTGACATTGAGGTTGGCGTTGGACTGTGCAGGATAGGTGGGAGACTATGAAACTGGCTCGTTAGGGTCGGTGGAGTCACCCTTGAGATACCACCCTGTTTAACGCTGATCTCTAACTCGCACCCGTGATCCGGGTGGAAGACAATGTCAGGCGGGTAGTTTGACTGGGGCGGTCGCCTCCTAAAGCGTAACGGAGGCGTACGAAGGTTCCCTCAGGCTGTTTGGAAATCAGCCGCAGAGCGCAATAGTATAAGGGAGCTTGACTGCGAGTCAGACACGACGAGCAGGTGCGAAAGCAGGTTATAGTGATCCGGTGGTCCCGAATGGAAGGGCCATCGCTCAACGGATAAAAGGTACGCCGGGGATAACAGGCTGATCTTGCCCAAGAGTTCATATCGACGGCAAGGTTTGGCACCTCGATGTCGACTCATCACATCCTGGGGCTGAAGCAGGTCCCAAGGGTTCGGCTGTTCGCCGATCAATAGTGGTACGTGAGTTGGGTTCAGAACGTCGCGAGACAGTTCGGTCCCTATCTAGTGTGGGCGCAGGAGATTTGAGAGGACCTGTCCTTAGTACGAGAGGACCGGGATGGACTGACCTCTGGTGTTCCAGTTGTGTTTCCAAATGCAATGCTGGGTAGCTATGTCGGGAAGTGAGAAGCGCTGAAAGCATCTAAGCGCGAAACACCCCTCAAGATGAGATCTCCCTATGAGACCCGTGGAAGACCACCACGTTGATAGGTCGCATGTGTAAGGCCGGTAACGGCTTAAGCTTAGCGATACTAATCGGTCCACAGACTTGACCTTTCATCAATGAATCGCATAACTTTCAATACCCATGAGAGCGCCACACGCGCCTCGCCAAATCCCTTCTCAACCCTTCTAAAGCCTTCGTCGTGGCTTTTCCCCAAGTGTCACACCCGTTCCCATCCCGAACACGGCAGTTAAGACTTGGAGGGCCGATGATACTGCTCTGAACAGGAGTGGAAAAGTAGGTCGCTGCGACGTTAAAACGAACGGGTCACCCCAACAGGTGACCCGTTTTTTTATGTACCAATCGCCTGTATCCGTGGGAGAAATGTGCTCCTGCGCCGTATACACTATGTGTTCCGCTGGGAGGAACTGATGAACAAAGGTGTTTACACCTTCGGGGGTAACCGTAACGAAGGAAGCGCTACCATGCGCAACCTGCTCGGAGGAAAGGGGTGCAACCTGGCCGAGATGGCTGGACTTGGCATCCCCGTGCCACCTGGATTCACGCTCACCACCGAACAATGCGGTGCTTACTACGCGAATGGGCGGCAACTCACCGACGGATTGAAATCAGAAATACTCGAGGCGCTCAAATGGCTCGAAGCTGTGCGTGGTTGCGGATTTGGGGCCCCCGAGAATCCACTGCTTCTCTCGGTTCGATCTGGAGCCCGCGTCTCCATGCCGGGCATGATGGACACCGTCCTCAACCTAGGACTCAACGATAAAACGGTGGCTGCCCTGGAGCGCGCCAGCGGCAACCCCCGGTTCGCATGGGATTCCTACCGGCGGTTCATCACGATGTACAGCAATGTGGTGCTCGGTGTCGAACACGCCCTGTTCGAGGCCGAACTGGAACGGGCCAAGGAGCGGCTCGGCAAGCATCTAGACACGCAGATTAGCGCCGAAGATTGGCACGGGATCGTTGCCGTCTACAAAGAGATCGTCTTCGATGAGACGCGCCAGCCCTTTCCGCAGGACCCCATGGAGCAGCTGTGGGGAGCCATTCGCGCTGTCTTTGAAAGTTGGAACACGGGACGCGCCATCACCTATCGCCGCCTGCACCGCATTCCCGACGACTGGGGCACTGGGGTCAACGTCCAGAGCATGGTTTTCGGCAATATGGGAGATGACTGCGGCACGGGTGTGGCGTTCACGCGGGACCCGGCCACTGGCGAGCGCCTGTTCTATGGGGAATACCTCATCAATGCCCAGGGGGAGGATGTGGTGGCAGGCATTCGCACGCCCCAGCCCATCACCCGGGCGCAGGCCGAAGGCACGGGACTGAAGAGTCTTGAAGAGGCCATGCCCAATTCCTTCGCAGAGCTGGACGCCACCTGTCAGCGTCTGGAAACCCACTTCAAGGACATGCAGGATATCGAGTTCACCATTGAGCGCGGGAAGCTCTATCTGCTGCAGACCCGCAATGGCAAGCGGACGGCCATGGCCAGCATCCGGATCGCCATCGACCTGGTGGACGAGGGCCTCATCGACAGCCACACGGCCCTCAAGCGCATCGATGCCGACAGCCTTTCCCAGCTGCTGGCCCCAGTCTTCGATCCCAAGGAGAAGGACCGGCTCCGCAAGGAAGGCAAGTTGTTGACGAAGGGCCTGAACGCCGGTCCTGGCGCGGCCACAGGCCGGATCGCCCTTACCGCAGACCAGGCAGAGAAAATGGCCCAGGAAGGCCCCGTGGTGCTGGTTCGCGTGGAGACGAGTCCTGAGGACATCTCGGGCATGGTGGCCTCCCAGGGCATCCTCACGGCCCGCGGCGGCATGACCAGCCACGCGGCGGTGGTGGCCCGCGGCATGGGCAAACCCTGTGTATGTGGCGCATCCGCCGTTCAGATCGACCTGGATCGCGGCGTCGTGCGGGTCGGTGACTGCGAGCTCAAGGCTGGCCAGGACTGGATTTCCATGGACGGATCAACAGGCGAAGTATTCGTGGGCAAGCTCAGCGCCCATCCATCGGAAGTCAATCAGGTGCTGGTGGACAATCGCCTGAAGGCTGGAGACAGCGAACTCTACCAGCGCTTTGCCAAGATCATGACTTGGAGCCATGAGGCCAAGCGCATGAAGGTCCGCACCAACGCCGACACGCCCCACGATGCGGCGGTGGCACGAGCTTTCGGCGCAGAAGGCATCGGCCTTTGCCGCACCGAGCACATGTTCTTCGAGGGTGACCGCATCCTTGCCGTACGGGAGATGATTCTCGCCACCGATATCGAGGGCCGCAAGAAGGCCCTGGCGAAGCTGCTGCCCATGCAGCGCGAAGACTTCGAGGGCATATTCACAGCCATGAACGGCCTGCCCGTGAACATCCGCCTGCTGGATCCACCCCTCCATGAGTTCCTGCCCCAGGATGAGTCGGGCCAGAGAGAAATGGCCGAGGTGCTGGGTGTGGACCTGGGGACCGTGGAACGCCGTGTGGCCCAGCTGCACGAATTCAACCCGATGATGGGCCACCGGGGCTGTCGCCTTGGGATCACCTTTCCCGAGATTATCCGGATGCAGGTCCGGGCCATCGCCGAAGCCGCGCTGAATGTGGCCGCCAAAGGCATCAAGGCGATTCCGGAGATCATGGTCCCGCTCATCGGGACCGTGCGTGAATTGGCCTACACCAAGACCGAGATGCTCGATGAGATTGCCCAGGTGAACCTCGAACGCGATACTCAGTTCGCCTGCCCCATCGGCACCATGATCGAGATTCCCCGGGCGGCCCTTACCTCGGATCGCATCGCCCTGGAGGCCGAGTTCTTCAGCTTCGGCACCAACGACCTCACCCAGATGGGCTTCGGCTTCAGCCGCGACGATGCGGGCACCTTCCTCCCGGAATACGTCGGGAAGAAGATCCTGGAGGAAGATCCCTTCCAGAGCCTCGATCAGGAGGGCATCGGCGAGCTGGTGCGCATCTCCTGCGAAAAGGGCCGGGCAGCCCGGCCAGGCATCAAGCTGGGGGTGTGCGGCGAGCATGGCGGCGATCCCCGCAGCGTGGGGTTCTTCCACCGGGTGGGCCTGGACTATGTGAGCTGCAGCCCCTACCGCGTGCCCATCGCCATCTTGGCCGCGGCCCAGGCAGCCCTGGAACCATAGAGTCATTAATCAGCTATCCTGGAAAGGCCGTGCCACCGCACGGCCTTTTTGTCGGATGCCCCATGGCCAAGACCGTTTCCGAGCAGCCCGAGATCATCTATTCGATGATCCGGGTCAGCAAGATCTACAACACTAAGCCCGTCATCAAGGACATTTCCCTCAGCTATTTCTACGGCGCGAAGATCGGAGTGCTGGGCCTCAACGGGTCCGGCAAGAGCACGGTGCTGCGCATCATGGCGGGCGTGGACCACGACTTCAACGGCGAGGCGGTGCTGAGCAAGGGCTACACAACGGGTCTGCTCGACCAGGAGCCCCAGCTCGATCTCGAAAAGACCGTGCGGGAGATCGTCGAGGAGGGCGCGGCGGAGAAAGTGGGTTGGCTGAAGGACTATAACGTCATCAGCGAACAGTTCGCGGACCCCGATGTGGACATGGATGCGTTGCTGGCGAAGCAGGGAGCCCTGCAGGAGAAGATCGACGCCCATGATTGCTGGGATCTGGATTCACGGCTCGACCAGGCCATGGATGCCCTTCGTTGTCCCGACCCCGATACGAAGATCGGTCTGTTGTCGGGCGGCGAGCGCCGCCGCGTGGCGCTGTGCCGCCTGCTGCTCCAGGAGCCCGACATCCTGCTGCTGGACGAACCCACCAACCATCTGGATGCCGAGAGCGTGGCCTGGCTGGAGAAGCACCTGCAGGACTATAAAGGCACGGTCATCGCTGTCACCCACGACCGCTACTTTCTGGATCATGTGGCTGGATGGATCCTGGAGCTGGATCGCGGTGAAGGCATCCCCTGGAAGGGCAACTACTCCAGCTGGCTGGAACAGAAACACGGACGGTTGGCCCGCGAGGAAAAGTCCGACCAGAAGCGACAGAAGACCCTGGAGCGCGAGCTGGAGTGGATCCGCATGTCGCCCAAAGGCCAGCACGCCAAAAGCAAGGACCGCATCGCCAACTACGAGCGGCTGGCCGGCGAAGAGGGGCGCCAGAAGGAGCAGGAAATGGAGATTTACATCCCCAGTGGCCCCCGTCTCGGGGATCTCGTGGCGGAACTGGAGGGTGTTTCCAAGTCCTACGGTGACCGCGTGCTCTTCGAGAACCTCAGTTTCGCCATCCCCCGGGCCGGCATCCTCGGCATCATCGGCCCCAATGGCGCCGGCAAGTCGACGCTGCTGCGCCTGCTCACGGGGCAGGAGAAACCTGACTCAGGCACCATCCGCATCGGTGAAACGGTCCGCATGGCCTATGTCGATCAACTCCGCGCGAACCTCAATCCAGAGAAGAACGTGTTCGAGGCGGTGTCCGGTGGCTACGAGCAGATCGAGCTGGGCGGCAAGCTCATCAATGCCCGTGCCTGGCTGAGCCGCTTCGGGTTCTCCGGCGAATCCCAGCAGAAGAAGATCTCGGAGCTCAGCGGGGGCCAGCAGAACCGCCTCAACCTCGCGCTCACGCTGAAGAGCGAAGCCAACCTGCTCTTCTTCGACGAGCCCACCAATGACCTGGACGTGAATACCATGCGGGCCCTGGAGGAGGCCATCGAAGCCTTCGCTGGAAGCGCCGTCCTGGTGAGCCACGATCGCTGGTTTCTGGATCGCCTGGCTACTCACATCCTGGCCTTCGAGGGCGATTCCCAAGTGCAGTTCTTCGACGGGAACTACAGCCAGTACGAGCAGTACCGCAAGGACGTGCTGGGCCTGAAGCCCTTCGATCCCCACCGCATCAAGTACCGGAAGCTGACGCGATGAGGATGGACCTTTCCCTGGCTTCCCGCCTCTCCCTTCTGACGGCCCTGCTGGGCCTGGTCCTTGGCGGAGCCACCCTCTGGCTGGGCCTCACGGATGGCGCCATCGCCCTGTGGGGCTTCGGCG
>Ga0224520_1000186_pt1 | contig 19829 bp, 17 predicted proteins | sample CFST25metaG_2_FD_180684 | JGI IMG/M metagenome (GOLD analysis project Ga0224520, IMG submission 180684) | Peat soil microbial communities from Stordalen Mire, Sweden - C.F.S.T-25 | ecosystem: Environmental > Terrestrial > Soil > Wetlands > Peat | place: Sweden: Norrbotten County, Stordalen Mire... | reverse complement strand
ATTGACAGCGTACCGTACCGACTGCAATTGACCGGAACGCAGCCGATCCGGAGCGATCTCTGGGGCCCGGCCCGCAAGGCTGCACCTTGCCGCGATCTCGGCCTCGACAACGGCGCGACGATCGACCGCGTCTGGCAGTACATCGACCGCGACCTCGGGGTCGATCCGGACGACCTGATGATCACCTGGGAGGCTCCGATCGTCCGGCGCCACTGCGCCTGCATCAGCCAGTACCTCGGCTTCGAACGGTACCCGGTGACTGGCCGCTGCCCGATGTGCAATGGCAGGTCGATTCTCGTCGCGGCCAGCCGCGAGATGCTGCCCGCGGAGGCTCGCGAGATCAAGCGCCGCACGCTGCGCTCTCTGCACGCGCCAGCGGGAATCGGCCTGAGCGCGATCACGCGCGACGGCCGCAGCCAGATCTATCGCCTGACGTATCGGCACGAAGACGTGCCGCCTCTGACGGGCAACACTCCCTCTCACCCGATCGCCCACCCAACGGAGGACTTGCACGCATGAGCAACGACACTGGCTTCACATGCAATCCGTCCGAACCCACCATTACCGGCGCCATCGAAAAGCGCTGCCTGGCACGCCTGGATCACGATCTGCATGACCTTTCGGATTTTGCCAGGGCCGTCGGGCACGAGCGTTTCCAGATGGGCGTAGCTGCGTTCGGCGGCCGGGCGGTGGGGATTGGCATGCGCTTCCGGAGCGTTCGCACCGGTCTGCGCAGGCTCGACGACAATGCCGTAATGGTGCAGGCGATCGAGGTGGTCGCGGACATCTCGCCGGGCGTTGGCGATGCTCCTTACCCCTTGGGCGATCCGATGGTGAGGCTCCGCTTCCCGAACCTGCCAGCCGGTCTGGAGCCCTTCCTTTCCAACCTGCACTTCATATCGCAAGCCCAGGACGGATCTGGCCCCGACTGTGCACACCGCACCGATCAAATCCGCGTGCACGCGCCCAGCCCCCGACTGAGCGCGCTCTCGGCGATCCTCGACGCCGCCTTCCCCGGCCATGTCGGCCTCGGCATCCCGTGCCTGTACAGAAGGTGGCACCCGCAGCGAGACCTCGTCTGGGTGGCCCGGCAGATCCACTCGTTGCTCATCGTCGAGCCGGCCACGATGGCGAGCCCGAACGACTGCCTCAATCCGGACGCCGCGAAGTACTGGCTGGCTCAGACCGATCACGCCGTGCCGCTCGAGCAGCCCCTCGGCCCGGCCCCGGCGCCTCGAAATGCGTCCGTCGACGCGGATTTCGTCCTCACCAAAAACACCGATCCGTAGAAGAAAGGCGTGCTCGGCCGTGAAAATCCGGCCCCCACCAGCGTTTGAGAAGACAGGGAACAACGATGCAAGCCGCTTTGGACCAGGTGTTGGCACAGACGGGGATAGCGCCCGCGCTCCTGTCCGTCGATCAGCGCCCAGCGGGCACGGCCGTGGTCTGGCTGTTGACGGATCTCACCGATCCGGTGGAGGCGATTGCGCGCAACGCCGCGTGCGGATCGACGCCGTTCGTCGTCCACCCTGATACGGGCAAGCTGGTTCGCCGCCTCACGGTCGATGCGGTGGAGAGGTGGAACACCGATCTTCTCGTATCCCGCATGCGCGGAGATCGCGGCGAGGCAGCGACACCGGCGCTCGTCGGTTCGATCGGCCGATCCGGCCGGCTGGCCATGGATACGAGCGGAGTGCCACCGCTTCTGACCGCGGCGCTTTTCCCGCGCGACCTTCGCCCCGTGCAGTCGGCGGTCGATCCGGACCGCATGCGCCGGATCGCGTGGGTCCTGCTCTCGGTATCAGGCGGCACCGACGACAGGTTCCACTTCATGCGCGAACCGGGCGACGTCTTTTCGATCGAGAGAGCCGTTGCCGTCGGGCACAGCGGATCGTCCGAAAAGCAGATCCGCATGAAAGCCAGAGCGCTCATCGCCGAGGCCGACGAAGACCGCCACCTCATCGAGCTTCTGCAGCACGACCGCTATCCGGCGGCGGTTTGGGATGCATGACACATCACTAGGAGTGAACCATGGTTGCCAACGTATGCCAATGCGAGATCCAGATTGAACACAACGGACAGCTTCGAAAGGAAAAGGTCAAGACCTCCAGCAACACCGTCAACGCCACGACGCTGCGCCAGCAGATGCTCCACTTCTTCAAGGTCGGAAGCCCCATCGACGACTTCGAAGTCGAGAGCGACGAGGACGAGAGCTGGACGCTTCTCGGGCTCAACGGAGACCGCGGAAGCGTCGAGCTCGACGGCGCCAACGTCATCAACCTGAACGACTACAGCACGTTCCGCCTGACACCGCGCACGGCCGGCGGATCGCCGGAGGCCCGATAGATGGCCCAACTCCGCGATCCCGACGGACAGCCCTGCTCGCTCGAGGTCGTCTTCTACGAGAAGGCGGCCTCGACGCAACCGGGCGGCGACGCCGACCGTACGACCGCCGACCTGAGCCAGCCGGTGGCTCGGGTCGGCGTCAGGCCCGAGGTGATCTGCCGCGACCACCTCCAGGACCTGGGCTACGCGGTCGCACGCGATTGCCCGGCTCTCGAAGGAGCCGATCTGCCCGTCGGCGTCGAGTACTTCCACAAACACCCTCTCGTCCTGATGCTCGTTGCTAAGAAGTCGTGCTCGCCGACTTGGGACAAGGCCGATCTCGCGGCAGGAACACCGATGCATATCGAGACGTTGGACCGCGGGCCGCTCGTGAAGTTCATGCGCAAAAAGGGGCTCGACCCGAAGAACCTGCTCTTCACCGTACAGCCAGTGGCAGTCTCCCACGCGCCTGCGCCGCAGCAGAGCAGCGGGTTCGAGATCAGCGGCACGAGCGACGAGCAACGCGAGTGGGTCACGGTACGTGTGCCGAGCTACGCACCGTGTGCAGACGCTGCTGTCCCGCCGCACACCGAGCTGTTGCCGTCGCACGCCGGCGATCACTGGATGCGCGTATGCGTCCCCCGCGAGCTGCTCGAGAAGCTCGCCCACGATGAGGCGGCGTACGCCGCCCGCACAGGTGACGCGTGGGCGGAGCGCGCATGGTTCCTCGCTGGCAACCTCGGCCGGCAGAACAAACGGATCACCGCGCGCGTGCGCGCGATCTGCCCAGCCGTGGACGTACACGCGACCGTTGCGGACGTTGTGTTCGGCCCGGAGACCTGGGTGCGCGCCAGGCAGGAGATGGACGCGCGCGGCCTCGATCTTCTTGGGTGGGTTCACACGCACTCAATCGAAAGGCTGCGCAAAGTGGCGCGGCGCCAACCCGCCGGCGCGGCTGCGACCGCGGCGATCTCAACGCCCGCGGCGGATGCCAACGGCGCGACGGCACCGTCCGATCTCCATGCGGCCCTCGCCGATCTCAAGAGCGGCCTGTTCCTCTCGCAGACCGACGTCGACTCGGCCCAGCGCCTCGGCTTTCGTTCGCCCACGTCGCTCACCGCGGTCCTCGATGCCGACGCGTGCGCGACGGTCGCCGAGTCCAGAGTCGACGAATTCGGCAGCATCATCGGTTTCTGGGGGTGGGCGTACGGCTTTCTTGCACGTAGGTCCGTTCGATTGATCACAGGAGGGTAGTCATGAGCGACTTCTTCGAGATGTCCGCAGTGATGACGGCGATCGCCGAGACGCACGGCAAGAACAGCCGCCAGATCCTCAAATCGAAGCAGCTCGACGAGGTGGGAAGCCAGCTGCTCAGCCAGAACCAGGAGATCTTCGCCAAGATCTGCGGTTTCACACGCGAAATGGTTGAGAGGAAGGCTGGGCTCGCTCGTCGAGCACAGCTCGTTGGCGTCCACCCGCGACGACGCCTCGGTGACAAGGCCATCACTTCGGCCATCCTGCACAACGGCGAGGTGGTCGAACTGGTCGTGCCGGAGGCGGACCTCGCCAAGAGGATAAAGCCCGGCATGATCGGCATCGTCACGGTCGATCACTCCGAGCTTCTTGATGTGTGCGACGAACCACCGTGGGAGTGCGCCGTCGGGATCGTCAGGCACATCAACCGCGCGAACGGCCACACCACGGTCGATGTGGGAACCGAGCACGGTACGAACGACATGACGATGCACGTCGCCTGGAGCCTGCCGCCGGACTCTCTCGAGGTCGGCCAGTCGGTCTACTACCTGAACAGGTTCGTGTACGGCGTGCGAGACGGCGGGCGGCTTTCGTTTCTCGATTCCCACAAGAGATCCTGCGCCTACAACGTCGGGGCCGACGAGGTTTTCGGGCGCCATCAGCGTGCGCTCATCCGGAAGATCTGCGCGACCGTGGATCGCGCGCGACATCCCGAGAATTATCCGAAAAGAAACCGCGACGGCGAAGGCCGCATAATGGTCTACGGGCCGCCCGGGTTCGGCAAGAGCGAGTCGATCCGCGCCGCGGCGGGCGAGGCGTTCAAGGCCGCGCCGAACCTCGAGATGTTCGCGCTCGGTGCCAACGCCTTCCGTTCGAAGTTCGTGGGTGAGACCACCGACCGCATCACGGGGACGTTCGATGCGGTTAACGCGCTGGCGAAAGACGGCAAGATCGTGCTGCTAGTGATCGAGGAAGCCACATCACTGGTGATGGATCGCTCCTCCACCGCCGGTTACCTGGACTCGGGAGTGTCGCTCCAGGCCACCGAAACGCTCATGGCCTCGCTCGACTCGGCGGCCGGCGGCTTGCACGAGAATGTGATCCTGATTCTCACGTCCAACCGGGCCGATCTGATGGACATCGGAGGCCTGGCGCGTTTCGTGAAGATCCCGGTGAAGACGTTCGGCATGGACGAGTTCGAAGCGGTGCTCGCGAACTGCGCCCGCAGGAACTGCGAGTCGTACGACGGATCGTGGCAAGACGGCTTCCACGACGCGACCCGGGCGGCGATGGACACGCAGATTGGGACGATCCTCGTCGGCAAGGAGCAGAAGAAGGTGACCGTGCGCCACGTGCTGAGCGGGCGCATGGCGCAGTGGGTGGATCGCGAGGCCGGCAATTGCGTCGACATGGAGATCTTCGCCGCGAATGGCAACGGCAAGTGCCGCCTGCGGAAGATCACGCCGGCGCTCGTCCACACGATGATCGTCGCGCAGGCCATTGCTGAGTACACGCCGTACAGCCTCGCCGACTGCAGGGACAGGTTCCGCGGAACCGATCTGTGCCGCAACGAAAAAGAGGGGGCGATCAGCGATCCTCGCGCATTCGATCTCGAGGAAGCGCAGCTCCATCCTGACTACGACGCGCTGTGGGCGCTGGAGGAAATGGTCGATTCGACTGGGCACGACGGCCGCGCGCGGGCCTGAACACCTGCTACTCCTCCAGCACGAAATCGCGGACGTACATCCGCTCGAACTTCGCGCGGCAGGCGGCTATCATCGCGCCATCTCTCCCCCTTGTGGCGAGAACCAAGCCGACGCCAATCAACGCCGCCGCGGCGTTCGGCCTTGCGCGCGCGTGAAGTGCGTCTATCGCTGTCTCATCACCGGCGGCTAGCTTCTCGTCCCAGTCCGACGTCTTGTGAAAAAACTCAGATGGCGGCAGGATGGCCGGATGGAATTCGGACTTGCCCTGCTGTTTTCTTTTCCGCTAGTGGTTGCTGTTGATCCGCCGCCGGACGTCCCGGTGACAGTGCAGTGGGACAACGTCAGGACGCAGGTCCAATCCGAACGGGATCGTCGGAACGCTACGACCTTGCCAGCCCAAGAGACCGAGGCAGCGGGCGGGCAAAGGATGCTTGGCGGCGAGGTGGCTGCATCTGCGAGGGATCGATCGCCTGAAGACAAGGACGTAGGCGCTTTGACGAAGGCTGCGAACCAAGGGGACGCCGATGCGCAATACAGACTCGGCCTCGCCTACGCCGAGGCCAAGGGCGTGGCGCAAGACCAGGCAGAGGCGGTCCGATGGTGGAGGAAGGCGGCCGACCAGGGCAACGCTTGGGCGCAGACCAGCCTCGGCAATGCCTACGACCACGCCAAGGGCGTGCAAAAGGACTGTGCGGAAGCCGCGCGATGGTGGAAGAAAGCGGCCGACCAGGGCAACGCCTCGGCGCAGGTTAGCCTCGGCGTCGCCTATTACTACGGCAGGGGCGTGCCGCAAGACTTCGCGGAGGCTCTCCGCTGGTTCAGAAAGAGCGCTGAGCAGGGAAACGCCCACGCCCAGCTCGATCTCGGCAATGCCTACCACGACGGCAGGGGCGTGCGCCAGGACCTGGCAGCGGCCGTGCGCTGGTACAAGAAGGCGGCCGAGCAAGGAGATCCCCTGGCACAGAACTACCTGGGCGACTCATACTTCGATGGGAAGGGCGTTCGCCAAGACAACGCGGAGGCGGTCCGCTGGTGGGAAAAGTCTGCCGACCAGGGCAACGCCTGGGCGCGGAACAGCCTCGGCAACGCCTACGCCGAGGGCAAGGGCGTAGCGCAAGACCGTGCGCAGGCGGTCCGATGGTGGAAGGAAGCGGCCGACCAAGGAAACGCAGACGCACAAAGCAACCTCGGCGGCGCCTATGGCAGCGGAGAGGGTGTACCGCAGGACCGCGCGGAGGCCTTGCGGTGGTGGAAGAAAGCGGCCGACCAGGGCAACGCCTGGGCGCAGTTCCAAGTCGGCTGCCACTTCTTCTGGTCCAGCAAGGGCGCACCACCGGACTATGCGGAGGCCGTTCGCTGGTGGAAGAAGGCCGCCGACCAAGGGGAGGCTTGGGCGCAGTTCAGTCTCGGCATCGCCCATTCCGACGGGAAGGGCGTTCGCCAAGACAACGCGGAGGCGGTCCGATGGTGGAAGAAGGCTGCCGACCAAGGACACGCAGGCGCACAAAATATGGTCGGCAACCGCTACTGCGAGGGCAAGGGCGTACCGCAGGACAACGCGGAGGCGGTCCGGTGGTGGAAACGAGCGGCCGACCAGGGCGACGCTGGGGCGCAAAACAACCTCGGCGTCGCCTACTTCACGGGCAAGGGCGTATCGCAAAACTACGCGGAGGCCTACTTCTGGGAGAACCTCGCGGCCGCGCTCGGTAAGGGCGGCACGGATAAGTCCGTCGCAAGTGCTCGCGACCAGGCGGCCGCCAAGCTCTCGCCGGCCACGCTATCCGCGACGCAGAAGCGTTGCCGTCAGTGGTTGGAGGCATTCGAGAAGCGCAGGGCTCAGAAGTGAGAGAGCGTTGCCAGCGCAACCGTCCCCTATCCGCCCGAGAACCCCAGGCACGACCAGGTCACAGTTGCGATTTGACCTCTGAGCCGCAGGTCCAGCCTGCTACGTCATCCCTTCTTGAGCGACAGCGCCAGCTTCACGGCCTCGGCAACGCCCTTCTCCGCTGCGGTCTGCTTCACGGAGGCACGGTCCGCGCCTGCGAGTGCCCGCAGAGCACCCAAGTACTGCCCTTGAAGCTTCCGCGCTCGCGCGACCTTCGGTGTTGTCTTCCGCACCTTCCTGGGCGTGGCCGGCTTGGCCCCTCTCGCCTGGGTGACCTTTCCCTCCCGGCGCTCCTCCCGGTACTTCTTGATTTTGCTCTTGGCGACGCCCTTGTGTTCTTTGCAGACCATGCCGAAGACTGGTGCCGCCAGGTTCTTGCAGCCGGGCACTGGACAAATCTGTTTCTTCCGCGCCGCCACGGCCACCACAGGCGCCACAAGCGCCACAGCCTGTTTGGGCGGCCTTCCTGGTCCGCGCTTCTGCGGAACGCCAAAAGCACCGGCAAGGGCAGCCTGGATTCGCTTAACCACAGCTGCTTCCACGGTGGTCACGAGTTGGCGGGTGAAGGTTTCGATCTGAGCGGTGATGTTCGGGTCGGTGTTGGGCATTTGTTCTCCTGGGGGTTCTTGGCCGACAATGGTATGGGGCAAATGGAAAATGGGCAACCAGATCGAAGCGGCCGCGATGAAGTTGTCTCTGGTCCTGCCCATGCCAACCATGGACCCACGGACGTGGCCGGCCCACGGCAGGAGGCTTCTCCGACGGAGAAGATCCCTTTGAAAGGACTGTGCTCACGACCCATGTTGCGCGTTGCGTAGTATTCGCCGCATCCCCGGGGCCATAGGGCCGCGATTGGCGCGCGCATGGTGGCTACCGTCACGTAGCCATCTATTGCCTCGGCTGGATTACCGCGCGCCGCTACCTCTTCAGGCGAAACGTGCCGGCCACACCCAGCAAGACCAGGGCCGCACCGCCGAGGGTCCACCCGGAGATGCGCTCGTCGAGAAAGAGCCAACCCAGCAGAGCGGCCAGCACGGGGTTGACGTAGGCATAGGTAAAGACCACGCGCGTAGGCAATAAGCGCAGCGCGGTCAGATATGAGGTAAAGGCGAACAGCGAGCCGAATACCAGCAGAAAGGCGAAACCTAACCAGGCCATCGGCGTGGGCGTGGGCAGCGGCTCGCCGACGATAAAGGAAAGGCTAAGAACCCCGAGTCCGCCGAAGAGCTGCTGATAGGCGGCGCTGGCAATCGCATCTAGGTCGACGGGGTGCCGGCGTTGCAACAACGAGCCCAGTCCCCAACTCAGCGACCCGAGCAACAGCACGATGACGGAGACAACGTCCGCGCGGACGCCACTGCGCAACCCCGGATAGGCAATCAACCCGGTGCCCATGAAGCCCACGCACAACGCCAGAACCAATGAGGTCGATGGCCGCCGGCGATCGATCAGGGCTTCGCTCAGCGCCACCCAGACGGGCGTTGAACTGACCATCAACGCGGCCAAGGCACTGTCCGCGCGTTGCTCGGCAAGAACCACGAAGCCGTTTCCCGTGATCCACAACAGGCCGCCAGAGCTTGCCAAGACTGCAACCTCGCGCCGCGTGGGCCAGATGCGGGCACCCCGAGACGCGGCCCAGACCAGCAGAAAGGGCACAGCCAACAAGCAGCGCATGGCCCCCAGCTTGAAAGGCGGGAAGCCCGCGCCCGGCCGCACGGCGAGACGAATGGCCAGGTAGGTGCTGCTCCAAACCACGTAGACCACCAGAAGGTGGAGAACGCCTCGCCAGGAAGTCGTGGATTCGCTGGGGCGGGAAGGGGCCGGACCACTCACGACAGCACGGGACAACTGTGCATCAGGGGCCGCAGCATAGCCGACATGCGCGACAGATTATCAGCAACATGTGCAGAAGTGACTCGTCAGCTCCCGCCCATGCTCACCGAGGCGCGTGGGAGTTCACGCGCGCTCGATGGCCCACTGGATGGCTTCCTCAAGCTGCTTGGCCGGACACGGCTTTTCCAGAAAGCGGTGACAAAGCTCCCGGGCTCGCTTCGCACTATCCGCTTGCCCCTGTCCGCTCAGAACAATCCGGGCAATGTGGGGATACTTGGTGCTGGCGTAGCGCAACACCTCTTCGCCGGTCGAGGCCGTCTTGAACTCGCCCTGGGACAGCGACTCGCTGTCTCGGGCGCTCCGCCGGCCCGCCTGACTACGCCATCGGCGTGCTGCGCACGGCAGCCCGACGCGAGAACTTCAGGAATCGGTCGGTGTGGGCGTGGGACACGAGGGTGTCTATCCTGCGAGCCGCTCTCCCGCTGCTTTCGACTGGCATCAACGCGAGCTGCATGGCGTCCGTCTCGGCCACGGCCGCATCGCCCACGTTCCAATCGCTGCTCCGGCGCTCCGTCCATGGATCGTCGTCGTCGACTTGCATGGTGTCCGACTTGTCGGGGGGAGCGTCGCCCACGACCCAGTCGCTGCTCCGGCGTTCTGTCTGCCACGGATCGTCTCCGTCGAGCGTGGCGATCACACAGGTCTTATCTAGGATTCTCATGCCTCATCCGTACTCCGATTTGAAGAGGTCGCCGGCATCATCTCGGCAACATTTCTGTGGCATGGATGTCACGAGGGCGGGCGCAGCCGATCACGCGGTCGGGCTGCCAAGGCGGCTGGCCTGGCTGAATGCGCAACGGGACGGGGTGGTGTCCAGCCGTCCACGCGGACGGCCGAACGCAACGCCCCAAGAAGAGCAGCGACATGCGGACGCTCCCGCGACGCGTTCAGCGCGCCAATTGCCCAAGAGTTTGCTTTCACGTCACCTGTTCGTAACCGAAGCCCGTCAGACTGCAGGCCATGATATCGGAATCCGGCTTGGGCGCCGGCCGGGTTGACAGCGCGCACCCCCAGCTTTCTGCCGTCCAAGCCGACGATGCGTTTGCCACGAACCGAGAAAGTCATCTACCATGACCGAGCGGGTGCACATCGACCAAGGGCATGAGGATGACCTTCGGTGCCTGCGTGTCCAAGTGATCATGATGGGCGGTCGGGTCGAAACCCTGGTCGGCGCCAGCGTAAGGGCACTCACCCAACGCGACGCCGAACTGGCCCGCCGGACCGTCGAGTCCCACTGCGCGGTCGATCAGCACGAGATCGCAATCGATTCTCTTTGTCGCAGGATTCTCGCGCGTCGCTGTCCGGCGCTTTCGGATCTGCGTTTCGTCACCAGTTCGCTGAGACTCGCGACCGATCTTGAACGTATTGCCGATCTGGGGGTCAGCATCAGCCGTTGCGTGCTCGATCTTTGCGCCGAGGCGCCCCTTCAACCCGAAGTGGGCCTTCCTCGCATGGCGACAGAGGTCGAGTCCATGTTGCACGAGGCTCTCGATGCGTTCGTCGCCTCCGATCCAAGCAGAGCGAAAGAGGTCATCGCTCGCGACCAGCTGGTTGACAACCTCTCGGTTCAGATCTTCTGCGAATTGCTGACCCACGTCGCCCAGAACACTCGATGCATGACGCAGGCTTTGCGGTTGCAATCGGCTGCCAAGTACCTCGAACGCATCGGCGACCACGTCACCTATCTTGGTGAAATGGTCGTGTTGATGGTGCGCGGAGAGGATGTTCGCCACGCTGCCAACTCAGGAGATTGTATGCGTGCTGTCGCCAACCACGAAAGAAACTGAAGAGCCTCGCCGCTTGACACCCCGAACTCCGACGGGCCAGGGTATAAGCGCGGACCCCGCGAGCCGCCCGCCTGTGCCTGGCGCGGAAACCGCGCGCCGGCGCAAGGGCCGGGTCCTCCTGGTCGAGGACGAGGCGGACCTGGTCAGCAGCCTTTCCTACAGTTTGGAAGCGGCCGGCTACCAAGTGCGGAGCGCCCTTGACGGCACAGCCGCCTTGCAGCTAGCGGCTGCCCAGCCGCCCGACATCGTTCTTCTGGACCTCATGCTGCCAGACATGTCGGGACTAGAGGTGTGCCGGCGGATTCGCGCCAGCGGCCAGATGCCCCAACCGATTGTGATCATGGTTACCGCGCGCGGGGAGGAAGTCGACCGCGTAGTCGGGTTCGAGGTGGGCGCCGACGACTACCTGGTCAAACCATTTAGCGTGCGCGAGTTGCTCCTCCGTATGGAGGCGCGGCAGCGCGCCCAAAGCATGCTCGACGAACAAGAGCACGGTGTCACACTTGCGGCCGGGATCGCGCCGGGCAAGGGCCGCATCGCCCTCGGCAACCTCGAGGTTGACCCCGACTCCCACCAAGTATTCGTCGATGGCAGCGAGGTTCACGTGAGTGCGCTTGAGATGCGTCTCCTGCTGAACCTCCTGGCCGTGCCGGGGAAGGTTCGCTACCGCCGCGAGCTGCTCACTGAGGTGTGGGGCTACCACCCGGAAGTTTCCAGCCGCACTCTGGACACCCACGTAAAACGACTGCGCCAGAAACTGGCCGACGCCGGCGCCTCTATCCATACGGTTCGCGGGGTAGGCTATCGCATCGTCGCCCAGCCCGTCCCTTCGGAGCCGCCCAGGCGCAACCCCGGACGCCACCGGGACTGACAGCGACGATCGGCTCATGGGGTGTGGCCCGGGGTCGTCTCCGCGCAGCGCGCACCTGGCGGCCTCCCGATGTAGGCCACTGAAGCGGGCCCCTTCGGGTCGTCCTGGACCAGCCCGGTGCCCGCGCGGCGAAACGCCCATGCCGGAGGAGGGGTCCCATCGGCCGCGAAGGGAACAAAGCCACGGCGGCCAAGCAGCAAGAAGAAGCGTGTCCCCAAGCGCGGTGCCCGCGACGAGTCCGGCTCGCGATCGGTACGAAACCCGCCGCAGACGACGAAGTCGAAACCGCTCAAGCGGGGTGACGCGTGTTCCGCGACCGCGCTCCACGCGGCGAAGGGCTCATCCAGCTCGATCGCCCGGAACCCCTTGGCTCGAAGCACTCGGCTCATCGAGCGCCGGGCTTCTGGATCCTGTAGCGCGACCAAAATCCGCGAAGACAGTTGGCTGTTGTCGTTGAAGGCGCGGATCGCGAAATCTCCGTGCTTGCTGAACGTGGGCGTGAAGCTGATGGTTGCCATGAGGCCCGTCCTTTCGATGGGCGAACTATGTGCCGCCTCCGCGCTCACCGTCGTGGCACCTGGGTGACAAGTCAGAAAAGAAGCCCCGCGGATACGATCCCTTTTCGTGCGGCAGGGAGCAAGACACGTGGTCCCGAGTTTCGCAAATGCCCCGCAACAGTGACGCCATGTTCACAGAAAGCTCGCTAGCCTTGGATCAAGGCCGTATTGGGCACGGAATACGTGAACCCCTTCTAGCAAAGGCCTGAATCGGAGGAGCGATATGACCGACGACAACACGAAGCCCCACCAGAGACCAAATATGGGCGTCCTCGGCGAACGGGAAAGGAAGTATGCGCCGGCCGTCGAGGTGAAGCGGAACCCTTGGGACCATGAACCGGCGTGGCCAGGGGCGGAAGACGACGACGATGAGGCTGTTGCCGATGGGATGAGCGATGACGATGGCGATGATCCGCCCCCCCTTTGGACGTCTGCGGACGTCGGCTTTCAGCAACCCTCGCTATGGGACGAGGCCATCGCCAGAATCTTCGCCTCGAGATCCCGCAGCGACTCTCCCTAGCAAAAGAGTGGGCCGCCCAGGCCCAGGAGAGTCGGGCGAACCTAGGCAGCCCACAAAGCCGGCAGGCAGGATAGCCTGTCGTGTGTGGCGTGTGCGTGACAGCTCAGAGAATTTTCAACTACGACGGCAAGGAGGGCTTGCCCAGCAGAGCGGGCTGCACGGCAGAAACCCCGCTTTTCGCCGGGCTCTCGCGCTCCGCTGCCACATGGGCGTCCCGGTCGTCTTTTCGCGTCGGCGGCACTTCCGCGGACCGCCTCGCCAGTGCAATGAAACGCTGCTGGCTGCGCCGCAAGGGATCGCCATTCTCAGGGTGCAGGCGCTGATAGGTTCCGTCGGGCAACAACATCCGCGCTTTGACGTTGTCCTCGCGGCTGATGGTCAGTATTTCGTCGACCAAGCGATCGCGCAGCGATTCGTCGTCGACCGGGAACATGACCTCCACGCGGCGGAGAAAGTTGCGCGGCATCCAGTCTGCCGACGACAGGTACACCTCACGCCGGCCGCCGGCGTGAAAGTGGAAGATGCGGGCGTGTTCCAGGTAGCGATCGACCACGCTCAGCACGCGGATGTTTTCACTCATGCCCGGAATGCCGGGTCGCAGGCAACAAATCCCGCGCACCAGCAGATCGATCGACACCCCACTTTGTGACGCCCGATAGAGGGCGCTGATCACCTCCGGATCGACTAGCGCGTTCATTTTGGCCACGATACGGCCCGAGCGGCCGTACATCCGTTCCCGCTCAATCAGTTCGATAATCCGCTCGGCCAGGCCCAGCGGCGCCACCGTGAAACGCTTCCACGAGGGCGGAGCGGAATATCCGGTCAGCAAATTGAACATGGCCCCGGTGTCGTCGGCAAAAACCTCGCGCGCGGTGAAAAGCGAAATGTCCCCGTAGGTGCGCGCGGTAAGCGGATTGTAGTTCCCGGTCGACAGGTGCACGTAGCGGCGGATGGCATCGCCTTCGCGGCGTACCACCAGGGAGGCCTTGCAGTGGGTCTTCAGTCCCACCACGCCATACACCACGTGCACGCCTGCCTCTTCCAGCACACGTGCCCAAGTGATGTTGCGTTTCTCGTCGAAGCGCGCCCGCAGTTCGATCATGGCCGTCACCTGCTTGCCGTTCTCCGCGGCGCGGGTCAACGCGGTGACGATGGGTGAATCGGCGCTGGTCCGGTACAAGGTCTGCTTGATGGCCAGGACGTCAGGGTCCGCGGCCGCCGCAGACACGAAATCCACCACGTGATCGAATGATTCGTACGGCAGGTGCAAGAGGACGTCATGCTCAGAAATGACCCGAAACATGTCCGCGTCGACAAAAGCCGCCACCGGTTGAGGAGTAAAGGCCTCGTCCCTGAGGTCCCGCAATTCGTCGCGCGCAGCCAGGGGAGACAAATCGGCCAGATGCAGCGGCCCGGGGGCGGGATATACGTCGTCCGGCTGCAAGTGCAGCGCCTTGCGCAGAAAGCTCTCCACCTCGGCGGGCGTGTCGTGGGCGAGCTCCAGCCGCACCGCCTGATTGCGCTCGCGGCGTCGCAGCTCACGTTGGATTGTTTTGAGCAGATCGTCCGCCTCGTCTTCATCCACCGACAAGTCGAAGTCGCGTGTCACGCGAAAGCAATGACAGCCCACCACGCGGAATCCCGGAAACAGCTCGCCCACGTGAATGGCGATGACGTCCTCGAGCAAGACGAAAGCGGCCCTATGAGGCGACGACGGCGGGATCTCCACCAGGCGTTTCAGCACGGCCGGCACCTGCACCACGGCGAAGATGCGGGAGCGGCGAGCCACGCGCTGGTGCTCCTTGCGCAGGACGATGGCCAGGTTGAGGCTGCGGTTGCGCAGAACCGGAAAGGGATGACCCTGATCCACCGCCAGCGGGGTCAGCACCGGCCACACGTTGCGGCTGAAGTGCGCGTGCAAGAATCCCTTCTGCTCAGGGTTGAGCTGGTGAGGCGCCAGGATGGCCACGCCCGCCTTGGCAGCCAGCTGGGGTGCGATGAAGTCGAGGAAGTTGCGGTACAGGGCCGCCACCATGTCGTGGGTACGCGCGGAGATCGCCGCGAGCTGTTCTCCGGGCAACATCCCGTCGGCACCACTCTCGGCCACACCACCTGCCAGCAACTGCTTGAGTCCAGCGACCCGCACCATGAAGAACTCGTCCAGGTTGGACGCCACGATGCCCTGGAACTTGCAGCGCTCGGCCAGAGGGACCTGCGGGTCACACGCCTCCTCCAACACCCGTCCGTTGAACTCCAACCAGGACAGTTCGCGATTGATGAAGTGGTGCGGGCGCACCTCGACCCCGGCGCCGGTGGGCACGTGGTCGGGTGCGGAAGAATGGTTTTTGGAAGACAAGGGATGTAGGTTTTGCCTCGCGTCTAGACAGCCTTGTGTGACATTTGTGTGAAATCTTAAGATGCCGTACCGAAGCAGACTGCTATTTCTAGATGCCGGACCGAAGCAGGATGTTTCCCCCCTTTTTCAGGCGACTTCGACCCGCAGACGGCGGCGAAAGACCTGGCGGAACAGCGACGCCTCGCGCATCACATCCCACAGCTCCAGATCCACCGTTCCTCGCGCGGTCAGGCTCAAGACGATCTCGTGCGGTCGGACGCGCGCAACCAAGCGCCGCACGGGCCGGGCGTGACTGCGATCGAGCGAGTCGGCCACGCGCAGCAGGGTGGCCAGCTTGCGCACGATCCCTGCCTCGCTGCGCGATAATCCCGCCATGCCGCTGTGGTGCAGGTCAGGGTGGCTTCTGCGGTGATAGCGCGCAATGCGTGCCACCAAATCGCGCTCGCGGTCGGCCAAACCCGGGATGTCCGTGTTGCGCACCAGGTATTCGGTGTGACGATGATGCTTCTGGTAGTTCACGGAGTTGCCGATGTCGTGCAACCAGGCGGCTGCCTCCAAATACGGACGGACTGCAGCCGGCAGGCGGTGAATCTGTGGGATTTGATCGAAAAGGGCTAGCGCCAGCGCGGCGACCTGTCGCGCGTGCGGCTCATCGAACTGAAACCGGCGCCCAAGCGCGAGAGCCTCGTCAGCCAGCGAGCGGTCGCGCTGACTGGTGCTGCGTCGGTTGAGCAGATCGACCAGCAAGCCGTCGCGCAGGCCGCGATCGACAGCCGTGACCGCGTCCAGGGAAAGCCGGCGTGCCAGCGCCTCCAGAATCACGGCACCGGCCAGCACGATGTCGGCGCGGCCTGGGTCAAATCGCTGCCGTCGCTCGCGCGGGCTCATGGCGGCTAGCTCCTCGACCGCACGGGCCAGTTGCTTGACGGTGGCCTGGTTGCTGCCTTCGGCTGCCGTGTAGTCCACCACCGCCCGGATCGAACCCGAACTGCCAAGCGCCACGCGAGGCGCACCGGGAAGAACCCTGGGCAGCGACTCGGCCATGGCTTCACGCGCGTATTCGCGCGCCAGTCGAAGCTGCTTGGCGGTGGTGGTGTGGGCCAGCTTGAACAGCTCGGTCAGGCGGACCGCGCCCATCGCCAGACTCCACAGATGGGTGGCACGCTCGCCCAGGGCGACCGCCACCTCAGTCGAGCCGCCGCCGATGTCGACGCACAGCGATCGGGTGTTGGGCCGCTTGCCGTGTAGGACGCCCAGGCAGATGAGTCGCGCCTCTTCCTTGCCCGAGATGATCTCCAGATTCAGCTTCGCCTCGCGCTGCACGCGCCGGACAATCTCGTCGCGGTTGCGCGCCTCGCGCAAGGCGCTGGTCGCCACCGCGCGCACCCGCGCGCGATAACGGCGGCACAAGGATCCATAGCGCCGCAGGGTGGCCACCAATCGCTCGACAGCCGGGCTCGGAATCGCGCCCCGCATGAACACGTCCTGCCCTGGCCGCACAGGATCACGTTCTTGGTGGATGATCTCGATGCTGCCGTCTGGCAAGGCGCGCCCCATCTGCAGGCGCACGGCGTTCGCGCCTACGTCGACGGCAGCTATGATGGAGTCGGTTCCCAGTACTCTCAAGTGGTTGTGCAAAGCTCCCGCTTGTTATTCGCCCCGAAAGGCACAGGGAGGATTATGGCAGGGCCATGTGACAGACGAGCAACAATCGGCCGCGCCCGCCTATGGCCCGTTCGGCATTTTGGCGCAGACGTTCACCGCGCCCAAGTTGTGCGATTAGTGCTGCCCGCCGACAGTCGTTACCAGAGGACCTGGCCCGGGCAACCGAACAGAATCTTCACATCCGTATAGGTCCCGTTCATGACACTGTCGCAGGGCGGGCCGAAGAGCTGGATCTTCTGGTTCGTGCTGTCGGTGTACTCCCAGCCGTTGGTCTGGGTGGGGTCGCGCAGAGCGAGCGTGCCGTCGCTGAACTTCACCGCTACGTTCGTGGGATCCGGCGGTGCCGAAGTCATTGTAAATAGGCAAGAGGCAATCTTGCCGCTGATCTGGCCCATGGCTGCCACTAGGTCGGCCTGCGAGTTGGCAGAATAGTACTTGGGCGAGGTCGGCAGAGCTTGGCCCCCGGCGTCGGCCATCTGGTCGAGGGTGGTGCTTCCGGTGGTGTTGGAGGTGCAAATACCCACAACAAAAACCGGAATCCCGGCGGTCTTGGAAGCCGCTATGGCGTTGACTGCGGCCGTCCTCGTTTGAGTGGTAACCGAAGTATCGCCGGGGGAGCCACAGTTCGGCTCCCCATCGGTAGCCAGCACAATGTACTTGGGATTAGCAGTGGTCCTTTGCTGTAAATAGGCAACCGCGGCATTGATGGTGGCTGTGGTGGGGGTGGCATTCGTGTCGTTCAGTGTGCGCGCATGGTAGGCGGCCATCACAGTGGCCCCATTCGAGGACGCTACTGGCACGTCCACCTGCCCGACCGTGCATTTCCCCGTGCTGCTGCTACCCGTGTACGGGCCCGGGTATAGCATGAGGCCCCAATTGAGATTGGCATCAGTGGCTGGCAGAACCTGATCAAAGGCGTTCATCGCTTCAACCCAGCGGGTGAGACCGCTGGGCATCTTGCTCGAGATCATGGTACCGGAATTGTCGAGCACCAGCAGGACTTCAGCCGGTAAGCGGGTGAGGTCGTTGGTGCTCAGACCGCAGTTGGCATCCTCAGTGGGGGGCGCGGCATCCATAGGCACGACGGTCTGGTTTCCATCAGCTCCTCCAAGGACAGGTGGGATGATGATGCTGCCGCCTGCTCCGCTGGATCCGGCTGTGCCAGCTTGACCCGCCACCGGGGTGCTGCCGCTATTGGCACTGATTGGCGATGCCCCTCCTATGGGAGAACATCCAATTGTGACGGCAAGCGAACAGGCAAAAACCACATCGCGTGACCACATAGATCTCAGGCTACCATATTGAAATCGTCCGGGACACGCGCAACAGGCTCTGATCTGCGAAGAGCACGGGCGCCGACGCTTCAGGGCATGATGTTGGTTCACAGTTGGTCACGAGCTCACCTTGCTCGTGAAGAAGCCGCTGCAGCCGCGTGTGATGTCCCAGCCGCGCAAAGAGTGGGGGGAGACAAAATGCCTCCCTCTTGCTTGCCCAGGAGAAGGCCAAACAACGCGGCGGGTAAGACCTGTCGACTCAGGCAGTCTGGGCCGTCGGCGGCGCGACAGGGAGGCGGGAAAGTTGCAGCAACTTCACCGTCCTGTAACCTTAGCACTCTAATCTGCCGGCATGGTTGAGGCCAGCCGCCGACCCTTGTCCCGCATCCTGGTCGTCGAGGACGAGGTCGACATCAGCACTTCGTTGTCGTACAGCTTGAAGGCGATTGGCTATGAGGTGCAAGTCGCGGAGCGCGGCGAGGCCGCTCTGGCGGCCCTGGCCAGCTTCCACCCTGATTTGGTGCTGCTGGACGTCATGCTGCCCGACATATCGGGGTTCGACGTCTGCCGCCGCATCCGCGCCACAACCGGCGGCGTCCAGCCCGCGGTGATTATGCTGACCGCCAAGAGCCAGGAACTGAGCCGCGTGGCCGGTTTTGAGGTGGGCGCTGACGACTACGTGACCAAGCCGTTCAGTATCCGCGAGCTCGTGCTGCGCATCGATGCACGACTCAAGGCGCGACGGCCCGCGGTCGCGCCGGTTCCAGTCGCGCAAGGCCAGCAGGGAGACCAGGAGCGCGTGAAGGTCGGCGGGCTGGAGATCGATCGGGCTGAGCATCGCGTGTTCGTGTCCGGCCAGGAGATCCGCGTGAGCGCGCTGGAAATGCGCCTGCTGCTTTTCCTGGTGCAGACGCCGGGCAAGATGCATACACGCAAGGAATTGTTGACCGAGGTGTGGGGCTACCACCCGGAGGTTTCTAGCCGCACTCTCGACACGCATGTCAAACGCATCCGCGACAAGTTCGGCGCCGCCGGCGATCTCATTCAGACCGTGCGCGGGGTTGGCTATCGCCTCGCCGCACGCGCAGAGTCAGCGGCCCAGAAAAAGGGAACGACACCCCCAGCCCACAAAGGGTGAGGTCGTCTCGGGGATGGCCAGCGATTGTACCCTGCTCGAAAAGCCTGAACAGAGGGCCGACGCATCTCATCTGCGACGAACGACACTGCCCGACGAATCGTGACGGCGGATCCGCTGCTGTGGCTCAGCCAGGCGGTAGCCCACGCCGTGCACAGTCTGGATCATCCACGCCATGGGTCCGAACTTGTCGCGCAGCCGCTTGACATGCGTGTCGAGAGTGCGGCTGGACACTTCCGGTTGGTAGCCCCACACCTCGGTTAGAAGTTCCTTCCGGGTGCACATCTTGCCTGGCGAGCTGGCAAGGTACGAAAGCAGCCGCATCTCCTGGGCGCTGAAGCCGATCTCCTTACCAGAAAGAAAGACGCGATGGCCCACTTGATCGATCTCCAACGATCCCAGCGTCAGGCGCTCGTTTGGCTCTTCCTGACCTAGAGGTTCGCCGACGCCTGTCGGCTCGCCAGTCCGGCGCGCCTGCAGCCGGATTTGGATGCGCAACATCAGCTCGCGCAAACTGAACGGCTTGGTCACGAAGTCGTCCGCGCCAACCTCGAAGCCGGCCACGCGGTCACTCTCACCAGTCTGGGCGGTCAGGATCACC
>Ga0224520_1000183_pt1 | contig 19965 bp, 16 predicted proteins | sample CFST25metaG_2_FD_180684 | JGI IMG/M metagenome (GOLD analysis project Ga0224520, IMG submission 180684) | Peat soil microbial communities from Stordalen Mire, Sweden - C.F.S.T-25 | ecosystem: Environmental > Terrestrial > Soil > Wetlands > Peat | place: Sweden: Norrbotten County, Stordalen Mire... | reverse complement strand
TCGGCCACGTTTGGGCGGCCGATCCATCCCGGCCGGCTGCGTTGCTCCTCGGTTACATACGTCAAGTATGCGCCCTCGTCGCGCCTTGCCGTCCGGGCGCCTCGTCCACCGAAACATGACCGCTCTTTTGACCGGAGGCACTAGTAACTCAGCCCGAAGCCGTAGGGAAAGAGGGGTGAGTAGCTTGCATCGCCCTGGTTGATCGGGATCTGCGACGACGAGCGCGGCCAGGAATGCGACAGCTTGCCGGTGGGCTTGAAGTCACCGAAAAGCACATCGGCCACGCCGTCGCCCTCGCTGCCAGGCAGCCAGACCACCAGCACGGCCTGCACACCAGCGATGACCGGCTCCATGGGCAAGGGCCGGCCGGTGATAAGAACAACCACCACTTTTTTGCCCGAGGCCTTCGCCGCCGTGATCAGGCTGACGTCATCTCGGGAAAGGCCCAGCTCCTTGCGGTCACCGGTACCCTCGGCGTAGGGCTCTTCCCCGACCACCGCCACGATTGCGTCGGCGGCATCCGCGCCCCTCACACCCGGGGCAAAGGCAACCTTTCCCCCCGAGGCAGCCCTCTGGATGGCCGCCAAGATGGTGGTGCCAGGCGTGACGTTGCCCCGCCTGCCTGCCCAACTCACGGTCCAGCCCCCGCACTGGATGCCTATGTCGTCCGCCTTGCTGCCCACCACCAGGATGTGGCCGTTCTTGGGCAGGGGCAGCACGGCGTCCTGATTCTTGAGCAGGACCGCGCTTTGCCGAACTGCCTCGCGCGCCAGTGCCCGGTGTTCGGGCGAGCCCAGTTGGCCAGCAAACGCCGGATCCGGGAAGGGATGCTCCCAGAGTTTCAAGTGTGCTTTTTGCTTCAAGATACGGCGGACCGCATCGTCGATGCGCGCCATGGGCACGCGGCCATCTTTGACCAGGTGGCGCAGGCTGGAGACGAACCACTGATAGCTCAGCGGCACCATGGCCATATCGACGCCGGCATTGATGGCTGCCTCGATCTTGCGATCGTTGGAACCCGGGAGGGTGGCGATGGCTTCCCAGTCGCTGATCACGAAGCCTTCGAAGTGAAGCTCGCCCTTGAGCACGTCGGTGATGAGGTGCTTGTTGGCGTGCATGGGGGCGCCGTTCCAGCGCGAGAACGACACCATGATCGAACCGACGCCCGCTTTGACCGCCGCGGCGTAGCCGGGCAGATGGATGGCGCGCAGCTCTTGCTCAGAACAGATGGTGTCGCCCTGGTCCTTGCCCCCCGCTGTGCCGCCGTCGCCGAGAAAGTGCTTGGCACAAGCGAGCACCCCATCGGACTGGCCGGGCTGGCCCTGCAGGCCCTTGACCGTAGCCGCAGCCATCATCTCGGACAGCTCGGGGGTTTCGCCAAAGCCCTCGTAGGTGCGGCCCCAGCGCTCGTCGCGGGGCACGGCAATACAGGGAGCGAAGGTCCAAGGAATGCCAGTCGCCAGCATCTCCAGGGCGGCGGCCCGTCCGATCTTCTCGGCCAGCTCGGGGTTGCGCGTGCAGCCCATGCCGATGTTGTGCGGGAAGATGGTGGCGCCCTTCACCAGGGCATTGCCGTGGACCGCATCTGTGCCCCAGATGATGGGGATGCCCAGGCGCGTACCAAGGGCTCGGGTCTGAATCGAAGTGACCAGTTTGACCCAATTCTCGGGCGCGTTGGGCTCAGGCAGCGACGAAGCGCCGTTGAGCACCGATCCAACGTACAACTTGCGCACGTCGTCGGTGTTCTTGGCCAGCTTCCAGTCGATCTGGATCATCTGCCCGATCTTCTCGTCGAGCGTCATCTTGCCGAGCAGCTCCTCGATGTCGGGCGTCGGGACGCTGGCGCGACTCGCTGCAAGCTGTCTTGCAGATTGGCCGGACTGCATGCCGACGCAACCATGCACCGCGAAGAGCGCGGCAAGGAGGGCGCAGCCAGCGTTGAAAGCGGAAGCGACTGGTGGGTGAGAGAATTCCATCGGGGGACAGTACACCGGTTGGGGCGCAAGCGGGAAGGTAGCCGCGGCGCTCGCCCATGGCGCAATGTGCCTTGATGTGTCCACATTCTTAGCTCACAGTGTGCACATGGACGTCGGCGTTCGCAGGCTCAAGCAGCATCTCTCCGACTACCTTGAGAAAGCAGCACGCGGGGCAATCATCCGCATCACCGACCGCGGGAGACCCAAGGCCGTGATGGGCCCGCTGCCAGGGGCACTCAACTTGGAACGAGGAGTGGCCGAGCGATGGATTTCACCGGGCCCAGCAACCGCCACCAGTCCACGCCCCGCACGTCGCCATGCCGCGTCCGTTCCTAGCACCAAAGTCCTGCGCGAGGATCGGGACAATTGAGCCTCTATGTAGACTCAAGTGCCCTCCTCAAGCGTTACGTCGACGAGCCAGAGAGCGAAACCTGCGAACGTTACTTGCTTGCGGATCCGGTGTGGATCACTGGCCGACACACCTACGTGGAAGTGCGGCGAAATCTTTCCAGGCTCCTCGCAGGCGCAGCCCTGGCAGATGCGCAAGCTCAGTTCGATCAAGACTGGCAACGCATGCATGTGGTCGAGCTTGACCAGATCACATGTGATATTGCCGCGGATCTCGCAGAATTGACCGGTGCGCGCACGCTGGATGCTCTGCACTTGGCAGCCGCCACCCGCGCGGGCCAAAGGGCGATCACTATGCTCACCTTCGACATCCGCCAGGCCCAGGCTGCACGGGCGGTTGGTCTGACCGTGGTGGGCGTGTAGCCAGAGGGCTTGCTGCGAACGATTCAGGAATCAGAGCCGCCAGTCGGACGATGAGGGCCAGGGCTCCAGGTTTCTGACGATCCCCCAGAAGCTTATGGCGTCGCCGGACGCACCTTCGGGTGCGCGGCAATTTCGAGATCAGGTCGGAGGCCCAAGGCCGCGCCGTAGCGGAACAACCCGTCCATCTCGACCGTGCCCGGGTCCACGGACGCGCGCAACGGCGCCCGCAAGAGCGCGTGCTCCAGCAGTCGCTCGGGCCCACGGGCGTCGCGCTGCCAGCGAGCGGCGCCGCCATCAAGCGCGGGCGAGACAACCGCCAATGCAGCGAGCACGATCGCCGTGAAGATGCGCGCGCGGCCCAGGCGGGCGGCCACCTCAGCCGCGCCTACGCTCATGGGGACTGCGGCCGCCATTAGGGCCACAGGCAGGCCCGCGCGACTGGGCTCGAAAGTGGGCCCGCTTTGCCCAGGCGGATGGCCGAGCAGGAGCGCTGTGACCAAGGTAAACACGAGCCAGGACGCAACCAGCGGCGCCCGTCTGAGCAAGGCCAACGTCCCCAACCCGCCCAGCAGCGAGCCCACCACGCCCAACTCGTCGCTTAGCTCGGCCGCGGTCCTGACTGCGACGGTGTGTTCATGAAACCCGGCGGGCCACAGGCTGCTGAGCGAATGCAGGACGCTGCCCGCCCCGACCGAGCCCGCAGTCGTGGCCAGCCATGCCCCGCCCAACGCGGCGACGAAGAGCAAAGGCGCCAGCAATGGCCAGCGGCTGCCCCGGTGCAGTTCCCACAGCCACAGCCCAAAGGCCAGTGGCCACAGCAATGGACCAGCCACGGAGTCCACGCCTGCGGCCAGGCCCGACAGGCCTGCCAGCGCGAATCCGCGCCCTGCGCCTCCCTGCGCACGCAGCAGAGGCAGCGCAGTCAACCAAGCCCCTGCCAAGAGCGCGAGGGTGGCCGACGCTGCACCCGCCGAAGTTGCTGTCTGAAACACTGCCAACGCCAGGCCGGCGGCCAGGGCAGCCCCGGCGGCGAGAAAAGGCTCAAACAGAAAATCGCGCGCGTCTTGACGGGCGTGTGGTGGCGGGCGCAGGGCGGCCAGGAGATCGGCACACAACCGGCCCAGCAGCGTGATCGCCAACGCCCCCAAGAGCGCGGCCGCCAGATTGGCACGAGCTGCGACATCGCCCAGGGGCAAATAGACGGCAAGGCGCAAGACCAAGCGAGGCAACGGCGTGCCCGGATAGTGTGGCGCGGCTTCGAGCGCTGCGGCCACGGTGGAGGCCGCCGCAACCCGGTCTAGGCCCAAAGGCGTGCCCGCAAGAAGGACCGCCAGTGACCCGACAAAGAGTGCCGGATCGAGGGCCGGCCAGGTTCGTCCAGTGGCGTGGGGAGCCCGCCGGCTTTGCCGGCCGCGCTCCATCGCAGGAGGGTAGGGGAACCCTTCCAGGGTTCCCCCACCAGACAGGTCACTCATGGGTCGATCCAACGCGAAAGCCGACCTCCTGTCGATAGGCGAGTTCCCGCTTTTCCCAGGGTCCCCATCAAGATCCGCGTGGGGAGCGGGCGAGCTTTGCTCGCCGCGGACCATCGCGGGAGGGCATGGGAACCCTCCCAGGGTTCCCATCAAGATCCGCGTGGGGAGCGGGCGAGCTTTGCTCGCCGCGGACCATCGCGGGAGGGTATGGGAACCCTCCCAGGGTTCCCATCAAAGACGCTCGCTCAACTTGACGTCTGCGGCTTGGCCGTCTATGCCCGAGAGGGTGCACGTCATTCGAGGCCGCCACCGCGTCACGTCCGACCTAGGGCGTCCGCTGCGCGCGCCTGCGGTCGCCATCGGGAACTTCGACGGTGTGCACCGCGGCCACCAGGCCCTGGTGGCTACCACCAGCCGCCTGGCCCACGCGGCAGGCGGGCAGGCTGTAGTCCTGACCTTCGATCCCCATCCGGCACAATTCTTTGCACCCGCGCTGGCACCGCCCATGTTGACGACGCTGGAACGTCGTCTGGAACTGCTTGCTGAGGCTGGCGCGGACGCGGTCGTGGTCGAGCCCTTCACGACTGAGTTTGCGGCGCTGCCCGCCGATCGCTTCATCGCCGAAGTGCTGCGCGGGGACCTTGATGCCCGCCACGTGGTGGTCGGTTGGGATTTCACTTTCGGGTCCGGCCGGCAAGGCAACGCGACCATGCTCGCAAGCGAAGGCGCTCGCCTGCACATGGGGGTCAGCATCGTGCCGCCGGTCATGGTCGGGGGCCTGGTCTGCTCATCGACCAAGATTCGCGAATTCGTACTCGAGGGCCGGGTCGAAGGCGCGGCCATGCTTCTTGGCCGCCCCTTCGAGCTTGCCGGTCGTGTGGTACACGGCGCCGAGCGCGGCCGTACCCTGGGCATCCCTACCGCCAACCTGGATCCAGAAGGCGACCTTCTGCCCAAGCCAGGTGTCTACGCCGCTTGGGCGTGTCGCGTGGACGCCGCCCCGCCGCCGCGCCTGCGCGCTGCCGTGAGCATCGGCACCAATCCCACTTTCGCGGGTGAGGGCCGAGGCGCTTCGTCAGCCGTGACCGTCGAGGCCCACCTGCTAGACTTTGACGGCGACCTGTACGGCGCGCGCCTGCGCCTGGAATTTGCCGGCTGGGTGCGGGCCCAGCGGGCGTTTTCCTCAGCGGACGATCTGGTGGCTGAGATCAGACGCGACATCCTGCGAACCCGGGAGCTGCTTCCATGAGCATGGAACACCTGTACGAGACTGAAACGATGGCCGAGTTGTGCGCGCGCCAGGGCCGGCTGAGCGAGGCCATCGTCATCTTCCGCGAGCTTGCCGAAACCGCCGCCGACCCCGACACGCGGTCACGCGCCCGGGCCCGGCTGGCCACTCTGGAGGCGACCTGGCAGCCCCTGCGTATCGCCGAAGTCCCTCCCGCGGACTTGGCCTTGCCACCCATTCCCGGGGTTTCGCTGCTGGTGGGCGACGACCAGGTCACGGTGGCCTGGGCCCTGCCGCCCGGAACCAGCTCGCCGGCGCTCGACGTTCTGGTCCTGCAGCGTACGCCCGGCGGGATCGATCCACAGAAGAAGCTCTTGCCTCTGACCGAAACCTCGGGCCGCATCGGTCTGCTCTTGCCCGGGGTGCATTCGGCCCTGGCGGCCGCGGGCACCATACGCGACGGCCGCTTTGTAGCCATCGTCCGATCGACTGGCTGAAAACCGCCCCGGGAACTCACGCTTCCGAAGCGGTTCACGATCAGGTAAATCCTCGCTGCCTTTCGGCAAGGTAGCGAGTCAGATGTCCCTTTGAATCCGGCCGACAAGCCGGGCAGCTGGCAAGGAGGGCCGAGAACCGGACCGGAATGTACTCACGTACTTGAGGACCGGAAGCGCAGGCCCGACGCAGCCAGCGGCCCGGATCGTCGGCCGTCGTCGCCTCGGTGAGCCGGCGGTACCTTTCTACACCACGCCCTGGTCGATCATCGAATCGGCAACCTTGACGAAGCCGGCGATGTTGGCGCCCATAACGTAGTTGGTAGGCTGGCCATAGTCCTTCGCGGTCTTGTAGGCGGCCGCGTGGATGGCCTGCATGATGCTCTTCAGCTTGGCATCGACCTCTTCGCGCGTCCACGACAGGCGCATCGAGTTCTGGCTCATTTCGAGGCCCGAGGTGGCAACGCCCCCGGCATTGGCAGCCTTGCCAGGACCGTACAGGACCCTGGCCTGGAGGAACTTCTCCACCGCCTCGGGCGTCGACGGCATGTTCGCGCCTTCCACGATGACGGTGCAGCCGTTCTTCAGCAGCGTGTCGGCGTCCTCTCCGTCGATCTCGTTCTGCGTGGCCGAGGGGAAAGCCGCGTCGCACTTGACCACCCACGGGCGCTTGCCGGTCACGAACTCGCAGCCGTACTTCTTGGCGTACTCCTGGATACGGCCTCGGCGCACGTTCTTGAGATCGAGCACGAAGGCGAGCTTGTCGGGCGTGATCCCTTCTGGGTCGTGGATGAAGCCGTCTGAGTCGGACAAAGTGACCGGCACGGCCCCCAATTGGTTCAGCTTCTCGACGGTATACTGGGCCACGTTGCCCGAACCCGACACCGCGCAGATCTTGCCCTTGAAGGTCTCGTTGCGCGTCTTGAGCATCTCTTCCGCGAAGTACACGGCACCGTAGCCGGTGGCCTCGGGACGGATGAGCGAACCGCCCCAGTTCAGGGCCTTGCCGGTGAGCACGCCCACGAACTCGTTCTTCAGGCGCTTGTATTGACCAAACATGTAGCCGATCTCGCGACCGCCTACCCCGATGTCACCAGCCGGCACGTCGGTGTCGCCGCCGATGTGGCGGAACAGCTCGGACATGAAGCTCTGCAGGAAGCGCATCACCTCGTTGTCAGACTTGCCCTTGGGGTCGAAGTCCGAGCCACCCTTGCCGCCCCCCATGGGCAGCGTGGTGAGTGAGTTCTTGAACACCTGCTCGAAGCCGAGGAACTTGAGGATGGATAGGTTCACGCTCGGGTGCAGGCGCAGGCCGCCCTTGTAGGGGCCGATGGCGCTGTTGAACTCGATGCGATAGCCACGGTTGACCTGGACTTGCCCCTTGTCGTCGATCCAGGGCACGCGGAACATGAGCTGGCGCTCCGGCTCCACGATCCGCTCAAGGATCTTGTTCTCCTCGTACTTTGGGTAGCGGTCCAGACACGGCTGCAACGACTCGAGCACCTCGGTCACAGCCTGATGGAACTCCGGCTGGCCGGGGTCCCGCTTGGTCACCAAATCAATCACTCTCTGCGCGTAGGACATGCCAACGCCTACGGAACGATCAACTTACACCTGTCGGTGCATAGACCCGTGCCGTTCTTCGGGCCGTCGTCACACTCCTCACCGAAACGACTATCCACGTTCTCATCCCCGCAGTATGGCGGCGTCTTGCACCCCGGCGCACAGCCTGTCGGCATGTTGTACGTTGACTGATTGACACCATCGTCACACTGCTCGCCGAAGTCGGTGTCCGTCTTGCCATCCCCACAGTAGGGGCCAATGGTGCATTGGGTGCTGCATCCGCCGTAGGCAGTGTCAGAGTTATTCGGCCCGTCGTCGCATTGCTCGTCGCCGTTGACAATTCCGTCGCCGCACTGAGGACTGCACACGGTGTGGGTTCGGTTGAATTGGCCAAGTGTCAGCTTGTAGCTGGATTGCGTCACGTGTCGCTCAGCCTGGAACACCACGATCTCGTAGACCCGACCAACGGTAAGTCCATACGTCGTTGCTGCGGCCGCGTTGAGCGTCACGCTGCCCGGCGTGGCCCCATGGATGCCGCCTATGTCGACGGCCAGCTGGCCGTTGACGAACACCCACACGTCGTCATCGCCTATGAAATTCAGCGATTCACCACCTTGATACTCGAACCAGTAGCGCACCTCGCTCGTGAAGGAGAAGTTGTGTTTCTGACCGGCCCCGTCGGACCCAAGGTACGGAATCTCCGGCCCGTCCGGGGGCGTGGCCCAGCCGCGGTTGTCGAGCGGGAAGAAGGGTGGTGGGTTTGTGCTCCCGGGCTGGGTTCCGCCGTGGTTGAAGAGAAACGTGCCGTCCGGCTGTCTCGCCAGGGTGATGCTGTCGAGCACCATCTTCGTATACGGGGTGTTGTCGTGATACCAGGCGTCGAAGTCCGTCGCATTGGTGGTGTTCGACTTCGCCTTGTCGACGGCTGGGTTGTAGACCGGCTTGCGATCGGGTCCGAGCGTGGGCATGACGATCCCCGTGCACAAGCCCCCGATCACCGAGGGCTCGAAATTCGGGTGCGGAGGCGGCACGAGGGTCGCCGGTGCGATCGATCGAATCATATCGCGGTAGATGATGGGGACCGTCAGATCGCCGCTGGCCCCTTCTACTACCTGCGTGCATTGCCAGTTCAGTTCGAGCTTGCAGTCGGCAGAACAGCCATCGCCGGACCGCGTGTTGCCATCGTCGCATTCCTCGTCGGGCAGCTTGAGCCCGTCGCCACAAGGCGAGGTGCAGCCGCTGGTCCCGGTGCACACCGGTTCCGACTTGCAGTCAGGCGAGCACCCATCGCCGGGGATTAGGTTTCCGTCGTCGCACGACTCGTTTCCCTCAGCCGTGCCGTCGCCACAGACTGTCTTGTGGCAGGCCTCACCTGCAGCGGAACAGGCGTAGCCGGGTTCGAGCTTGCAGGCCGCGCTGCAGCCGTCCCCGGCGGTGGTGTTGCCGTCGTCACATTCCTCCGAGCCCACGAGCAGGCCATCACCGCACTTGGGCTGACAGCGGAGGCCGGCGGCGGGGCACACCCAACCCACCTCGACGGTTGAACAATCGGCCGAGCACCCGTCGCCGTCCGCGGTGTTGCGATCGTCACAGACCTCGTTGCCTGAGATGCGACCGTCGCCGCACACCACGGTTGAAATGCAAGGCGCGCCCACGTTGGGGCAAACCCAGTCGGTCTCGACCCTGCAAGCTGCCGTGCAGCCGTCCCCCGAGGTCGTGTTGCCGTCGTCGCATTCCTCGCCGCGGTCGAAGTCGAGGGTACCGTTGCCGCAACAGGAACCGGCCGCGGTCTTGGTGCAGCCCGCCTGCGGAGCGTCCCCTCCCGTGCCAGCGTCAGGCAGCCCCGAAATGATGGGGCCGAGATCCGCCCGGCTGGCGTCCAGGATGTCATCATTTCCGCCGGCTCCGCCGCCACCGGCCCCGGCGCCTCCGCCAGCGCTGACCCCACCCTGAGGACCACAGGCGCCGAAGCAAAGACCAAGGCCCAGGACGAGCGCCATGGCCAGGCCCGAAAGGATGTCACGGAGGATTTCGCGCAAGCACAGATCCGCTCGCGTAGCCCCGCTACTCGCACATAGCATAGTCTGGTATTGTACTCGATCGTCAGATGCTAGATGGGTGGCATTCAGTCGCTCCTGTGCTGGGAGGGCCTGGCGCGAGCCGTACTTACCGCAATGCGACGAAGCCGGAGGCATCGGCCCCCAGATCCGCGACGCAGAGTGTATGATGGCGGCCTCTCTTTCATGACTTCTACAGCCGCATCGTCTGCTCCCGAGATCGCCGCGCGCACCGCGGAGAGCGAAAGACTGCGCCTGATCTCCCTCGGCGTTGGGTTTCGACTGTTGGCAGCCTCGGTCTTCTTGGTTCTTAGCCTGCTTTGCTGGGGCTTCTCCGGTCACTTCAACTGGCGCGAGCAGCTCCCGGCGGTGTTGGTCTACGCGCTCGCGGCTGCGATTCTCTTCGCCCTTCGCCATCGCAGACTGCTGGCGCGCATCGCCTTGGTTCCAGTGGCGCTGGACCTGGCGGTGGCCTATTTCGCGCTGCGCGCGACGATCGCCAGCTATGGCGAAGGCGGTCCGGTCGTAGCCGGCCTGGGCCTAGGAGTATTCGTCCTCATTGTGGCGTTGGGTGGGCTCTCTCTGCACAGGCGCCTCGTCATTGTCGCCACCATCATCGCGATGGCCGAAGAGACCCTCCTGCTCCAGCAGGCCGGCGTTTCGCCTTGGTACATGCTGCTCGCCTGCTGCGTGCTTGGCCTCGCCGGTGGCGTCGGCGTGATCATTGTAGGACGAACCAGTCGGCTGGTCCACGAGACGGCGGAAATGGAGGCGGCCCGGCATCAACTCGCAGACACGCGCGCCCAATACGAGCAGCTTGCGCGCCTGCAGCGGGACAAGGACAGCCTCGTCCAACTCATCGTGCACGACATGCGGGGCCCGCTCAGCGCAGCCATCCTTTCACTCGAGTTCCTTTCGCGAGAACTCAAGCGCCAGCAGGCCGGACGGGACATGTTGGAGGCGAGCGACGACGCCCTCACCTCCTCGACCAACGTCGCCAACATGATCACGCAGATCCTGGACACGAACAAGCTGGAAGAGGGACGCATCACGCTCAACCTTGTGCCGGTTTCGGCGCGGGAGATGCTCGAGTTCGCGCGCCAGCAAGCGCTTTCGCGTGCCCAAGGCAAGTCGATCAAAATCGAGGTGGACGCGCCCGACGACCTGTTCATGGTGGCTGACCGGCGTCTCTTCCCACGGCTACTCGACAACTTGGTGTCCAATGCCCTCCGCTATACCTCCACCGGAGGACGCATCCTGCTGGTGGCGACAGGGAGTGGCGGCGAGATCGTCTTGTCGGTCCACAACACGGGTGAGCCCGTCCCAGTCCCCGATCGGGAAAGGATCTTCGCCAAATTCCAGCAGGGCCAGACCGAGGCCCTTCGCATGTTCGGCTGGGGCCTGGGTCTTTACTTCTGCCGTCTGGTCGCCGAGGCCCACAGCGGCCGCATTGCCGTCGAGGACGTAGTTGGCTGGCCCACTTCGTTCGTCATTCGCCTGCCGGCGCAGGCGCCGGCCCCGAACTAACTCTTGCTGCCAGAGACCAAACCTGTAGCGTTTTGCGCCATCAAGCATCCAAGCCTAGGCACCTCAAGGACCCTTGTTGTCCCTTCAACCTGCACAAAGGAAAAGCCCATGAGACCACTTCCTCTGTTGGCCGCCTCGATGAGTTTCTTGGTTTTGTCGCCGGCTCTGGCCCTGGCCAGTACATGGGACATCGACCCAGCCCACTCGACTGTGGAATTCAGTGTGCGTCATATGATGGTCACCACCGTCAAGGGGCAGTTCCAGAAGGTCAAGGGCACGGTGGAGCTGGATGAGAAAGACCCCACCAAGTCCACCGTGGAGGTAAGCATCGAAACCGCGTCCATCGACACGCGCGAAGCCAAGCGCGATGCCCATCTGAAGTCTCCCGACTTCTTCGACGCGGCCAAGTTCCCCGCACTCACCTTCAAATCGACCAAGATCGAGAAGGCGGGCAAGGGCAAGTTCAAGGTCACCGGGGATCTCACCATGCATGGCGTGACCAAGTCCGTGGTGCTCGCGGTCGAGGGACCGTCGGCATCCATCAAAGATCCGTTTGGCCGAACCGTCAGGGGCGTGATGGCGACAGGCAAGCTGGATCGCAAGGACTGGGGCATGATCTGGAACAAGGCGCTCGACTCGGGCGGCATGGTGGTCAGCGACGAGGTCAAACTCGACATCAACGCCGAGCTCGCCGAGCGGGCGGCGACTCCGCCCGCGGCTGCCGAGAAACCCGCGACACCAGCCGCTGAGAAGCCTGCGTCTGCGACCGCCGGCGCCAAGGCCCCGGCTGCCACGCCCGCCAAGCCCAGCAAGTAGAATCGCCCCCGAGGACAGGGGTGCGTTCACCTGGTTCCATCGTGCGCGAGCCAGCCATACCCACCGTCGTCGTCAACCCGCGCGGCCGCGCCCGCATCGTGTCTGGGCACCCCTGGGTTTTTCGGCAGGACGTGCTGTCCGGGCCGCCGACCGATGCGCGAACCGGCGGACCGGCGCTGGTGGCTGTACTCGACCAACGGCGCCGGCCGCTCGCCAGCGCGACCTGGGCCACCTTGTCCCCAATTGCCTTGCGCGTCCTGCAGCGGCGGAGCGACAATGCTCCCTTGCCGGAGCTGACGGCTCTGGTAGCCGAGCGCCTGCAGGCCGCGCTCGCCTGGCGCCAGCGGCTCGCCTTGGACCGCGATGCCTGGCGCGTGGTTCATGGTGAGGCCGACGGTCTGCCCGGTCTCTTCGTCGACCGCTACGCCGATGCGGCGGTCATGCAGACCACATCTGTAGCCATGAACGCGGCCCGGCCTGCGCTGGCGGTTCTGTTGCAGAAACTTCTCGGCGTGCGCATGGTGGTGGCGCGCGACGACGGATCGGCGCGCGACTTCGAGGGCCTGCCGCGCGTGCGCGAGATTGCCGCCGGCGGCGGCGCGACCGAGGTGGTCTACCGGTTGGGCGAAAATCACCTGCAGGCTGACCTGCTTGCCGACAGCAAGACCGGCGGCTTTCTCGATCAAGCGGACAACCACGCCGTGGTGGCTGCGCTGGCGCCGCCCGGAGCTCGCTGTCTGGACGCCTTCACCTATCACGGCGGCTTTGCCCTGGCCCTGGCGCGACGGAAGGGCGCGGTACTGGCCAGCGACGAGGATGCGCAGGCCGTGGCGCGCGCCCAGGCCAACGCGGCCCGCAACCGACTTTCCAACCTGGAGGTGCGCCAGGCTGATGCCTTCGAGCTTCTGCGCACCCTGGAAGCGGACAAGCAACGCTTCGACGTCGTGGTCTTGGACCCGCCCGCTCTGGCCAAGCGCAAGGCCGGCGACCATGCCGCGCTTCGTGCCTACCAGGAAATCATCCTGCGCGGCCTGCGCCTGACCACGCCGGGCGGTCTTGCCGTGACCTGCTCCTGCTCGGGCCGTGTGTCGCGCGCGCAGTTTGATGAGCTGGTATCAGCAGCCGCGGCCCAGAGCGGTCGGTCGATACAGATTCTTGAACGTCGCGGTGCCGGCCGCGATCACCCGGAGCTGGCCGGCGTCCCGGAGACCGGGCATCTCAAGTGCTGGATCCTTCGTGTACTGTGATAAGCATCTGCGATGACCTTCCTGACTGCGTTCGTGACCGTGTTGCTGGCCGAGCTGGGCGACAAGACCCAGCTTGCGACCCTGGCCCTGGCGGCGGGCGGTCATGCCCGCTGGCTGGTCTTCCTGGGCGCGGCGCTGGCGCTGGTTACCACTTCCGCCGTGGCCGTGCTGGTGGGCGGCGCCCTCGGACAAGTCGTGCCCGCGGTTTGGCTTCGCCGCGGCGCCGGGGTGTTGATGATTGGGCTGGGTATCCTGTATGTCGCGAGCTCGGGCTAGTGCCTCCGGTCAGAATTTCGGCCACGTTTGGGCGGCCGATCCACTCCGGCCGGCTGCGTTGCTCCTCGGTTACATACGTCAAGTATGCGCCCTCGTCGCGCCTTGCCGTCCGGGCGCCTCGTCCACCGAAACATGACCGCTCTTCTGACCGGAGGCACTAGCCGCGTGGGGAGCCGGCGAGCTTTGCTCGCCGCGCACCCATCGCGGGAGGGCATGGGAACCCTCCCAGGGTTCCCATCTCAAAAAAACACCCGAACGCCCAGGCGGCCCGAGATGGGAGCCTGGTAAGAAGTCGGCATGAGAAAATTTGGGTTCTTGGTGACAGGCACCACGTTGTTGTTCGCGTCGGTGGTGGTGAGATTCTGCAGATCTGCCTTGCTTCCACCGGATATCGGCGTGACTTGGTCCGCCGTGTACACTTGATCCTGGGTCAATACCGTACGCTGGTTGAAAAGGTTGAAGATGTCGAAGAAGACCTCGGCGGACAGCCGGCCGAGCACGCTGCGCCGATAGGCGAGGTGCAGGTCGAAACGCGTAACAAAGGGCGTTCGGCCCATCGATCCGCGCGGGAGGATGTATGAGTCATTGTCTGCCGTGGCCTGGAAACCGCCCAGGGCGTTCAGTGGCTGGCCCGAACGGCCGACAAAACCCAAGCCCGCGGTCAGACTTGAGTGGCCGAATGGCTGGGTGTAGTAGCCGTCGAGACGGATCAGGTGCGGCCGATCATTGGGCAGGGGCCCATTGCGGTTCACCATAATCCCGGGCGCGTCGTATTGCGTGCTCTGGTTGGGATTGAGCTGGTTGTTGTCCGCATCGTATAGGCCCACGTAGTTGCCACGCAACCGTGATAGGGTGTACGAGCCGGCAAGAAACCAACGGCGCGCGAAGCGCTTGTTCGCGGTGAACTGCAGCGCCTGGTAGGTCCGCGTGGCGCCCGCCGGGTTGCCGACAATGGTAGGCCCGTCGTTGGGATGCTCCCTATCGTACATGTCCTCAATGGCACGACCAAGCCAGCGGTAAATGAGTGTGGTCCCAATCACCAAGTCTTGCAGCACTTCGTACTGTCCGCCCACCACAACCTCGTCGTTGTAGCTGCCCTTAAGCCCTTTCTGTACGGCCAGATCCGCGCTGCTCAGTATCGTCGGATTGCTGTCGCTGCCGAACGGGGGCCCACTGCTCGCCAAGGAACCCAGACCGGCGAACCCGCGGGCGGCCAAGTTCATCGGGATGGATTCGTAGTAGCGGCCGTAGTGGGCAAAGATCTTGGACCGGCCTTCCTTGCTCGGATCAAAGACCACACCCACCCGCGGTGCAATGTTGTCGTTGATGGACAGCGCGGTGTTGCCCTGGTAGTCCTGCATACGCTGCATTTCCCAGCGCACGCCCAGGTTGAAGGTCAAGTGGGAGAGCGGCGAGTAGCTCTCCTGTAGGAAGAGACCTGTATTGAACTGCCGAGTCGTCGCCTGAATCGCGTCCTGGTAGTAGGGCGCGCTCAACAGTCCGGACGGTGAGCTCAACTGCGAAACCTGCACCCCCGGGGGCAGCTGAAACAGGGAATAATAGGTATTGCCGGTCTCGGACGAATACGTCAGCACGCGAGAGCCGTCCGGCCCAGAATACCAGACCTTGTCTCCATATTGGACAAACTCGCCGTCGAAGCCGTACTTGAGCTCGTGCAGGCCGGCGGCGTGGAAGATGTTGGTGCTCTTGAGCTGTCCCGCCAGGCGGAAGGCATTGATGTCCTCCATCTCGCCGTACCCACCCGACTGGTAGCCATACACCGGACAAGGATTGAAACCGGTCGCAGAATTTCCCGCACACTGGCCCGCGACGCTGGGGTTGAAGTCTGCCAGCGAGGTCGCAGTCGTGTCCCATTCGACAAAGTTCACTTGTGCCGCCGCAGGAAAAACCGGGCGATTGCTGAATTGTTCAATGTGCATGCCCAAAGTCGCGTCCAAGCGCCAGCGTCGTTCGAAGAAGGCCGCGGTCCAGCGCGCGGTTATGTCATTCGTGCGCGTCTTCTCATTGGACATGCCGGCCATGTAGTCCATATTGGCCCCCTGCATGTACTGTTTCTGCGAGTAGATCCCGTACAGGCTGAGGCTGAGTGTCTGCTCGGGCGTCAGTTTCCAGGTGAGTTTGCCGGCGTAGTGTTGGTTGGTGGTCTGGCCCGCGTAGCTGTTGCGATACAGAGGAACAGTTGTCGGGGTGCCATCGGGATTGTTGGCCTGGGTCCCGTCAGGCTGACGGGTGCTTGGATCGACGTGCTCGACGAATCTGTCAGCGTATTGGACCAGGTGGTTGTGGATAATCTCGGGGGCATAGCCCACCCAGAAGAACAGCTTGTTCTTGATGATGGGGCCACCCACCTCGGCGCCGAGGGTGGTGCTGTAGTCGGGCTCGGTCACACCGGTCAGCGAGGAACCGCGGCTTGCGATGCGTTGCTGGCCGCCCGAAAACGCCCCTGGTGACAGATAGGAAAAGGCGCTGGCATGCCACTCGTTGCTGCCTGACTTGGTGGCCATGTTGACCACGCCACCCAGGGCACGACCGTATTCAGCGCCGTAGCCCGCACTGACGATTTCGACCTCGTCAAGAAAGGGGACGAACAGGTTGGTTCCGAGCGCCCCGTTTTTCAGAGACGTGATGTTGAGTCCGTCGAGATAGTAGGTGTTTTCCAGCCCAGTTCCGCCCGACAGAACCAGTCCCGTTGCATCCGATGTAGCTCCGGGCGCTTTTTCCAGCAAGTCACTCACGCTGAGGCCATTGGGTACATTTGCGGCGAAATCACGGTTTAACGTGACACCCACGCGGGTCGAGCCGACGTCGATGGCCGGCGCCCGTTGCGTGACCGCAATGGTCTGCACCGCCTCGGGCGCCGACGGCAGGCGGGCGTTGACCCTCACGGTCTGGTCCATCAACACCGTGGCCGAGTGCTCGATGGCCACGGCCCCGCGGAAGAAACGAACCAGGTAGTCGCCGATGACCAGGCCGCGCAACTCGTACTGTCCCTTGGCATCGGTAAGAATCGCCTGATCGCCCTGCGGGCCCGAAGCCACCACGGTCACGCCGTCGAGGGGCTGGTGGGTGTCCTGGTCGATTACACGGCCGAAGATTGCGCCGCTGGTGGGACTGGCCACGGCTGAGATGGGAAAGGCCAGCAGGGCCACGAGCAGGGTGGGTGTCCATCGCCAGCCGTAACTATTGTAGCCAGTCATGTGGCTTCCTTAGGTGGGAGAGTTACTTGGTGTGCCAAAGACAGTTCGGCAGAATGGAATCAATTCCTAACCCCAATCGGAGCCGGGGGTCCATCGAGAACGCGGCAATGGAGGGACCAGGCGGCACGACCCATCCGGCCCGCCTCTTCGGTTCTCTTTTTCAATGCATTCCGTTTCTCCCAGCGCGAAGAAGACTTGGCCCCCGCACCTGCCCCGGAACCCGCACGCCTCGCACCCTCGACCCACGTATACGCGAGCGGCGGCGGTGCCTCCGCACGGTCCGCCCGCTGCAAGCTCAAGAGCCACCCGTCTGGATGGAATACCGCACTGGCCCGTGCGAGATCCGGGCCAGCATGAGACTATCGATCCACCGTCGAAAGGAGGGAGCGATGAGTCACGGGAGGAGAGCCTGCAGGGACCAAAGGGTGACACGCCACCCCCGGCCGAGACAGTCGTCCTCCTGGGAGACCACGGGCTGGCGGTCCAGGAGGCGGAGCAGCGGCTGGCGAACATCATCGATCGAGACCATTCGCACAACCAATCCCGGTGAAGCCACTGTGCTTCGGCGGATGGCGGATGAATTCGACTACGAAGGCATGCGAAACCTCTTGGGTCAGTGAAGGAAAGGACGAACACGGTGGACGACGATGTGCAAGGCAGCAGCATTCTCATCGCGGACGATGTCCCAGAGAACCTGCGACTCCTGGCCGCCGTTCTGAAACGCGGGGGCCTGGTGCCTCGGCCGGTCACGAGCGGCAGGCTCGCCATTGAGGCGGCCGTGGCGGACCCTCCCGATCTTGTCCTGCTGGACGTTCGCATGCCTGAGATGTCCGGGGTGGACGTCTGCCGATGGTTCAAGCAGGATGAGCAACTGAGAAACATCCCCGTCATCTTCATCAGCGGCCTCCAGGGTACCGACGACAAGGTCGAAGCCTTCCGCGTCGGCGGCGTCGACTACGTGTCCAAACCGTTCCAGGGCCAGGAAGTGCTTGCTCGCATCAAGACGCATTTGCGCCTGAGGCGGCTGCAGGTTGAACTCACGTCGCACAACCTGCAGCTCGAGCAGCGAATCGCCGAGCAGGTCAAGGCGGTCACAGCCTCGCAGCTGGCGACTATCTTTGCTCTCGCCAAGCTGGCTGAAGCCCGCGATGACGACACGGGCCAGCACATCGAGCGGGTTCAGACCTTCAGCCGAATGCTGGCCGAGCAGATGCGAGACATGAGATTGCAGGTGACGCAGCTGACCAGCGCGTTCATCGACGATGTCCGTCAAACCGCCTCTCTCCACGACATCGGGAAGGTTGGCACTCCGGACGGCATCCTCTTGAAGCCCGGAGCGCTGAGCGCGGAGGAATTCGCCGAAATGAAGAAGCACTGCGAGCTGGGCGCCAGTACGCTCAGCGCGGTGCTCAAACGACATCCAGACAACCAATTCCTTCGCATGGGCGTCGACGTAGCAAGGTCGCACCACGAGAAGTGGGACGGGAGCGGCTACCCCGACGGCCTCAAGGGCACGACCATCCCGCTTGCCGCACGCATCGTCGCTCTTGCCGATGTCTACGATGCGCTGACGTCGAAGCGTTGCTACCGGCCCGCGTTTGGCCACGAGGACACCTGCCGGGTGATCCAGCAAGGCAAGGCGACCCACTTCGACCCCGATGTGGTGACGGCCTTTGCAGCCCTGGATGGCCCATTCCGGCGCATTCAGCACGAGATGCAGCAATGAGGACCGTGGCGCTGTGCCCGCTGGTTCACCTACGTTGCGGCCTGCGTTTTCGTTCCTTCCGGCGTTGCGGCCTGGTCACCGACGGGCCGTCTGCAGGGAACGCGCAGCGCGGTCGCCAGCACCAGCGGAACTACGCCGGCTACGATGAAGATTGCGTCGGCGCCGATGCGCAGCCATTCGAGCACGTGGAACGTTCCCGTCATCTAACGTCAGCCGCCGGGCGTGCCAGTACCCATTGGCACGCGTGACCACCGCATTTGCCCCGGCAGCCAAAGTCCGTCATCCTGAAGTCGTGGTTACCGCCATCAAGCTTGTCGACGAACTGGCCAGCGTTCTGGCCACGCGACCCGAGATCTGCGAGGCGTACCTATTCGGATCTCAGGCGCGCGGGGACTCCCGGCCGCACAGCGACGTGGACGTCGCCGTCTACGTCGATCCGGCAGTGCCTATGAACACGGGCTTCGGAATCGACTGCGAGATCGCAGCCGACCTGATGAAGGCCCTGGGAACCAATGACATCGATGTCGTCCTGCTCAACCGCGCGGGACCGCTCCTGTATCACCGTGTGCTCCGCGACGGCATCCGCGTGCTGGCGCGGGATCTCGCAGCCGCCACCCGGCGCGAGGCAATGGCGCTTTCGCGCTACTGCGACTACCTACCCCAGCTCGGCAAGATCCAGAATGCCGAGCGACGGCGCACGCAGCAGGAGAGAACCGGCCGATGAGCCCCGGAAAAATCGACACGCAGACCCTGCGGCGACACCTCGCCTCCATGCAGATGGCTCTTGCCCAGCTTCGCCGACACGCGGGCCGGCCGGTGACGCTGTTGCAAACCGACCTCGACGAACTTTGGACGGTGGAGCGTGGTCTGCAGCTATGCGCGCAGAACGCTCTGGATCTCGCGACGCACATTGCTGCCAGCGCCGGCCGCGACGTTCCCGACTACGCCTCAGCCTTCGATGCCCTCTCGGCCATCGGGGTCTTGGACCCGGTTTTCACCGCCCGCTTTCGCGCGATTGCCGGCTTTCGCAACCTGCTGGTCCACGGGTACATCGAGGTCGACGTCCCTCGGTTGCACCAGCTTCTGAACCAGAGGTTGGACGATTTCGCCGAGTTCGCGGCCAAGATCACCGCCTACCTTGATCGCGTCGGGTAGACGTAAACCGATGGTCCAGGTCCCGACCCGAAGAATTTGCGCAAGAAGAAGCATAACGTCATCGCGAGTGCCGCTCCATAGAGGCTAAGAAACAGGGAGACTGTCGTGCGATTATGCAGCATGGCAAGACGTGCCGGCCAGGCCGATCCCCATCATCGCTGCCGTCGGAAAACCCCCGTCGCGGACGACGTCTGGTTGAAGGCTAGGCCCGGGGACAGGCCCCAGATGTTCCCTGTCCCGGCTGCCTCGCCCATCTGCCTTCCCAACCCTGGACGAAGGCAGAAATGACCCTTTTTGCAGTGCAGCTCCCCCTGATCGATCACAAGGAGTACTTCATGAAGTGCAAAGGCGCCTTTTCGACCGTTTTCCTCTCAGCGACGCTTGTCGCTTCCGCTTGCTCAACAGGTTCGTCAAAACCAGACGGCACCACCACGAG
>Ga0224520_1000182_pt1 | contig 20000 bp, 15 predicted proteins | sample CFST25metaG_2_FD_180684 | JGI IMG/M metagenome (GOLD analysis project Ga0224520, IMG submission 180684) | Peat soil microbial communities from Stordalen Mire, Sweden - C.F.S.T-25 | ecosystem: Environmental > Terrestrial > Soil > Wetlands > Peat | place: Sweden: Norrbotten County, Stordalen Mire... | reverse complement strand
CCTGGGTATAGGGATAGTTTGGGTGTGTAGGTTGATGTAGTTTACAGAACATCCTTATATCGGACACTTCGATTCGGTGAAGGCAAAATGGCGCTTCTTTCGCCTATGCTCACGGTCGAGGGATCTCCTGGTTCCCGTGCAGTAAGATTCCATGCATGCATGAGGTCTGTCGACCGCGCAGGGTTTCCGACGGCGACCGTCGCGGCGAGGATCTTCGCGCGGCCAGCGGCGTTGGAATCGCTCTGGGTCATCGCGGTGCTTCCGAACTTGTCGAATTTGTCGTCCCCGCGTATCTGCGAGCGGCAGACCAAGGTGTCGCAGAGCAGTCTTGGCGGAGCTGATGGATCGCCTCCACGCCGGCCTTCTCGGCCTCGTTATCGGACTTTTCCATCTTGACGTCGAAAACCGCACCGACGTCGACTATCTTGTCGTGACGTCTGCTACGAAAGACAAGCCAGAAGAGGTTGACTCGTGCTCCCGGGTGCAAAGCCGCTTACGCTTAGTGCAGACACGCTAGCCATCTCAGGTGAATTTTGTCGAAGCAAGAACCGAAACGAACGAAGAATTTTGACCGTCGCTTGTGGCGCCGCTTCTGGAACATCGCCAAGCCTTACTGGTTCCTGGACGAAAAGTGGACAGCCCGCGGCCTCCTCGCCCTTCTGATCCTGCTGCTCTTGGGGCGGACTGAATTCACCGTGCTCTTCAATCAGCAATCAGGAGAGTTCACGTCTGCCCTCGCGGCCAAGGACGGGGCGCGCTTCTGGCACTCGATGCGAGTGTTCGGCGTCGTGCTTTTCTCGGCCGTGCCGATCTACGCCTTGTACTACTATCTTCGAGACAGAATCGGTATGTCCTGGAGGCGTTGGCTCACTTACGACTTCTTGAGCAGATACTTCAACAATCGGGCGTTTTACGAACTCACGTTCAATCAGACCATAGATAATCCCGATCAACGTATCTCCAACGATATCAATACGTTCACTCAAAAGTCGTTGACTTTCCTCTTGGAGATCGTGGGCGCAGGTCTGCAGCTGATCGCGTTCAGCGGCATTCTCTGGGCAATTTCAAAGACGTTGGTTATGTTTCTGGTGCTCTATGCCATCCTAGGCACGCTGGTCACCTTCGGCGTTTTTGGAAAGCCCCTCATCGGACTCAATTTCCAGCAATTGCGACGAGAGGCCGACTTCCGTTTCAGCCTGATCCGCATCCGAGAGAATGCCGAGGCCATCGCGTTTTACCAGGGCGAAGCGCGAGAAGCGTCCCACGTGAAGCAGCGCTTTGCAGAGGTCTTCAGCAACTACAACAAGCTCCTCAAACGCACCCTGGGTCTGAATCTATTTCAGTACGGATACAGTTTCGTGACGCTAATCTTTCCGGCCATCGTCGTTGCTCCCAGGGTGCTTTCGGGTGAGCTTGAAGTCGGACGTGTCGTTCAGGCAGCCGGCGCTTTTGCGGTGATGCTGAGTTCGCTCACTGTATTCGTGGAAAACTTCGAGATCCTTACCGCTTTCGCGGCGGGCATTGAGCGTCTACACACGTTTTCGAAGTCCTTGGGGGTGCACTCGCCCGGACACGCAAAGCTTGGCGATACGATCGAGCGGCTGGAGCATCCCCGCTTGGAGCTTGACCGCGTCACCTTGCAGACTCCGAACTATCAGCGAACCTTGATTGCCAACGTGTCGCTTGCTGTCGACGAAGGCGACGGTCTCTTGATCGCAGGCGCGAGTGGCGTCGGAAAGAGCTCGTTGTTGCGCGCGATTGCCGGACTCTGGAACTCCGGCTCCGGAACCATCATGCGCCCGAAACTCGATCGGATGCTGTTCTTGCCGCAGCGCCCCTATATGATATTGGGGACTCTGCGGAGCCAACTTCTGTATCCCATCATCGACCGCGAGATCTCGAACGAAGAGCTCAGCCAAGTTCTAAAACAAGTGAACCTGCCGGATATCGTAGAGCGGTGTGGCGGCTTCGATGCGGAGCTAGACTTTGCCAAAGTGCTTTCTGTTGGAGAACAGCAGCGCCTCGCCGTGGCTCGTGTGCTTTTGACGAAGCCGAGCTACGCGGTGCTCGACGAAGCCACGAGCGCCCTCGACGAGGAAAACGAGGAGAGGCTGTATCTGCAATTGAGAGCAACTTCCAGCAGCCTCGTGAGTGTCAGCCATCGCTCCACCCTGCTGAAGCATCACAAGCAGGTACTGGAAGTCGCGGGGGACGGAACTTGGCACCTGCGTCAAGCCAAGGGGTACACCTTGATCGAGTAGTTCGTCCGAGGGGAATCTGCGGGTCGGGCTCGCCCCAAGCCGGCCCCGTCGGGGACATGGATTCAAGACCCTCATGTCAGGAGCCACCAAGTCGCGAGGAAGAACAGAAACGGGAACAGCGAGAAGATGAGGTAATGGCTGATCGCGGCCGCGCTGTCGCCGACCTCGTCGTCCTGGCCGCCTGGTAGAGGCGCTTGAACTGGGTATAGGGATAGTTTGGGTGTGTAGGTTGATGTAGTTTACAGAACATCCCTATATCGGACACCTCGATTCGGTGAAGGCAAAATGGCGCTTCTTTCGCCTATGCTCACCTGGCCCGGGTCGCGATCGCGCAGGAAACGTGTGGCGGTGACCAGGAAGCCTTTGGCCTGCAAGACGGCCACCCACACGCGCGGAAAGCCACTGCGATCCTGGGGCGGCGCCCCAGGATCGTCGGCGACAAAGGTGCGGCCCTGCACGCCTTGGCCCGTGAATGAGCGCACTTCCCCCAGGGTAGGCCTGCCTGGCAGACTGCGCTGCGCTTCGACGACAAGGCGATCGAGATCGGGCGGTTGCCGGGTCTCGATGACAGTCAGCAGCCACAGCACGGGGCGTGGCCCACCGGCTTCCAGACGGATCCGGGCCGAGGCCGGCTGGCCCTTCGTCACATCGAGGCTGTCGGTCCAGCGCGACGGCAGGTTGAGCGCGAGCACCTGCCAGCCCGCGATGGGGTAGTAGCGCTCCGAAGTCTCGTCTACCGCCAGGTCGAGGGCGTGGCTCTGCCCGGGATCGCGCCGCCAGAAGCGGTCGGGCAGGCGTTGTCCAGCCTCGGGCTGCGGCGGCAGCCTTGCGATGGCATCTCCGTTGCTGACCGATTCTGTCAGCGCCTTCATCGGTTCCAGGATCTCGACCATCTCCAGCGGCGGCCGGTCTTGCAGCACCCGGTCCACCACGTTGCGCAGCTTGGTCGCCTCTGCCTGCGCGGTCGCAACCTTGCCCGACGCCGCAAACAACAGCGTGCGGTCGTACAGGACCAGGGGATGCCCGGGCGCGACCTCGTCCGCCCGCGCATAGGCGCTCATGGCGAGATCGTCCATGCCCCACAGCCAGGCGCGATAGCCCAGGTTGAGGAAGTTCTGCGCCGCCAGGAACCCGTCGTCGGTCTGCCGGCTGACCTCCTCGAAAGCGGCCATTGCGCCGTTGGGTGCGCCACCCTGCATGAGCACGTTCCCGAGCGACGTCCACGATTCCGCGGAGGAAGCCAGCTCGACGGTGCGCCAGGCCGCGCGCGCCGCCTCCTGAAGACGGTTTGCTCGCCGTAGCGCCGAGGCAAGCCGGCCCCATGCTTCCGCGTCGTCGGGACGATCCGCTGCCGCCCGCTCGGCCGTGGCGATCTCGGCGAGCAAGGGATTGGCCGCTGGGACCGGAGCCGGTGCCGGTGCCGGTGCCGGGACCGAGGCCGGAGCCGAGGCCGGAATTGGATGGGCGCACGCGCCCCCAAGGGCCAGCACCATCATGAGGCGAGTCTGTGTCATCGGAGGGACTCTAGGATCTAGTACCGGCTCTCGAAAATCCGTAGCCCTGGGATCGACACGGCTACTACCAGATGGCGCTCGACGCGAAGAGCTTGACCTGGAAGCCGTGATCACTTCGCGGGCACCGGCAGCGCAACGTCCTTGAGCGAGTAGGAGCTCGTGGCCGCTCTCAGCATCGCCTCCATCAGTTTGGGGTGCAACACACTGTTGTTGTTGCGGTTGATGAGCGCGAAGCTTTCTCCTCCGCTGCCTCGGCCGCCGTTGTCCCAATACACTGGGACGAGCCCGCGATCGACCGCGGCCTTGGTAACGTACTCCATGTAGTAGCGTTGATAGTCCTCGTAGCCACGCTGGTGGGTGGCGCCATACTCGCCGATAATCACTGGGACACCCTGATCGACGTAGCGCGACTTGAGCTTGTCGAACTGACTCACCACGAAGTCTTCCTGACCCCAGTCATCCCTTCCCGGCGAAGCACTACCCCAGGTATGCGTCTTGCCCTGGAGCGCGAACAAGTAGGGGTCATAGTAGTGCACCGACAAGATCAGCCTGTTCTTCGCCGAGTCGATCGGTACTTTGAAGCCCTTGAGCGTTTCATCGATGTTCGTGTTGTAGCCGGGGACAATCAAGTGGCGCTTGCTATTGTTGCCACCACTTGCCCGCACTAGGTTGACAAAAGCCTGATTGAGGTCGTTGACGATCTCTAGATGACGAGGATCGGCCTTGCCGTAGCCGTCGTGGACCTCGTTCATCGACTCGAACATCAGCTCTTCACCCTGATTGGCGAAGTACTTGGCGATTTGCGTCCACACCGCCACGAACTGCGCCCGCACGGCGGCGTTGTTTTCCTCGGTCGTCTTGCCATCGGCATCCTTGAGCGACAGCCACCCAGCTTCCTTCATTCCGTCGGCGCCATCGTGGTGCAGATTGATAATCGAGTAGAGTCCAGCGGAACGAGCGAATCCGACGACCTCTGCCACCCGCTTGAGCCAGCTTGGCTCGATGACATAGCTCGGTGCGGGCCCCATGTGCTGCGCCCAGGTGACGGGAATGCGCACCAGTGCAAAACCCGCCTTCGCAACGGCGGCCAAAAGCTCGGGCGTCACCCGCGGGTTGCCCCACATCGTCTCGCCGTTGGGCACATCCAGACTGTTGCCAAGGCTCCAACCCAGGCGAAGCTTCGCCAGAAGCTCAGGGGACGTGCGCGTGAAATCGCCTAGACTGGGCGCGGCTGGCGCCGTCGCCCGTGGTGCGTCCGAGGGCTTGCCGGTCCCTCTGGCGGCAGGCGGGGTGACGCAGGAGCCCACGAGGAGTGCGAGGCAAGCGCTCGAGAAGAAGCCGGCGGTCGATGGGCGATCGGCACTGAGATTCATCCCCTTCCAATACTACGTGCCCACAACGATTGCCATCGTCACCGACGAGACGGCCGCGCATGCTCGTCGGCGCAAGGGCTTGGCCCGATCCCCAGTTCTGTCGCGCCCCGCTCGATCTGGCCGAACTGTCGGAGCACATGCGCAAGAGCGAGGAGGCGAAGCGCTTTCGCGCCCTGCATGCCGAGATGGCGGCCATCATCAATCAGGTGGCCTGGGACGGCGACCGGTACGCGCGCGCCTTTGATGACGAAGGCAAGCCCATCGGCGTGAAGAGTGAGACTCCTCACCGGATCGCGCTCAACACGCAAACCTGGGCGGTGATCGGCGGGGCGGCCCCAGCCGAGCGCGCCCGGCGCGCGATGGAGCAGGCGCACGAGAAGCTCAACAGCAAGTTCGGACTGGCACTGTTGTGGCCCGCCTACACCGAGGGCGACGAGCGGGTGCGCGGAACCACAACCTATCCACCCGGGGCCAAAGAGAACGGCGGCATCTTCTGTCACGCCAACACCTGGGCCATTGTGGCGGCAGCCAAGCTCGGCATGGCAGAACGGGCCGTGCAGTACTATTTGCAGATCACGCTTTTCATGCGACGGGATGTCGACGTCATGAAGGTCGAGCCCTACGTCTATTGGGGCAACGTCACCGCTCCCGAGCACAAACAATACGGCTATGCCCGCAATGCGTGGCTATCCGGTACGGCTTCATGGACCTACGTGGCCGGGACACAGTGGATTCTCGGCATACGGCCCACCCACGCCGGCTTGATGATTGCTCCGGCCATTCCTGAAAAGTGGAAGGGCTTCAAGGCGACGCGTCTCTAGCGAGGCCTGCGCTATTTCATCGAGGTCAAGCGCGCCGGCAAGGACTCGACTGTGCAGTTGACCGTCGACGGCCAAGCCATCGCCGGTAACGTGGTCCCCTTGCCCGCCGCAGGGACCAAAGAGGTCAAGGTCGAGGTGCGGCTGGGAGAAGCTGGTCTTGTTGACCGAGACGGAGTCGCCATAGGTGTAAGTGACCGTGCGGGTGCAAGGCCCGACGAACGCGCACCCTCTCGCTCCTGACTGCCCACCCGTGCTTGCGGTTCCCGCCGAAGTAGCTCCGCCGGCGAAAGATCCTCCCGCGCCACCCGTTGTGCTGACACCACCAAGGCCGCCCGCGTCCGTGTCACCGCTTCCAACGGCCCGGCTTCCTCCATTGCCGGTTGCGGGCTCTCCACCAGTGCCAGAAACAGCGCCATCCGTCGCAGTCGCGCCGCCAGTGACGACAGTGCCGCCGACACCGCCAAGTCCAGCGCCACCAGTAGCAGTCGCACCGCCAGTGACAACGGCGCCGCCGGCACCGCCAAGTCCAGAGTCGTTCGACTGCAACTTGGCGGCTTGGGTCCTGCAACCAGCAGCGCCGCCGGAGACTATGACTTTCATGCCATCGCCCACGCTCATCTCCAACTCGACGATCTCATCTTTCGGGATGAGCAAGAGATAGCCGCTGGTGGGGTTGGGCGTGGTGGGAACGAACACCGTCCATAGTTCCCCGCCGACGCTGGCCTGGGCCTCGCCCTGCGCCTTGCTGGTGAGAAATCCAATCGTGTGGACGCCTTTGCGGGGGAATTCCACCAGCACGACCTTGGTGTAGAGGTTTCGGTTTTGCGTGCCGAAGGTGGTGACCATCTGCTTCACGGTGTTGTACACGCCGTTCACGCCCGGGATGGTCTGGATGAAACGCTCAGCCAGTCCGCCGAAGTACCTGCCGAGCACGTAGCGCGACACGTAGCCGAAGACGGTGATCAGCACGACGACGATGGCGGTGGCGAGGATGTTCCAGACGACGCTCAGGCTCGACTGTTCACGCAGCGAACTGGGCAGGAAGAAGAACAGGTAATCGCGGAAGCCGCCGCCGATGACTTTGAACACCAGGAAGAACACCCAGCAGGTCACCAAGAACGGCGCCAGCAGCATGAAGCCGGAAAGAAAGGCGTTGCGCAGTTGGGCGAAGCGGAAGGGGTTCGGTGTTTCAGACATCGAGTAGGTACTCTAGCGAAGACAAGGGCGCGAATGAATGAAATATAGATTTCGCGCCGCTACGGAGGGCAGTCTTCGCCTTTGGTGGGGCCCAGGTCCGCCCATTGGATCGGACCGTCGGGCACGCCGAATCTGGCGGCGGTGAAGCTCTCGATGTCAATGAGTTCGCTCGCGCTTCCCTTGTTCTGCGTGCAGCAGCCGCTGCAATCCGAATCGGCGCACGTGTCGATGACAAGAACCACCATCGTCTTTGACCCGGATTTCAGTCTGTCGGTCAGCCTTGTATTTGGGCGACGACAAGACCGATGAGGACGTGTTCGCGCTCAGCCGACGCCTGCCCTTGCTCGCCGTGCGCGTGGGACGAAAGGCGCGCAGCCTGGCGCCGTACCATTTGGGCAGTCAGGGCGACGTCGACGCGCTGTTGGCGGAGTTGTTGGCCTAGTCCCAGAGCGCCTGACGGAAATGACGCCGTATGGTTCGGTCCTTGGTCAGCAGCGTGGCCCCAGAAAGCGCCGCGTGCGCCACGATCAACCGGTCGAACGGATCGCGCGTCCAGCCCAAGTCGATGGCGGCCGCCGCCACCGCCGAGAAGTCCCCTTCCGCCTGGGCGAGTCCCAGCTTGCGCCCAAGATCCGAAAGGACCACGTCGGCCTTTTCCGAAATGCGGCCTACCTCGTGAAGGTATTGCACCTCGAGCGCCACCATGGGCGAGATGCGCAAGTCCTCCCGGTCTAGCCGGCGCCGGGCGGCGGGCGAGAAGCGGCGCAAGTCGCCAGCGTACAGCCAAACCACGACGTGGGTGTCGAGGTGGATCACGGTCGCCACTCGTGCGACCAGTCAAGGTGTACCAGTTCCTCCGGATTGCCCTTGATGAACTCGGGGCGGGCCACCAGACGATCGAGTCGGCCAGCCGGTTTGCCCGCTACGATGCGCAGGGTGCGACCGCGCCGCTGGACCACCGCCGGAACCCCGGTTTCGAGCACGCCGTCGAGCACCCGATACACGTCCGCCCGCAAACGCGACGCCGTCAACTTGCCGGCCGGCATTTTTCGTACGGTTGCCTTCATACGTACGTATCATCTTGGCATGACACGTACGTATGTGCAAGTCTGGAGGCCATCATGGATCAAGTTCATCTGCAGCAGATCTCGGCGCATGTCTACGCCCGCGTTGGCGTGACGAGCGCGTCGCCCTTGACCAACAGCTTCGGCGCAAATTCGAGGACAGCCTCCACGATGCCGCGCAGGGGCTCAGAGAGCTGGTTGCAGGTTGTGTCGAATTCGGTCAAGGTGCGCTGCTCGTGTCCCGCGTGGGATACTTTCTTCGCCGCGGTCGACGAAATTTGAGCCCAAGATACACCACGGCGCTCGCCGTGACACAGTTGGATTAGCCTCTTAGACGTCATCTCATATCGGCCATTCAAGGAATCATCCATGGAGATCCGGAAGATCCTCGCGTTGCGCGGGCCGAACATCTGGTCGCGGCACCCCGTGCTGGAAGCGTGGGTGGACCTCAAGGACCTGAAGGACAGGTCGTCTGCGTCCATACCCGGGTTCAACGATCGGTTGATGGCCTGGCTGCCGACTCTGGTCGAACATCGTTGCAGCGTGGGTGAGCGCGGCGGCTTCTTTGCGCGCCTGCGCGACGGCACCTATCCGGCCCATATTCTGGAACACGTCACCATTGAGTTGCAGAACCTGGCCGGCACGCCCGTGGGGTACGGCCGCGCGCGCGAGACGGTGGAGGAGGGCGTTTACCGGGTCGTGGTGCGCTACCGTGACGAGCGGCTGGCTCGCGCCTGCCTGCTCTCTGCGCGCGAGCTGGTGCTGGCCGCCATCTACGACAAGCCCTACGACGTCACGCAGGAGGTGCGCAAGCTGCGCGAGCTGGCCGACCGGGTGTGCCTGGGTCCCAGCACGGCCGCCATCGTGGCTGCGGCTGACGCGCGTGGCATTCCCGTGCGCCGGCTGAACGAGGGCAGCCTGGTGCAGCTTGGCCAGGGGGCAAAACTGCGTCGCATCTGGACGGCGGAGACTGACCGGACCAGCGCGGTGGCTGAATCGATCGCCCAGGACAAGGAGCTGACCAAGAACCTGCTGCGCGCGGGCGGCATTCCCGTTCCCGAGGGCCGCGTGGTCAGCGACGCAACCGATGCCTGGCAGGCGGCCGAGGAGATCGGTGTGCCCGTGGTGATCAAACCGCGCGACGGCAACCATGCCCGCGGCGTGTTCGCCGGCCTGACCAGCGAGGCTCAGGTGCGTGCAGCCTTTGGGGTGGCGAGCCATGAAGGCAGCGGCGTGATTGTCGAGAAGTTCGCCGAAGGCGCCGAACACCGCCTGTTGGTCGTGGGTGGCAAGCTCGTGGCAGCCGCGCGCGGAGAAATCGCCAGCATCGTCGGTGACGGCCGGCAAACCGTGGCCCAGCTCGTCGACGAGCAGATCAATTCCGATCCCAGGCGCGGCTCGTATGAATCCTGTCCCCTTTGCCGGATCACCTTGAAGGACGAATCCACCCTCATGCAGCTCGAACGCCAAGGCTGTCGTCCCGAGAGCGTGCCGGCTGCGGGTGCGTCGGTTGTCGTCCAATACAGCGACAACTTGGCCATCGACGTGACCGACGAGGTTCACCCCAGCATCGCCGCCCACGCGGCGCTGGCAGCCCAAATCGTCGGCCTGGACGTGGCTGGGCTCGACGTGGTGGCGAACGATATCTCGCAGCGGCTGGAAGACCAGGGCGGAGTCGTGGTCGAGGTCAACGCGGGCCCGGGACTGGCCATGCACCTGGCACCCTCGGTGGGCACGCCTCGACCGGTGGGCGAGGCCATCGTGGACACGCTTTTTCCGCCGGGCGAGAACGGCCGCATCCCCATCGTGTGTGTCACCGGCACCAACGGCAAGACCACGGTCACCCGCCTGGTGGCGCATATCCTGCGCTCGGCCGGGCGTGTGGTGGGCATGACCTCCAGCGACGGCATCGACGTGTCAGGCCGCACCATCGAGAGCGGAGACTGCGCCGGTCCGCGCAGCGCGCGCAAGGTTCTGCTCAATCCCCAGGTCGAGGCCGCAGTATTCGAAGCCGCCCGCGGGGGGATCCTGCGCGAGGGTCTTGGCTTCGACCGTTGCGACGTGGCGGTGGTGACCAACATCGGCCAGGCCGACCACCTGGGACTGCACAACGTGAACACCGTAGACGACATGTTCACGGTCAAGCGCTCGCCGGTGGATGTGGTTCTGCCCACCGGCTATGCCGTGCTCAACGCCGGCGATCCGCTGGTGGCGAAGATGGCGCCGCTGTGTGCAGGCTCGGTGATCTTCTTTGGCCTCGATGGCACAGATCCGATCCTGCAGCAGCATCGCGCTGAGGGTAAGCGCGCCGTCTTCGTGCGCGAGGGTCAGTTGATTCTGTGCGAGGGACCGTCGGAAACCGCCCTCATCTCCATGAACGAGATCCCTATCACCCACTCTGGGCGCGCGTCTTTCCAGGTAGAGAACGCACTGGCGGCCGCCGCGGCGGCGTGGGCGCTGGGTCTATCCCAAGAAGCCATTCGCACCGGACTGGAGACCTTCCACGCCGATCGGCAGGACGACCCTTGCCGATTCAACGTCGTGCCCCATGGCGAAGCCACCCTGGTGATCGACGACTGCCACAATATCTCGGCGCTGGCTGCAGTCGTGTCCGCGCTGGACCGTCTCCCCCATCGGAAGCGCACCGCGGTCTATTCGGCAGGTGATGCGAGACGTGACGAAGACATTGTGCGACAAGGCGAGATCCTGGCCGCTGCCTTCGACCGCGTCGTCCTCTACGACGACCCATCAGCCACGGATCGGGCCCAAGGTGAGGTCCCTGGCCTGCTCCGCAGGGGCCTCGCGCTGAGACCGCGGGTCGCTGAAATCATGTATGTTTCTGACTATCGCGAGGCGGTAGGCAAGGTATTGGATTCTCTTCAGCCGGGCGAGCTGGCGCTGGTTCAGGCCCTCGACGGCAATATCGAATCAAGTCTCACTGTGCTATCGGCCATCGGCGTGGTTAGCCAAGAGAAAAAGGCACGCGGTGGTGCTGGAGCTGCGAATAAACCTCATCCGCGGCCCGTCGCACTACCAGTGACCTTCCGGTCTTCGTCAAGGCCGGACTCGAAAAAGAACTAACCAAACCCGAGACGGCCGCCATGCAACTTCAAAGAATTCGTGCACTTAGGGGACCCAATATCTGGAGTCGTCGTACCGCGCTCGAGGTGACAGTCGATCTCGGCCCGGCCAAGGCGGCCGTGGCCGAAATCCCGGGGTTCGAGACGCGCCTGCGCGGCCTTCTCCCTGACCTGTTCTCAGGGGCGCAATGGGCAGATGCCGACCTCACCGGCGCGACAGCCGAGAGCGCCACCCTGGCGCATGTATTGGAGCGCGTGGTGATGGCCTTGCAGAAAGAGGCGCGGGTGCCGGTGTCCTTCAGCAAGACCACCACGACGAACGAAGCGGGCGTGTTCAAGGTCGTGGTCGAATATCGCGAAGAGGATGTCGCACGTGCGGCGGTGGAAGCAGCGGTCCAAGTCATCGACGCCCTGCTAGCTCAGCAGATCTTTGACGTGCATGCCGCGGCCAAGAGACTGCGTTCTCTCGATGAAGATCTGCGTCTCGGTCCCAGCACCGGGGCCATCGTGCGGGCAGCGGAGGCAAGAGGGGTTCCCACGCGCCGGCTCAATCAGGGCAGTCTTGTCCAACTGGGCTGGGGCTCGCGCCAGCGACGCATTTTGGCGGCTGAGACCGATCGCACCAGCGCGATCGGCGAGTCTATCGCTCAGGACAAGGAGCTGACCAAGCTCCTGCTTCGGTCGGTCGGTGTGCCCGTGCCGGCAGGCGGCCCGGTCAAGGATGCCGAAGAGGCCTGGGAGCTGGCCCAGGAGGTCGGCCTTCCGGTTGTGCTCAAGCCTCAGCACGGAAACCAGGGCCGCGGCGTGGCCGTCAACCTGAGCACGCGCGAGCAGGTTGTGGCTGCCTTCCAGGCCGCGCGGGCCGAGGGCTCGTCGGTGCTGGTGGAACGCTTTGCCCAGGGCTCTGACCACCGACTGCTGGTGGTGGGCAACCGCATGATTGCGGCGGCTCGCCGGGATCCGCCCTGCGTGCACGGCGACGGCAAGTCCACCATCGCCGAGCTGGTGGAAGCCGTGAATTCTGACCCACGCCGGGGCGAGGACCATTCCACCTCGCTTAGCAAGATGCGCCTCGATGCGATCGGCCTCGCCGTCCTCGCAGGCCAAGGCTGCACGCCTGATTCGATCCCAGCGGCGGGCACGCGGATCTTCTTGCGCCAGAACGGCAACTTGAGCACGGGCGGCTCTGCCACCGATGTGACCGACCGTGTGCACCCCGAAAACGCCGCACGCGCGGTGGACGCGGCTCGTGTGATCGGGCTGGACGTCGCTGGCGTGGACGTGATCTGCCGCGACATCAGCCGGCCCCTGGAAGAGCAGGGCGGGATTGTCGTCGAAGTCAATGCCGCGCCCGGGCTGCGCATGCACCTGGATCCGTCGGTGGGCAAGCCGCGGTCGGTGGGCGAGGCCATCGTGTCCACCATGTTTCCGCCGGGCGAGAATGGGCGCATCCCGGTGGTTGCGGTGGCCGGAACCAACGGCAAGACCACCACTGTGCGCATGGTCGGGCAAATCCTGAAGGCATCCGGACGACACGTGGGCCTGGCCTGCACCGACGGCATCTACATCGACGACCGGCGCATCGATACCGACGATTGCAGCGGGCCGCGCAGCGCTCGCGCTGTGTTGTTCAACCCGCGGGTGGACGCGGCCGTGCTCGAAACCGCGCGTGGGGGCATCCTGCGCGAGGGCCTGGGTTTCGACATGTGCGACGTGGCCATCGTGACCAATATCGGCGAGGGCGACCACCTGGGCCTGGCAGGGATCGAGACCACGGAGCAATTGGCCGAGGTCAAGCGTACCTTGGTGGAGAACGTGGCGCCCACGGGCGCGGCCGTGCTCAACGCCGCGGACTCCATGACCGTGGCCATGGCGCCCTACTGTCCTGGATCGGTGATCTTCTTTGCCCGCGATCCGAAACACCCGCTCATCGTCGCACACCGCGCACGCGGCGGTCGTGCTGTGGTGGTGCGTGACGGGACGGTGGTGCTGGCCGAAGGCAACCGGGAGCAGCGCGTCGCCAGCTTGGGCGCAGTGCCCCTGACCCGCGACGGCAAGATCGGCTTCCAGGTCGACAACGTGCTGGCGGCCACTGCTGCGTGTTGGTCGCTGGGCGTTCCCTGTGAGGTGATGCGGGCAGCTCTGGGTACTTTCACCAGCGACACCCGCAGCACGCCGGGGCGGTTCAACGTTCTGGAATACGAAGAGGCAACCATTGTGGTCGACTACGGGCACAACGCCGACGCTCTTGTGGCGCTCATCGACGCCATCGGCCGCATGCCACACGATCGGCGGCTGGTGGTGTACACCGCGGCCGGCGATCGGCGCGACGTGGACATCATTCGCCAGGCCGAGATCATCGGCAACGGCTTCGACCAGGTGATCATCTACGAGGATAAGTGCACGCGCGGCCGGCCCGATGGGGAGGTGGTGTCGCTCATGCACCGCGGGCTGGCGCGCAGCACGCGGGTGGCTGAGATCATCGAAACGCGGGGCGAGCAGCACGCAATCGAGACGGGGCTGCGCATGTTGTTGCCGGGGGACCTGATCCTGGTTCAGGTCGACCAGGTGGACCCGTCCCTGGCCTTCATCGAGCAGTTTGTCGCTGCCAACCGCATGCCCGCGGCGCCCGCCTCGCGCATGCAAGCGGCGGCGCCCACCGCGCCATCCGAGAAACGCGCTGTGGACCTCGGCCCGCAGGTTGCGTGACGGCTACTTGAAATTGTCCGTCACAAATCGCCAGTTGACCAGTCGCCAGAACGCTTCGACGTAGTTCGCCCGCGCGTTCCGGTAGTCGATGTAGTAGGCGTGCTCCCAAACGTCGCAGGTCAGGATGGCCTGCTGACCCTCCTTGAGAGGCGTGGCCGCATTGCTTGCCGGCCGAATACTGAGAGTCCCGTCCGCGCCCTTGATCAGCCAGGCCCAGCCCGAACCGAACAATGTGACCGCCGCGTTGGTGAACTTCTCCTTAAATGAGGCGAACCCACCGAAGCTCCCGGTGATGGCGTCGGCCAGAGGGCCACTCGGTTCACCGCCGCCCTGGGGCGACAAGCAGTTCCAGTAGAAGGTGTGGTTCCAGATCTGGGCCGCGTTGTTGAAGATCCCGCCCGAGGATCTCTTGATGATCTCCTCCAAAGGAAGATCGGCGAACTCGGTGCCAGGGATGAGCTTGTTCAGGTTGGCCACATAGGTCGCGTGATGCTTTCCATAGTGGTACTCAACGGTTTCTTTCGAGATGTGCGGCGCCAGTGCGTCCTTGGCGTACGGAAGTTCAGGCAGCTTGTGTTCCACGGTCCTCCTCCTTGCGTGACTAGGATGACACGAATGGCCGCAAAGTTACCTGGTCTTTCTGGAATTCGCGGTCGCGGGGTGCGGCGGCAGGTTCAAGGCGAGTGCGAGGGCGGCGGATATCTCAGGCTGGAACTGTCACGCCTGGGGCCGCTTGCTTCGGTCCAGGCTCGGGTGGGTCCGTAGATCCTCGGGACGGACCTCCCACAAGGGCGGTCGCGAATAGAACAGGAGTCGGCCGTCCTGATCGCCGCGGTCGAGGCACCGATGCGGGCAGCCGCCTCGGCAATGATGCTCGACGAAGTTCAGGGCCGCCGCAGCGGCCTCACCCGCGGCGTCCAGACGGTAGGCAGAGTCCACCACGCCCTTCTCCACCAGAAGGTTGCGCAGGCCGCTGACCAACCCGACGACCTCGTGCTCGGAAGGCTCGGCGTCGGCAACCCGTCCCTCCAGCGACTTCAGGAAGAAGCGGGCGAAGGCAAGTGCCGCTTGTTCGATCGATGCCAGCGACGAGCGCCGCGCGGAAGGCGCCGCACGGTTGGCCTCGTTGATGGCCTGGTAGATTTCCGTGGCCAGGTCCAACTCAGCCACTTCGCGCAGCGTGATACGCGTGGCTGCTTCCTCGATGCGATGCAGGAGCGAATCTCGACCCTCTTGTTCGTGTCCGCGCGTGCGTCGTGGCTCGGCCGCGGCGGCTTCTGCGGCGACGGCCAGCGAACGCATGGCCAAGTGAACGAGAAATTCGGAATCGCCGGCGGCTAGGTTGGCGGCCACCTGCAGGCAGAGCTTGGCTCGCTTTTCATCCCCGGCCGCGCGCAGTACCCGGGCCTGGTGGCGCAGCATCCGGCCGAGGCGCTCGCTTTCGCCGGTGGCCACCATGCGCTCGAGCAGGACCGGCATCACCTTGTCCAGGCGCCGGGCCATCTCGCTCTCCAGGCCGCGGCTGGTCTTGGCCCGGCTGGGGCGGCTGATGGCTGCCAGGGCTGGACGCATGACTTCCTCTCCGGGCTCCAGGTACCAGTACTCGAAGCCAGGACTGGTCAGCAGGCCGCGAAGCGCGTTCGCGTGCAGCTGTCTGCGTGCGGGCAGGGGCTCGGGGGCTGCGCACGCGCCGGCCAGCATCGGCTGCATGGCGCGCAACGCGGCCTCAATGTCCGGTTCCTCGTCCAAACGGCCCGGCCGCGCGCGGTCGCGCGCTTCTTGCAGGATGCTGAGGCCAACCTCAACCGGCAGATTGCCTGACAGGGGCGTCATCATTTCGCGCTCGCGCGCGATGAACTCTTCCGCCTCACGCTTGCTGGCCGGGGCGTGCACCAGGGCGTCGCGCACTCCATCCACCAGGCTAATGAGAAAGTGAGCCAAGGTGAAGGCAGGCGGCCGCGGGATCACGAAGGTCAAGGCGAAGCACGAATCCCCGTCCGAGCCCGTGGCGAAACAGGTCGCCTCTCGCCAGAGCGACTTGACCTCGCCCGAGAAACCCTGCGTGCGCAACGCCTCCAGCAAGCGCGTGGTCACGGTCGCCTCGTTCGCGTCCTTGGTTGTCGCCGCGAGCCCAGCCAAGAAGTCCGCTGCCTCCTGGCTGGGGTTGGCGCCGAGAAGGGCAATCAGTTCGCGGCGCCGTTCGGGGTCGTCCTCGACAGCGAGGAGGTGACCCAGCACCACGGTCACGCGGCCCGCGTCGGAGCCCGCCAGGTGCACAAGAGCCTGGGAGAAGCCACTGCGGTCCTGTGCCGGTGTGCTGCGGTAGGCGGCGCGAATGGCCTCGGCGGCAAAAGAATCGTCGCCTGCCTCGGAGACCATCTCGCGTACGGGAAGCTCCAGCAACACGCCCCGCTCGTCAGGGGAGAGCGTCGTGCTCGCGGCATATTCCTGGATGGCGGCAGCCGCAGCGGCACGCTGATGCAGCGGCGCCCCGGGGTCGAGCATGACGGGCACGAGCAGCGGCCCGCAGGGGAGCCCTGCCAGCCAGCCGAGCGCCTCGGCCACCAGGCGCGCACGCCGCCGGTCGCTCTTGCGCAGAGCGGCGGTCAGTACGAAGAGAGCGTTCTCGTCCAGGCGATCCTTCCATGGCGCCAACGCAGCGTGGAAGTGGTCCTTCTGCGGAAAGGGGCCCTCCTCGTAGGACGCAATGCGGGCCATCAGCTCGTCGGTGCGGATGGCAGACATGGGCCGCCACCATAGCACTGCCCAGAGCCTGATGGGCAGCTACAATCTCGCTACCACCGCCTCCAGCAATGCACCCATGCGCGCGGCGCCGTCGGCTGCTGCGCTGGTCACGTCCTCGTGCCGCAGCAGCGTGCTTAGGATGCCGGCAGCCGGGTTGGCCACCAGCGACAGGCCGAGAACCTTCAGGCCGGCGTGGCGCGCGGCGATGACTTCGTGGACGGTGGACATGCCCACCAGATCCGCGCCCAGGATGCGCAGCATCCGCACCTCTGCAGGCGTCTCGTAGGAGGGGCCGCACATGCCCGCGTAAACACCTTCACGCAAGGGCTTGCCACCGAGAGCTTGCGCCGCTTGTGCCGCCAGGACGCGCAGGGCAGGCGTGTAGGTGTCGGTCATGTCCACAAAGCGAGGCCCCAAACGCTCATCGTTGGCACCCGCCAAGGATGACAGGCCGGTCAGATTCAGGTGGTCGCGGATGCACACGATCTCTCCCACCGCCAGCCCTGGCTCAATGCCCCCGGCCACGTTGGTCACCACGACGGTCCCTACTCCCAGCGCTGCGGCCACTCGCACGCCAAAACCAATCTCCGCCGGCGCATACCCCTCGTAGGCGTGCACCCGGCCACACAGGACAAGCGCGTTCTTGCCAGCCATCCTGCCAAAGAGGAGTCGGCCTGGATGGCCCGCCACCGTGGTCTCGGGAAAGCATGGGAGCTGGGCATAATCGATGGAGCGCAGGTCAGCCAGCGGCGCAGAAGCCGCGGTCAGGCCCGAGCCAAGGACGATGGCCACCTGGGCGCCGGTAGCGCCCAGGTGCTGGCGGACCGCCTCCGCAGCCACCAGCACGCGATCATGAAGGCTGGCAGATAGTTTCATTGTGGGGGCGGAGTCTACCAGCCGGCGCGTGTCGGCGTGAGGGTTGCGCACGAAAGCAGGAAAGCCGCGCGTGGGCGCGCGGCGTGGTGCCGCGGCTGCGACAACGGCGGCAATTGGCTGCTGTTGGCTACCGACAGCGGCGGATTTCACGCGGCATCGACGCGCCTCTCACCGCGACAGCGTAGATTGCGTCACGGCGCCGAGACCGCGCGAGCATTCAGCGGCGTGGTGGTTGGGCGAGAAGGGGCGCAAGGCGTTATGCGCAAGAACCGAGGCTAACCTCAGATATTCTTTTCCCATCTCAGGCGGTTCTGCTATGGAATACGCGAACACCAACCAAGAGGGTGACATGAACGCAAAGAATAGTTCGATCGTTAGGGCCAGTCTTGCTTTGACTTCACTGGTCGCATGTGGCGCTTTCGCGATTTTCGGAACCTCCTGCGCGGGCAGTGATAAGGATACCAACGGAACCGGCGGAACCGGCGGCGGTGGCCAGGGTGGGGCCAGCACGTCGACCGACCCCGGCTCCTGCACGGTGTCTGCGAGCGACACCACGATTTCGGACATGGAAGAAACGACCAAAACCGGCACATCCTTCTTCCACTCGGGCTGCATGGTCGGCGCGTGGTACGCGACCGGTGATGGCAGCGGGACGCTCTCGCCTGCTCAAGGCAGTGCTTTCACGTATGACTGCGGCACCGGCGACGCTCACGGCGGCAACTGCTGCGCCAAGGTGACGGCCACGAATTTCCAGCCGAATGCCACTGCGACGACCTACACGGACTGGGGCTGGGAAGAGGGCCTCGGCCTCGACTCGCCGAGCGCGACCGAGGCCCACGGTACCAACGCCAGCGCGAAGAACGGAATCACGTTCTGGGCCAAGGGCGATTCGGCCAGGTCGGTGGTCGTCGAGCTGGGCACCGTGTGCACAGTTCCAAGTACTCGGCCAGGGGGCGCCTGCGTGCCGACCGCTAGTGTTCAGTGCGATATTGGATTCGCCAACACGATCAACGTGACGACGTCGTGGCAGCAGTTCAACATCGCATGGGCTAGTTTCGTTCAGCCCAGTTGGTCGGGCTATACGGTGTGCACCGACAAGCAGAATGCAATAGTGACCATCAACTTCAAGAACGACAGCAGCGGCAGTGGAACCAGCGGCTGGGCCGGCCAGTTGAACGGCTCGATCTACGTCGACGACCTGGCGTTCATGTAGAGCTACCATCCGCATTCGGCTAGCGACGCGTACGGCCTATAGGGACACCTCCTACTCGCTACGTTTCCAGCTGATTCGCATGGCCGGTCCTTTGGGATCGGCCATTGCTTTATGTGCCTAGAAGCCGCGCAGCCAGCCATCGCGCATCCGCCTTCGGGCTGGTGACGCGCCGGGATTGATGGCAAAGGTCCACTTGCGTTCGGGCGTGCGTACCAGGCGCAGGCTAGTCGTGCGCAGGATCTCCTGGCGGAAGAAAGCGATCGTCACGGCCTTGCCGAGAGCGCAGTCGGCCAAACGCCTGCCGATGGTCGCGGCGTCCACCCGATGCTGGTTGACCGCCACGATCTCGTCCCGGAAGGTCAGGCCCGCCCGCCAAGCCGGCGAGTCTGGGATCACGTTCTTGACTACGGCGGCCTCGCCTGAAGCGAAGCTGAGTCCGGCCCAGCCCTGCTGCCGGCGCGCTTTCACCCGGTCCTCGCGTTCCGCCTGCGCCGGTGAGCGGGCCTGGGCGGCAAGGCCGGCTCGGCGCAACCAAGCGGGAATGGGCAGCTCTGCGGTTCCATCGACAAAGCGGGAGAAATATGGCCCCAACGAAAGGCGCCCGACGGACTCGGCAGCGGCGCGAATGTCGGCAGCCGTGATGGGCCGTCCGCGCCGGCCGTGGCTTTGCCAGAGGCGCCGGAACACATGGGGCAGTCCGCGTCGGCCGAGGGTGGCCCGCCGCAGCATGAGGTCGAGCAGCAGGGCCGCCCATTTGCCCTTCTCGTAGTAACTGACCGCGCGGTTGGCATAGTTGTCGGCGGGCTTGTACTGCTTGATCCACGTCTCGAAGGACAACTCAGAAAGGGGCGTGACGTTGCGGCCAGGTCGCCCGGCGTACTTGGGCCAGTCCTCGCCCAGGTCTTTCAGGTAGTGCTCGGGCGTGACTAGGCCAGCGCGCAGCAAGATGATGGCCTGCATGTATTCGGTGAAACCCTCGTGGAACCAGAGCAGCCGAGTGTAATTCTCGCTGGTGTAGTCGAATGGTCCGAGAACCCGGTCGCGAATGCGCTTGACGTTCCAGGCGTGGAAGAATTCATGCGCGGCCAGCTCGTTGAAGCGCTGATAGGCTTTGTCGTCCTCGAAGGCCATGCCGGCAATGTCGAGC
>Ga0224520_1000181_pt1 | contig 20072 bp, 18 predicted proteins | sample CFST25metaG_2_FD_180684 | JGI IMG/M metagenome (GOLD analysis project Ga0224520, IMG submission 180684) | Peat soil microbial communities from Stordalen Mire, Sweden - C.F.S.T-25 | ecosystem: Environmental > Terrestrial > Soil > Wetlands > Peat | place: Sweden: Norrbotten County, Stordalen Mire... | reverse complement strand
GCCCACGGCACCCAAGGCCCGAGGCCCCGGGCCTGGAAGTCCGCAGGTCCCCAGGCCCGGGCGGCCTCGCCAAAGCGGGCTGCCAACAGATCGCGTCCCGAGGCATGGGCGGCGTCCAGCGTGGCCCTTGCCCGATCCTTTGGGGGCCAATGGTGCTGGAAGGCCTGGATGGCGTGGTGGAGGCAACGGCGGGCCGAGCCTTTCCGCCAGAGGAGGATGACCCAGGCGACGAGGCCCAGGGGTGGCACCAGCAGCAGACTGGCCCAGGCCCAGGGGAAGGGAAGCACAGGCAGGCGGTCCTCGTTGCCGCCGCCGAAGCCCATCCAGGAGCCACCGTAGGGAATGTCCCGCGGGACCCACAGCCGGAACTCGGGACTGCGCTGCTCGTTGCCGAGGTCCAGCGCAGGGATCACGGCGAGGCCGGGTTCCAGCGCCTGCACCTGGAAGCGCCAGCCCCGGCCGTCCGGAAGAGGCTCCATGGACCGAAGATGCAAGGGGCCCAGGCGGTCCTCCACGGCGGGGCGCGGGAACGAGGGTTTCGACTGATCTTCCTCGCGAAGATCCAGCACAATCAACTGGCCGAGTTTCACCTGAGCCGGGATCTTCCATGCAGGGGCTGTGAGGGCGGAGAAGCCCCACAGCCCACTGCCTACGACCCATAGCCCGGCCGTTCTCACGCTCCCCCCGCCCGCAACCAGGCATTCAATTTCGCCACAGGGTCGTCCATCAGGTCCCAGCACTGGCGTTCGATGGTGGGGGTGAAACCGGGGTCAGGCCAGTTCATGCTCCGGCGATCCGCCGGGTCTTCGGGCCGGAACCACACCAGGCGATGGCGGGTGGCCAGGGGTTTCAGCAGCGGGGCCAGACCCTGCAGGCCTGATCCATTGCTGAAGAGCCAGAGCCGATGCCCCTTCCCGTGCTCGCCCCAGTGGCCCAGGGCTTCACGCCAGGAGGCCTCTGTGGGAATGGAGGGCCCGCGCTCCGCCAGGGTTTCGAGGATGCGTAATCCATGGACGCGACCCCGTTTGGGCGCGATGCGCAGGGCGGGCGTGCGGCTGTCGCCAGGGACGATCAATCCCAGCCGATCACCCGTGGCTTGAAGGGTGGCGAAGGCCGCCCCGCAGAGTTCCAAGGCCCAGCGCAGGGGCGAGACGGGATCGCCGAGGAACATGGAGGGGGATGGATCCACCACCAGCCACAGCACCAGGTCGCGGCTGCTTTCGAACCGTTTCATGATCGGTTCGCCCGTGCGCGCCGTCAGGGGCCAGTTGATGAAGCGCGGGTCATCGCCGGGCACGTAGGGCCGGTTTTCCACGAAGGTGAGCCCCGCGCCTTTGAATTTGGAGGGATGCAGGCCTTCCGTGCCCCCGCCCAGGCGTCTGCGCAGCCTCAGTGGCAGGCGGCGCAGACGGGCGAGGAAGCGGGTGGGAAGGGGCATGGGCCCTCAGTATGGCGCAGGTACCACGACCCCAGATTGAAGACTGAAGACCATCCCTACCACTTCACTCTGACCCGATAAGTCAGTGTCGCGCTGCCTTCGGCCGGCACCGTGACCTTGAACCTCGCGGTGCCGGCCGCCTCCTTGAGGTACGGATGGCTGCTCTGCAGCACCTCCCAGTCGCCAGGCATGGGCTCCAGAACACTCACGGTGACGGGTTCCTTTTTGGCATTCTTCAACTCGATCTCGAAGGCGGATTCGTGCACGCTGCCGAACTTCCCCTGCCGGCCCAGGCTCTTGTAGTCCGTCTGTTTGCGCTTGGCGGTCACATCGAAAGCGTCACCCAGCTTGAGGCGGACCAGCTCGTTTTTCGGTGTGTGATCCACGCTGTCCTCGCCCACGAACTGGGCGCGGCCTTCGCTGTCACGCTTGTAGACGCGGATGATGCCCTTGGGCAGGGGCATGCCCAGCCGACTCGATTCCTTGTTGTCGAACTCCACGAAGACGCCCACCTTCTGCTTCTGGCCCAGGTCGCCATAGCTGCCGGAGTAGTAATAGTTCTGGCCCTGGAGGAGGTAGTCCTTGCGGACGGGCACGGAACTGGCGCTGAGCAGGGCCACCTGTTTGGTCTGGTTCACGGCGAGGGTGGTCGGGCGGTCCAGGGTGTAGAGGTGGTACTCGAAGAGGCTTTCTTCGGCCATCTGTGGGGCTGCCGCCTTCACCCTGTCCATCATGGCCCCTGCGGCCATGGCTCGCTCGGGCCGCTGCTTCGCCCGGTTCAAATCTCCCGCCACCAGCTGCAGGGTGGCGTTGGGATAGGCGGCGCCGCTCTGGTTGGTGAGGGTCACCCAGCCACTGAGGTCCAAAGTCTTTTCATCGGGCGAAAGGTTGGTCACGTAGTCGGCGCGCCAGGAAAGGCCACCCGTGAGGTAGCTCAGTTCCAGGTCTTGGGTCCTGTCCACACCGCTGTTGAGGCTGATGACCAGGGTGGGGCGGGCCCGGAGGTTTTCGGGTACTTTCGGGAAGACGATCCGGCCCGGGGCGCTGGTCTCGATGCGGTCGGCGAATTGCAGAACCGTGCCGCTGTTGGTGGCCAGCACCGTCGCCTCCTCGCGAAGCTCCTTCACCCCGGTGCCTTCCGCATTGGGCATGCTGCGTACCACCATCACCTTTTCGCCCACGTACTTGTCCAGCAGCTTCTGGGGCGTGAGCAGGTCGAAGTCGAAGTTCTGTTCACCCACCCAGAAATCCTTGGGATGGGTGAGATTCCGCAGCAGTGCCGTCTCGGGCCGGATCTGGGCCGACACCTCCTGGAAGGCCAGCCTCGCTTCGCCCTTTGGCAGTCGCACCCCACGCTGGTCCTTCACCAGGGCCAGGTTGTCGTTGTAGATCGTGACCGCCAGGGCCTTCTGGTCCTTGAGCGTGGTGATAGTCTCCTGGGCGACCAGCAGGGCAGGAAGGGCGGCGAGCAGCAGGGTAGATCGCATGGAACCTCCATATGAAATGGGTGGCGGGCGGAACATGGGCCCAATACCTGGTCATGTCTCGAAGATGGAGATCCTTTCATGGAAAACAAAAACATGAAAATAAGCGGAGGAGAGCGGAATGGCAGAGGAGAGCGGAGGAATACTATAATTTCCTTTCTCCGCTCTCCTCCGTTTCTCTGCTTTCCTCCGCTTTCATAATTCCATTTCTTTTCATTCAGTTCAGCTTGCCCTCGCCCGCCAACTCCTGGATGCGTACAAGGGCGTTGTCCAGTTGACCCTGCAATAGCTTTTCTGCGCCCATCATGGCCATCATCATCGGGATGTCGGCCTCGTCCACCAGGCGCAAGGTGCTGCCTTCACCGGTAGCTGTGATCTCGAAGCGCAGCTCGTGGTCGAACATCTTCCTGGCCCCGGGCACGAGGCTCACGAGCTGGCCGGGGATGCGGGTCCTGACGACCATTTCCTGGGGCATCTTCATGCCCATGACTTCGAGAACGTAACTGTAATTGTCCCCCTCGCCCTGGAAGTTCATGGCCGCGGGCTCAAGAAAGAGGCGGTGCCTCGACAGGTCGGAAAGGAAGCCATACAGCACGTCCGCAGAGATGGGCAGCGTGGCAATGGCGGTCTTGATCGTGGTCATGGGGTTCCTTTTGGAAAGGTCAGTACGACCGCTCGCCGAAGAACGCGGTGCCAATGCGGATCTGGTCGGAATCGGCGGCAATGGCGGCCTCGAGATCACCGCTCATGCCCATGCTGAGGCGCAGGGATTGGCCAAGATCCTGCTGCATGTGTTCTCGCAGAACGGCCATCTGTATAAAGGCGGCCTTGTCTTCGGGAGGCGGTATTGCCATGAGGCCGCGCAAGGGCAGCCGGGTATCTCCACCCAGAGAGTCGATCAGGGCTGGCAGGTCGGTTTCTGTGCAACCGCCCAGTTTGGTGGCCTCATCCCAGAGATCCACCTGGATCCATACGGGGCGGACCAGGTCGAGTTCTTCGGCGAGATGTCGGAGGCGCTCTGCGAGTTCCGGACGGTCCAGGCTCTGGATCTCCGTGAAGTGCTGGAGGGCAGGCTTGGCCTTGTTCCGCTGGAGGGGACCCAGCAGGACGAAACTGAGATTCGGCGAGGCGGCAGCCTTGTCGGCGCCCTCCTGCACGTAGTTCTCGCCGAACCGGGTGAATCCGAGGGTCGCGGCTTCACGGATGAGGGACAAGGGCTGCTTTTTCGAGACCGGCAGCAACTCGATGCTTGTGGGCTCGCGACCGGCAGCCTCGCAGGCGCGCTGGATGCGGACCCGCAGGCCCTCGATTCGCTCTTCGAGACTCACGACAGGAAGAGGATCCGCTGGCAGGATTCGCAGGTAATGAGGTCCTTCCCTTCCTTCAACTGAAAGAGGATGGGCCCACGGAGTTTCACGTTGCATCCGGAGCAGGCTCCATTCTCCACGGCCACCACGACCCGGCCGTGGCGGGCGGCGGCAAGGCGATGGAAACGCGCCACCTCAACCGGTGTGAGCTTGGTCTCCAGCTTGGTCTGCTTGGCCTGAAGCACTTTCCGTCCCTCCACCTGGTTGGCATGTTCATCCAGGAAGATCGCGTAGAGTTCGTCGAACTGGGTCTGCGCCCCGGCGCGTTCCTTCTCAAGGACGGCAAGGGCCTGCTCGAGGACCTGGACGGTCGACTCGAGGGCCTTGAGGGGCCTGGCGACGGAGGCCTTGAGGCGCTCCTTTTCATCCAGTTCGCGGATGGCTGCGGTGTAATGCACCTTCTGGCTGGTGGTTTTCACTGCGGCGCGGGCACGATCCTCGTCTTTCTGGGCCTGAGTCAGTTCCTTGGACTTGACCAGGATCTGCGCACGGGCCGTGTCCAAGGCCTTGGTCTTGTCGGCGATTTGCTTTTCAGCCGCCTTGACCTTCGCATCCAGGATGGCAAGGTCCGGGGGAAGTGCCGACAACTCTCGGTGGATCGTCGCCAGATAGTCCAGGGTGGCTTGCAGGTCGCGCAGGGTGATCAGTGGTTCCATAAATAAAGGCTACACCTCAATCCAGAAAGGACAGGAGCTTTCCAATCGCAGAATATTGCGAAGAAAATCTTCCATAAATAACTAATATTTTGAGATTCCCGGGTTATTCCTCCTTGACTCTGGTTTCCACGGATGCGAGACTTAGCACTCGCTGTTGGTGAGTGCTAACAGCCCTGTTCGTCCCTTTCCATCCCTTCATAGGAGGTCTCATGGCCATCAAGCCCCTGTCTGACCGCGTCGTGCTGAAGCGCGTCGACGCCGCCGAAACCGTCAAGGGCGGCATCATCATTCCCGACACCGCCAAGGAAAAGCCCATGGAGGCCGAAGTGGTGGCCGTCGGCGACGGCAAGATCAACGAGAACGGCACCCGCAATCCCATGTCCGTGAAGGCCGGCAACAAAGTGCTGATCGGCAAGTACAGCGGCACGGAAGTGAAAATCGACGGCGTTGATCATGTGATTGTTCGCGAGGACGAAATCCTGGCGATCCTCAGCTAACGACCCTAAACAGAGACCAAGGAGACACACATGGCCAAGTCCATCATTTATGCCGAAGATGCCCGCCAGGCGATCCTGCGCGGTGTGAACAAGCTTGCCGACGCGGTGCAGGTCACCCTCGGCCCCAAAGGCCGCAACGTCCTCATTGAGAAGAAGTTTGGCTCCCCGCTCATGACCAAGGACGGCGTCACCGTCGCCAAGGAGATCGAGCTCAAGGACAAGCACGAGAACATGGGCGCCCAGCTGGTGCGCGAGGTCGCCTCCAAGACTTCCGACGTCGCCGGTGACGGCACCACCACCGCCACCGTCCTGGCCCGCGCCATCTACCGCGAGGGCATCAAGGCCGTCGTCAGCGGCGCCAACACCATGGAGATCAAGAAGGGCATCGACCTCGCGGTCGAGACCGTCGTGAAGGCCATCGACCAGATCAAGAAGCCCGTCGAAGGCAACGCCATCGCCCAGGTGGGCACCATCTCCGCCAACGGCGACGAGGAGATCGGCAAGATCATCGCGGAAGCCATGGGCAAGGTCGGCAAGGACGGCGTCATCACCGTGGAAGAAGCCAAGGGCCGCGAGACCGAGCTGACCGTGGTCGAGGGCATGCAGTTCGATCGCGGCTACCTCAGCCCCTACTTCGTGACCAACCCCGATCAGATGAAGGTCGAGCTGGAGAATCCCTACATTCTCGCCTACGAGAAGAAGGTCTCCAACATGCGCGACCTCCTGCCCCTGCTGGAGCAGGTCGTCAACAGCCGCCGCCCCCTGCTGATCATCGCCGAGGACGTGGACGGCGAAGCGCTGGCCACCCTGGTGGTGAACAAGATCCGCGGCACGCTGAACGTGGCTGCCGTGAAGGCTCCCGGCTTCGGCGACCGCCGCAAGGCCATGCTCGAGGACATCGCCACCCTTACCGGCGGCAAGGCCATCAGCGAGGATCTGGGCCTGAAGCTTGAGAACCTCACCCTGACCGACCTCGGCAGCGCCAAGAAGGTCACCATCGACAAGGAGAACACCACCATCATCGAGGGCGCCGGCAGCACCGAGGCGATCCAGGGCCGCGTGAAGCAGATCCGCGCCCAGGTGGAGACTTCCACCAGTGACTACGACAAGGAGAAGCTGCAGGAGCGTCTCGCCAAGCTCGTGGGTGGCGTCGCCGTCATCAAGGTGGGCGCCGCCTCTGAGACCGAGTTGAAGGAGAAGAAGGCCCGGGTGGAAGACGCCATGCACGCCACTAAGGCCGCCGTCGAGGACGGCATCGTGGCCGGCGGTGGTGTCGCGCTGCTCCGCGCCCTCAGTCAGCTCGCTGAGCTGAAGCTCACTGGCGATCAGGCCACTGGCGTCGACATCGTCCGCAAGTCCCTGCAGGAGCCCCTCCGCCAGATCGCCACCAACGCCGGTGTCGAAGGCTCCGTGGTTGTGAACTCTGTCCGCGAAGGCAAGGGCAACTACGGCTACAACGCGGCCACTGACGCCTATGGCGATATGGTCGCCTTCGGTGTGATCGATCCCGCCAAGGTGGTCAAGACCGCGCTTCGCAATGCCGCCTCCGTAGCCTCCATGATGCTGACCACCGAGGCCATCATCACCGAGCTCCCCGAGCCCAAGTCCGCTGCCCCTGGCGGTGGCCCCGGCATGGGCGGCATGGAAGACATGTATTAAGCAGCAGCTGCATTTCAATCATTTGCTGTAAGTTTTAAAAGCGCCCCGCATTTGCGGGGCGCTTTTAATTGTGGAATCCCTTGGGGGATTCTGTCCCCGAGCCCAAGGTTACCCGGTCGAATTTGCTCACCATCCATGCCCACCTGCTATGGTCCGGGTGTAGTTGAAGGGAAAATGTGACCGCAGGACTTTTTCGGGTGGGTGCGCCTGGGTATTTCCGAGTCCAGGCGTGGTCCCCAGAGGAGATCATGACCATCGCGAATGGTCTTAGACCCCCTAAACATCCCTAAATATTTCGCATCTGTGGGGGGATGTCTTAATAAAGATAACAGTGTCGTTTTTATTTACCACCAAAGGGTTGACTATAGGATTTGATGGGCCCATGCTTCCAGGCGAATCCCCCTGGAATTCCTCCTTGGGACGATTGACATAGCAGGAGAACCCATGGGTATGGGCCTTCTCATCGATTCCACGCGCTGCATAGGTTGCGGCGCCTGCAGCTCCGCGTGCAAGGAGCAGAACAAGCTGCCCGAAAAGGTAGAGGAGGTGTTGACCGCCTATACCTGGACCGTGGTCCAGCCCAAGGAAGGCCTCAACGTGCGCCGCTTCTGCATGCACTGTGAAGTGCCCACCTGCGCATCGGTCTGTCCCGTGGCGGCCCTGACAAAGACGCCCGAAGGTCCCGTGGTTTACGATGCCGAGCGCTGCATGGGATGTCGCTACTGCATGATGGCCTGTCCCTTCGAAATCCCGAAATACCAGTGGGACCGCCCGGTACCGGTCATGGGGAAGTGCATCCTTTGCGCCGACCGAGTCAAGGAAGGCAAGCTCACCGCGTGCACCGAGGCCTGCCCGGTAGACGCCACCACCTTCGGCAAGAAGGAGGATCTGATCTGGGAGGCCCGCACGCGCATCCGTTCGAAGCCCGGCGCGTACCTGGACCACATCTACGGACTGACGGAAGCGGGGGGAACCTCCGTAATGATGATTTCCAGCGTGCCCTTCGACAAACTCGGCCTGAAAACCAATCTGCCGGCTGATCCGCCAGCCATGCGCACCTGGCAGGTGCTTTCCAACATTCCCGATTTCGTCGGGGTCTGGGCCGTCTTCCTCTATGGAGTGCACTGGATCACTGCGCGCCGCGAGGATGTGGCGAAGGCAGAGAAGCATAACCACGGACGAGGAGATCGGTCATGAACGCTACTGCCACCCTCAATCCCCGCCGATTCCGTCCAGGGTTCTGGACCGGCGTCTTCGTCGTACTGTTCCTGGCCTTCTGCGCGGTCACGGTGATCCGATTCACCAAGGGCCTAGGCGCCGTCACTCACTTGAGCGACCGCTTCCCCTGGGGCCTTTGGATCGGCTTCGACTTGCTCTGCGGAGTGGGGCTCGCCGCGGGAGCCTTCACCCTTACCGCCGTAGTCCAGCTCTTCAATCTCAAGAAGTTCGAGCCCATCGTGCGACCAACGATCCTGACGGGTTTCCTTGGCTATTCTTTTGTGATCGTGGCTTTGTTGCTGGATCTGGGCCAGCCTTGGCGCATCTGGCACGCCATCGTCTACTGGAACCCGCACTCCGTCATGTTTGAGGTGGCCTGGTGCGTCATGCTCTACACCACGGTTCTGGCGGTGGAGTTTGCGCCCGTCGTCTTCGAGCGGTTCGGGTTCCATGCGCCTGCCCGGCTCATCCACCGTCTCATCATACCCCTGGTCATCATCGGCGTGATCCTATCGACCCTGCATCAGTCCTCGCTGGGAACGCTCTACTTGATCGTGCCGAGCAAGCTCCACCCGCTCTGGTACTCACCCATGCTTCCCCTTCATTTCTACATCTCGGCCATCGGCGCAGGCATCGGAATGGTGATCCTCGAATCCTACCTCAGCGGGCGGGCTTTCCACCGTCATCTGGAGATGAATCTGTTGGAGCCCCTCGCCCGAGGCATGGTGGTGGCTCTCGGCATCTACGGGCTCATGCGCATCCAGGCCATTCACCGCAACCATGCCTTTGGCAGCATCCTCAGTTTCAGCTACGAAGGGAATATGTTCCTGCTGGAGTTCACCCTGGGCGTGATCCTGCCCGTAGTCCTCATGTCCTTCCGCCGTCTGCGATCCGATCCCAATTGGCTGGTGGGAGGCGCCTTCCTCGCGGTGCTGGGGTTTGTGATGAACCGCCTGAATGTGAGCATCACAGGCATGGAAGCGGCCTCGGGCACCCGTTACATTCCCTCCGCCATGGAGATCATCGTGTCCGTGGGCCTGGTGGCCACCGGCATGGCGGTGTTCGCCTTCGCCGTGCGGAACTTCTCCATCTTCCCTGATGGTCCCGTGTCCCAATCCCAGGAGCGGGAAGAAGGAGCCTGAGCCATGCGAACCCGCATCGGCATCCGCCTAGTCCTCGGCGCCGCGCTTGTCACGGCGACGGTGGTCGGCGGCATGGCCTATGCCATTCTCCGGGTGCAGACAGGGCAGCTGCTGGCCGAACGCACTCAATGCGCGGACCAGCTGAGTGAAACGATCAAGGGTGCCGCCCACTTCGACATGCTGGAGAATCGGCGGGACAACCTGCACCGACAGATCCGGGATGTGGGAGGCTTGCAGAAAGAAGGCATCCGCAAGGTCCGTGTCTTCAATAAGGAAGGGAAGATTATGTTCTCCTCCGCCAGCGAGGAGATCGGCACCAGCCTGGATCCGAAGGGCGAGGCGTGCTATGCCTGCCACGCAGAGGGACGCCCCCTCGAGCATTTGGAGATCCAGGCCCGGGCCCGGGTCTTCCATGCCCCGGATGGCACGCGTGTTCTTGGTGTCATCAATCCCATCCCGAATGAGGCCTCCTGCTCGACGGCCGACTGCCACGCACATAGTCCGAACCAGAGGCTGCTGGGCGTGCTGGACGTGAATGTCTCTCTGGATCAGGTGGATGCGGAAATTGCCTTCAGCCGCAAAGTGATCGTAGCCTCCGCCCTCCTGGCCATTCTGGCGGTCAGCCTCATGATGTGGTGGCTCAACCACCGGTTGGTGGAACTGCCCGTCGAGGCCTTGGTTGAGGGGACCCGCCGGGTCGAGGCGGGCGACTTCAGCGGTACCATCCAGGTGAGCGGACGGCATGAATTGGGGGAACTGGCCAAGGCCTTCAACGACATGATCCACCACATCGCCGAGACGCAACGCCAGTTGGCCCAGGCGGACAAGCTGGCTTCCGTGGGCCGCCTGGCCGCTGGCATCGCCCATGAGATCAACAACCCCCTCACCGGCGTGCTCAGTTATGCGTCTCTGCTCCGCAAGCGTTTGGATGGGGACAAGGAAACCTGTGATGACCTGGACGTCATCGTGCGGGAGACCGTGCGTTGCCGGGGCATCATCCGCGGCCTTCTCGATTTCGCACGGCCCACGGCACCTGCCAGAAAGCCCATGGATCTTGATGAAGTGGTGCGCCGGGCCGTGTCCGTAGTCATGACGCAACTGTCTCTGCATCACGTGGACCTGTCCCTCGATCTGGCTTCGGACCTTCCGACCGTCTATGCGGACGCGAACCAGATTCAGCAGGTGGTGGTCAATCTCCTCTTGAACGCCGCGGACGCGATCGGAACCGAGGGAGGCAGTATCCGGGCTACGACGAGGCGAGTACCTTCTTCCTCGATCGAACTCCTGCTTAAAGACAGCGGATGTGGCATTCCCCCGGAGGACCTGCCGCGGATTTTCGAACCCTTCTTCACCACCAAAGGCAACCATGGCACGGGCCTTGGCCTGGCGGTCAGCTGGGGCATCGTCGAGGCTCATGGTGGATCGCTTGAAGTTCAAAGCGAGCTAGGGCACGGTACTACATTCACCCTTCGCCTATCGACAGTTGCGGCACCAGAAGGCGGCTCGCCCCCATCCCTTGCAACCCTCACTTAGGAGGTCCACATGACCGCCATTCTGATCCTCTTCATGTTCGTGGCTTTCGTCGGCATGGACTTCCTGGTGCGCACGACCCTGCGCCGGAGGCGGGAACACCGGGAACGCCAGGCTCGCGAAGCGGTGCTCAACACCTCGATCAAATTGGACTTCACCCACGAGGCCAAGAGCCTGAAGCGCGTGGAAGTGCCCAATCCCAAGGCCCGGATCCTTGCCGTGGACGACGAGGCCGTGGTCCTCGATTCCTTCCGGCGCATCCTGGTGCTGGAGGGATTCAGCGTGGATACGGTCGAACACGGACCCGAGGCCCTGGGACTGGTTCAGCGTCGCGACTACGACTTCGTCTTCACGGACCTCAAGATGCCAGACATGGACGGCGTGGAAGTGGTGAAGGCCGTGAAGCATCTGCGCCCTGACATTGACGTGGTCGTCATCACGGGCTATGGCAGCATCGACACGGCCGTCCAGACCCTGCAGCAGGGTGCCTGTGAGTATGTGCAGAAGCCCTTCACGGCCGACGAACTTGGCGAATTCGCCAAGAAGCTGCTCATCAAGCGCGAGGCACGCCTGGACGCCGCCAGGCGGCCCAATGTCCGGGTCGTATCTCCGGAGATGGCCGAAGTGGTGCCCGCTTCCGAGTTCTGTGTGCCCGGTGGAGCCTTCTTGTCTGCAGGCCACGCCTGGGTGCGCATTGAGCCAGAAGGACAGGTCCGGATCGGTATCGACGACTTCGTGCGGAAGGCGCTGGGCACCGTGAAGGAGGTGATCCTTCCGGAACAGGGCAAGACCGTCAAACAGGGGGACCCGCTCTTCACGCTCAAGGGCGCATCGGGTACGGTCCATGTGGCTGCCCCACTCTCGGGCCGCATCGAACATGACAATGCCCACCTCAAGACCGATCCGGGCGAGCTCATGCACAGCCCCTACGATCGGGGTTGGGTCTGCCTGCTGACTCCCAGTGATCTTGCCAATGAACTCGCTTCATTGAAGATCGGACAGCCCGTCATCGATTGGTACCAGGACGAGATCATCCGCCTTCGCACCCCCAATGGCCCTCAGGGCGCCGGCACCCTGGACTGGACGGCCTTTGAGAAGCAGTTCCTGGGCACGACCAATCAGGTCCACGCCTAGGCGAATCACGCAGGGAGGGCTTCGGGGGCGTCAGCCTCCGAAGCCCTCTCCTGCGTGGTAGCTGGATCGCACCAGTGGGGCGGATTCCACGCGCTGAAAGCCCATCTCCAGGCCCTTCTGTCGGTACATGTCGAATTCTGTAGGTTCCACAAAGCGGTGCAGGGGAAGGTGCCGTTCAGAAGGGGGAAGATACTGCCCGATGGTGGCAATATCCACATGGCTTTTCCGCCAGTCGGCCATGAGTTCCAGCACCTGCTCCGGGGTCTCGCCCAGGCCCACCATGATGCCGCTCTTCACCCGCATGGAAGGGGCATGGGTGTCACGCCAATCCGCGGTTCGACGCAGGACCTCCAGGCTCTGGTGGTAATCGGCGTCAGGCCTCACACGTCGATATAGATGAGGCACCGTCTCTACGTTGTGATTGAGCACATCGGGGTGGGCTTCAAGGACCGTGAATAGGGCCGCCTCATTGCCTTGGAAATCGGGAATGAGCACCTCGACACCGCAGTGGGGAGATAGGGTGCGGATCCACTGGATGGTCCCGGAGAAATGGGCTGATCCGCCGTCGGCCAGATCGTCCCGGTTCACGGAAGTGACCACGGCGAATTTCAGTCCCAGCCGCGCCACCGCCTCGCCCACCCGTTGGGGTTCATGAGGGTCCAGCTCATTGGGGCGGCCTTTGCCCACATTGCAAAAGCCGCAATGCCGGGTGCAGATATCGCCCATGAGCATGAAGGTGGCCGTCCGGTGGACGCCCCAGCACTCGTGCAGGTTCGGACAGCGGGCCTCCTCACAGACCGTCACCAACCGTTGCTCCCGGATGAGGCTCTCCACTTCGGCCACCACCTCCGGTGCCGGGATGCGGATCTTCAACCAATCGGGGCGTGGGCCGGGGAGAACTGGGGGGCGAGCCATAGCCTTACATTGTGTCTCATTTGCCGCGGATGAACCTAGATGAACACTGATAACTACAAGATATGACGTGAGTTCATTTATCCGAGTTCATTTGTGTTCATCCGTGGCTGAACTGGCTTTTCCTTCACGATACTTGAGCCCTTGGCCCCGGCTAGAATGGAGTCATGTCCGAAACCCCCATGGAAATCCCGGAATCTGTGGCAGAACCTGCGCCTGTGCCTGAGGCTTCCAAGATCTTCGAGCCGCCCAAGGGTTTTGAGACGAAGTTCCGCGGTCTGGCGCTTCACCTCTCGGCTTTTGACGGGCCTCTGGATCTGCTGCTGCACCTCATTCATGAGCAGAAGTTGGATCTCCTGAACCTGCCCATGGCTGAGGTCACCAGGCAGTACATGGATTACCTGAAGCTCATGGAGGAGCTGAACCTGGAAATCGCGGCGGAATTCGTGGCCATGGCGGCCCAGCTGCTGCAGATCAAGTCGCGGCTCATGCTGCCCCGTCCGCCCCAGGAGTGCGGCGAGGAGGATCCCCGGGAGCTTCTGGTCCAGCGGCTGCTGGACTACCAGCAGGTGAAGGCCGCGGCCCTGATGCTCTCGGACCGGGAGTCCGACTGGCAGAAAATCGCCTTCGCGCCGGGCATTGATCTGGATGACCACAAGCGCGTGGAAGAAGAGCCCATCCGAGCCACCCTCTTTGACCTGCTGGGAGCCTATCGCGAAGCCCTGAAACGGCTCATGCCGCCGCCGCCCGTGGAGGTTCGTACTCAGCCCAAGTCGCTTGAGCAGCGGGTGATGGAGGTGCTTGGCAGCCTGCAGGATGGCCTTTGGAAGCCCTTCCAAGGTCTGCTGGGTCAGGCACGCACCCGAGAGGAACTGGTGCTCACCTTCCTCGCCCTTCTGGAACTGGTCCGTACGGGACGCATTTCCCTGGTCCAGGGCGAAACCTTCGGTGAGATCCACGTCAAGGCCGCCGAGGCGGCGTGAATGGTGTGGCCAATACCCTCCGGTCGGCGCATCGCAGGGCCTATGGTTTGGGCCTCGCCCTCTGCTTCGGCACCCCAGGCCTGATTGCGGTGCTGCTGCGATCGGGCGTGATTCCACCGGGGACCCACGTTCCCGATGGGATCTTTCAGCAGATCGGCTACCTCTTCACGGGCCTGGTTTTCCTGTCGGCCGCCTGGGTGTGGTGGCGCAGTGGAAGGGTTCTTCGCGAATTCAAGGCCCTTCCCGAGATTCGGCGCTCCGCCGTGATCCTGCAGGAAGGGCTGCTCTACGCTGCGGCTTTCGAAACCAGTAGTTTCTGCGGGCTGGTCTACTGGATCCTTGTCGGTGACCATGGGGAGCGTCATGTCTGGGGATTCATCCTGCTGACCCCCATGCTCTACCTGGCCCTGATGCCCCGGTACGATCGTTGGGTGAAAGCCTTAAAGAGCTAAAATATCCAGGTATGATGGGGGTTCGCACCCGCCGAGGAGGGCGCATGCCCGACTCCGAGACTCCTGATCCGAAGAATCCTGAGCCTGAACCATACCTCACGATGCGCTTGCCGGTGGGCGAGCCGGTGAGTCCCTATGGTACCCAGGGGCCGGATCCCTCAATGCCTGCGGATGGCGGTCGCACCATGAAGCTGCCCATCGGAATGCCTGAGCCCGGCGCCGACAAGACCCAGAGACTAGTGTTACCCAGAATGGATGAGGCTCCCATCCGCGTGCAGAGAGTGGATCAACCGGCAGAGACCGCAGGCCAGACCCTGAAGGTGACGCATCGACCCAGGGTATCCCAACCGTTCCGGTGGAAGCTGCCACTCATCCTCGGGTTGCTGGTGGTGCTGGGTGGGGGAGCCTACCTGGCTTTCTTCAGAAACTCGGCGTTACCACTGTCACCAAAGCCGGTCATGGCGCCCACGATCGAATCGGTTCCCCCCGCTGCACAGGCCACCCTTGAGCAGGCCAAGGCCGGAGATGTGCGCGCGATGCACATGCTTGGCCTCATGTACTACAACGGCCTGAACATACCCCAGGATCGCGAGAAGGGCCTCTACTGGTTGCGCAAGGCCGCAGAAAAAGGCAGCGTTGGCGCCCGGGCGGAACTGAGCCAGATCGAGGGCGGCCGCTGACCCTCACCCTCAGGCCTGGGCATCTCGCCAGGCCATGACCTTGCGAGTCGCCGCCTCACCGATGGTTCGCGCGAGGTCTGGTTCTGAAGCCACGCGGACATGGGACACGCTGCCGAAAGCCTGGAGCAGCTTCTTCGCAGTGGCAGGGCCGATGCCTGGGATTTGCGTCAGTTCAGTCTGCAGGGTGCGCTTGGCCCGCAGGGCCCGATGGTAAGTGATGGCGAAGCGGTGCGCTTCATCGCGGATGCGCTGGAGCAGCTGAAGCACCGGCGAGGATTTCGGGATCTTCAGCGGTTCTTTTAATCCCGGACGGAAGACCAGTTCTTCCTTCTTGGCGAGGCTTGCCAGCTCCAACTGCTCCAGCCCAAGTTCTCTGAGGGCGGCTTCCGCCGCGTGGAGTTGACCCAGGCCCCCGTCGATCAGGACCAGATTCGGGAATTCCTGTTTCTCGTCTCGGATGCGCTTGTAGCGGCGCAGCACCGCCTCCTGCATGTTGGCAAAGTCGTCGTTCTGCTCGTTGGTCATCTTGAAGCGGCGGTAGCGGGCCTTGTCGGGTACACCATCGCTGAACACCACGCAGCTGGCCACCACTTCGCGGCCCTGGCCGTGGCTGATGTCGAAGCACTCCAGGCGGCGGGGCAGGTGACTCAGGCCGAGGAAGGCCTGGAGGCCTTCCAGCATGGCCTCGTTCAGCCGGGCGGGTTCGAATTTGCGTTCCAGGGCCAGGCGAGCATTCTCCTGGGCCATGGCCAGCAAATCCACTTTCTCCCCCTTCTGGGGAACGTGGATACGGACTTTGGAACCGCGGAGCCCCGAGAGCCACTCAGAGAGCAAGGCCGAGTCTTCCGGTTCCACCTCCACGAGGATGCGCACGGGCGCCGGATCGGCGCCGTAGACTCGCTGGATGACCTGGGCCAGCACGGCGCCGTCGAAGGTCTCGATGTCGTCCAGCAAATACTCCTGCCGGCCCACCATGCGGCCCTCACGCAGCATGAGGCGGTGGACGCAGGCCCGGCCATCCAGGACGGCACTGCCGTAGACATCCGTGTCGTCCAGGTCCGCGCTGGCGGCCTTCTGGCGGGTGAACCAGGCGTCCACCTGCTGCAGGGCGTCCCGGTGTTGGGCGGCCTGCTCGAAGGCGGCGGCCTCGGCAGCCTTCCACATGGCCGTCTCCAGGCGGGCCTTCAGTTCGTCCCGCTTGCCCTCCAGGAACAGCCGGGCCTCCTTGGCCTGCTCGCGGTAAGCCTCCTGGCTCACGGCGGCGATGCAGGGGGCGGTGCAGCGGTGGAGCTGGTACTTGAGGCAGGCCCGGCCCCGCCTTCCATCAATGTCGATGTCGCAGTCGCGGATCTGGAAGAAGCGGTAGACCAGTTCCGCCGTGCGGTAGGCCGTGCTGGCAGGGAAGAAGGGACCGAAGTAGAGGCTGCCGTCCTTCCGAACCTTGCGGGTGACGAAGACCTTGGGAAAGGCTTCCTTCCAGGTGAGCTTCACGTAGGGGTAGCTCTTGTCGTCCTTCAGGAGAATGTTGAAGGGCGGCCAATGTTCCTTGATGAGGTTGTTTTCGAGGATCAGGGCTTCCAGTTCCGTTTCGCAGACGATGAGCTCCACGTCCCAGATGCGCGCCACCAGCCGCCGTGTCTTGGCATCCAACCGCTTCTGCTGGAAGTATGACTTCACCCGGTTCCGCAGGACCTTGGCCTTCCCCACGTAGAGCAGGTTCCCCCCCTCATCCCGGTAGAGGTAGCAACCCGGGCGCAGGGGCAGGTCCCCCAGCTTGCGCGTCAGGAAAGGGGATTTCTCGAGGTTGGTTCGGACAGCGGCCACGGATCCAGTTTAGCGATCGATTGGCGGCTGTCGGTACGCACTTCCGGCCGGGAGTTGGCACACTGGAAGGATGCTGAACCTCGAGTCCTTCCCCGTGGGCCCCCTGGGCTGCAACTGCTCGCTGATGTGGGATGCCGCCACGGGTATGGGTGTGGTGGTGGATCCCGGCGGGGATGGGGCGAAGATCCGCAAGCGGGTGGAAGCGCTCGGATTCAAGGTCCTGGCTCTCCTCCATACCCACGCCCACTTCGATCATGTGGGCGCCACCCGCGAACTTCAGGATCTCTGGCAGTGCCCGGCGCACCTGCACGGGGATGACACCTTCCTCATCGAGGCACTGCCCCAGCAGACGGGGATGTTCGGGATGCCCACCATTCCCCAGCCCGAAATGGTCGATCTGCAGGCGGGCGATCGCTACATGGATCTGACGACGCTGCATACGCCGGGGCACACGCCCGGCTCCTGCTGTTTCCACGGCGACTTCGCCAAGGGAAAGGTGCTCCTGGCAGGGGATACGCTCTTCCGGGGCGGAGTCGGCCGGACGGATCTCTGGGGAGGCAGTTGGGAACTCTTGGAACAGAGCATCCGCAGGGAGCTCTACGTGCTGGATGGCGCCATGCTGGTCATCCCCGGGCACGGTCCCGCCACAACCCTCGGGGAGGAGGCTGCGACCAATCCTTTCGTCCGGGCGTAGACTGGAGCGTTCCTTCCCCGGAGATCCCATATGGATACCCTCATCGCCTCCTTCGGACTGCTTGGTCCCCTCTTGCTCTTCGTGGTGATCTGGGGCCTCAGCTGCCTCAAGGTCATCAATGAATACGAGCGGGCGGTGGTCTTTACCCTCGGCAAGGTGAGCGATGTACCCAAGGGGCCCGGACTGGTCTTCATCTGGCGCCCGTTCCAGAAGGCCGTGCTGGTTTCGCTGCGCACCACGGTGCTGGAGGTCCCGAGCCAGGATGTCATCACCCGGGACAACGTGAGCCTGAAAGTCAGCGCCGTCGTCTACTCCAAAGTGCTGGATCCCAAGCAGGCCATCATCGGCGTGGAGAACTACTACTACGCCACCAGCCAGATCGCCCAGACCACACTCCGTTCCATCCTCGGCGAAGTCAGCCTGGATGAACTGCTGGCGGACCGGGAAAAGCTCAGCATGCGGCTGCGGGAGATCATCGACCGCTCCACGGAACCCTGGGGCGTGGAAGTGAATAGCGTCGAACTCAAGAGCGTGGACCTGCCGGAGCAGATCCAGCGGGCCATGGGCAAGCAGGCCGAGGCTGAGCGTGAGAAGCGCGCCAAGGTCATTGCCGCCGAAGGTGAACTCCTGGCCTCGGAACAGCTGCTGGAGGCGGCCAACAAGATCAGCCAGAACCCCACCGCCATCCAGATGCGCTACCTGCAGACCCTCACGGAGATCGCGGTGGAGAAGAACAGCACCATCGTCTTCCCGCTGCCCATGGAACTCATGAAGGCCTTCGAGAAATTCACGAAGAGCTAGGAGCCTGCCCCAGTATTCGAGGGCCCCGCGATGGGTCCAGGCGGGATGCACCGCCAGTAAGGGCCCACAGGGCGATGTGGTGGCATCGTTCAAGGGCCCTGACGCCGCGGGGCGCCCGCCTGGGCCCATCCCGGAGGGCGTGTGGCGGCGCACGTCGCGATGCGGCGTCAGACTCGGATCGCGTAGTACCCGCTACGCTCACCTCGCCTTCCTGGCCTCGCTCGTGCGGCGCCACGCGCGCGGGGCCTTCCAATTACTTTGACAGGCTCCTATGCGGTTCGGATTTCCAGCTGCGCCACGCTGCGGCTTCCGCCTTCGCCAGGGCGGAAGCCGCGGCGTTTCCTGCACCATAGGCTTCCGAGTCCACGGTGTCGGCCAGGCCTTGCAGGGCTTTCTTTCGCTCGGGACGGAGGATGGCCAGCCGCATCAGCCAGGCGCGGGCGGTATCGCCGGGTTCCACCGGCGCGGTCCTGCGGGTGCACGCCAACAGGGGGCGCAGGGCACGAATGCCGCCCGGACCTGCTGGTAATGGCTGTAAAAGCCCCCGAGAGCGCCATAGCATCCAGGCGAGAATCGCCAGGCCCAGCGTCCACCCTGCGGCTTTGGACGGGGCCTTCCAGCGCCATTCCCAGCCCTGGAGCCGTTCCTGAATCCAGGAGAATCCGGACTGCTGATCCTGGTCCGAGAACCGCACCACGTACCGGTCCCACCGGTAACGCAGGGCGTCCAGCCAGCGCTCGTAGGCTCGAAGACCGTGCAGGTCTGAGGTCATGCTCGCGGCACCTTGGGGGGTGGGATCAGACGTCCACCATCGACCCTCATGCCAGTACTCCACCCAGCTATGGGCCTCATTCTGGCTCACCCGGAAGTAGCCGCCCTCCGGGATCCACGGCCCCAGCCGATACCCGTTCACCACTCGGGCCGGGACGCCCCGGGCCCGCAGCATCAGGGCCATGGACGAGGCAAAGTACTCACAGTGGCCCGCCTTGGTGCGCTCGAGGAAGTCCTCGAGAGGATTGGAAGCTTGGCCGGAGGGATTGTCGAGGGTATACCCGAACCCGCGCAGGGCTGTTTCCAGAACCGTGGCGAGCTGGGGAGTGGGAAGAATGCCGGGGGCGAAACGGAAGCTGGCTCGGCGCGCCGCCTCGTGTTCGGGCTCCAGCCGAGTCAGGAAATCCAGGCGGCGGGGCGAAAGGCGGGCCTCGCTGGGTTCGGGCTGCCTCGGGTTCCAGGTGAGGGTCAGGGGTACCGTGCGGGCCCTCAGGAACCGCCAGCGGCGGCTGGCGCCCGTACCCGTCACGATCACGGGGTCCGAAGGATCCAGCCGGACCAGTCCCGCAGGCAGGGCGAGGATGCCTTGAGGGCTGGGTGTGTAGAGGAACTCTGCCATGCGATTACCGACGTTTCGATCGGACACCAAAGGGATGGGCGGAGTGAGATTCGCGGGTTCCCAGCGCTGGCCATGGACGGCTTCCAACGTGATTCCCCGCAGGCGCTCGAGCCCTCGGATCCACTGGGGATCCGCGATCGGATCGATGTCGGCGGGCGGCGCGATTCGCACAGCGACTTCCGGATTGGGCTCGATGGGGCCACCCCCGGAG
>Ga0224520_1000180_pt1 | contig 20181 bp, 15 predicted proteins | sample CFST25metaG_2_FD_180684 | JGI IMG/M metagenome (GOLD analysis project Ga0224520, IMG submission 180684) | Peat soil microbial communities from Stordalen Mire, Sweden - C.F.S.T-25 | ecosystem: Environmental > Terrestrial > Soil > Wetlands > Peat | place: Sweden: Norrbotten County, Stordalen Mire... | reverse complement strand
ACTCCGACCGGCGGCACGAGCGCAACCGGCGGCACGACCCCAACCGGCGGTACGACCCGGACCGGCGGCACGACGACCCCAACCGGCGGCACGACCCGGACCGGCGGCACGACGGCCACAGGGGGAACGACAGGCGGGACCACGGCCACAGGTGGATCCTCGGTTGCCGGCGGGACTGCGGCCACCGGTGGAAGGAACCCGGCGCTACTAGCGATGGTCAAGGCCATGTCCCCGGGTTGGAATCTGGGCAACTCCTTCGATGGTGCTCCCCAAGTGACCAGCTGGGGAAACCCCGCGCCCAATCAAACCCTGATTAAGGCCGTGAAAGCCGCGGGATTCAATTCCATTCGAATCCCTGTAACCTGGACGGACCACATTGGCGCTGCGCCCACCTACACAATCGATTCAGCGTGGATGGCCTCGGTGGTACAAACAGCGCAGTGGGCTGTCGACGCGGGCTTGTACGCCTTCGTCAACACGCACCACGATGCTGATGGGCAATGGGTTACTTTCCCCGCCGACCCCACCACCGTGACGGCCGAGGTCACGGCAGTGTGGAAACAGATTGCCACTGCCGTCCAGGGTCTCGATAGCAAACTGATGCTCGAATGTTTCAACGAACCCCATAGCGCCAACGGTGGCAGCTCCGCCGCGGCTGACCTCAATCTGTACCTTGAGGCGTGTGTCAATGCGATTCGAGGCACCGGCGGAGCCAACGCTACGCGCGTCATCATGATCCAAGGGATTGGCGCTAGCCCGTCTCAGTCTGGCATAAGCTCGGTGTTGAAGATTTCCGTTATTAACGACCCCAATCTCATTTTCTCGGTTCACACCTATGAGCCCACTAATTTCGGCCTGAGCATGACTCCCTACGCCTGGGGAAGCTCCTCGGACTATACCAGCATGGCGAGTTCCGTCACGCAGATCCTAGGCTGGTTGCCCGGCTGGGGCATCGTCATCGGCGAATGGGGATCCGAGAGTGGTCAAGCAACGGCAAATAGGGCTGCCCATGCCCTGGCCTATTCTCAAGACACAACAACCGCTGGCATGTGTCCTATGTGGTGGGACAACGGGGGCTCGTACAAAATACTCGACAGAACCACTGGCGCTATAACCCAGCCGACAATTGTCAGTGGAATTGTCACGGGAGCCCAAAAGGGTCTTGCGACGCCAAATACCTACGCAACACTCGCCAACCCCTGACGAGTTCTGAGCGCCCGGTCTAGACAAGCCCGTTTTCTCCATCCGTCATTGGCCAAGCTACGAGCCAGAACATTCCGGTCGGCCAAATGACAGCCCTATGCGTCGTCAGGGAAATCGGCGCTTCTTCCGCCTATGCCCATGCCTTCCTTGCGCCTTGGCCCGGAGGAAGCTGACTTGACCCTGCACCTGCTTGGCTAATGGAGCGGTAGAATCTGGGCGAGCTTGCTGCCCTGGTTCCCGAACTTGATGGGCAATTCGATGAGGCCTTTGACTCCGAAGGGCGGAGCACTGAGGTCGATCTGGCGATACTCACCAGGCTTGATGTCCGCGTTGCTGCCGCCCAAATCGTTGGTGATGATCGCCCACTTGTACTTGCCCTTTTTCAGGTTGTTCTTGATGAACTTGATGATCAGTTGGTTAGGCAAATGCTGGAGAACATCCTTGCACAGAAGTAGATCGGCGGAAGGGAGACTCTCCGTCACGTCGCCAACCATGAAGGACACGCCTTCCTTCTGGTACTTCTTCTTGACGAGGTCGATGACATTCGTGGAGATATCCACGCCAAGGTAGCGCGCGTGATTCCAGTTGGTAGCCGAGGAAAACTCCCAGTCCCCGCAGCCCGCGTCGACGACGGATTTCACGTTGTGCTTCTTGATGAACTGCTCGATGTAGGCGCGGTACTCTTGCGTGACATCGAGGGTCGATCCCGTTCCGCTCGTGCCCTTGCCTTCGGGATCCTTTGCCCAGTCACCTCTGCTGTAGATGCCGTTGAATGTTTGAACCAGGTCCTTCGAGGGTGGCTTGGGCGGCTTGGCCTCTGCCCGCAGCCGCATGCCGCTTCCCAAAACCAGAATACCCAGGATGATCGCAACGTGAGCTACTATTTTCTTTCGCATGGTCTCCTACAAGTTGAAGTGGGGCGGCCCGGTCAGCGGCCGAGGCCTAGGATGAGGACGGTGGAGACGATCCACAGGCCGATGGTGATGAGGAGCGGCTTGTCCTTGAGGAAGACCTCTTCCGGGCTGCCGCCCGCGTTTTGCGCGTGCGAGAGGTACACGTAGCGGAACATCCCGAAGATGACGAACGGGATGGTGAGCATCATGAGGTTGTTGGCCGGCAGCTTGGGTGACGTGAAGGTGTAGAGCGAGTACGCCATGATAGTCGACGACGCGACGATGCTGGTCAGGCTGTCGAGCAGCGACGGCGTGTAGTGCTCGAGGATCTTGCGGTGTTCGGCCGCGCGGCCTTCCAACAGCACCAGCTCGCCGCGGCGTTTGCAGAGCGCAAGGAAAAGCGCGCCGAGCAGTGTGACGGTGTAGAGCCATGGCGAGATCACTGCGCCGATCACCACGCCGCCCGACACGGCGCGGATGACGAAGCCGAGGGCCAGAACAAACACGTCGAGGAGGACGATGTGCTTGAGCACGAAGATGTAGCCCACCTGCATGACCAGGTAGCCGGCCATCACCAGGGCGAAGATCGGCTGGAGGAGATAGGCGCCGAGCAGACACGCCGGCACGAGCAGCGTCGCCACCAGCACTGCCAGCCAGACCGGGAGTGCGCCAGAGGCTATGGGGCGGTTGCGTTTGGTGGGGTGCTGGCGGTCGTTCTCGACGTCGATCACGTCGTTGGCCAGGTACACGGCGCTCGACACCAGCGAGAACAGTGCGAAGGCGGCCGCCGCTCGCGACAGGTAGGTCCACATGGCGGGCGAGAACGGTTGCCAGCGCTCGTTGACGGTGAAGACAAAGCCGGCAAACAAGAGCAGGTTCTTCACCCACTGCTTGGGGCGCATGGCCTTCAGCAAGGCGAAAGGCAAGGACAAGGGTGCGGCGGCCATCTCGCTAGAGACTAGCATGTGGAGGCCCGAAGTCTTTTCCAGCAAAAAGACCGTTTTCCATGTCCGCCATCACCCATGGGCCCGTGCCAGTACCCTTGCCCCAACTCTTGGAGTTGCCGAAGTAGACGGCTTCCATGGTGGCGTCGCCGTCGTCCTTGTTGTTCGTCTCTGGTCTTCGTTGCGCGCCCCAGGTCGTGCAACCCATTGAAATGAAAAGCAGTGCGGGGAGGGGGACTCGAACCCCCATATCTTTCGATACCAGATCCTAAGTCTGGCGCGTCTACCAGTTCCGCCATCCCCGCGGATTAATGTTTCGAATACTCGGGCTGTGCCTTTCTGTCCTTTGCAGCGTGCAGTCGATGTAACGATTGATGACGTGAAGTTCGGGCTCTAGCGGCTACGGCTGCGCTTCCTTCTCACAGTTCCGAAAATCATCGACGCTTGATGCCGGCGCGAAGGTTCGGATCGTGTGCCCGGCCTCATCGATCTCACGTCCCAACAAGAGACCTGGTCCTGCAAGTGCGTTGAACGGCGCAGACGCCCCGACTTCGATGACGTACGAGTGCGCTGCCCTCATCGGGATCGCGAATCTGTGCGATCCCGTCGCAAATACGACACCTGCCTGAGAATTCATCGTTCCCCCTTTCGAAGGCGTGCCTACGATGTGGCAGCCGGGGAGAAGGTCGAACGACTGTCCGTTCGCGGACACGTCCTTCCCATCTACGTCATGGACGTACCCAGTCAAGAAGGCCACCCCATGCTCGTCAAGCAGCGGGGGATTGGGATAGAGAGGATATCCGCGTCTTGTCCCGGTTATGCAGGAACTCGCGGAGATCATCGCCAGCACCATCAGGACGCCGTGCGGTCTTCGTCGCTGAACCAGGCTCTCGCTTCTCTTTTCCGTCATCGGGAATTGGGCGCAATCCTATCAGGGATTGGCGGCAGGGAACCGGTTGTCTCGTTTCCCAGCGGATCCTCACCCGGACGGGTCAAGCCCAGCAAGCGGGCGCGCAGGACCACGTCAAATCTCCGCGTCTCGGGATTGCTCACCTGATATTCCAGGGTCACAGGGCCGAAGCCTGCGGCATAGGTGGTTCGCAAGACGCGATCGGGGCTCGTGCGCGTCTCTTCGACGACGGCGCAGTTGGCGTAGTCCCCCGCAGGCACGGTCACGTCCTGGCCGACTGAAATAACAACCGCCCTGCCGCCGGCCAACGGCCAGCTTGCGCCCGCGCGTATCGGCGTCTTGAGGAGGAAGTCGCCCGGATTCAGGCCCTCGCGCCGAGCGATTCCCTCGGGCAGGATGGCGTAGCCATTGCGCTCTTCGCCGGCTTGGACGATCACGCTGTCGCCGATCTGCTGGAGAACGGCATAGGTGGCCAGGATCTTGTCGCCGCCCTTTTCGATCTCGTAGGCCCATTTCCATCCGGGCAGCAAGGGGAAGTAGGCCGCAGCCTGCTCGGGCGGCGGCGTGCGTGCGGGTGCCTTCTGCGTGGTCGCGCAAGCCAGGCCAGACAGGCTGCTGGCCAGAAAGAATGCGAGCCGCAGGTTTGGGAAGAGCCTTGGCATGCCTTCAACGGAGGCTACACCATAACCGCTGGGTAGCCACGAGGTGTGACCTGTTGCATCCCATGTCAAGTCAGAATACCGAAGGACTATTTGACTTGCGGCCGTCGGTCTCAGAAAACTGAGGCGCTTTCACCGAAAATCACTGCTTTTCCCGTGTGAGACGCTGGCGCGAAGATTGCTACCGGTGATGTCAGATGCGTATGCTCAGCACGACGCTCGGTGTCTTTTTCTTCAGCGGGATTCTCTCGCTGGCGTCGTCGTTTGTCTTCGCGCAGGGGGCCGGGTCTGCGTCAAGCCAGCGTCTCGCATCCGACTACCAGCGGCTGCGAGCCGATCTGGACCGGCTCAACGCTGAGGTCGCCGCGCTCAAGCGCGGTGAGCGCAGCGTGCGCACGGACTACCTCTTGCGTGACAAGATGGCGGAGGCCGAGGCGCTGGCGCGCAAAGTGACGGCTGCGGAAGCTCGCCTGCGCGTCGTCCGTGGGCCTTTGCCGGCTGGGACCCTGGCTGGCGCGGTCCAGACGCCGGCCGCCACGTCCCAGGACGGCGCCGTCGAATTGGAGGCCAAGGCTGATCTGTTGTCTGATCAGGCGCGCCGCTTTCGCGCTGAAGCCGACACCCTGGCACGCACGGCGGAGCAGATCCGGACCCGCCAGGCCTTGCGCCGACGGGCCGGTGCGTGGGACCGGGACCCGCTTGTCGGTTTCGAGGCATCCAAGCGCATCGCAGTCATTCCGGCCCAGAGTTCACACACCACCGTGCAGGCCAGTGGCGACTCCAGCGGGAGTTCCGTGGCAGCACGCGGACCTACGACATCGATCGGTGACACAGGATCCAAGTCGCCTGGGAGCGGCGTGCTGGGGATCGCAGCACCGCCCACCGTGGACAGCACCGGTTCGGCAGCTCCAGCCGCGGTTCCTGCCGCGCTCTCGCCCGGGGCCACGTCCGGCGCGACTGCCGCCATCCCCACAGTCTCGATCGGGTTGTCTCCCTCTCCTGGAACCAGCGCTGCTTCGCCGGCATCTGTGGCTGCGCCCTCAGCGAGCCACCCGCTGACCGCGACGGCGCCGCTCTCGACTGATTCAGCGTCCAAGGCGGCTGTGCAGCAGCGGACGTTGCTTGATCCCGCCACACTCGCGGGCATTCGCAGCAGCCTCAGCCAGGCCGGCTCTCTCTCAGACCCCGATGCAGTGGAGGCCGCAGCAACGGCCCTACGCAAACACGCCCAGGCCTTGGATGAGCACGCGCGTCGTTTGCGTGCCCAGGCTGGCCAGTAGCGACCGAGATCGCGCTCTCTTCGTTGAAGCGTTTCACGCAGCGCGAGTTCGGGCTACTATGAGCCCGAATGCGGCTGACCCTCACGCTGGTTGTGCTGGCTCTCCTCGGCGCGTGCCCTTGGGCGCGTGCTGACTCGGCTCGCTACGATCTTCGGGTGGAGCTAGGCACCGAGTACGACAGCAACCCGGACCGGGCCGAGCAGATTGCGAATGTGGCGCCAACCTTGTCGCCGGCCGGACCTTCACCCCTGGCGCGCCTGGTGGCCTCAGGAAACTGGGCCTCGGCGATTGGTCAGAGGGGCGGCCTTGCCCTGTCAGGGGCCATGGCAGGCAAGCGATTCTTCGACCAAGACGCGCGCGGCGACGATGTCCTGATCGCCCAGGCGGGCGCCAATGGCACCCTCCGCGTGGCAGGTAGGACAATTCTCGGCCTCGCGGGCAGCTACTACGATGCCTTCCAGCGCGGGCCGGTTGACCGGCGTGACTTTCGTTCCCTCGCGCCAGCGCTGCGCATCGAGCAGGGATTCGCCCAGGCCGCACAGCTCACCGTGGGTGGAGGCTATCGTTGGTTCACCTTCAAGTCCCACGACGAATTCAGCTTTGCCGGGCCCACTGCCTTTCTGACCGCACGCCAGATGTTTCCGGGCAACCTCGATCGAGGCGAGGCGGACTGGGAATGGACCGCAGGCGCCAGTTTGGAATGGCGTGGATTCGAGGGGCTGGCATGCACCAACGAAGCCTGCACCCCAGCGCCTTCATCTCCACCGCACCGTGTGGATCGATTCTGGATCGGTCAAGTCGAGCTGACGCGCACCACGACGTTTCTGCTGGGAGCCGGGGCGGCGCTTCACGTCAACCAATCCAACAGCTATGGCGAAGATTTGTTGCGAGGCGTGTTTCACCTGCGCGCGGTCGTGCCGTTGCCATGGACGCTGTCGTTTTCCTCACGCGCCGATGTGCTAGCAACCCACTATTGGACTTCTCAGGTTCTGGCGCAGGACCCGAACGCTGGCGCGCCGTTGGTCAGCATTGAAGACGAAAACCGTAGCACCCTGCGCGTCGAAGTGGCGCGCCCTCTCGCACAGGGCTTCGAAATCGGGGCTCGCTACGTCCTCTACACCAGCTTTCCGAGTCGGGGCGCGGTCGACTACCGCCGGCAGACCGCCCTGCTGTACCTGGCTGTCTTTGACGAGCGCTGACGCTGGCAGCAGATTTCTTTGGCCGCAGCTACGATCGTCATTGACTTCGAGTATGGTGAGGCCCGAGAATGAGCTCCCGAGTTGAGGAACGATTCGTCACGTGAAACTCGGGGCCCGCACCGGCAGTCCACCGGCGGCAGGCTTCCGGAAGGAGGTCTATCTTGATGGCCACCGGAAGCAAAACCCCTCCCAAGAGGACGAAGTTCATCTTTGTCTCAGGCGGCGTGGTTTCGTCGCTGGGCAAAGGGCTGGCCTCGGCGTCGATCGGCTCGCTGCTCGAGGCGCGTGGCCTCAAGGTCACGATCCAGAAGCTGGACCCGTATCTGAACGTCGATCCGGGAACCATGAACCCGATGCAGCACGGGGAGGTTTTCGTTACCGACGACGGTGCCGAGACCGACCTCGACTTGGGGCACTATGAGCGCTTTCTCTCGCGGCGCATGTCGCGCTTGAACAACGCAACCTCGGGACAAATCTATCAAACGGTTATCCAGAAGGAACGACGCGGGGAGTACCTGGGCGGCACGGTACAGGTGATTCCGCATGTGACCGATGCCATCAAGGCGCGCGTACTGGAGTGCGCCGAAGGCATGGACGTGCTCATCGTCGAGATTGGCGGGACCGTGGGCGACATCGAGTCGCTACCCTTTCTCGAAGCCGTGCGCCAACTGCGCTTCGAGCTGGGCCATCAGAATGTCATCTCCGTGCACGTGACGCTGGTGCCCTATATCGCCGCTGCGGGGGAGCTCAAGACCAAGCCCACCCAGCACTCGGTGATGAAGTTGCGTGAGATCGGCATCCAACCCGACATCCTGCTGTGCCGGTCGTCCAAGCCCATCGGCACGAATCTGAAGCAGAAGATCGCGCTCTTCACCAACGTCGCGCCGGACGCGGTGTTCTCCGCCGAAGATGTGGCGTGCATCTACGAAGTGCCGATCCGATTCCTCAAGCAGGGTGTAGACGAGAAGATCGCGGAACTGCTCAATATCTGGTCGCGCGCCCCCGAGGTGACCGGCTGGGAGCGGGTGGTCGAAGCCATGCGCAGCCCACAGTCCGAAGTCGAGATCGCGCTCGTGGGCAAGTATGTTGACCTGGCCGAATCGTACAAGAGCCTCAACGAGGCCATCATGCACGGAGGGATCGCGAACGCCTGCCGGGTGAACCTGCGCCACGTCGACTCCGAAGAGATTGAGCGCAAGGGCACTTCATGTCTCGACACGGCCGATGGCATTCTGGTGGCTCCCGGCTTTGGCACGCGCGGTACCGAGGGCAAGATCATAGCCGCCCGCTACGCGCGCGAACGTGAGGTGCCCTACTTCGGCATCTGCCTGGGTCTGCAGATCGCTGTCATCGAATTCGCGCGCAACGTGGCTGGCCTGCGCGGGGCCAACTCAACCGAGTTCGAGCCTACGCCAGCCCACCCGGTCATCGACCTTCTGCCCGAACAGCGAAACGTCGTGGACAAGGGTGCGACTATGCGACTGGGGGCGTGGCCCTGCATTCTGCGACCGGGCACACGCGCTGAGGCGGCCTACGGGGCCACTGAGATCTCGGAGCGGCACCGCCACCGCTACGAGGTCAACAATGACTATCGAGAGAGGCTGGTGGCCGCGGGGTTGGTCATCTCCGGTTGTTCGCCCGACGAGCGGCTGGTCGAGATGATCGAGCTGCGCAACCACCCATATTTCGTGGCTTGTCAGTTTCACCCCGAGTTTAAGTCGCGGCCCCAGCAGCCGCACCCGCTCTTCCAGTCGTTCATCGGCGCTGCGCTGCAGGCCCGCGCAGAGAAGCGACGCCATGTAGGGCAGGCGGCGGCGGATGCCGGTCCGCAGGCCCTTGCGTAGGGCTAGCTATTTTCAGCACAGAGGCCGAAAAACTAACCAATCCGCGCCAGTCCCTCGTGAGCCAGGAGCCAGCGCTTGCGGCGAAGGCCCGAAGAGTATCCGCCGAGCTTGCCGCCCGCCGCGAGCACGCGATGGCACGGAATCAGAATGGGAAATGGATTGGCGCCCACAGCCTGACCTACCGCCCGGCTGGCACCTGGCATGCCTAGCACACGCGCGATCTGGCCGTAGGTGGTCGTCGTGCGCGGGGAGATCGCGGCGATCTGCTGCCACACGGCCTTCTGGAAAGCAGTTCCGGTAGGCACCAGAGGTGGCAGGGGCGGAAGCGGGGAGCAGCCCGAGAAGTAGGCGCGCAGCCAGGCCGCGCCCGAACGCAGAAACCCGCGCACCCGATCTATCTCCGCCGTCGTGCCACGAATGGGCGAGGTAGGTGAAGGTAGGTGCGCCCAGCTCAGGGCCGAGAGTCCGCCTGCTGACGCTTCGAGATGCAAGGGGCCAATTGGCGATTCAACGACGAAACAACCTGGAACACTGAGAGTGGGAGTTGTCAAGTGCATGTAAGCAATACATGTACCACAGCAGGCTTTTGCCTTCCCTGGCGCACTGCTCAATGCTATCAAGAGGTGAGCCAACCACCGATCGTTGAGCCCCAACCGACCAGACAGCAGGACCGTGACGCGATGTCAATGGAGATCAAACAGCACCTGAAGCTGTCGCAACAGCTCGTGATGACGCCGCAGCTTCAGCAGGCCATCAAGCTGCTGCAGCTCTCTCGGGTCGAGCTGGTCGACGTGGTTCGCGAGGAGCTGCTCGAGAATCCGGTGCTGGAGGATTCGGTCGAGATTGCTGCGGAACAACAGAAGCCTCCCACGGCGACCAGCGAGGCCCCGTCCACGGCCGCGGCGTCCGAGGCCGAAGCCGAACGCGTCGGCGAGACCGAAACTCTGGTGGCGCGGGTTTCCGACGACAGGATCGACACCACGACCGAGGTCAAGCCCGATTCCCGGTCCGGGGACGCGGTTGCGGATTTCGACTGGGACACCTATCTCGAGTCCCAGTCGAACGCCCCGCCCATGCCGACCTACCGGCCGAACACCGAGGATCTTCCCTCCTTGGAGGCCACGCTGACCCGAGGCACGTCGCTCTTCGGCCATCTCGAGTGGCAGCTCAAGCTGTCACGGAATTTTTCTGCGGTGGAGGAAGGGGTGGCGCTGCTCATCATAGGGAACCTCACGCCGGACGGATATCTCGATGCGCCACTTGATGAGATCGCGGAGGAGGCAGCCGTCGAGTTGAAGGATGCGGAGGAAGTCCTGCGGCGTGTTCAAGAATTTGATCCCCCCGGTGTGGCCGCGCGCAATCTGCAGGAATGCCTACTCATCCAGGCCCGCCTGATCGGCGCCGACGACGATGTGGTGGTGGGAATCATCACCAAGCACTTGACCAATCTTGAAAAGAAGAACTACGCGCCCATCGCCAAGGATCTGGACCAGCCGCTTGACGAGATCTACGAGGCAGCCAAGGTGGTGATGGGCCTTGACCCCAAGCCGGGCAGCGCGTACACGGACGAGGAACCGACCTATATCACGCCCGACGTCTTCATCCAGAAAGTGGGGGACAAGTACTTCGTGGTGGCCAATGACGACGGTCTTCCCAAGCTGAAGATTTCGGATTTCTACCGTTCGGCGCTCTCCAAGGGCCCCAAGGCGCGCGAATACATCCAGGAACGCTTGCGCAGTGCCCAGTGGCTGATCCGGTCCATTCAGCAGCGCCAGCGCACGATCGTGCGCGTCACCGAGTCCATTTTGCGCTTCCAGCGTGAGTTCTTCGAGAAAGGGGCGGCCTACCTGAAGCCGCTCATCTTGCGCGACGTCGCCGACGACATCGGCATGCACGAATCGACTGTCTCCCGGGTCACCACCAACAAATACGTCCACACCCCGCAAGGCATCTACGAGCTGAAGTACTTTTTCAACTCGGGCATCTCCCGTAGCGATGGTGAGGACCTGGCGTCTGAGGCGGTCAAGCTGAAGATCAGGCAGATCATCGGAAGCGAGGACGCCAAGCACCCGCATTCAGACCAGAGAATCGTGGAACTTCTTGGCAGCCAGAACATCGAAATTGCGCGCCGCACGGTCGCCAAGTACCGCGAACAGCTAAAGATTCTTTCGAGCAGCAAGCGCCGGCAGGTCTTCTAACCCCTGCACCACCGGCCATCACAGAACCCCCTTGGATGGAGAAAAACTGCATGCAGATTTCGACGACGTTCCGCCACATGGAGGCTTCCCCGGCGGTGAGAGAGTACGCAGAGGAACGGCTGGACAAGATCCGCAAGTACTTTAGTCGCGAGCTCCTGGCGGCCCACGCGACCTTCTCAGTCGAACGTAACCACAACCATACGGCCGAGTTCGCCTTGACTCTGCCCAACGGCATCGTCTTGCAGGCGCGTGAGACCACCGAGGACATGTACTCATCGGTGGACTTGGCTGCTGCCCGTATCGAGCGCCAGGTGCGCAAGTGGAAGGAGAAGATCCGCACGCACAAGCCGCACGGCGGTCCCAGCTTCTCTATCCGTCAGGCAGTGATTGCTCCCGAGTCGTTCGACCCCCAACCAGCCGGCGATGGCCAGACCGACAAGGCCGAGGGAAGCGGGACCGCGGGCACGGTACACGTGGTGCGCGAGCGGACCATCGAGGTGCGAAACATGTCGGTCGAGGATGCTGCGATGCAGCTTAACCTCGTGGAAAAGGAATTCTTGGTGTTCACGGATGTGGACAGCAAGACCATTTCGGTCATATATCGCCGCAAGGATGGCAACTACGGCCTTATCGAGACAGGAGCCTCTGCTCCCGGAACGTAGGACCGAAAACAGCCCCCGGATTGCCGGAGCGCCGATGAAGGTCGTCGATTTTCTTCACTCGAACTGTGTCATCCCGACGTTGCGGGGGACCAGCAAGAGCGAAGTTCTCACCGAGCTGGCGCAACATTTGGCCGAGGTGCAGCCCGGGATCGATGCCGCGGTGCTGGGACGGGTTCTGCAGGAGCGCGAGCTACTGGCCTCGACTGCCATCGGGGATGGTATCGCTATCCCGCATGGCAAGCTGGACACGGTGGACAGCCTCATGGGTGTGCTGGGACGTTCGGTTCTCGGGCTGGATTTCGATTCCATCGACGGCAAGCCCACCCATCTCGTGTTCATGCTGGTGGCGCCCACGGCTTCCACCGGGGCTCACCTAAAGGCGCTGGCGCGGCTCTCGCGGCTGTTTCGCAGTGCTCTCTTCCGTCAGCGCCTCATTGATGCGCCCGACGGCGAGGCGATGTTCAGGATCATTGAGGAAGAGGACGCCAAGTATTGAACGGCCCCACGGCGCTGTCATCCGCTCTGACGGTGCGCTCTCTTCTGAGCGAGGGTGCGGGCCTTAGACTGGTGCTGCTCGCGGGCGAGGCTGGGCTGGGCCGCCGCATCGCCGTCAACCGGGTGCAGAAACCTGGGCTCGCCCTGGCGGGCTTCGTGCGCCAGGTGCAGCCGGAACGGGTGCAGATCTTGGGTGCCACCGAGCTGTCGTACCTGGCCAGCCTGCCACCCCAGGAGGCACGACACGGCATCGAGACCTTCATGGCCATCGAACCCGCTTGCATCATCATCACCAAGGGGCTCGATGTTCCGCCTGAGCTGTTCGAGGCCGCCAACCGCCTGGGGGTGCCGCTGCTCCGCACGCCGCTGCGCTCGTCGGCTGCAGTCGAGGCCATTCAATCCTTCATCGAGCGCGAGCTGGCGCCCTCGGCGAGCATCCACGGCGTGCTCTTGGACGTCCTTGGCATCGGCGTGTTGCTCATGGGCAAGAGCGGCGTGGGCAAGTCCGAAGCGGCGCTGGAGTTGATCATGCGCGGGCACCGACTGGTGGCAGACGATCTAGTCGAGGTGCGCCGCACGTCGCACAACATCCTGGTGGGCTGGGCGGCCGAGCTAATCAAGCACCACATGGAGGTGCGCGGGGTCGGTATCATCAACATCAAGGACATGTTCGGCGTGGCGGCGGTGCGCGACGAAAAGAAGATCGAGTTGGTGATTGAGTTGGTGCGCTGGGAGGAGTGGGAGTCCGCCGACCGAATCGGGCTTGATGACCAGACACACCTCATTCTCGACGTGTCCGTGCCGCTTCTGCGTATCCCGGTCAGCCCGGGGCGCAACGTGAGCTCGCTGGTGGAGGTGGCGGCGCGCAATCGGCTGCTGCAGCAGCGGGGCCACCATTCGGCGCGCGAGTTCCAAGAGAGACTGGATCAGGCCTTGGCCGACGCGCAGCAACGGCGCTTCCGCGACGACGTGGAGTGATTGATGAAGCTTGTCGTGATTACGGGCGTCTCAGGCGCGGGCAAGAGCACAGCCAAGAGCGCGCTGGAAGATTTGGGCTTCTACTGTGTCGACAACCTGCCCATGACCCTTATGCCGCGCTTCATCGAGCTTCTGGCCGGGCGGGAAGAGGTGACGCGTGCGGGGCTGGTGGTGGATGCTCGCAGCGGGGAGTTCCTTGCCGATTCTGCGCGCGTGCTTTCCGACCTGCAGGTCGCAGGACATTCCATCGAGGTGCTTTTTCTGGACGCGCCGGACGAGGTGCTGCTGCGGCGCTATTCCGAGACCCGTCGCCGCCATCCTTTGTCGGGAACTGACATTCGCGCAGGGATTGAGGCGGAGCGCATGCGCCTGGCCGCCCTCCGCCAAGAGGCCACGGCGGTCATCGACACGGCTGAGCTCACGGTCCACGGGCTGCGCGCGATCGTGCTGGCCCGCTACGGTCGAGCTGAAGGCAACTTGTCGGTGACCATGGAATCTTTCGGGTTCAAGTACGGGCTGCCCACTGAAGCCGACATCGTGCTCGATGTTCGCTTTCTGCCCAACCCTTTCTTCGTTGCCGCTCTTTCCCCACTTTCGGGTGAGGAGGAAGGCGTGCGCAGATTTGTGCTGGACAACCCCGAAACACAGATCTTTCTGGCAAAAGCCGAGGAGCTCCTCGCGCTTTGCATTGCCGCGTTCGAACGCGAAGGCAAGACCTACGCCACGGTGGCCATCGGGTGTACCGGTGGCCGCCATCGATCGGTCGTCATAGCGGCCGAGTTGGCGCGCCGCCTGCAGGCCTTTCACGTCGACGTCCGGCACCGGGATATCGGGCGCGGTCGCCCCGCTTTGCCCGAGGCGCGCAAGTAGCCGGACGGTGAGATGTTTGGGGCCTCAACAGCATCGCGTTCGTGCCCAAACCGGGTAGAATGGATGAGACCAGCATGACGCCGCAGCCGGGCAAGACGCTCAAGCCAATGGTGGGCGTTGTCGTAGTTTCCCACGAGCAAGTGGCGTTCTCTATGCTGGAGGCAGCGCGCCGCGTGGTCGGAACCCTGCCTGGCGTGACGGTGGCCTGTGCGTCATCCGCTGATGACAGCGCGGCGATCATGCAGCGGGTCTCCCACGCCTGCAGCGAGGTTGATGACGGCGCCGGTGTGCTCATTATGGTGGATGTCTATGGGTCGACGCCGTTTCACGTGGCCATGTCGATGCTGGACGGAACAGGGGCCGGCGAGGTGTTGTGCGGTGTGAACCTGCCCATGCTGCTCAAGCTGGCCACGCTTGATCGCACCCGCCTCACGCCCGGGGCTATGGCTCAGGAATTGTGCGAGTGTGGCCGTCGTTCGATCCGGATTGGCTCGGAGTTGACCGGCAAGATCATCGTGGGAGGGACACGCTGACGTGGGAGATGTCAGCCAGGCGGAGCGCTCGGTCAAAATATGCAACCGCCTGGGCATGCACGCGCGCGCCGCTGTCAAGTTCGTGCAGCTCGCCAACCACTTTGAGTCCGAGGTCAACGTGATCAAGGACGGCGCGCCGGTCAACGGGAAGAGCATCATGGGTCTGCTCACCCTGGTGGCGGGCTGGGGTACCGAGGTCATCGTCATGGCCAGTGGAGTCGACGCGGAGCTGGCAGTGGACGCGCTGGTGGCGCTGGTGAGCGATGGCTTCGGCGAAGGGGTTGCGGATGCTTAGACTGGCGGGTGTGGGCGCCTCCCCGGGCATCGCGATGGGGGTGGCCCATTTTCTGGGTGGCCGCGTGGAGGTGCAGGAGCGCCGCATTTTCACCGACGAAGTGGCCAACGAACTGCGCCGGTTTGAAGACGCCATTGGCCGCAGTGACACGCAATTGCGGCGCATCCAGCAGCAGATCGCCGAGCAGGAGGGCGACGGTCAGGAGTACCGCATCCTCGAGGCGCACCGAATGATGCTGGCCGATGTGCACCTGGTCGAGGAGACGCGGCGGATCATCAGCACCGACCAGGTGTCAGCCGAATGGGCGTTGCGGCGGGCGCTGGACCAGATCCAGGCAGTGTTCGCGCGCATCGAGGACGCCTACTTCCGGGAGAGGCGCAGCGACATCGACATGATCGGCGAGCGCATCTTGCGCAATCTGCTGGGCATGACGCCGCCCGGGCATGAGGGCGTGCCCAAGGGCGCGGTGGTGTTTGCTCACGATCTCTCGCCAGCCGATGTGACGCAACTGGGCCGCGCGGGCGTCAGTGGCTTCTTCACCGAAGGCGGCGGCAAGACCTCGCACGCGGCGCTGGTGGCACGCGCGCTGGGCCTGCCCCTGGTCGCAGGCGTGCAGGGGTTCATCAAGCACATCCGCACCGGGATGACCGTGATCGTGGATGGCGGCCGTGGCGAGGTCATCCTGGAGCCCGACACCGAAGTGCAGGGCCGCTTCGCCGACCGAGCCGCGCGCGATCTGGTGCAGACCGAACGCCTGGGCCGGGCGCGTGAGGCGCCCGCCATCTCGCTCGATGGGGAACGCGTGCACCTTAGCGCCAACGTGGAGTTGTTGGAGGAGATTCCCATCTCGGTCGAGCTGGGCGCGGACGGGATCGGGCTGTTTCGCACTGAATTCTTGTATCTGGAACGGAGCACCCTGCCCACTGAGGAGGAGCAGTACCAGCACGCGCTGGCCGCCTTGCGCGCCATGAATGGCCGCGACGTCTGCTTTCGCAGTTTGGATCTGGGCGGGGACAAGCTGCCCACGTCGGTGCGCATCCCGGCGGGGAACAATCCCGCGCTAGGCCTGCGCTCGATCCGCTACTCGTTGTGGCGGCGCGACGTATTCAAGTTGCAGCTACGCGCCTTTTATCGGGCTGCCGCGGTGGGCCCGCTGCGCATCATGTTCCCCCTGATTTCCGGCGTGGCCGAGCTGCGTACGGTGCGTGAATTGTGCGCGGGTGTTTGTTCGGAGTTGCAGCGCGACGGGCTGGCGCACAATCCCGAGGTCCCGCTGGGTGTGATGATCGAGACGCCCAGCGCGGCGATCATTGCCGACCTGCTGGTCGATGAGTGCGATTTCCTCTCCATCGGCACCAACGACCTGATTCAGTACGCGCTGGCGGCTGACCGCCAGGACGAGCACGTGGGCTACCTCTACCACCCGCTGCACCCGGCGATCTTGCGTCTGGTGAAGCAAGTGACGGCGGCGGCCAAACGCGCCGGCAAGCCGGTGTCCATGTGCGGGGATATGGCCGGCGACCCGCGCTTCTGCTGGGTGCTGCTCGGACTCGGATTGCGCTCACTCTCAATGGCGCCGCGTCAGATCCCCGTGGTCAAGTCCATCGTGCGCGCGACACGCATGGTCTCTGCGGAGAAGCTGACCGAGGAGATCTTGCGCCTGCGCACGGAGGATGAGGTGGAGGAGCTGGTCAACCGAGTGATGAAGGAGCGCTTTCCGCTCGAGTTCATGGAAGAAACCTCGTAGGACTTTGCCCGTCGGCGGGTGGTCGTCTGCCGTCTGGGTGAGATACCTGGCCCCATCGGGATGCGACCTGTGACCTAGCCCACACTCGCGTCGTGTTGCCATCGCCAGTCGGGGGTTCTTCCGCTAGACTGGACACTCATCGGCTGTCCCATGTTGTCCGCACGTTGCACGTCGCTGCTTGCCCTCGTGGTCGCATCCGGGTGCCTGAAGGCCGGTCCTTTGCCCGAGGGAAGCAAGCTGTTTCCCGGTCGTGACATTGGCGGGATCGGTTTTGTCTCGATCGACGGGGCAACCTGGGTTTCCTTCAGTCAGCGCAAGGCCCCGGCCACCGCGAGCAAGGGCGCGGTGTCCGATCTGCGGATTGCGTCGTGGGACGGGACGCAGCAGCGGCTGGTGATCGCTGACTGGTCGGATCGATGGGGCTCGGGTCCGATTTCGGCCGGCGGATCCTCGTTCATCATGGTCGACGAGCAGCAGGTGAAAAGTGGGGATGCGGGTGCAGGGCAGGTGGAAACGGTCGGCACTCTGGTCCGCATCGATCCGCACTACCAGCCGAACGTGAGCTTCGAGAACGTATCCAATTTCGCGCTCTCCGGATACGACAACCGCTTGCTCTACCGCCAGGTTCCCACAAATGGAGACACCCCGGGTCTGTTTCTGTGGGACGGCCAGGATAGCCTCCGGCTGGGGGATGTGGCGACGGTCAGCATGCTTGACGCGCAGGTCGGCGGCAGCGGCATGGCCTACTTCGTGTTGGGCACTGCTCGGATCCTGAGCCGGCTCGGCGCGCTGACTGACCCTGTCCAGAACCTGTACGCCAACGTCAGTCGCTTCACTCTCAGGCCAGACGAGAAGTACGCCGCGCTTACCCTCTTGAAGGCGGGTTCCAGCGCGACCGTGGTGGTGCTCGACTTGCAGTCGGGCAAAGACATACCGCTGGCGCGACCCAATCCCCCTTTCTTGCTCGGGTTCACCCAACCCCCAGACAAGCCTAACCTGTACACCTACTCACAAAGTGCCAGCGGTAGTGCGCCCGCGGAGTATCACACCCTGGATCTGGTGAGCGGCATCGACACCACCCTGGTCTTGCCAGCCCCTCTGGTCGATCTGACGACGATCATGCATCGACCGCCAGAGCCGTACGATGAGGACCTGTATGTCGACAGCCAGTGGCATGGCGTGTTTTTCGGCCACAATGACCAGCAGGTGCGGCGGATCATCCCGGCAAAACAGCTCTTGCTGAGCCCGCAGTTCTCGCCCGATGGACAGTATCTCATCTACATCGACCCGCAGCCCATCACGGTGGCTGAGCCATATCAGCACGGATTGTTGATGGTTCAAGACAGCGATCTCGTCAACCCACCCCGCCAACTGTCGCCCCCAGGGATGACACTCGAAGCAGGCAGATTCTTCTTCATCAACGGCCCCAGCACCGATGCTGGCGCCAGCGTGATCCTGGTCTTCTGGGCCCACATCGTCCGCGACGCGGATGACCTCTACTTCGCCAACTACCAGACTGGGGAGCTGCAGGTCGTGGCCAGCTCCATCGGAAGCGTGACGGTGTTGGACTACAATCACATCTTCGGGACCGTCAACGTCTCGGCTCAGGACAATGTGGGCGACCTGGTCGTGCAGGACTTGCACGACAGCGGGGGCCGCATTCTGGCGCACGCGGTGTTCGAGGCCACGCAGTCTCCCCCCTGGATCGGATCCGGCGGCCTGGTCGCGTACACGGTACGGGGACGCGTGGCTTCGGACCACGACGGCCTGTGGGGTACCACCCTAGCGCCACCACCTGGCCAGGACGGGGGCCAGTAGCGTGAGCGGATCGATCTTGGCCGCCCTGCTGGTGGCGGTCGCCCTGGATGCCGGGCCTGACGCCGGGGCAGAGGACGCCGGTGAAACGACCGAGGCGGGCGCGGCAGACGCCGATGTCCAAGTCGATGCCGGTGAGGAGGCCGGCGCGTCTGCCGATGCCGAGTCGCCCGGTTCGGCGCCGGCGCTGAGCGGCCGAATCCTGGCGCGCGGCACGCGCGAACCCCTCGTGGGTGCGCAGGTGCGCGCGATCCTGGGCAACGGCGTGACTCAAGACACCGAAACGGATGAGAGCGGTGGCTTCACCCTACCGGTGCGGTCAGGCCCGTGTGAGGTGCATGTCCGATATCCGGGCTTTGAGCCCTTCTTCAGAAAGTTCGACGTGGGCGAGCATGGCGCCAGCGACCTCGTGTTGCGCCTGCAGCCCCGGCTGACCGGCGACCGCTACGAAACCCTGGTGACGGCCACGCCGGAACGCGCGCCCGCGGTTCCCGTGCAGCGCGAGGAGCTGACCCACACCCCGGGCGCATTCGGCGATCCCTTTCGCGTGGTGGAATCGTTGCCCGGCGTGGTCCAGGCGATTTGGCCCTTGCCCATGTACGCCATTCGCGGCGCCAATCCCGGAAACACCGGCTTCTTCATCGACGGCGTGCGCGCGCCGGCGCTGTTCCACTTCGCGCTCGGGCCTTCGGTCATCCACCCCTTCTTTCTCAGTGAGATGCAGTTCTTCCCGGGCGGCTATCCCATCGAATACGGCCGTTACGTCTCGGGTATCGTTTCCGCACGCACCGCCGCGCCTGCCACCGATCGCCTGCATGTCTCGGCTGATGTGCGCCTGTTCGATGCGGGAGGGATCGTGGCCACGCCCTTTGACAACGGCCGCGGCACCGTGGCGGCGGCCGGTCGCTATTCCTACACTGGGCTTGCGCTTTCCGCCTTCTCCAGCGCCTACAGTCTGGACTACTGGGACTACCAGCTTCGGGTGGAGCACCGTCTGGGGCCGGGGCGGCTGACCCTGTTTGCTTTCGGCTCGGGAGATTCTCTGCAGCAGAGACACCCCGATCCGATTCCATTGGCCTCGAACATCCAGCCCGGCCTAGCCCAGCTCATGTTCCACCGCGCGCAACTGCGCTGGGACGGCGGGGTGCTGGGCGGCCACCTTCTGGCCAGCGCTCTGGTCGGCCTGGACGATTCCACGGTCAGCAACACGCAGTTGTTCAATCTACCCATCAGCAGCCGGATGCTGATGGCGGCACCACGTCTGGGCCTGGGTTGGCGTCTCGGGCGCTGGGTGGACTTGGACGTGGGCGGCGATGCCGAGGTTCAGCGCTTTCGGCCGCGCTCTGCGTTGGCGTCTTTGGGCGGGGGACTGGGCAACTACTATCAGACCGATCTGTTTCGCGATCGGAGCGCCCTGTCGGCAGGGGGCTATGCGGGCCTGACCATCAAGGCCGGCGACAGACTGCGCGTGACACCCGGCCTGCGCTATGACGGCTACTTCGAGGAGAATGCCCAGGCGGGTGCCCTGAGCCCGCGCCTCTCGCTTCGCTATCGCGTGGCTTCCGAGACCTGGCTGAAAGGCCACGTGGGTCAGTTTTCTCAGATGCCTTCTCTGCCGGTGGGGGTTCCCGGCTTCGAGGGCTTCGGTCTGCAAAG